>Ga0318543_10000045_pt1 | contig 19248 bp, 21 predicted proteins | sample GRESIP168b4f24_FD_203487 | JGI IMG/M metagenome (GOLD analysis project Ga0318543, IMG submission 203487) | Tropical soil microbial communities from Luquillo Experimental Forest, Puerto Rico - GRE.SIPMG.168b4f24 | ecosystem: Environmental > Terrestrial > Soil > Tropical forest > Bulk soil... | reverse complement strand
CACCATCGGCGTCGAGTGACCTGACGCGCCGAAAGCGTTGCAATAGTTTAAGTTTCGTCTTTCAGAAATGAGCGAAGCCGGTCGAGCACCAGCTCGGGGCGCTGCTCGACGATCCAGTGGCCGACCCCGTCGACCAGCTCGACCTGGAAATCGCCTATGCGATCGGCATATCCGTTCAACAGATCCGGGGTGAGCACCGGGTCTTCGGTGCCGCTCAGCCAGCGGACGGCACGTCGATGCGAATGTCGTCATACTCGCCCCGCATCCAGCTCACCACCTCCTTAGTCTGAAACGTGCGATACCACCGCGAACCGGCCACCGCGTGCCCGGGCTGGCGCATGCATTCGATGTAGAAGCGGACGTCGTCCTCGGGCACCACGAATCCGCCACCGACCCACGATCCCAGCAACCGATAGAACCGGGCTTTGGGATCACCGACCAGCCGCGGACCGATCACCGGCAGCATTATCGGGATCTGATACCAGAACCGCCAGACGTTGCGGAGCATCGTGAGGTGCGCTTGAAAAACGGCGCCGCGGTGTTCATGCCGAAAAAGCCGGTCACCTTTTCCGGATGGCGCAGCATCATGATGAACGCGACCGGCCCGCCCCAGTCGTGGGCGGCGAGTTTGACGGTCGCGACGCCCAGGTGATCCAGGACGGCGGCCATGTCGTCGGCCAGGTCGTTCTTGAGGTAGCTGCAGCGCGGCGCGGAACGGAAGCCCGCGCCACGCAGGTCGGGACACAGCACGCGGTAGCCGTCGGCGGCCAGCGGGCCGATCAATTCGTGCCATTCCCACCAGTTCTGGGGGAAGCCGTGCACCAGCATCACCGCTGGCCCGTCGGCCGGGCCCGCATCCGCGACATGGATCGTGACACCGTCGCCTAGTTCCGCGTACCTGTGTTCGACGCCTTCGAGGACAGGCATGGTGACCATGTGTTGAGAAGGTACTCGATGCCTGAAATGGGCCTCAGGATGGGCGGGCGAGGAACCGCCCGACGTACGGCGCGAACCGCGCCCGCAGACCGTCCTCGGTCAGCCCGAACATCTCGGGCGTCGTTTCGACGTTTCCCAGTCGGCCGCGCCGGTGGCCCGCCAGGTAGCCGCCGGTTGCGCTACGTACTTCTTCGGTGAAGTGTTCGCCGGCCAGGGCGTATACCCGCTCGGCAACATCAAGCTCGTTGGCCATGAAGTCGTCGAAACGGATGTCGACCGAGCGTTCTGGACCGATGGTGTCACGATCGCGGATGAGTGCGGTAAGCATCTGATCGAGGCGGTCGATCCAGGAAGCCGCGATCTGCTCCACGGGGACGGGTGCGCGGTGCATGCGGGCGGAGTAGGTGAGCATCGCGATCATCGACAGCGCCACCGGCACCGGATCACGGTGTGTGAAAACGACGATGCTGCCCGGGAAAACCCGATCCAACACCGGCACCTGCTCGAGATGTTGGGGGGACTTGAGCAGCCAGCGCCGCCCGCCGCGCAAGAATTGCATCGCTTTCAGTTGCCCGGCGAGATATTCGTAGTGCGGCGTCTGGTCGTGGGCCTGGTAGTAGTCACGCCAGCGGGGCACATCGCCAAGCGTCTCGAAGAACATCGTCGAAAAGTCGTTGGCGAGCAATTGGATTTCCTCGTGCACGTGTTCGGTGGTCATCTCGTGCATCAGGGGGAAATACGGCATCACGGTGTTGAGCACCGCGACCGCGACATCCATTCGCGTCCGTCGCGGATCCGGCTCGAGTCCAACCTCCGCCGGCAACGGAAATGGCTCGACGCTTTCCCAATACGGCATGGTGCGGAAGGTGGGCGGCGCCGCCAGCAGGTTGTGCAGGTGGGTGGTGCCGGTGCGGGGCAGGCCGGCGATCACGACCGGTGGTCGCAATTGAATGTCGTCAATCTCGGGATGCCGGCGCAGCAGATCGGTGAACAGGAGCCGGTTCTTGAGCAACTGCAGTAGCTGCCCGTAGAAGTTCACCACTCCGGCCGCGTGCAGCCCGACGATCTCACGCAGCGCCGCGAGGTAGACGTCGAGTCGCTCTCGATAGTCCTCGGCGCCGAAATCGTGCAGGCCGGTGTCGGCACTGGCCTTGGCGTGCAGCGCGTCGGCGTCCAACGGACACTCCGGGGCCATCGCGGTCATCACGTCAAGGATCGGCTGGGCCTCGGCGCTGAAGCGGGGTTGAGCCAGATCTTCCAGGCGAACGGTGTCGGTCATGCCGACTTATGTTACTCTGAGTTTCGTAATGGTAGTTGATTTTGGCCGACCCCGTGACCCACGCATCGACGATGCGGTGCTGCGCGCGACGGTTGAACTTCTCGCCGAAACCGGTTACCAGCGCCTCCTGGTGTCCGCCATTGCCGACCGGGCCGGTACCAGCAAGCCCGCGATCTACCGGCGCTGGCCGAGCAAGGCGCACCTCGTGCATGAAGCGGTGTTCCCGATCGGCGGCGCGACCGAGATTCCCGACATGGGGTCGCTGCCCGAGGACCTGCGCGAGATGGTGCGCCGCGCAATGGCTTTCCTGACGACACCGGCCGCGATGGCAGCCCTGCCGGGGCTGGTCGGCGAGATGGCGGCCGACCCAACCCTGCATGCGGCGCTGTTGGAACGCTTCGCCGGCGTCATCGGCGGTGGCCTCGCCGAGTTGCTCGAACGAGCCGCCGCCCGGGGCGAGGTTCGCGCAGACGTGACCGCCGCCGAACTGGCCGAGGCTATCGGCGGCATTACGTTGCTGGGCCTGCTCACCCGTCCCGCCGAACTCGATGGCGCCTGGGTCGATCGCACAACCACGTTGCTCCTGAAAGGAATCCGCGCATGACGCACGAGTCGACCGAAGCGTGGCGAGAACTGCTTGCCGCGGTCGGGGATCTTGACCGCTCCTTCCTTGACGGCGACCGCGCGGTTACCGACGACCGGCACGTGGCCGACGGCTACCGCACGCTCGCCGCCACACTTGGCGTCGCGTTCGACGCCTATCTGTTCCCCGAGCCAGGTCGGCCGCACTTTGTCGCGGTGAACACGCCGTTCCGTCGCGATCGTCGATGGGGCGGCGACAACACCGACGCGTACTACTTCATGTGCCCGGTCGACCCGAAGCGGCGCTACCGCATCAGCGGCAACAAGGGCGACAGCGTGTACTTCTCGGTGACCGCCTATAACGAACCGTCACCCGGCGCTTGGTCCGACCGGGTCGTTGCAATCGTCCGCGACAGCGATCTCGACGTCGACGCCGACGGCAATTTCTGTTTCGAATTCCCTTGCACGCCAGATGCGGCCGTGCTGATGACCCGTGACTATCAGGCCGACCCGCTATCCGGCCGTCCGGTCGTCTGGCATATTGAGGCGCTCGACGAGCCGGAGCCGATCCGGCACGGAGACGCGGAGACCGCCGCAAGCCTGCGGGCGGCCGCCACCTGGTTGCGCACCATGTTTGCCATCGTGCCGCTTCCCGTCGGAAATAGGGTCAGTGACAAGGACGGGGCCGAGCACGCTCTCGGACACGAGACCGCCCACACCGCAAATCAATTCGCCGATCCCTATCAGGTGCCCGACGCCAACTTCGGCTGGTCGGCGCGCGATGCCTGTTATTCCTACGGCAGCTTCGTGCTTGAAGACGACGAGGCGCTCGTCATCACGCACCGGCCTCCGCCGTGCCGCTTCTGGAACATGGTGGTGTGGAACCAGTTCATGGCCACCTTCGGCGCCTCGGAGGGCCCCGATGCCCGCTGTTCGGTAAATGGCCATAGCGCCGTGCTCAATAGCGACGGCTCGGTGACGATCGTCCTGACCCGCGGGATGACGTCGCACCCGAATTCACTGACGGCGCTGGGCTATCCGCGGGGCAACCTCGCCTTTCGGTGGTTCCTCGCCGAAGAGGTGCCGGCGCGGCCAGAGGTGAGACTCGTGAAGCTGTCGGAGGCGCCGACAGACGTGCACTGACAGACCCACTCCGTACGCAGCCTCGGTCCCGTTAGCGCAGGCTCAGACGGCGACCGGCGCCCGATCGGCCGGCTTGTCGGCCTTGGTCTTGCGCGACCATGAGTCCGGGAAGCTCAGCCTGACGATCTTGCGGATGACGGTGCCGAACTGCTGCAGCAAGGGGCCCTTGTTGTATGGGATGCCGTAGCGTTCGCAGATCTCCTGCACCTCGGGCGCGACCTCGGAGTACCTGCGGGCCGGCATGTCCGGGAACAGGTGGTGCTCGATCTGGTGCGACAGGTTGCCGGACAGCAGATGAAATACCTTGCCCCCGGTCAGGTTCGCCGAACCGAGTACCTGGCGGAAGTACCACATGCCGCGGGACTCGCCCTGAGTCTCCTCGACCGTGAATTCCTGTGTGCCGTCCGGGAAGTGGCCGCAAAAGATGATCATGTAAGACCACACGTTGCGCATCAGGTTGGCCGTCAGGTTACCCGCCAAGACGAACGGGGCAAACGGCCCGGCCAACAGCGGGAAGGCGACATAGTCCTTGAGCGTCTGCCGGCGCGTCTTTTTCCAAATGGCCCGAAGCACGTCGCGCTTGTCGGCGAGCCGGATCTCTCCGGAGCGGATGCGCTCGGTTTCCAGTTCGTGCAGCGCGACGCCGTACTGGAACAACACCATCAGTAGGAACGCGTAGAGCGGGTTGCCGATGAAGTACGGCTCCCAACGCTGGTCTTCGCTCATCCGCAGGATGCCGTAGCCGATGTCGCGGTCCATCCCCACGATGTTGGTGTGGGTGTGGTGCATGTAGTTGTGAGAATGGCGCCATTGATCGGCGGGGCAGGCAGTGTCCCACTCGAATGCGCGACCGGAGATCGCCGGGTCACGCATCCAGTCGTACTGGCCGTGCATGATGTTGTGACCGATCTCCATGTTGTCCAGGATTTTTGACACGCCCAGCATCGCGGTCCCCAGCGGCCACGCGGGCGGCAGGAACAACAGCGCGCGGCCGCCGACCTCGAGGGCACGCTGCGCTTTGATGACGCGGCGAATGTAGTCGGCGTCCTTTTCGCCGAGGTCCGCCATCACGCGTTCCTTGATGGCGTCGAGCTCGCGGCCAAATTCGTCGGCCTGCTCGGGTGTCAGGGTGATGTTCTTGTTAGACATGGCTTTATCTCCTAGAGGGACAAGTTGACATCGCCGACGGGGACCGACACGCAGATCTGCACGTCCTCGTCGGGGGCGGTTGAGACCGCGCCGGAGATCAGGTTGCGCACGGTTCCGGCGGTCTTGCGCCGCGTGCAGGTGTGGCAGATGCCCATCCGGCACCCGTTCTGCGGCGTCAGGCCGGCCGATTCGGCCTGCTCCAACAGCGGCCGGCCATCGTCGACGACATCAACACCGCTGTCGGCGAACGTTATCCGGCCGCCCGACGGGTCGCCGGGCGCCTCGAGCACCGGCGGCACGAAGCTCTCGGTGTACACGTTGCCGCAGTGTGCCCGTAACGCTTCGACCAAATCCGTTGGCCCACAGGCGAACACCGCGTCTGGTGACGGCATGGCGGCGGCCAGATGGTCTGCGTCGAAGCGGCCGACGAGGTCGCCGCCGTCCGAGCGGGTGTAGCCGTGCAGAACCCGCACGCGAGGTGTCGCGGCCAGCTCTTCGCGGTAGCACGCCTCCGCAGCGGTGCGCGCGTAGTGCACGAACGCGATCTCACCCCGATGGTTCTCGGCGATCAGTGTGCGCAGCATGGCCATGACGGGCGTGATGCCGCTTCCGCCGGAGACGAACAGGATCCGCTGCGGCCGCACCGCGGGCAATACGAAGTCGCCGCCGACGCCGGCCAGGCCGACCACCATGCCGCGGCGTGCCCGCTCGTACAGGTAGCTCGAGACCAGCCCGCCCTCGTGGTGGCCGATCGTCAGCTCGAGATTGGCGCTGCCTTCGGCGTTGGCCGGTGAATAGCAGCGGGTGTGCCGGCGACCGTCGATGTCGACTGTGAGGTTGACGTACTGACCGGCTTTGACGGTGTGGTTGGACGTGAAGGTCGCGTTGGGGGCGAGCGTCAGGGTGACGCTGCGAGGCGTGGTCCGGCGCACGTCGATGACCTTGGCGCGGGCCTCGCCCAGCGTCCAAGTCGGCGCCACCAGCTCGGCGTACCGGTCGACGCCGTGCGGACCGGTGAGCAGGTCGAGCAGGTCTGAACCCAGGACTCGCTTCCGAAAGGTCTGTGCGAGATTCCGAGTAGATATTTGAGTGAACATATGTACACCGTGAGGCAGGCAGATGCAGGTCGTCAAGGTTCTCCGCAGGTTTGTGGTAGGGTTCACACAGTGAACAGCCGTACTCCTAGCTCACGCCCGCACCGGTCGGGCCGCGAGCGCTCGCGCGAAAGCCCGTCACGCGAGGAGCGCAAGGAGGCCACGCGTCGTGCCATCATCGCCGCCGCGTTGAAGCTGCTGCAGGACCGCAGCTTTTCCAGCCTGAGCCTGCGCGAGGTGACCCGCGAGGTCGGGATCGTGCCCGCGGCGTTCTACCGGCACTTCGAGTCGATGGAGGCCCTCGGGCTGGTGCTGATCGACGAATCGTTTCGCAGCTTGCGCGACACCCTGCGCGAAGCGCGCGCCGGCAAGCTCGACCCGAGCCGGGTGATCGAGTCGTCCGTCGAGATTCTGGTCGCCAGTGTGGCCGCCCGACGGGAGCATTGGCGCCTCATCGGCCGCGAGCGCAACAGCGGGCTGAGCGTGCTGCGCTACGCCATCCGCACCGAGATCCGGTTGATCACCTCCGAGCTGGCCACCGACCTGGCGCGCTTCCCGGGACTGAACGAGTGGAGCACCGAGGACCTCAATGTCCTGGCGACCCTCTTCGTGAACTCGATGATCCTCATCGCCGAGGCGATCGAGGACGCGCAGAGTGCCGAGGCGCTGGAAGACATCCGGCGGATCGCCGTCAAGCAGTTGCGGATGATCGCCATCGGCGTAGCCGGGTGGCGAAGCACCCCCTGACGCGAGGCCAGCGCGGGAATTTCGCGATTCGCCATGTGACTAACCCCGCTGGCGCATACGCTGCGATCGTCTCGGGCAACTTCACCAAGCAAGAAGGTCTCGGCGCATGTTCCTCCGCGCATCTCTGGCCGCTTCAGCCATCTTGGCGGCTGGGCCGGTGATCGGATTTGTGGCGCCGGCCCTGGCCGACGTCACCGACGATTACTTCATCCAAGCCCTCGATGGCTACGGCATGCAGTACGGCACACCCGAGAAGGCGATCCTCGTGGCCCATTCATACGTTTGCAGCCAACTGGACGCCAACCCGGGCCAAACGATCAACGATCTTGTTTCCAGCGTGGCGAGCAACACCAACTGGTCCAACGCAGACAGCGCCTTCTTCACGGGGTCGGCCATTGCCGCATACTGCCCGCAGTACAAATCCATCGTCGATGCCCCACCACCACCACTGGTGGGCGGGCCGGAGAACATCCCGATTTCTTAGTCTTACCGGGGTTGGCGCCACATCGGCCACATGGTGGGCCCCTCGTCGGGCAGCACGATCTCGCCGGTCACCTCGAAGCCGAATCGCTGGTAGTACGGTACGTTCTCGGGTTTAGTCGACTCCAGGTAGGCAGGCGCATGCTCGGCGTCCACGCGGTCCAGCCGTGATCGCATCAGGGCCTGCCCGAAGCCTTTGCCCCGAACGCTGGGGTCGCTGCCGATTACACCCAGATACCAGTGCGGTTCTTCGGGGTGCTCGCGCTTCATCAGTTCCTGCACGGCGCGTCCCCGCATCGACCGCGCGCCAAACACCCGGATGAACGTTGGCGTCATCGCCAGCTGAGCCCAACGCGTTTCCTCCCACTCGTTCGGCGGATCCCACAGCGCCGCCGCCCCAATGCCCGGTCCGTCGCAGCCCAGCTCCACGCCGCCGCGCGCCAGATGGTGGTGACGGGTCATCGTCGCGAACAACCGGTATAGCTGCCCGGTGCGCGGCTGCTCGTCGGGAAGGAGCCAGATCATCACTGGGTCGTCGTAGAACGCCCGCGCCAATGTGCGTGACAGCTCGCGGACATCGTCCTTGCGCGCGGGGCGCACCTGCGGGGCCATCTACGTCAGGCTAGTAGGTGCTTAGAACGAGTAATCGACGAACGTCATCACGCGGGCAGATATCGCCGGCTGACCGCGACAACCCACGGCGGGCGGCCCCATTTAGGATGGTGGGGCTTCATCAACGAGTCCGGTGCGACGCTGCGCCGGGGAACGGTTGCCGACGGTGTGGGACTTCGAAACGGACCCGGAATACCAGGCGAAGCTGGACTGGGTCGAAAAGTTCATGGTCGACGAACTCGAACCGCTCGATCTGGTCGCCCTCGACCCCTATGACAAGAAGAACGCCGAGATGATGGCCATCCTGCGGCCGTTACAGCAGCAGGTGAAGGACCAGGGATTGTGGGCGGCGCATCTACGGCCCGAGCTGGGCGGCCAGGGCTTCGGTCAGGTCAAGCTCGCGTTGCTCAACGAGATCCTCGGCCGCTCCCGTTGGGCGCCGTCGGTTTTCGGCTGCCAGGCACCGGACTCGGGTAACGCTGAGATCCTCGCGCTGTTCGGCACCGATGAGCAGAAGTCCCGCTACCTGCAGCCGCTGCTCGACGGCGAGATCACGTCGTGCTATTCAATGACCGAACCGCAGGGGGGTTCCGATCCAGGGATGTTCGTCACGACCGCGACCCGGGACGGTGACGACTGGGTGATCAACGGGGAAAAGTGGTTTTCCTCCAATGCCAAGCACGCGTCGTTTTTCATCGTCATGGCCGTGACAAAACCCGAATCCCGCACGTACGACAAGATGTCGCTGTTTATCGTTCCGGGTGAGACGCCGGGGATCGAGATCATCCGCAACGTCGGGGTGGGCGGTGAGTCTGGCAAGCACGGCAGTCACGGCTACGTCCGTTACAACGACGTCCGGGTTCCGGCCGATCATGTGCTGGGCGGTGAAGGCCAGGCGTTCATGATCGCGCAGACCCGACTCGGCGGCGGCCGCATTCATCACGCGATGCGCACAATTGCCCTGGCGCGCAGGGCCTTCGACATGATGTGTGAGCGCGCGGTGTCGCGCCAGACCCGGCATGGGCGGCTGTCCGATTTCCAGATGACCCAGGAGAAGATCGCCGACAGCTGGATTCAGATCGAGCAGTTCCGGTTGCTGGTGCTGCGCACGGCGTGGTTGATCGACAAGCACCACGACTACCAGAAGGTGCGCCGCGACATCGCGGCGGTCAAGGTCGCGATGCCCCAGGTGCTGCACGACGTCGTCCAGCGGGCCATGCACCTGCACGGCGCACTCGGCGTCTCCGACGAGATGCCATTCGTCAAGATGATGGTCGCCGCCGAGTCACTTGGCATCGCCGACGGCGCCACCGAACTGCACAAGATGACGGTGGCCCGCCGCACGCTGCGCGAATACCAGCCGGTGACAACGCCTTTCCCGTCCCAGCATATTCCGACCCGACGTGCGGAAGCGCAGGCCCGGCTGGCCGAGCGCCTGGAACACTCGATCGCCGAGTTTTAAGGCCGAGCATCAGGAGATGTAGCGAACGAGGCTTTCGGCCACGCACGCCGGCTTCGGTGAGCCCTCGACCTCGATGGTGGTCGACATGGTCGCCTGCACGGCGCCGTTGCCGAGGTCCTCGACACCGACCAACGAACTGTGCGCGCGCACCCGAGAGCCGACCGGCACGGGGGCGGGGAAGCGAACCTTGTTGAGGCCGTAATTGATTGCGAGTTTGATGCCATTGACGGTGTACATCTCGTGCTGCAGCCGCGGCAGCAACGACAGGGTCATGAAACCGTGGGCGATCGTCTTGCCGAACGGACCGGCGGCCGCGCGTTCCGGGTCGACGTGGATCCACTGGTGATCACCGGTCGCGTCGGCGAATAGGTTGACGTCTTCCTGGGTGATCGTCATCCAGTCGCTCTGCCCAATCGTCTCGCCCGCGACGGCAGCGAGGTCGCCGACTGACTCGAAGGTGCGCATGGGGTTCTCCTCTGCTTGGGGTGATCAACATCGTGCCACTTCCGGATTCGAGATCTGGGATCGGTAGCAGCGCGAGCAGTTTTAACTTGGGATATGCGCATGACGGCGGTGCAGGCCACCCTGGCGACAGCCGTGTGGATCGCGGCCACCGCGGCAATGATCGGCTTCGCGGGTCCCGCGTCTGCAGATCCCGCGGTTGGGCCGTGTGACCCGCAGGCGCTCACGGTGGCCCAGGGTCAGTCGTCGGCCGGGCTGGGCCATCGCGCCGTGCTGCTCAATTTCGCGCTGCCATCCGGCGCCGGCCCGTGTCAGCTGTCGGGATACCCGACGGTGGACGCCTTTGTAGAGACCGAGGTGGACGTCGAGGGCGCATCACCGATCCATGCCAAGCGGACACCAACCGGATATTTGGGCGCACCCGTACCCGGCGGGACCGTCACGCTGGAGCCCGGCCACGGCGCCCACGCGATGGTCGAATGGGTCGCGTTCGGTACACAGCAAGATCCAAGGTGCCAGATCTACGGGGCCTCCGGTGCCGATGTACGGCTACACGTGACCCCGCCGGGAATGTCGCAGACGTTTACCGTTCCGATCTCGGTCGGGCGCGAGGAGGGCCTCTGCGGCCTGCAGGTCCACCCGCTAACCGCCGACTGAACCAGGCGCAAGATGGCCCGTGTGAGGCTGCTGCTTATCGCCGATACCCATGTCCCGACACGGGCGCGCGACCTGCCGGCGCAGGTATGGGACGAGATCGCGAAGGCGGATGTCGTGATACACGCCGGCGACTGGGTAGCACCCGAATTGCTCTACCGGCTCGAAGCCAGGGCCCCCCGGTTGGTGGCGTGCTGGGGAAACAACGACGGCCCCGCGTTGCGCGCGCGACTGCCCGAACGCGCCGACGCGACGCTGGACGGGCTTCACTTGACCGTCGTCCACGAGACCGGCGCCGCGGCCGGCCGCGATGCCCGGATGTCGCGGCTCTACCCGGACAGTGACGTCCTGGTGTTCGGCCACAGTCACATCCCCTGGGACACCACCACGAAATCCGGGTTGCGCCTGCTTAACCCGGGCTCGCCGACCGATCGCCGCCGGCAACCGTTCTGCACCTACATGAGCGCGAGCGTCGACAAGGGGGTGCTGACGGACGTGGTCCTGCATCAAGTAAAGAAACTCGATAAGTAGTTGGCAGCTAGGCCCTACACAGCTCGCACCCACATTTAGCTCGTAAACAGAGCTATATATGAACGTCTTCAAGGTAAGCCCCGATCTGGTCGCCGAGGTTTTCGGCGTCGTCGGCAGATTCCGTCGGCAACTCCGAAGGTCAGCCGGCCGCGAGCTCGATTCCGCGCGGCTGAGCGAGGCCCAGTCGGAGCTGCTGTGGCTCGTCGGCCGGCGACCTGAGGTCTCGGTCAGCGCCGCCGCCGCCGAACTCGGACTGGTGCCCAACACCGCCTCCACCTTGGTCTCCAAGCTGGTAGCCAAAGGTTTGCTTATCCGCACCGTCGGCGACACCGACCGCCGCGTCGGCCAGCTGCGGCTCGCCGAGCCCACTCAGCAGATCGTCGACGCGTCTCGGGCCGCGCGCCGCGCATTGCTGTCCGACGTGCTCGGCGAACTCGATCTCGACGAAATCGAATCTCTGACAAAGGGGTTAGAGGTCCTCGACAAGATGACCCAACTATTGCAGGAGCGATCATGAGCGAACGACTGCCGATGGCGATCGACTGCCGTGACGTCACCTATCGGTACGGCCAATTCACCGCGGTCGACGGCGTGACATTGCAGGTGCGGCCCGGCGAGACCATGGGCCTGCTCGGACCCAACGGCGCCGGGAAGACGACGCTGGTCCGCATGCTCACCACGTTGGCACCGATGCAGCAGGGCGAGTTACGCATCTTCGGCATGGACGCCCGCGATCAGACCGTCGATATCCGAAGCAACATCGGCTATGTGCCACAACAACTTTCGATCGAGTCAGCGTTGACCGGCCGACAGAACGTCCAATGGTTCGCGCGCTTGTACGGCGTGCCGCGCGCCGACCGGGCCGAGCGGGCGGATCAGGCGCTCGAAGCCATGGAGCTTCTCGACGTGGCCGACCGCCTGGCGGGAACCTACTCCGGCGGCATGGTGCGCCGCCTCGAGGTGGCTCAAGCATTGGTGAACCGCCCGTCGCTTCTGGTGCTCGACGAACCGACCGTCGGGCTGGACCCGATCGCCCGCGACGGCGTCTGGCAGCAGGTGCAGAGCATGCAGAGACAATTCGGCATGACAGTGCTGCTCACCACGCATTACATGGAGGAGGCCGACGCGCTGTGTGACCGGGTCGCGCTGATGCACCGCGGCGTGTTGCGTGCCGTTGGCACGCCCGCCAAGTTGAAGTCCCAGATATCCAAGGTCTCGCCCGGCGCCACACTCGAGGATGTGTTCCGTCACTACGCGGCGTCCGGCTTGTCAGAACAAGAAGAATCTTCCAGATCGTTCCGTGAAATCCGTTCCAGCAGAAAGGTTGCCAGCCGTGCCAGTTGACATCACCGCGAACGCCCCGGTGGCCGCCCTGGTTCGCGCCCCGCGCGGATGGCAGCGGGTCCACGCGACGCTGGGCCGGGTCGCGGCATTCGCGATCGTCGAGCTGCAGAAGCTGCAGCACGACCGGACCGAGCTCGTCACCCGGATGGTGCAGCCGGCGCTGTGGCTGCTGATCTTCGGTACGACGTTCAGCAAGTTACACGTCATCCACACCGGGTCGGTGTCCTATCTGGCCTTCCTGGCACCCGGCATCATCGCCCAATCGGCGCTGTTCATCTCGATCTTCTACGGCATCCAGATCATCTGGGATCGCGACGCCGGAATCCTCGCCAAACTCATGGTGACACCGGCGCCGGCGTCGGCGTTGATCACAGGCAAGGCCTTCGCGGCCGGAGTGCGATCGGTCGCCCAGGTCGTCGGCGTGCTGGCGCTGGCTTATCTGATGAATGTGGGCTTGACCATAAATCCGCTCCGGATCCTCGCCGCGATGGCCGTTGTCATGCTCGGCGCCGCGTTTTTCGCCTGCCTGTCCATGACGCTGGCCGGACTGGTCCGCAGCCGCGATCGCCTGATGGGCATCGGACAAGCCATCACCATGCCGTTGTTCTTCGCGTCCAATGCGCTGTACCCGGTCGACGTGATGCCCGCCTGGCTGCACGCGCTGAGCAAGGTCAACCCGCTCAGTTACGAGGTCGATGCCTTGCGCGCACTGCTTATCGGCACACCATTCAACCCGGCCGACGTCATCGTGCTGGGTGTGGCCGCGGTGATCGGAATCGCCACGGCCTCAACGCTGTTGCGCCGCCTCGTCGCCTAGGACCCGGGAAGATCCGGGCCGACTCCGGTCCGAGGCTCAATCGTTAGCCAACCGCGATCTCACATCACGGCCGCGACAAACGAATTACACCCTCCCGCTGTGTTTCACTGCCTCCGAACGGATTCGACCGCATCATGCGACAGATGAAAGTTGGGATGAGCAGTGGCTATGACGTTCTTCGAAGGGATGCGAAAGTTGCGTGGCGCAGCGGCGACCATGCCGCGCCGACTGGCGATCGCGGCTATGGGGGCTGCCCTGCTGTCCGGTCTCGTCGCTGCCGCCGGCGGACCCCCTACCGCGGGGGCGTTCTCCAAGCCGGGTCTTCCAGTGGAATACCTCCAGATTCCATCGCCATCGATGGGCCGCAACATCAAGGTCCAGTTCCAAGGCGGCGGGTCGCACGCGGTCTACTTGCTCGACGGACTGCGCGCACAGGACGATTACAACGGTTGGGACATCAACACCCCGGCCTTCGAGGAGTACTACCAGTCCGGTCTGTCGGTGATCATGCCCGTCGGGGGCCAATCCAGTTTCTACAGCAACTGGTACCAGCCGTCGCAGGGGAACGGTCAGAACTACACCTACAAGTGGGAGACGTTCCTGGCCCAGGAGATGCCCACCTGGTTGCAGGCCAACAAGCAGCTTTCGCCGTTCGGCAACGCCGCGGTGGGGCTGTCGATGTCGGGCGGTTCCGCGCTGATCATGGCCGCGTATTACCCGCAGCAATTCCCTTACGCCGCTTCGCTGTCGGGCTTCCTCAACCCGTCCGAGGGTTGGTGGCCGACGCTGATCGGTTTGGCGATGAACGACTCGGGCGGTTACAACGCCAACAGCATGTGGGGTCCGTCCTCGGATCCGGCCTGGAAGCGCAACGACCCTTTGGTCCAGATCCCGCGGCTGGTGCAGAACAACACCCGGGTCTGGGTTTACTGCGGCAACGGCACGCCCAGTGATATCGGGGGTGACAACGTGCCGGCGAAGTTCCTGGAAGGCCTCACATTGCGCACCAACCAAACCTTCCAGAACGCTTATGTGGCCGCGGGTGGGCGCAACGGGGTGTTCAACTTCCCGACCAACGGGACACATTCGTGGCCCTACTGGAATCAGCAGCTGGTTGCGATGAAGCCCGACATCGTGCAAACCCTCAACGCGGTCAACGCCGCCGCGGCCACCCCGCCCGCGGCTACCCCTCCGGCCACCTGAGCTCCAAGGCCAGCATCGGCAGCAGCGCACCGGTCATCGCTGCTGCCGATGCTTTTTGGCCGACCCGCTAGTCCAAGACCCTGCGGCGATCCTGGTGGAAGTACGTGTATCCGGTTGCGGCCGCGCACATGACCGAGGCGACCACCAGCATCCACGTGCCATTGACGAGCACGCTGATGCCGCCGCCCACCGCGCCACCCACGACGAAGCTGGCGAATAGCAGAAAGTAGCCGAGCCAGTCCGACGCTTTTCCACCGGCGATGTGGCGTTCGATGCCCTGGCCCATCTTGACCAGCGTGCCGGTCACATAACTCAACGGAACCGACACCTCGCCGTCCTTGACGAACGACGTGTTCAAAGCGCCAACGCCGAAGACCACCAGCATGATTGGCGCGAAATCAAGCATTTGTTCTTGCCAGCCTTCATCGATGACGTCTGCCACGGTGGCCGCCACCAGACTGAAGGTGGTCAGCACGGTCGGGCCGTGCGGATGTCCCGCCCAGAAACGTCGCCGGCAGATCGACGCGACCACTACCCCGGCGACGAAGCACAGCATCAGCACCGCGGCGGTGACCGACAGCTTCACGTCGTGGCGGACGTACCCCAACACGGCGCGCTGGGCATTGCCGGTCATGAACGTCACGAAATATCCGGCGGAATGGGTGAATGCGGTCGCTCCCAGCACACCGGCCAGCCCCGCCAGCACCCATGACAGCCGCGCCTCACTGTCGAAAATCTCACTCGCCACACGGACATGCTTTCAGACGGCGTCAGTGCATGCAGCGGGCAAGAGGCTAGACGGCCGTCAGCCGGGCGATGGACCGCAGCGGGATCGGCAGCCACCCGGGCCGGTGCCGCGCCTCATAGCCGACCTCGTAGACGGCCTTGTCGAGTTCATAGGCGGCCAGCAGCTGCGCCGAATCCCGTGGGTCGATCCCGGACGCGGCCGCGTAGCCGTCGCAGAACGCGGTGCGATTGCGCTCGACCCATTCGCGGGCGCGGGCGGCCAGCTGCTTGTCGGCGGCCTGGTCCACCAGCGGCCCGTAGGCGGCGTACTCGAAGGAACGCAAGACACCGGCCACGTCGCGCAGCGGTGAATCCGGCGCCCGGCGCTCGTCGAGCGGCTGGCCGGGCTCGCCCTCGAAGTCGATCAGCAGCCAGCTCTCGGGGGTGCGCAGCACTTGTCCCAGGTGCAGATCGCCGTGCACCCGCTGCACCGTGATCGTCTCGGTCGCGAGCTTCTGGAATCGTTCTTCGATGGTTGCCGCGTACTCCCGCAGCTCGGGTACCGCCGCCACGGTCGACGACAACCGGGCCAGCACCGTGTCCACCGGAAAGGTTGCCTGCGCGGTTCCGAGGCATTCGGCCAAGGTGGCGTGTACGGAAGCAACCGCTTCACCGAGGCGGCAGGACTCGCCCGCGAAGTCGCCGCCGACTTCGTGGGCATATAGGTCACCCTCCGCGAACAAGTCCCGAACGCTTGCGGTGGCCATTGCCCAGCCTTCGGCGGCGTTGGACGCAAACTCGGTCACCATGCCCAGCGGGCACACTTCATCGTCCAGGGCGGCCGCGCCCGCTATCTCGTAGGTGCCGAACAACCGCGCCACGTGCGGGTTGCCGGCGCGGCCCAGCACCCGGTTCAGTTCGATGTCGGGGTTGATGCCGCCCCTGACCCTGCGAAACACCTTGAAGATGGCTCGTCGATCAAAGATCACGCTGGTGTTGCTCTGCTCGGCGTCGGAGACGTGCGGCATCGCCTCGAGCGGCAGCTCGATGCCGGGTTCCTTGGCGAATTGCACTTCCACGCCGGACGAGCCGCGCACGGCCGAAGAGTCGATCAACGACAGCAGGAATCGCGGCGCATCGGTGTCGTACAGGGCGTCATAGCCGGTCCGATCGTCGGCGGCACCGATGGTGGCCACGCTGCTGTATTCGGAGAGCGGCACGGAATCCCATCCGACGATCACCTGGTACCGCTCCGACGAACCATCGGCATAGTCGGCGTCGACCAGCACCAGGTCAAGCGCGTCCCGAAGCGGGATCACCATCCCGGCCTCGGCGGAGGACAGCTGACGGTTGCGTCCGGCGAACCAACGTTGCTGTGGCAGCCACTCAGACCAAGGCAGCCTTGCAGGCAGCGTCATGGGCGCCGCTCCTTTCCCCCGCAAGCGGGTGGCACCCCACAGCATCGTCGCCGACGGGCTTCATTGGCGCCGCTCCTCCTCATCGCTTCGCTCTGCATCGTCGCCGACGCGGGTCATGCGTTCTCCTCGGATGCGGACAACTGGAACCAATAGAACCCGTGTCCCGGCAACGTCAGCAGGTAAGGCAGGTGGCCGATGCGGGGAAATTCGACCTGGCCGGTCAACTCCACCGGCGTCCAGCCGCTCCAGTGCTGCAGGTTCAGTTCGATGGGCTGCGGGAACCGCGACAGATTGTTGACGCACAGCACCGTGTCGCCATCGTCGGTTGCTTGGCGCACGAACGCCAACACCGACGGGTTCGACCCCCCTAATTCCTCGAATGTGCCGATCGCAAACGCGCTGTGCCTGCGGCGCACCGACAGCATCGTTCGGGTGAAGTTGAGCAGTGACGTCGAGGTATCGCGCTGGGCCTCCACGTTGACGGCCTGGTAGCCATAGACCGGGTCCTGGCTCGGCGGCAGGTACAGCCGGCCGGGGTTGGCCGTGGAAAACCCCGCGTTGCGGTCCGGTGTCCACTGCATCGGGGTGCGCACCCCGTCGCGATCCCCCAACCAGATCACGTCGCCCATGCCGATCTCGTCGCCGTAGTAGAGGACCGGCGACCCGGGCAGCGAGAGCAGCAGCGCGGTGAACAGTTCGATCTGGTTGCGGTCGTTGTCCAGCAGTGGCGCCAGCCGGCGACGGATCCCGACGTTCGCCTTCATCCGCGGATCCTTGGCGTATTCGGAATACATGTAGTCGCGCTCGTCGTCGGTGACCATTTCCAGCGTCAACTCGTCGTGGTTGCGCAAGAAGATGCCCCACTGAGCCATATCGGGGATCGGCGGCGTCTGCGCCATGATCTCCGAGATCGGAAACCGCGACTCCCGCCGCACCGCCATGAAAATGCGCGGCATCAGCGGGAAGTGAAACGCCATGTGGCATTCGTCGCCCCCGGTGCTCGCCTCGCCGAAGTACTCGACCACATCGCCGGGCCACTGATTGGCCTCGGCCAACAGGACGCGGCCCGGAAACTCGTCGTCGACGACTTTGCGCACACGCTTGAGGAACGCGTGCGTCTCGGGCAGGTTCTCGCAATTGGTGCCCTCGCGTTCGAACAGGTAGGGCACCGCGTCCAGGCGGAACCCGTCGATCCCGAGTCCGAGCCAGAAGCGAATGGCGTCGATCATCGCCTCCTGCACGGCCGGGTTGTCATAGTTCAAGTCCGGCTGATGGGAGAAAAACCGGTGCCAGTAGAACTGGCGGCGGACCGGGTCGAATGTCCAGTTCGACTCCTCGGTGTCGACGAAGATGACCCGGGCGTCGGTGTACTTCTCGCTGGTGTCGCTCCACACGTAGTAATCGCCGTACGGCCCGTCGGGATCGCGGCGCGACTCCTGGAACCACGGGTGCGACTCGGAAGTGTGGTTCATGACCAGGTCGGTGATGACCCGGATGCCCCGCCGGTGTGCGGCATCGAGCAGGGCGACGAAATCCTCCACGGTGCCGAACTCGGGCAGCACCTTGTAGAAGTCCCGGATGTCGTAACCACCGTCACGCAGTGGTGAGTCATAGAAGGGAGGCAACCAGATGCAGTCGATGCCGAGCCATTGCAAGTAGTCCAGGCGCTCGAGCAGGCCACGCAGGTCGCCGGAACCGTCCGCGCTCGCGTCGTAGAACGCCCGAACCAGCACCTCGTAGAAGACGGCGTGCTTGAACCAGGTCGGGTCGGCGGGCAGAGCGGCGGCATTGTCGAAGTCCTGAGCGGTCGGGTGTTCCACCACACCGCCCTCGACGTGGCTGCCCGCCGCGGGATCGTGCTCGACAGCGTCTCGTGCGTCGTTCATCAATTCCACGATGCCACGGGTACCCGAGGCGGGACGCCGGGAATCACGCGCGCGAACGAGCGGCGAATCACGCCGGACCGCAGACGAATTGGCCGGGAGGCGGGCATTATCCGCGCGATATCAGGCCGGAGGTCCGTCCGCCAGCGTCACGTTCGAGGTGCGGTCCTCGCCCCCCCTGGTGCGCCAGTGCACCGCGATGGTGTCCCCGGGGTGATGCGGGACGAGCACATCGGTTATCGCGGTAGCGCCGTTGATCGGGACGTTGTCGATCCCGGTGATGATGTCCCCGGGGGAGATCCCGGCCCCCGAGGCGGGACCGGTGCCGACCACACGTTCGACCCGCGCGCCGTTGCCGCCGTTGTCGGTAACGCCCAGGCCGAGAAAGGCCGTCGGGCCGATGTGGACCGTGTTCGACCCACCGCCGGACCGGATCTGGCCCGCGACTCCCATCGCCGTGCCGATCGGAATGGCGAAGCCCTGTCCGCCGGACATCTTGTAGTTGTCGGTGGCGGCGGTGTTCATGCCGATCACCTGCCCGGCATCGTTGACCATGGGACCACCCGAGTCGCCGGGCCTGATCGCGGCGCTGGCCTGGATCAGGCCGCCCAGCGACTCGTTCGCGCCGGTCAGGGTGTCGGTTGCATTCACGGTCTGGTTGAGCGCGACGACCCTGCCGGCCACCGCGGTGGGCATTCCGCCCTGGCCGCCGGCGTTGCCCAACGC
>Ga0318543_10000040_pt1 | contig 20581 bp, 15 predicted proteins | sample GRESIP168b4f24_FD_203487 | JGI IMG/M metagenome (GOLD analysis project Ga0318543, IMG submission 203487) | Tropical soil microbial communities from Luquillo Experimental Forest, Puerto Rico - GRE.SIPMG.168b4f24 | ecosystem: Environmental > Terrestrial > Soil > Tropical forest > Bulk soil... | reverse complement strand
CGGCCCCATCGACCTGCACAGCGGAAGCGTCAGCCCGATCAACATCGGATCCTGGCGCGGCTTCCCGCTGCGAGACAGGGTCGCGGACGCGGTGCCGGGCGTGCCGCTGCGGCTCGGCGGCGACGGCGTGTGTATGGCGCTGGGTGAGCATTGGCGCGGCGCCGGCCGAGGAGCGCGGTTCATGCTCGGCATGGTCGTGTCCACCGGCGTGGGCGGCGGATTGGTGCTCGACGGCCTTCCCTACACCGGGCGCACCGGCAATGCCGGCCACGTCGGTCACATGGTGATCGAGATGGACGGCCGGCCCTGCCCGTGCGGTGGCCGTGGCTGCGTCGAAACCGTCGCGGCCGGTCCGGCGCTGGTGCGCTGGGCGCGGGCGAACGGTTGGTCCGCGCCGCCCGACGCCGGCGCCAGGGAGCTGGCCGCCGCGGCGGTGGCCGGGGATCCGGTGGCGCAGCGGGCGTTCCACAGAGGCGCCACCGCGCTCGCGGCGATGATCGCCTCTGTGGCGGCGGCTTGCGACCTCGACCTCGTCGTCATCGGCGGCGGCGTCGCCAATTCCGGGCCCGTGCTCTTCGACCCGGTGCGCGCGGCGTTGCCCGAGTACGCCGGGCTGGACTTTCTGGCCGGCCTGCGGGTGGTGCCGGCCGAGCTCGGTGGTCAGGCCGGCCTGGTCGGTGCGGCCAGGCTCGCGAGTTTTGGCTGACCGCGGCTGTGACGCTATTCTGGTTGCCGATCCACCGAAGACCGTCGGTCACCGAGCAATCGGTTGAAGGTCCGGGAACATCCCGGCGGCCCACGCAGGAGGACGAGGCATTACCGCCGACCTGTGCCGGCGCATCTTGACGCCCCGGCCGCTTCCTGCGCCGGGGCGTTCGTCGTTCCCCGGTGATCGCAGACGACACGTCGAATGGCTTTTACTACAGGAGATATGCATGGCCAGGGCTGACAAGGCCACCGCCGTTGCAGACATCACGGAGCAGTTCAGGGAGTCGACCGCCACCCTGATCACCGAATACCGCGGTCTGACGGTGGCGAACCTGGCCGAGCTGCGCCGTTCCCTCGCGGGATCGGCCACGTACGCGGTGGCCAAGAACACGCTCATCAAGCGCGCGGCCTCGGAAGCCGGGATCGAGGGTCTCGACGAGCTGTTCGCCGGCCCGACGGCCATCGCGTTCGTCACCGGGGAGCCGGTCGACGCCGCCAAGGCCATCAAGACCTTCGCCAAGGAGCACAAGGCGCTGGTCATCAAGGGCGGCTACATGGACGGCCATCCACTGACGGTGTCCGAGGTGGAGCGCATCGCCGACCTGGAGTCCCGCGAGGTGTTGCTGGCCAAACTGGCGGGTGCGATGAAGGGCAACCTCGCCAAGGCGGCCGGCCTGTTCAGCGCTCCGGCCTCGCAGTTCGCCCGGCTGGCGGCCGCACTGCAGGAAAAGAAGGCCTCCGAGACACCGGCAGAACCCGCCGCTGCAGCCGCCCCGGCCGCAGAGCCAGCCGCCGAGCCGCCTGCGGAAGTGCCCGCGGAACCGGCTGCAGAACCAGCTTCGGAAGCACCCGCCGAAACCCCAGCCGAAACCGAATAACCCCAATCCGGAACCAGGAAGGACCCACACCATGGCAAAAATGTCTACCGACGACCTGCTCGACGCGTTCAAGGAAATGACCCTGTTGGAGCTCTCCGACTTCGTCAAGAAGTTCGAGGAGACCTTCGAGGTCACCGCGGCCGCTCCGGTCGCCGTCGCCGCGGCCGGCCCGGCCGCCGGTGGCGCCCCCGCCGAGGCCGCCGAGGAGCAGTCGGAGTTCGACGTGATCCTCGAGGCCGCCGGCGAGAAGAAGATCGGGGTCATCAAGGTGGTCCGCGAGATCGTCTCCGGCCTGGGCCTGAAGGAGGCCAAGGACCTGGTCGACGCCGCCCCCAAGCCGCTGCTGGAGAAGGTCGCCAAGGAGGCCGCCGACGAGGCCAAGACCAAGCTCGAGGCCGCCGGCGCCACCGTCACCGTCAAGTAGTCAATTCGCGAAGACCCCCGGGACCGCCCTACGGCTCAGGTCCCGAGGGTTTCGTGCGCTCAGCGGGCGCCGAACACCGCCCGTTGCGACTGTCGCACGCGCTCGGGTGAATCTCCCAGAGCCACAATCAAGTTCGACGTCATCGAGCCAAGCACCTGCGCGACGGCCGCGCCGTCGGCGCCGTAGAAGCCGCCCAGTTCGAGCATCACGAACCCATGTACCAACGCCCAGATCTGGGCGGCTGTCGCAACGACGGTCGCATCGTCGACTACGGAGCCAACGGTGATTCGCCCTGCCCGCACGGACCGCTGCACCACGCGCACCACATGCGCGAAGCTGGGAATGCGCTGCTCGATCTCGGCGACCGTCAGGGCCAAGACGTTGCCTGCCGGTGCGTTGATGCCGTGCGCGCTGGTGCTGCCGAACATCAGCCGATACATATGTGGTCGCTCGATGGCGTAGCGCCGGTACGCGGCTTCGAGGACGAACAAGTCGGCAACCGGGTCAGCGGTCTCCGGCACCGTCAGGGCGGCGTCGAACTGCCGTAAGCCCTCCTCGGCGACCTCGGCGATAAGCCCTCGCATGCCGCCGAAATGGGTGTAGACCGCCATCGTCGAGGTTCCCGCGGCGCCGGCCACCCGGCGGGTCTGCAGCGCGTCCGGGCCGTGTTCATCGAGCAGGGCGACGGCGGCGTGCAGCATCTCATGACGAACACTGCGAACGCCGGGTTGTGCCTGCGAAGTCATCATTGCCATCTTCTCATCGGAGGCGTAGCGTGCCAATAACAGCGTCATAACAATGTTATAGGAGCTCAGACGTGACCTCAACGCAAATCGCCCAAACCCGGAATCCGTACCTCGAGGGCTTCCTGGCGCCGGTGCGCGCGGAAGTGACCGCGACCGATCTGGAGGTCACCGGGCGCATCCCGGAGCACCTCGACGGACGCTATCTGCGCAACGGTCCCAACCCGGCGGAAGAGGTCGACCCGGCCACCTATCACTGGTTCAGCGGCGATGGCATGGTGCACGGCGTCGCGCTGCGCGACGGGCAGGCCCGCTGGTACCGCAACCGCTGGGTGCGCAGCCTGTCGGTGTGCGACACCCTCGGCGAGCCGGCGCCGACCCGGCTCAATCCACGGGCCGGCATGCTTGCCTTCGGTGCCAACACCAACGTGTTGAGTCACGCCGGACGCACCTTGGCGCTGGTCGAGGGTGGGGCCGCCAACTATGAGCTGACCGACGAGCTTGACACCGTCGGGACGTGCGACTTCGACGGCACCCTGGCCGGCGGCTACACCGCTCATCCGCACCGCGATCCCCGCACCGGCGAATTGCACGCCGTGTCTTACTCGTTCGCCCGCGGGCGGACCGTGCAGTACTCGGTGATCGACACGCAAGGACGAGCCCGTCGCACGGTCGACATCGAGGTGTCCGGGTCGCCGATGATGCACGACTTCTCCCTGACCGACAAATATGTGGTGATCTACGACCTGCCGGTGACATTCGACCCGGTGCAGGTGCTGCCGGCGAACCTGCCGCGCTGGCTGAGTCTGCCGGCCCGGCTGGCGCTGCAGTCGCTGATCGGACGCGTCCGGGTGCCGGGCCCCATCACCGCGATGATGAACCGCGACCCGAAGCACTCCGATCGGTTGCCGTACGCCTGGAACCCGAACTACCCCGCGCGCATCGGGGTCATGCCCCGCGAGGGCGGCAACAAAGACGTCCGCTGGTTCGACATCGAGCCCTGTTACGTCTACCACCCGCTCAACGCCTACTCCGAGACGCGGGACGGGACCGAGGTCTTGGTGCTCGACGTGGTGCGCTACTCCCGGATGTTCGACCGCGACCGGCGCGGCCCCGGCGAGAGTCTGCCCCGCCTGGACCGCTGGACCGTCAACCTGGCGACCGGCGCGGTGACCACCGAATGCCACGACGATCGCTCGCAGGAGTTCCCCCGGATCAACGAGACGCTGCTGGGCGGGCGGCACCGGTTCGGCTACGCCGTCGGCCTCGAGGGCGGGTTTGCCGGCGTAGGTGGATCCGAAATGTCGACGCCGGTGTACAAGCACGACTACGCCACCGGATCTACGCTCGTCGCCGCGGTCGATCCCGCCCTCCTGATGGGTGAAGTGTGCTTCGTGCCGAACCCCGCAGCCGGCGCCGAAGATGACGGCGTCCTGATGGGCTTCGGCTATCACCGCGGCCGTGACGAAGGCCAATTGCGGTTGCTGGATGCCCAGACGCTCGAGTCGATCGCGACCGTGCACCTGCCGCAGCGGGTACCGATGGGCTTCCACGGCAACTGGGCCCCGACCGGCTAGCGGACCGATCTCAGGTCGGCCAATTTTTACCGGCGGTCGCCTGCAACCCTGATGCCGCGGCCCAAGCGTGCGCTACAGTGACTCATGCCACAGGAAAGGGCAGGTGGCAGGCACGAGCGTCGACGGAAGGATTCCCCATGGGCGTCGCTATCGAGGTGAAGGGACTGACGAAGTCCTTCGGTTCCTCGAGGATTTGGGAAGATGTGACGCTGGATATCCCTTCCGGGGAGGTCAGCGTCCTCCTGGGGCCGTCGGGTACCGGCAAATCGGTGTTCCTGAAGTCGCTGATCGGTCTGCTGCGACCGGAACGCGGCTCGATCGTCATCGACGGCACCGACATCATCGAATGCTCGGCCAAGGAGCTCTACGAGATCCGCACGCTGTTCGGCGTGCTGTTCCAGGACGGCGCGCTGTTCGGCTCGATGAACCTCTACGACAACACCGCGTTCCCGCTGCGCGAGCACACCAAGAAAAAGGAAGGCGAAATCCGTGACATCGTCATGGAGAAGCTCCAGTTGGTGGGCCTCGGCGGGGACGAGAAGAAGTTCCCCGGTGAGATCTCCGGCGGTATGCGCAAGCGCGCCGGCCTGGCTCGGGCCCTGGTCCTCGACCCGCAGATCATCCTGTGCGACGAGCCCGACTCGGGGCTGGACCCGGTGCGTACCGCCTACCTGAGCCAGCTGATCATGGACATCAATGCCCAGATCGACGCGACCATCCTGATCGTGACGCACAACATCAACATCGCCCGCACCGTGCCGGACAACATGGGCATGCTGTTCCGCAAGCACCTGGTCATGTTCGGGCCCCGTGAAGTGCTGTTGACCAGCGACGAGCCGGTCGTGCGGCAGTTCCTCAACGGCCGCCGCATCGGGCCGATCGGCATGTCCGAGGAGAAGGACGAGGCCACCATGGCCGAGGAGCAGGCCCTGCTCGATGCGGGTCACCACGCCGGCGGTGTCGAAGAAATCGAGGGCGTGCCCCCGCAGATCACCACCACTCCGGGCATGCCGGAGCGCAAGGCCGTCGCCCGCCGCCAGGCCCGGGTACGTGAGATGCTGCACACCCTGCCCAAGAGCGCCCAGGTGGCGATCCTCGACGACCTCGAGGGCACCCATAAGTTCCGCGCCCACGAAATCGGCGAGTAGCGCGTCAAAGGCCGACCCCCGACAAGCACGGCCGGCGGGGGTCGGCTTCTGCATGCGTGCGAGTGGCCGCGCCCTGAAAATTTTGCGATAACTTGGCGCAACTTGCCGCACCGCCCTCTTGACGGCGGGGCCTAAACGGGTCACTCTGTTGGGCAGCATGTGCCCACGGGAAAGTCGAGATGCCAGCCAGCGCCGATATCCCTGGTGTGGGTAGTTGAGGAATGCGCGGTCCTGCGCTATTGTTGGACGTTGCGCTGGCTACCTCCTGCCCACCTCACCCGCCACTTGACATCGTGGTCTTAGCCTGGGTTCCCTCTGTGACTCAGCTATTCAGTTGCGCGTGTGAGATCTGGGCAGATCGTTCGCCAGCCTAACCAACAAAATGTTGCGGCGAACAGATCCGGTGGCCCCGCTTCTCGTTCCTCGCACGAGGTGCTGGAAGGATGCATCTTGGCAGATTCCCGCCAGAGCAAAACGGACAATAGTCCCCGCCAGGGTCGCCCAAATAGTTCTGCTAACAACTCCGTGCCCGGAGCACCTAACCGAGTTTCCTTCGCCAAGCTTCGCGAACCGCTTGAGGTTCCGGGGCTTCTTGACGTGCAGACGGACTCGTTTGAGTGGTTGATCGGCTCGCCGCGCTGGCGCGAGGCCGCCACCAGCCGGGGCGAGGGCATAGGAGGGGCCAGCCCGGTGGGTGGCCTCGAAGAGGTGCTCTACGAGCTGTCCCCCATCGAGGACTTCTCCGGCTCGATGTCGCTGTCGTTCTCCGACCCCCGTTTTGACGAGGTCAAGGCGCCGGTCGACGAGTGTAAAGACAAGGACATGACCTACGCGGCCCCGCTGTTCGTCACGGCCGAGTTCATCAACAACAACACCGGTGAGATCAAGAGCCAGACGGTGTTCATGGGTGACTTCCCGATGATGACCGAGAAGGGCACCTTCATCATCAACGGGACCGAGCGCGTCGTCGTCAGCCAGCTGGTGCGGTCGCCCGGCGTGTATTTCGACGAGACCATCGACAAGTCCACCGAGAAGACCCTGCACAGCGTCAAGGTGATTCCCAGCCGCGGCGCATGGCTCGAGTTCGACGTCGACAAGCGCGACACCGTCGGCGTGCGCATCGACCGCAAGCGCCGGCAGCCGGTCACCGTGCTGCTCAAGGCGCTGGGCTGGACCGCCGAGCAGATCACCGAGCGGTTCGGTTTCTCCGAGATCATGATGTCGACCCTGGAGAAGGACAACACCGCCGGCACCGACGAGGCGCTGCTGGACATCTACCGCAAGCTGCGTCCGGGCGAGCCGCCGACCAAGGAGTCCGCGCAGACCCTGCTGGAGAACCTGTTCTTCAAGGAGAAGCGCTACGACCTGGCCCGGGTCGGTCGTTACAAGGTGAACAAGAAGCTCGGCCTGAACGCGAAAGATTCAGGGAACCCGATCACCACGACAACGCTGACCGAAGAGGACGTCGTCGCCACCATCGAGTACCTGGTGCGCCTGCACGAGGGACAGGCCACGATGACCGTTCCCGGTGGCGTCGAGGTGCCGGTGGAAACCGACGACATCGACCACTTCGGCAACCGCCGGCTGCGCACGGTCGGTGAGCTGATCCAGAACCAGATCCGGGTCGGCATGTCGCGGATGGAGCGCGTCGTCCGGGAACGGATGACGACCCAGGACGTCGAGGCGATCACGCCGCAGACGCTGATCAACATCCGGCCGGTGGTCGCCGCGATCAAGGAGTTCTTCGGCACCAGCCAGCTCTCCCAGTTCATGGACCAGAACAACCCGCTGTCGGGGCTGACCCACAAGCGCCGGCTGTCGGCGCTGGGCCCGGGTGGTCTGTCGCGTGAGCGTGCCGGGCTGGAGGTCCGTGACGTACACCCGTCGCACTACGGCCGCATGTGCCCGATCGAGACCCCCGAGGGTCCGAACATCGGTCTGATCGGCTCGCTGTCGGTGTACGCGAGGGTCAACCCGTTCGGGTTCATCGAGACGCCGTACCGCAAGGTGGTCGACGGTGTGGTCAGCGACGAGATCGTCTACCTGACCGCCGACGAGGAGGACCGCCACGTCGTGGCGCAGGCCAACTCGCCGATCGACGCGAACGGCCGGTTCGTCGAGGGCCGTGTCCTGGTTCGCCGCAAGGCGGGCGAGGTGGAGTACGTGCCCTCGTCCGAGGTGGACTACATGGACGTCTCGCCGCGCCAGATGGTGTCGGTGGCCACCGCCATGATCCCGTTCCTCGAGCACGACGACGCCAACCGTGCCCTGATGGGCGCCAACATGCAGCGCCAGGCGGTTCCGCTGGTGCGCAGCGAGGCGCCGCTGGTGGGCACCGGCATGGAGTTGCGCGCGGCGATCGATGCCGGCGACGTCGTCGTCGCGGACAAGTCCGGCGTGATCGAGGAGGTCTCCGCCGACTACATCACCGTGATGGCCGACGACGGCACCCGGCACACCTACCGGATGCGCAAGTTCGCCCGCTCCAACCATGGCACCTGCGCCAACCAGTCGCCGATCGTCGACGCGGGGGACCGCGTGGAGGCCGGCCAGGTCATCGCCGACGGTCCGTGCACCGAAAACGGCGAGATGGCGCTGGGCAAGAACCTGCTCGTGGCGGTCATGCCGTGGGAGGGCCACAACTACGAGGACGCGATCATCCTCTCCAACCGCCTGGTCGAAGAGGACGTGCTCACCTCGATCCACATCGAGGAGCACGAGATCGATGCCCGCGACACCAAGCTGGGCGCCGAGGAGATCACCCGGGACATCCCGAACGTCTCCGACGAGGTGCTGGCCGACCTGGACGAGCGTGGCATCGTGCGGATCGGCGCCGAGGTTCGTGACGGCGACATCCTGGTCGGCAAGGTCACCCCTAAGGGGGAGACCGAGCTGACGCCCGAGGAGCGGCTGCTGCGCGCGATCTTCGGTGAGAAGGCCCGCGAGGTCCGCGACACCTCGCTGAAGGTGCCGCACGGCGAGTCCGGCAAGGTCATCGGAATCCGGGTGTTCTCCCGCGAGGACGACGACGAGCTGCCCGCCGGTGTCAACGAGCTGGTCCGCGTCTACGTGGCCCAGAAGCGCAAGATCTCCGACGGTGACAAGCTCGCCGGCCGGCACGGCAACAAGGGCGTCATCGGCAAGATCCTGCCCGTCGAGGACATGCCGTTCCTCCCGGACGGCACCCCGGTGGACATCATCCTGAACACCCACGGTGTGCCGCGACGGATGAACATCGGCCAGATCCTGGAGACCCACCTCGGGTGGGTGGCCAAGTCGGGCTGGAAGGTCGACACCGGCAACGGGGTTCCGGACTGGGCCACCAACCTGCCCGAAGACCTGCTCCACGCGGAGCCGGACGCGATCGTGTCGACACCGGTGTTCGACGGTGCCCAGGAGGCCGAGCTGCAGGGGCTGCTGTCGGCCACGCTGCCCAACCGCGACGGTGAGGTGCTGGTCGATGGTGACGGCAAGGCGGTGCTCTTCGACGGCCGCAGCGGCGAGCCGTTCCCGTACCCTGTGACCGTTGGCTACATGTACATCATGAAGCTGCACCACCTGGTGGACGACAAGATCCACGCCCGCTCCACAGGGCCGTACTCGATGATCACCCAGCAGCCGCTGGGTGGGAAGGCGCAGTTCGGCGGCCAGCGCTTCGGTGAGATGGAGTGCTGGGCCATGCAGGCCTACGGTGCCGCGTACACGCTGCAGGAGCTGTTGACCATCAAGTCCGACGACACGGTCGGCCGGGTCAAGGTCTACGAGGCGATCGTCAAGGGCGAGAACATCCCGGAGCCGGGCATCCCCGAGTCGTTCAAGGTGCTGCTCAAGGAACTGCAGTCGCTGTGCCTCAACGTCGAGGTGCTGTCGTCCGACGGTGCGGCCATCGAGCTGCGCGAGGGCGAGGACGAGGACCTCGAGCGGGCCGCGGCCAACTTGGGAATCAACCTGTCCCGCAACGAATCCGCGTCTGTTGAGGACCTTGCTTAACTTGTCTCCACGCAAGCGCTTTTATAAGTATCTAAACCCGCAAGGGGAAAGGGAGTTACGTGCTCGACGTCAACTTCTTCGATGAACTCCGTATCGGCCTGGCCACCGCGGAGGACATCAGGCAATGGTCTTACGGCGAGGTCAAGAAGCCGGAGACGATCAACTACCGCACGCTGAAGCCGGAGAAGGACGGCCTGTTCTGCGAGAAGATCTTCGGACCGACTCGCGACTGGGAGTGCTACTGCGGCAAGTACAAGCGCGTCCGCTTCAAGGGCATCATCTGCGAGCGTTGCGGCGTCGAGGTGACCCGCGCCAAGGTGCGACGCGAGCGGATGGGCCACATCGAGCTGGCCGCCCCCGTCACGCACATCTGGTACTTCAAGGGTGTGCCTTCGCGCCTGGGGTACCTGCTCGACCTGGCCCCTAAGGACCTCGAGAAGATCATCTACTTCGCCGCGTACGTGATCACCGCGGTCGACGAGGAGATGCGGCACAACGAGCTGTCGACGCTCGAGGCCGAAATGATGGTGGAGCGCAAGGGCGTTGAGGACCAGCGCGACGCCGAGCTGGAGGCCCGTGCGCAGAAGCTGGAGGCCGACCTGGCCGAGCTGGAGGCCGAGGGCGCCAAAGCCGATGCCAAGCGCAAGGTTCGCGACGGCGGCGAGCGCGAGATGCGCCAGCTGCGCGACCGCGCGCAGCGCGAGCTGGACCGGCTGGAGGACATCTGGAACACCTTCACCAAGCTGGCTCCCAAGCAGCTGATCGTCGACGAGAACCTCTACCGCGAGCTCATCGACCGCTACGGCGAGTACTTCACCGGTGCCATGGGCGCGGAGTCGATCCAGAAGCTGATCGAGAACTTCGACATCGAGGCCGAGGCCGATTCGCTGCGTGACGTCATCCGAAACGGCAAGGGGCAGAAGAAGCTTCGTGCGCTCAAGCGGCTGAAGGTGGTCGCCGCCTTCCAGCAGTCGGGCAACTCGCCGATGGGCATGGTGCTGGATGCGGTCCCGGTGATCCCGCCGGAGTTGCGCCCGATGGTGCAGCTCGACGGTGGCCGGTTCGCCACCAGCGACCTCAACGACCTGTACCGCCGCGTGATCAACCGCAACAACCGGCTCAAGAGGCTGATCGACCTCGGTGCGCCCGAGATCATCGTCAACAACGAGAAGCGGATGCTGCAGGAGTCCGTGGACGCGCTGTTCGACAACGGCCGCCGCGGCCGACCCGTCACGGGGCCGGGCAACCGCCCGCTCAAGTCGCTGTCGGATCTGCTCAAGGGTAAGCAGGGCCGGTTCCGTCAGAACCTGCTCGGCAAGCGTGTCGACTACTCGGGCCGTTCGGTCATCGTGGTCGGTCCGCAGCTCAAGCTGCACCAGTGTGGTCTGCCCAAGCTGATGGCGCTGGAGCTGTTCAAGCCGTTCGTGATGAAGCGGCTGGTGGACCTCAACCACGCGCAGAACATCAAGAGCGCCAAGCGAATGGTGGAGCGCCAGCGTCCCCAGGTGTGGGACGTGCTCGAAGAGGTCATCGCCGAGCATCCGGTTCTGCTGAACCGTGCGCCCACCCTGCACCGGCTGGGCATCCAGGCTTTCGAGCCAATGCTGGTGGAGGGCAAGGCGATCCAGCTGCACCCGCTGGTGTGTGAGGCCTTCAACGCCGACTTCGACGGTGACCAGATGGCGGTGCACCTGCCGCTGAGCGCCGAGGCGCAGGCCGAGGCCCGCGTCCTGATGCTGTCGAGTAACAACATCCTGTCGCCCGCGTCAGGGCGCCCGCTGGCCATGCCGCGTCTGGACATGGTGACCGGGCTGTACTACCTGACCACCGAGGTCGAGGGCGACACCGGCCAATACCAGCCGGCCGCAAAGGATTCCCCGGAGACGGGTGTGTATTCCTCGCCGGCGGAGGCGATCATGGCCGCCGACCGCGGTGTGCTTTCGGTGCGGGCCAAGATCAAGGTGCGGCTGACCCAGCTGCGTCCGCCCGCGGAGATCGAGACCGAGCTGTTCGGCACCAACGGCTGGCAGCCCGGGGATGCCTGGGTGGCCGAGACCACCCTGGGCCGGGTGATGTTCAACGAGCTGCTGCCGGTGGGCTACGCGTTCGTGAACAAGCAGATGCACAAGAAGGTGCAGGCCGCCATCATCAACGACCTGGCCGAGCGCTACCCGATGATCGTGGTCGCGCAGACCGTCGACAAGCTCAAGGACGCCGGCTTCTACTGGGCGACCCGCAGCGGTGTCACGGTCTCGATGGCCGACGTGTTGGTTCCACCGCGGAAGAAGGAGATCCTCGACCAGTACGAGGAGCGGGCCGACAAGGTCGAAAAGCAGTTCCAGCGTGGCGCTTTGAACCACGACGAGCGCAACGAGGCGCTGGTGGAGATCTGGAAGGAAGCCACCGATGAGGTGGGTCAGGCGCTGCGGGAGCACTACCCCAGCGACAACCCCATCATCACGATCGTCGACTCGGGTGCCACGGGTAACTTCACCCAGACCCGGACGCTGGCCGGCATGAAGGGTCTGGTGACCAACCCGAAGGGTGAGTTCATCCCGCGTCCGGTCAAGTCGTCGTTCCGCGAGGGCCTGACCGTGCTGGAGTACTTCATCAACACCCACGGTGCTCGAAAGGGCCTGGCGGACACGGCTTTGCGTACCGCCGACTCCGGGTACCTGACCCGTCGTCTGGTGGACGTGTCGCAGGACGTCATCGTTCGCGAGCACGACTGCCAGACCGAACGCGGCATCGTCGTCGAGCTGGCCGAGCGCCAGCCCGACGGCTCGCTGATCCGCGACCCGTACATCGAAACATCGGCGTACGCGCGGACTTTGGGCACCGACGCGGTCGACGAGGCGGGCAACGTCGTCGTCGCGCGCGGGGAGGACCTGGGCGACCCGGAGATCGACGCCTTGTTGGCGGCCGGCATCACGCAGGTCAAGGTGCGCTCGGTGCTGACGTGCACCACCGGTACCGGTGTCTGCGCGACCTGCTATGGGCGGTCCATGGCGACCGGCAAGCTGGTCGACATCGGCGAGGCCGTCGGCATCGTCGCGGCCCAGTCCATCGGTGAGCCCGGCACGCAGCTGACCATGCGGACCTTCCACCAGGGTGGTGTCGGTGAGGACATCACCGGCGGTCTGCCTCGTGTGCAGGAGCTGTTCGAGGCGCGGGTGCCCCGGGGCAAGGCGCCGATCGCCGACGTCACCGGGCGGGTCCAGCTCGAGGACGGCGAGCGCTTCTACAAGATCACCATCGTTCCCGACGACGGGGGCGAGGAGGTCGTGTACGACAAGCTCTCCAAGCGGCAACGGCTGCGGGTGTTCAAGCACGAGGACGGCTCCGAGCGGGTGCTGTCCAATGGTGACCACGTCGAGGTGGGCCAGCAGCTGATGGAGGGCTCGGCCGACCCGCACGAGGTGCTCCGGGTGCAGGGGCCCCGCGAGGTGCAGATCCACCTGGTCCGCGAGGTCCAGGAGGTCTACCGCGCCCAGGGTGTGTCGATCCACGACAAGCACATCGAGGTGATCGTTCGCCAGATGCTGCGCCGCGTCACCATCATCGACTCGGGCTCGACGGAGTTCCTGCCCGGCTCGCTGATCGACCGCGCGGAATTCGAGGCGGAGAACCGCCGGGTGGTGGCCGAGGGCGGCGAGCCCGCCGCCGGCCGCCCGGTGCTGATGGGTATCACGAAGGCGTCGCTGGCCACCGACTCGTGGCTGAGCGCGGCGTCGTTCCAGGAGACCACGCGAGTCCTGACCGATGCGGCGATCAACTGCCGCAGCGACAAGCTCAACGGTCTGAAGGAGAACGTGATCATCGGGAAGCTGATCCCGGCCGGTACCGGCATCAACCGCTACCGCAACATCCAGGTGCAGCCCACCGAGGAGGCCCGCGCCGCGGCGTACACGATCCCGTCCTACGAGGATCACTACTACAGCCCGGACTTCGGCCAAGCCACCGGGGCTGCGGTGCCGCTGGACGACTACGGCTACAGCGACTACCGGTAGTTAGTCACGAAAAGCCCCGGGTTGGCCCGGGGCTTTTTCGTGCGCGGCGAGCGTGCTCCTGTGCGCCGAGTGTGCGACCAGCCGCACGTTCGGCGCCGAGTGTGCGGCCAGCCGCACACTCGCCGGCCGTCACGACCCCTCACTAGACTGGCGACCGTGCTCATTGGTTCGCATGTCCACAACGACGATCCCCTGGCCGCGGCCCAGGCAGACGGCGCCGACGTGGTGCAGTTCTTCCTCGGCAACCCGCAGAGCTGGAAGAAGCCCAAGCCGCGCGACGACGCCGAACAGCTGAAGGCCTCGACCGTGCCGCTGTATGTCCACGCGCCGTACCTCATCAACGTGGCATCGGCCAACAACCGAATCCGGATTCCGTCGCGCAAGATCCTGCAGGACACCTGCGATGCGGCCGCGGAAATCAACGCGACGGCGGTGATCGTGCACGGCGGCCACGCCGACGACAACGACATGGAGGCCGGCTTCGAGCGCTGGGTCAAGGCGCTGGACTACCTCGAAACAGATGTGCCGGTGTATCTGGAGAACACCGCGGGCGGCGACCATGCGATGGCCCGCTACTTCGACACGATCGGCAGGCTCTGGGATCACATCGGCGACAAGGGCATTGGCTTCTGCCTGGACACGTGCCACGCGTGGGCCGCGGGTGAGGAGTTGATCGACGCGGTCGACCGAATAAGGGCCCTGACGGGCCGCATCGACCTGGTGCACTGCAACGACTCGCGGGACGCGGCGGGCTCGGGCGCCGACCGGCACGCCAACCTGGGCACCGGCCAGATCGACACCGAGTTGCTGGTTGCCGCGGTCAAGGCCGCCGATGCGCCGGTGATCTGCGAAACCGCCGACGAGGGCCGCAAGGACGACATCGCGTTCCTGCGGGAAAAGACCGGCAGCTGATCTGCCGGGCCATGCTCGGTCGGCTCGCGACGCTTTTCGGAGCAGTTCTCCTGGTCGCCGCTTGCTCGGCATGGCCTGAGCCGCCGTCGGGCTTCGTCACCGGCACCAGCGTTCACCACATCAATGTCGGTGGACGCGATCGCAACTATCGGCTCTACAAGCCCGCGGGAGCGCCCGCGTCGGCTCCGCTGGTGGTCGTGCTGCACGGCTATTCTGGCAGCGCCGCGCAAGTCGAAAGAGATTACGGCTGGGACGGTTTGGCCGATTCGGGCAAGTTCGTCGTCGCCTATCCGGATGGCCTTGCCCGGGCGTGGAACGTCGACGGGGAGACTTGCTGCGGGCGGCCAGCACGAGAAGGCGTCGATGACGTCGGCTTCGTCAGGGCGGCCGTCGCCGACATCGCCAAGAACGTCGGCGTTGATAACGCCAAGTTCTACGCGACCGGCATGAGCAACGGCGGCATCATGTCCTACACGCTGGCCTGCACCACGGACATTTTCGCGGCGATCGGCGCGGTTGCCGGCACTCAGCTGAACCCGTGCAGGACCCCGCACCCGACGTTGGTCATGCACATCCATGGCACCGCCGATCGACTCATCCCCTACGGCGGCGGGCAGGGTTTCAGCGTCATCAATGGTCCGCCGGTACCAGGAGTCAATGCTTTCTGGCGCAACGTCGATCGGTGCGGCGCCCCGACCGCCACCAGCAGTGGCCCGGTTGCCACGTCGACGGCCGGGTGCGCCGACGACCTCGGCGTCGTACTGATCACCGTCGACGGAGGCGGTCACGAGTGGCCCCCCTTCGCGACCCAGACGCTGTGGGCGTTCTTCGCCGCGCACCCCCGGTAACAGGCCGTTACACCTCTTGTGCAGTTGTTGAAAAAATGTAACATGGTGGCATGCCAGATACCCATGTCGTCACCAACCAGGTCCCGTCCCTGGAGAATCACAACCCCGCGACGTCCGCGGTGCTTGTCGAGGCCCTGATCCGCGAGGGCGGGCAGTGGGGCCTGGAAGAGGTGAATGAGGTTGGGGCCCTTTCGGCGAGCCGCGAAGCGCAGCGGTGGGGTGAGCTCGCCGACCGCAACCGGCCCATCCTGCGTACCCACGACAAGTTCGGTCATCGTGTGGACGAGGTGGAGTACGACCCGGCCTATCACCAGCTGATGCGCGCGGCCATTGCCAGCGGCATACACGCCGTACCGTGGGCCGACGAGCGGCCGGGCGCGCATGTGGTGCGGGCCGCCAAGATGTCGGTCTGGAATGTCGAGCCCGGCCACACCTGCCCGGTCTCGATGACCTACGCCGTCGTCCCGGCGCTGCGCTACAACCCCGAACTGGCGGCGGTTTACGAGCCGTTGCTGACCAGTCGCGAGTACGACCCGGAGCTGAAGCCGGCCACCACGAAGCCCGGCATCACCGCGGGCATGTCGATGACCGAGAAGCAGGGCGGCTCCGACGTGCGCGCCGGAACCACCCAGGCGACCCCGAACGCCGACGGCACGTACAGCCTGACCGGTCACAAGTGGTTCACCTCGGCGCCGATGTGCGACATCTTCCTGGTGCTCGCGCAGGCCCCGGGCGGTCTGTCGTGCTTCCTGCTGCCGCGGGTGCTTCCCGACGGCACTCGCAACCGGATGTTCCTGCAGCGGCTAAAGGACAAGCTCGGCAACCACGCCAACGCCTCCAGCGAGGTCGAATACGACGGCGCCATCGCATGGTTGGTTGGCGAGGAGGGCCGCGGCGTCCCGACCATCATCGAGATGGTCAACCTCACCCGGCTGGACTGCACGCTCGGCAGTGCCACCAGCATGCGTACCGGTCTGACCCGCGCCATCCACCATGCCCAGCACCGAAAGGCATTCGGCGCCTACCTGATTGACCAGCCGTTGATGCGAAACGTGCTGGCCGACCTGGCCGTGGAGGCCGAGGCCGCCACCATCGTTGCGATGCGGATGGCCGGCGCCACCGACAAGGCGTTGCGCGGGGACGAGACCGAGGCGCTGCTGCGCCGCATTGGCTTGGCGGCCGCCAAGTACTGGGTGTGCAAGCGCGCGACCCCACACGCCGCCGAAGCGCTGGAATGCCTGGGTGGCAACGGCTATGTCGAGGACTCGGGCATGCCGCGCTTGTTCCGCGAGGCGCCGCTGATGGGCATCTGGGAGGGCTCGGGCAACGTCAGCGCACTGGACACGCTGCGCGCCATGGCAACTCGCCCCGAATGCGTCGAGGTGCTGTTCGCCGAACTGGACGAGAACGCGGGTCAGGATCCGCGGCTGGGCAGTCATGTCGAGCGGCTGCGGCAAGACCTGGCCGACCTGGACACCATCCAGTACCGGGCCCGCAAGGTCGCCGAGGACATCTCCCTGGCGCTGCAGGGTTCATTGTTGGTGCGCCACGGGCACCCCGCCGTCGCCGAGGCCTTCCTGACCACCCGGCTCGACGGCCGATGGGGCGGCGCGTTCGGCACGATGCCGGCCGGCCTGGACCTTGCCCCCATCTTGGAGCGTGCCTTGGTAAAAGGCTGAGCAAAGGGCTGAGTACAAAATGACTCACGCGATCAAGCCGGTCGACTTCGACAACCTGAAAACGATGACCTACGAGGTCACCGATCGGGTTGCCCGGATCACCTTCAACCGGCCGGAAAAGGGCAATGCGATCGTCGCCGACACCCCGCTGGAATTGTCGGCGTTGGTGGAGCGTGCCGATCTGGACCCGAACGTCCACGTCATCCTGGTCTCCGGCCGCGGCGAGGGTTTCTGCGCTGGCTTCGACCTGAGCGCCTACGCCGACGGCACCGGCCCGGCGGGCGGTGGGAGCGCATACAAGGGCACCGTGCTGGATGGCAAGACCCAGGCCATCAACCACTTCGCGAACCAGCCGTGGGACCCGATGATCGACTACCAAATGATGAGCCGGTTCGTGCGCGGGTTCTCCAGCCTGATGCACGCCGACAAGCCGACGGTGGTCAAGATTCACGGCTACTGTGTGGCCGGCGGCACCGACATCGCGCTGCACGCCGACCAGGTGATCGCCGCCGCCGACGCCAAGATCGGTTACCCGCCCACCCGGGTGTGGGGCGTCCCGGCGGCGGGCCTGTGGGCGCACCGGCTCGGTGACCAGCGCGCCAAACGCCTGCTGCTGACCGGCGATTGCATCACCGGCGCGCAAGCCGCCGAGTGGGGGTTGGCGGTCGAGGCGCCGGACCCGAAGGACCTCGACGAGCGCACCGAGCGCCTGGTACAGCGGATCGCCGCAATGCCGGTCAACCAGCTGATCATGGTCAAGCTGGCGCTGAATTCCGCTCTGCTGCAGCAGGGCGTGGCCACCAGCAGGATGGTCAGCACGGTGTTCGACGGCGCGGCCCGGCACACGCCCGAGGGGCACGCCTTCGTCGCCGACGCGGTAGAGCACGGTTTCCGCGACGCGGTACGGCATCGCGATGAGCCGTTCGGCGATTACGGCCGGCGGGCATCTCAGGTCTAGCCATGCCGAATATGACGGCCCGGTCCGTGGTGCTGAGCGTATTGCTCGGTGCCCACCCCGCCTGGGCGACGGCGAGCGAATTGATCAGGCTGACAGCGGATTTCGAGATCAAGGAGACGACGCTACGGGTCGCTTTGACTCGCATGGTCGGTGCCGGTGACCTGATCCGGTCAGCCGACGGCTATCGGCTCTCGGATCGACTGCTGGCCCGCCAGCGCCGCCAGGACGAGGCCATGCGGCCGCGGTCCCGGGCGTGGCGCGGTGACTGGCATGTCGTGGTCGTCACCAGTGTGGGCACAGATGCCCGCACCCGGGCCGCGCAGCGGGCCAGCATGTACCGCAAGCGTTTTGGTGAACTGCGCGAAGGCGTGTGGATGCGGCCGGACAACCTCGACCTCGATTTGGAGGCCGACGTTGCTGACCGAGTACGCGTGCTCACAGCGCGCGACGACGCACCCGAGCAGCTGGCCGCCCAGCTGTGGGACCTGCCCGCGTGGGCGGAAGCCGGCCATCGTTTGGTTGACGAAATGGCCGAGGCCACAGACATTCCTGGCCGGTTTGTGGTGGCCGCGGCGATAGTCCGGCACCTGCTCACTGACCCGATGTTGCCCGCCGAACTGCTGCCCGACCAATGGCCGGGCGCCCAGCTGCGCAGCGTCTACCACGACTTCGCGACCGAGCTGCTCGAGCGGCGCGACACAACTCAACTCCTGGAGGCGACATGAGTGATCCGGTGCGTGTGGAGCGCAATGGCCCGGTGACCACGGTGATCCTGAACCGGCCCGCGGCCCGCAACGCCGTCAACGGCCCGACGGCCGCCGCGTTGTACGCGGCGTTCGAGGAATTCGATCGGGATGACACCGCGTCGGTGGCGGTGCTGTGGGGCGACGGCGGAACCTTTTGCGCCGGAGCCGATTTGAAATCCTTCGGCACACCCGACGCCAACGCCGTGCACCGGACGGGCCCCGGACCGATGGGGCCGTCGCGGATGGTGCTGTCCAAACCCGTGATCGCCGCGGTCAGCGGCTACGCCGTTGCCGGGGGCCTGGAGTTGGCCATCTGGTGCGACCTGCGGGTCGCCGAGGAGGACGCCGTGTTCGGGGTGTTCTGCCGGCGATGGGGGGTGCCGCTCATCGACGGCGGGACCGTGCGGCTGCCCCGGCTGATCGGGCACAGCCGCGCGATGGACATGATTCTGACCGGCCGTGGCGTGCGTGCCGACGAGGCGCTGGCCATGGGGTTGGCCAACCGCGTCGTGCCAAAGGGGCAGGCCCGACGGGCGGCCGAGGAGCTGGCGGCTGAGCTCGCGACGCTGCCGCAGCGGTGCCTGCGATCGGATCGAATGTCGGCGCTACGCCAATGGGGGATGGCGGAATCGGAGGCGATCGACTTCGAGTTCGGCAGCATTTCCCGGGTTGCCGCCGAGGCCGCGGACGGGGCCGGCCGCTTCGCCGCGGGCGCCGGCCGCCACGGTGCGCCCGCGAATTAGCCTGCGCGCCAGGATATCAGCGGTCAGCCGCCCTTATTGATGGTATTGCCGGAGCCGTGGTTGGAGATCTTCGGATCGCCGTCTTTGTAGGTGACGGTGTTGTTCATTCCCAGCACCGTGAGTTTGGTGTTGATCTTGTCGATCGTGACCTTGTTATTGGTGCCGCCGATGTCCACCTTCTCGCAGGTGCCGGTCACGGTCAGCGTGTTGTTGGAACCGAGCACATTGAGGGATTTGCCGCTCGCACAGTCGAGCGTGGCTGTAGTTCCCATCGACCCGTAGTTCAGCGTGTTCCCGATCTGGATGGAAGCGGTGGTGCTCTCGCCGCTCGTGCTCGTCGGCGCGGCGCCGCCGCTGGTCGTCGCGGTCGTGCTGCTCCTTGTTGCCGGGGTCGTGCCGCCGGGCGGATTGGCCGTGGAACTACAGGCCGCCAGCACCAACGCCGCTGCGGCCGGCGCCACGGCGAGCGCGGCCAGCCTGGACGAGTGGTCAGTGATGTGGCCGCGCATGGGTCCTCGATTCCCTCGGTGGGTATTCGTTAGTCCGCGCGGCTCAGCCGGGTACCTGCTGGAGCCGGTTGGTCATGCCCAGTTCGCGGCCGCGGTCCCAGATGATCGGCGCGCCGCTGTGATAGAACACCGTCTGATCCCAGCCGTAGACGGTGATGTCGTGCGTGACCGAGTCGGCGACCACGGTGTTGGACGAGCCCATCACCGTCACAGCCCAGCAGTTTCCCAGCGCGGTGACGACGTTCCGCGTGCCGTTGACGAGCAGGGTCGCGTCGTTGCAGTCCAGCGTCTGCTCGAGGCCCTCCCCGATGACGTGGGTGTCGCCGTTCTTGGCGTGGGCGGCCGGCGGTGGGGCGGCGGGCGCTGCGGCGACGACCATGGCACAGGCGGCCAGCGGCCCGGCGACGGTTCTCCAGTTCACTGCACGCCCCCTTTAAGACGGGTGAAGCTGCTCGAATGAGCCTACGAGTTTCACGGCCCCCGTCAACTAGAGTCATTAGTATACTTGCGGTATGGCACAAAAGCGCAGGTCAGCGCCATGTGCAACGTTTGCGGTGTCACATAGTGAAACTACGCCCGCCCGGTGCGTTAGCTGAAAAGGATCAACCCATGCCCGCAACCGCGAGACGCCTACACAGTGTCGAGTCGATCGACTTAGATGCGCTGCTGAAGTCGTGGCTCCGCCAATTAGGGGTCCAGAACAAGAGC
>Ga0318543_10000039_pt1 | contig 20634 bp, 18 predicted proteins | sample GRESIP168b4f24_FD_203487 | JGI IMG/M metagenome (GOLD analysis project Ga0318543, IMG submission 203487) | Tropical soil microbial communities from Luquillo Experimental Forest, Puerto Rico - GRE.SIPMG.168b4f24 | ecosystem: Environmental > Terrestrial > Soil > Tropical forest > Bulk soil... | reverse complement strand
CCACATCGCCAGGTACGTCACCCGCGATGTCGAGTACTACGGCCAACGAGTGCCCGCGGGCAGCGTCATGATGTTGCTCGTCGGCGCGGCCAACCGCGACCATCGCCAATTCCCGCCGGACGGAGACGTTTTCGATATCCGGCGAGAGTCGCGCCAACATCTGACGTTCAGCGTTGGCACCCATTACTGCCTCGGGTCGGCGCTGGCCCGCCTCGAGGGCCGGATTGCGCTCGAGGAGATTTTGAAGCGCTTCCCGGAGTGGGACGTCGACCTTGACGACGCCAAGCTGTCCCCGACTTCCACCGTGCGGGGATGGGAGACAATGCCGGCCGTTCTCCGCTGACAAATTAACGAATTGAGGTAGCCATGACTGGACGTGTTGAGGGCAAGGTCGCTTTCATCACCGGGGCGGCGCGCGGTCAGGGCCGCAGCCACGCGGTGCGGTTGGCGCAGGAGGGCGCTGACATCATTGCCGTCGATATCTGCAAGCCCATCCGCGACGGCCTCCTGGACACCGCGATTCCAGCGTCGACACCCGAGGATCTGGCGGAGACCGCCGACCTTGTCAAGGGCCATAACCGCAGAATCTTCACGGCGGAAGTCGACGTGCGCGACTATGCCGGGCTGAAGGCCGCCGTGGACAGCGGTGTGGAGCAGCTGGGCCGGCTCGACATCATCGTCGCGAACGCCGGCATCGGCAACGGCGGTGAAACGCTTGACAAAACGAGCGAACAGGACTGGACGGAAATGATCGACGTCAACCTGTCGGGGGTGTGGAAGACCGTGAAGGCCGGGGTCCCGCACATCCTGGCCGGCGGCCGCGGCGGGTCGATCGTCCTGACCAGCTCGGTCGGCGGACTCAAGGCGTACCCGCACACCGGCCACTACGTCGCCGCCAAGCACGGCGTCGTCGGCCTGATGCGTGCCTTCGCGGTTGAGTTGGGGCAGAAGATGATTCGCGTCAACTCGGTGCATCCAACCCATGTGGCAACCCCCATGCTGCACAACGAGGGCACCTTCAAGATGTTCCGGCCCGACCTGGAAAGCCCGGGGCCCGACGACATGGCGCCGATCTGTCAGCTGTTCCACACGCTGCCGATCCCGTGGGTGGAACCGGTGGACATCAGCAACGCCGTGCTGTTCTTCGCCTCCGACGAGTCGCGCTACGTCACCGGCGTGACCCTGCCCATCGATGCGGGTAGCTGCCTTAAGTAGCATCCGGTCCGTGAATGGAATTGCCGGATTCGAGGGACGCGGGACGGTTATCACCGGCGGCGCGAGCGGCATCGGTTTTGCGACCGCCACCGAGTTTGCCCGCCGCGGAGCCCGCGTGGTGCTCGCGGACGTCGACGAGCCCGCGCTGGAACAGGCCGTGGCGCGGATGCAAGCCGAGGGGTTCGACGCGCACGGCGTGATGTGCGACGTCCGGCATCTCGAGGAGATGGTTCATCTCGCGGACGAGGCATTCCGCCTGCTCGGCCAAGTCGACGTCCTATTCAGCAATGCCGGCATCGCTGTCGCTGGCCCGCTGGCGCAAATGTCGCACGACGACTGGCGCTGGGTCATCGATATCGACCTGTGGGGCTCGATCCATGCCGTCGAGGCGTTCGTGCCCAGGCTGCTCGAGCAGGGCGCGGGCGGCCACATCGCCTTCACCGCGTCGTTCGCCGGACTGGTACCCAACGCCGGCCTCGGAGCGTACGGCGTTGCCAAGTATGGCGTTGTCGGCCTGGCGGAAACGTTGGCCCGCGAGGTCAAGGACAACGGCATCGGGGTGTCGGTACTCTGCCCGATGGTCGTCGAGACAAAGCTGATGTCCAACTCCGAACGTATCCGCGGCGCGGACTACGGGTTCGCGTCGACGCCCGACGTGACGGGGGGGCTCGGTCCGCTCCCGGCGCAAGACCAAAGTTTGGGGGTCGACGACGTGGCCCGGCTTACCGCCGACGCGATTCTCGCCAACCGGCTCTACATCCTGCCGCACGAGGCGGCCCGAGCCTCGGTCCGCCGCAGGTTCGAGCGCATTGACCGCACGTTCGACGACCAGGCCGCCGAGGGTTGGCGCCACTAACCGGACGGCCCGAGCCGGTAATCGCCCGTCTGCGGGTCGTGATACCAGCCGCCCGCGGCATGGGTGCCACCGTCGACATGCAGCGTCTGCCCGGTCAGGTAGGCCGACATCTCAGACGCCAGAAATACTGCGACACTGGCAATCTCGTCGACATGGCCGGGGCGGCCCAGCGGCACGATGTTGCCCATGCCGTTCACCGCCCCATCGCCGGCCAGCCGAGCCAGCCCCTCGGTGAGCGTGATATCGGGCGCTATTGCGTTGACCCGTATGGAGTGGGGCGCCAGTTCCAGCGCCGCGGTCTTGGTGTAGTTGATGACACCCGCCTTCGCAGCGGCGTACGCCGCATAGCCCGGTGCGGCGCGTACGCCTTCGATCGACGTCACCGAGATGACGCTGCCGGGAAGGCCTGCAGACACCAGTTGCCGAGCGATCCGCTGGGTGCACAGCAGCACGTGCCGCAGGTTGGCCTTATATAAGGCGTCCCAACCGTTTTCGCTGGTGTCCAGCAGCGGCGAGGAGAACACGCCGCCGGCGTTGTTCACCAGGATCGTCGCCGGCCCGAGTTCGGCGGTGGTGCGTTGCAGCGCGGCGTCCACCTGACCGCCGTCGCGGACGTCGGTCACGATTCCCAGCGCCCCAATGGATTCCGCGGCCAGCGCGCAAGTCTCCGGGTCGCGCTCCCAGATCGCGACCCTGGCACCGAATGCGGCCATCCCGGCCGCGATGCCGCGGCCGATACCCGAGCCGGCGCCGGTCACCACCGCCACGCGATCGGTGAGCAGAATGTTCGACGGATCGATTGCCATCAATTACCTCCGCAATTACCTCGCGCGCAACTCAGGCGGGTGTCCGGCCGATGATTCCGTCGGCTTCCAGGTCTGCGATCTCTGAGGGAGTCAGGCCCAACTCGGCCAGCAAATCATGGTTGTGCTGCCCAAGGGCAGGTGCGGGAGTGGTGTGAAACGGCCCGGCCCAGCCGGAGAAGCCCATCGGCACGGTGCTGAGCCTAGCCCGGCCGTTAACGGGGTGTTCGACCTCCTCGAAGAAGCCGCGAAACGCCAGCTGATCCAGCTCCGTTTGACGATGGGGCTGCATGACCTTGGCCACCGGCACGCCGGCATCCCAAAGGGTTGCGACGATGTCGTCTCCGCTGCGGCGCTCACACCAGGCGGCCAGCCGGTCGTCGATCAGGTCGTGCCGTGCGCGCCGGCCGGCGGCGGCCGACAGCGCGGAATCCATTGCCCACGAAGGCGACCCGAGCGCGTCGCGCAATCGTATCCACTGGTCGTCGGTCGCCACCGCGACGGCGACCCAACAGTCGAGTCGGCCGAATTCGTCGGTGTCCGCGGTGCGGTAGAGGTTCTGCGGCGCCGCCGTGGGTCCCCGATTGCCGGTGCGTTCCAACAGCGCGCCGTATGCGGTGTACTCGATGATCTGTTCGGCGGAGATGCTGAGCGCGGCATCGACCATTGCCGCCTCGACCAGCACACCCTCCCCCGTGCGGCGACGGTGCTCCAAAGCCAGCAGCAGGGCATTGAGCGCATGCACGCCCGCGTTGGGGTCACCGATCGTATACGGCTCATACGGAGGGCGGTCGGGATAGCCGGTCAGCCAACTCAGGCCGGACGCCGCCTCGATCGCATATGCGAACGCCGGATTGTCGCGCCACGGCCCGTCGAGTCCGAACCCGGGCATTCGCAGCATGACCGCGTCCGGTCGAACCTCTTGCACGGCCGCAAAATCCAGCCCGATCTGTCCCAGCACCCGGGGTGTGAAGTTTTCCACGATCACATCGCAGGTGGCGATGAGCCGACGCAATACGTCGCGCCCGCGCGGGCCCCGCAGGTCCAGCGCCAGTCCCTTTTTGTTGGTGTTCAGCGCCGCGAAAATCGGTGATTTCTCCCACCACTGCTCTTCGGTGACGGGTATACCGGCGATCAGTCGGGTGCCGTCGGGCCGGCGCGTCGATTCCACATGGATGACCTCCGCGCCGAGCATGGCCATGAAATGAGTGCAGCAGGGACCCGCCCAGAAGGTCGTCATGTCCAGCACGCGAAGCCCGGTGAACGGCAGCCGGTTTGCCGGGGCAGAGGTGGTCGGCGCGCGCCGCGGCGGCACGCTTGCGGCCCGGTAACGGGCGGTGTGTTCACCGAGCCGCGGCGCCGGGCCGGGCCGCCGAAGCCGCGCGGGCCGCATCCGGTAGGGGTGGCCCGGCTGGCGGAATCCGTCGCGAGGATTGCACACAAACGAACCCCGCTCCTGGAAGTGGTCCAGCGATGCGATGTTCGCGCCATTGGCGACCGGCGCGTTCGGAATCCGGAATGCCGTTGCGAGCTCGCGGATCTCGTCGGCCGGATTGGCCTCCACCCACGCGTAGATGTCTTCGGCGTGGATGTTGGCCTGTTCGGTGATGGTCAGTGGCGATTCTTCATCGATCCATTCCGGGTGGCCGACCATCGCGCACAGGTCGAACCACTGCTGCGCCGTCCCGCAGCCGAGGTCGACCAGACCGTCCTTCGCCTGCGCCACACCCGGCACGGTGAGCCGCCGGGCGTCTCGCCACGGCCGGCCCAGCATTTCGAAGTAGGTGACCGGGTAGTAAGTCAGACAAAGGATCTGGGTCTCCAGCATCGACAGGTCGATGAGTTCTCCTTGCTCTCCCGAGCCGCCGCGGCCAAACCGCGACGCCAGAATCGCAACGCTCGCGTAGGCCCCGGCCATATACTCGCCGACCTGCCCGCCGATGTACACCGGTGCTCGTTCCGGCAGTCCGCGCCCAAGCCCGACGATCCCGCCAGACCAGGCCTGCAGGGTGAATTCGGTCGCCGCGCGATCCCGCCAGGGGCCCTCCAGGCCGAAGGGAGTGATCGAGGCGACGGTCAAGTGCGGATAGGCTCGATGGATCTCCGCGGGCCTGAAGTTCTGGTGCTCAGCCAGTTTCGAGCATCCCGACCACACCACCGCGTCCGCCGCGGCCAGCAGGCTGTGGACCAGCCCGATGTCTTCATCGACTTCGGGATCGGCGACCACGCTGTGTTTGGAGCCGGCCAGGAAACTGAACAGCGCGCCCTCGCCCCCCGGTGGGATCGGCGCACCCGAGGCCGACCAGCGCCGCAGCGGATCACCTTGCGGCGGCTCGACTTTGATGACGGTGGCACCGCCGTCGGCGAGCAACTTGGTGCAGTAGGCGCCCGCTATTCCGGTCGATAAGTCAACAACCGTGTAGCCGGCCAGGGGTTCGCCCACTCACGCCTGCCACGCGGGGCTGGTGGTCAGAACTTCGGGGCCGTCGGCGGTGATGAGCACGGCTTCACGCCCGAATACCGCGCCGACTCCCTGCTCCCAGACATAGCCCGTCACAGCCAGCACGATTCCCGGCTCCAACCGCTCGTCGGCCGCGCTGCGAGGCAAATGCTGAGAAACGACGGGCGGGTCGAAGCCCATCCCCAGACCCCGGGCCACCGGCATGGGCGGCGCGGGCTCCCCCGCGGCTCCGTACGCGGCCAGCAGTCCGTCGGCTGTGGCGCCCGGCTGGCATGCGGCTATCAGTCCGGCCCACAAGGTTTCCCAGCGCCGGTAAAGGGGGGCCGCCCCGCCGGGCGCACCCGCGGGCCAAGTCCGTCCGACCTCGCCGATGTAACCACCGGCCAGCACCCCGGCTGAGAAGGCCACCAGGTCGCCGTCGTTCACCGGGCCGACGCCGTCGACGCGCCGCCACGGGTGATCGCGTGAAGTCACCCACGCGACATCCTGATTCGACGGGGTGCTCACCCCGCCGGCCGCCAGCGCCTCCAGCAGCACCCCGGCCAGCAGCTGAACGCTGACCCCGGGCCGCAGCTCGGAAACCGCCGCCGCCAGGCCCGACTCGGCCACCGCGATCGCCTCCCGCAGCGAAGCCACCTCTTCGGGGGTCTTGATGCGCCGGGCCGCCCGCATGGCGAGCTCCCCGTCGACGAGCTGGGCGTTGGGAAACGCCGTCGGCAGCAGGCGCGCGAAAGCCGGTGACAGCGCGTCGGTTCCGACGCGGCGCGCGGTAGACGCGCCGTCGATGCGCTGCAGCGCGGCCATGGTGTTCATCGGATTCCAGGAGATGCCGTACAGGTTCTCGTGTGGAATGTCGTCGGGAACACCTTCATCCCAGGTGCTGAGCAGGTGGACCGCGCCGGTCGCGCGCACCAGGACACAGGTCGGACCGAACGGCCGGGTCCCGGCCACCCACAGTTGCGGCGTCCCGGAGACGTAGCGGACGTTGGCCTGGCGGCCGAGGACCAGCACATCGAGATCGTGCGCCGCCATCTGCTGCAGCGCTCGCTGCCGGCGACCGGAGCGCAGTGCCCTATTGTCGGGCAGGACTTCAGTTGCCATAGGGGTCATAGGGGTAGTCGGTCAATTTCATCCAGCCATCGTCGGTGATCACCAAGACCTCTTCGCTGCGGTAGCCGCCGGTACCGTCCTCCCACACCACCGGCTCCAAAACCAGCACCATCCCCGGTTGCAGCACGAAGTTCTCATCGAACTCGTCCCCGAGATCGGTTCCGATCATGGGCATTTCGGCCGCGTTGACGCCGATGCCGTGGCCGAGGTAGAAGTGCGGCAGCCAGGGCCGGCCTCCGCCGTTGGCTTTGGTTGCGGCTCTTCCGAGATCGGCTGCGGTGACGCCGGCGCGGGCGACGTCCAGCACGGCGGTCATGATCTCGAACCATCTGTCGAACTGCGCCTGCTGGCGCGGCGACGGGTCCCGGCCGACGATCCAGGTGCGCCCGAAGTCCGAGCAGTAGCCGTGGTAGGTGATGCTGACGTCGGTCCACAGCACATCGCCTTCGGCGAGTTCGCGTTCGGTGCTCAGCAGCGGCAGCGCCAAATCGCCGTGCGTGGTCCACACTCCTTCGGCCTTGCTCGGCGGCATCACCTGCCAGATCGGTTCCAGCATGCTGGCCGTGGCCCCCAGTTCGAACGCTCGCCGCAAAAAGCTTGCGGACAGGTCGACCTGGCGGATGCCCGGGGCCAACGCCTTGTGGACGTCGATTATCGCCTCGTCGGTAATCCGGATGGCGGTGCGCATACACGACAATTCGTCCGGCGTTTTGATTGCCTTGGCGGCGCTCACAACCGCCGACGCGTCGACGGGAGCGCCGTTGGGGAACAAGAGCTTGCCCGCGCGCGACATGGCGCCGGTGCACTCGTCGACCGCGACCTTCACCCCGGCCGGAATCACGTCGGTCAGCAGCCGGGCGAAATTCTCTACGCCTTCGTCGAATTCGAGGTAAACGGGCCCGTGCAGGTGATCGGCGGGCAGGCCCGACTCTAGCGACGCGCCTTCGCGGAACGGCAGGAACAGGTGCGGCCATTCGTCGTCGGCGATCACCACGGCCACCGGCCGCTCGACGTAGGACAGCCCGGCATCGCCGAGCGGCCAACTGGTCCCGGTGGCGTAGACGACCGCGTTGTTTCCCAGCAGGATCATCGCGTCGACGCCGCGCTCGGCCATCGCCGTGCGCAGGCGAGCCCCGGTCTCGCGACGCATGCGGGCGAGGTCGGGCGTTTCGGGGATCACCAGGCCCTTACCGGTCTTGGTGCCGAGTCGCGCGAGCGTTGTCATCTGGCCGCCACTACAGGCCCAGGAATTTCGTTATGTTGTCGCTGACGATCTTTACCGCGTCCGCCGGCCCCACGGCGTCGACGACGGCCGCCAGCGACTTCTCCGAGTAGCCGTAGGTGCTTTCGTTGTGGGGATAGTCGCTGGACCACATCACCTTGTCCACGCCGATCTTGTCGATCAGTTGCAGACCCAGGGGGTCGACCATGAACGACGCGCTCATGTGGTTGTCCCAGTAGTACCGGACGTCGTGCTGCAGCGGCCGGTTGAACATGTGCTGATAGGACGCGACCAGGTGCTCGGCGTCTTGCAGCGCCCACGGGACCCACGCGATGCCGCCTTCAAACCAACCGATCCGCAGGCCGGGGTGCCGATCGAGGATGCCGCCAAAGATGTACTTGGAGAACGTCTCCCGGAATCCGTCGATGTTGATCATCATCCCGACGACCACGCTGTTGAACTCGCACGGGCTTTTCGGCGGGGTTTCTCCGATGTGGTGCGCGACCGGCAGGCCGGAGGCTTCGATCTCGTCCCAGACGGCGCTCATGGAAGTACTCGCGTAGTCGATCGGGTTGCCGTCGTCATCCTTGCCGGGATTCAGCGGCATGAGGAATGTCTTGAGCCCCAACGATTTCAGCTCGTCCAGCGTTTGCCGGGTGCCTTGCGGATCCCACCAGTTGATCAGTCCGGCACCGTAAAAGTGACCTCCTGAGCGCTCCTGTAGCTCCGCGATGTACTCGTTGTAGATGCGGAATGCGAGTTCGCGAAGTTTCTTGTCCGGGTAGTGGAAAAGCGCCAGTACCGCGTTCGGGAACGCCAGCTCTTTGTCGACGCCGTCCTCACGCAGCTCCTGAATCCGGGCCTCGATGTTGGTGCTGGCCGCCCCTGGCAGGTCGTCGTATTGCATCAGCACCGCGCTGAAGTCGCCCGGCAGGAACGACTGGCCCTTGCGCCCGACTTGATAGGCGCCGTCCTCGTACCAAATCCGCGGCGCCTTTTCCTTGAGGTCGTCGGGGAAGCGTTCGTAGAAGATGTCGGCGGCCAATGAGATGTGGTTGTCGGCGGAGAAAACCACGGTCCCTTCCGGCAGGCCCACATTGGCGCCGCTGGCGTGCCCGCGGCGATCCTTCGGTGCGCCGAAGCCTTCCGGCGGGTAGAGCGTGCTGGTCTGAGTCGTCATCAGTGACCCTCCATTCGGATCGGCGATTTTTCTACAGTAGTTACCAGGTCACCGGCAGTTCGTAGACGCCGTAGGCGAGCCGGTCGTGTTTGAACGGAATGTCGGTGAGCGGTACGGCCAGCGCCAGCGTGGGTACGCGGCGGAACAGCGTGCGGTACACGATCTGCAACTCCGCGCGGGCCAGCTGCTGCCCCACGCACTGGTGTCTGCCGTAACCGAATGCGACGTTGCGATCCGCTCCCGAGCGGTGCAAGTACAGCCTGTCCGGCTCCGCGAAGGCGTCCGAATCCCAATTCGCAGGGGCCAAATCGATGATGATGCCCTCGCCGGCGCGGATGACCTCTCCCGCGATGGCGATGTCTTCGAGGGCCACGCGGCGCTGGCCGTTCTGGATGATGCTGAGGTAGCGCAACAGTTCTTCCACCGCGTTGGCGACGATCTTGGGATCGTCGGCGTCGCGGATAACGGCCAACTGGTCCGGATTTTCAAGCAGCGCAAGCACACCGAGCCCGATCATGTTCGATGTGGTCTCGTGCCCGGCGATCAGCAGTCCGGTGCCCAGCTGCGCGGCCTCTTTCACGCTGAGCTCCCCGGCTTTGACCCGCTCGGCGAGGTCGGATACGGCGTCTTCTGCCGGGTTTTCCATCTTGGCCTCGACCAGCTGGGCCAGGTACGTGTGCAGGCTCATCGCGCCCTTGACGGTGTCCTCACCGGTCGCATAGCGGGCGAGCCCGACGTTGGCGTGGTGCTGGAACATGTCGGCGTCTTCGTACGGCACCCCGAGCAGCTGGCTGATCACCAACGAGGGGACCGGCAGGGCGAGCGCGGTCACCACGTCGGCCGGCTGCGGCCCCGCCAGCATCGCTTCGATGTGGTCGTCGGTGATCTGCTGGATGGTCGGGCGCAACCCCTCCACGCGTTTGAACGTGAAGGGCTTCGACAGCATCCGCCTGAATCGGGTGTGCTCTTCGCCATCGGCGGTGAAGACCGAACGCGGACGCTTGTGCACGGTGGACAACATGCCCGCGTTCCAATGCGGAAACCCGGCCGTCCGGTCGTCGACGCTGACCCGGGAATCCGAAAACAGTTCCCGGACTTGCTCGAAGCCCGTAATGAGCCAGGGTGTGCTGCCGTCCCAGATTCGGACCCTGGACAGCGGCTTGGCAGCCGCGAGAGCCATGACATCCGGAGGCGGGGCGAATGGGCAGCCCGTGGCGCGGGCCATCGGGTACTCCGGGACACCGGAAATTGCCTCGGTCGTAGTACTCGTCAGTGTGTCCGACATCTTTCTCATTCCTCGATGCGAATGGCCAGTGCGGGGCAGGCCGCGGCCGCCCGGCGTGCGCCCTCGGCTTGCTCGGCCGAGGGATTCGGATTGAGCAAGACGACGACGCCGTCGTCGTCCCGCTGGTCGAACACCTCGGCCGCGTTCATTACGCAGTTCCCCGAAGATGCGCAAATGTTCTGGTCGACAGTCACTTTCATCTGTAGGCCCCTCACTCGTACGGCGTCACGGGCGCCAACCACAGGCCCACGATCGCGTCGATGAGGCCGGATGCGGCAGTGCGCCAAGAAGATTGGTGCAATGAGCCGCCCGCGGCAAGTGCGCGTTCACGATCGGCGCAGGTGTGCATCAGCAGGTTGCGGGCCATGATGTTGCGTTCGAAGTGCACCTCGGCCGGCAGGTCGGGCAGGCACCGGTTGATGCCGTCGACGACCTGCACCAGCGACGGCGAGCTGAGCGCACCCTTGACGATGATGTTGTAGTACGCGGGGTCGGTCATCGCCTGCGCCGCGAAGCGCGCGTACCAGGTGGGGTTGCCCAGCGCCGCCAGGTGATCGGTGAGCGGGCGCACCAGGCAGGCCACCCAGTCCCGCATTTCGGGGGAGCCACCCGATTTCAGCAGCCCGGCCACCATTTTTTCGCGTAGCTGTTCGACGGGCGCGCGGTGTTTCTGCTCGATGGCGCGCACCAGGTCGGCCTTGGTCCCGAAGTGGTAACCGACCGCGGCGTTGTTGCCCTGACCGGCGGCCTCGCTGACCTGCCTGTTCGACACCGCGAACATGCCGTGCTCGGCGTACAGCCGCTCGGCCGCGACCAGGATCGCCTCCTGGGTGGAGCTGGCCCGCTCTGTGCGAACCGTTCTGCCGGCTGTGGCGGTCATTCCGCTAGTCAATCGCGTGGAAGCTATTAAGTCAAGCGCTTGATTTAAAGGGGAACGGTTCGGTCAGCTCATACACTCCGATTGTGAGGACTCCGTCGGTTCGAGCTTCGCGCGACTCCCGGCTCATGCCTGGCATTCGCTTTATCGAGCCGGTGCCCCCGCGACGGGCGGAGGGCCTTGTGCGGCAGGTTTACCGGCAGGTGCGACGCGAGTTCGCGCTGCTTTGGGACCCGATGAGCGGCCGCTCGCCCTACTTGGTCTTCTCGCCCGTGCCGGAGCTGCTGGCGGCGGTGTGGAGCGCGCAGTACGAGACGATGCTGGTGGGGCGGGTGCCGCGGGCGGACAAAGAGTTGATCGCCGCCGCGATCTCCGCCCTCAACGCCTGCCCGTTCTGTGTTGACGCGCACTCCGCGTTGGCGCGTTCGGCCGGCGCTGACGCTCTGCCGCATCCCCTTTCCGAGGCGTCGCTGAACGCGATCACCGATCCCCGGCGCCGTGTCCTCGCGCGGTGGGCGCTGGCGACGCGGTCTCCGAAAAGTCCGCTGCTGGCCGATCCACCTTTCGAAGACGACGAGGCGGCGGAGATCATCGGTACGGCAGTCGCCTTCCACTTCATCAACCGCATCGTGTCGGTGTTCCTCGGCGACGAGGCCATCCTCCCTGGCGGGCGAGCCCACCGACTCGCGGAACGGCTCGTCGGTCTGTACGCACGCCCGGCGCTTCGCCGCCAACGGCAGCCCGGCTGCGCGCTCGAGCTCCTCGGCGGATTAACGCCTACCCTCGTGCCCGATCTCCGATGGGCGGCCCAGCGACCGCACATTGCCGCCGCCATGGCACAGCTGGACGACACCACCGCGCGCGCCGTGGATGCCGTTCTTCCTCAGGAGGTGAGGGCGCTGATCGCGAGCACGCTCGAGGGCTGGGATGGCTCTGATCCGGGCCTCTCGCGCGCTTGGACCCACGGGCTTGTCGCGGAGCTTGACGAGCGGCACCGACCGCTGGCGCAGCTCTGCCTCCTCGTCGCTCTCGCTCCTTATCAGGTCGACGAGGAGGACGTAACCGCGTTTCGTGCGCTCAGGTCAAGTGATCGCGAACTCGTCATCGCATGCTCTTGGGCGGCATACGCAGCCTCCAAACGGATCGGCCGATGGCTGGTGACGGAGGCGGGGTACTAGGGGGTCGGCCTGCCGCGACCCCTGTCATCACTCGCGTTTCTTGGATCTGATCGCCTTCCCCGCAACCGTTCCCCCGTCCACGGGCAGCACGGTTCCGGTGACGTAGCGCGATCTGTCGCTGGCGAAGTACAGCGCCGCCTCGGCGACGTCGTCGGGCGTTCCCTCGCGCTTAAGCGGACGATCGGCACGCATGGTCTCGCGGATCTCGGCCTCGTACCGCTCGAGCTGCTCGGCATCCATGTCCATCCCCGACGTCTTCACCAACCGCGTGGGTATGTTGCCCGGCGCGATGGCGTTGACCCGAATCTCATAGTGGGCCAACTCGATTGCCGAGGACTTGGTGAACTGGATTACCGCCGCCTTGGACGCGCGGTAGGTCATCACGCCGCCGCCCGCCTGGATTCCGCCGATCGAGGTCACGTTGATGATCGATCCCCCGCCGTGGGCGGCCATGTGCCGAGCTGCGTCTCGGGTCCCGGCCATCACGCCCAGGACGTTGACCGCCATGATGCGGTGGAAGTCGGCCAGGTCGTCGTCGAGCAATCGGCGATGCATCGTGCCCGATACGCCGGCGTTGTTGACCATCACGTGCAGACCACCGAACTTCTCGACGGCCGCAGCCACCAGCGCCGCCACCTGTTCGGGATCGGAGACGTCGGTTCGCTGGAAAAAGGCGTCCTGGCCCAGCGCCGTTGCCAGCTCCTCCCCTTTGTCGGTTTCGACATCGGCTATGACGACCCGCGCGCCCTCGGCTGCAAACTTCTCGACCGTGCCGCGGCCGATGCCCGAGGCCCCGCCGGTGACGATGGCTACCTTGCCTACCAGTTCGTTGACCACACGACGAGTTAATCGGCGCCGGCGGTGTTAAGTCAAGCAATTGATTTAAGGAGCACTGACGCCGTGAGTTTCGTATGACTACGGATTTCCAAGGGTTTGAGTGCCACGCGTGCAGGCCATACTGAATTCGCCCCGTTCATCGCGTACCTCGGGAGGACACCATCATGAAGGTCTTAGTTATCGGTGGCACAGGACTCATCGGCTCGCAGGTCATCGCCAATCTGACCGAGCTGGGACACGAGGCGGTCTCCGCCTCGCCGCGCTCGGGTGTCGACACCGTCACCGGCGAAGGACTCGCCGATGCCGTAGGGGGTGTGCACACGGTAGTGGACCTCTCCAACTCGCCATCATGGGAGGACGAAGCCGTGCTGCAGTTCTTCACCACCTCCACGAGGAACCTTCTCGCCGCTGAGCGGGCGGCCGGTGTGCAGCACCACGTCGCGCTCTCGATCGTGGGTGCCGACCGCGCCCAGGAGAGCGGCTACATGCGGGCCAAGGTCGCCCAGGAGAAGCTGATCCAGGAATCCGGAGCACCGTATTCGATCGTGCGGGCCACCCAGTTCTTCGAATTCGTTGGCGGGATAGCCGATTCGGCAACCGACGGCAACACGGTTCGCCTGTCGAATGGGGCGTTCCAGCCGATCGCCTCCGCGGATGTCGCAAAGGCCGTCACTCGCGCAGCGATCGGCGATCCGGTCAACGGCTTCACGAATATCGCCGGCCCCGAAAAGCGCGGCATGGACGACTTCATCCGCGCCAGCCTTGCCGCAGACGGCGACGCGCGCGAGGTAGTGACCGACCCCACGGCCCGCTATTTCGGCGCGGTGCTCGACGAGCACAGCATCGTTCCCCTCGACGGCGAAGACCCGACGATCTACCCGACCCGCTTCGCCGACTGGAAGGCCTCTCGGGCCGCCACTGCGCACTAAGGAGCCGGCATGGGGCTCGACAGCCGGCAGGCGTCGAGTCGGGGAATTCGCTTGTGCGGCAGTCCGGCGAGGTCGACATCATCGTTGACAACGCCGCCACTTTCCGTCCGCTGTTCAACACACCACTCCTCATCTTCCCGCCGCTCAACGCATACCTGGGTTTAACTGGCCATGCCAGCACTTGCGTTCCGGCTAACGTCCTAGCACGGTATAAGGCGCGCGGGACTAACCGGCCGAAGACGAGGAGCGATCAATGCCTGTGCTACCTACCAGCGGGGTGCCCGTCGACAGGGCGCGACTAAGCAGGCGAGGCTTCATGGCCGCCGGCATCGCCGGGGGATTCGCGTTGGCGGCTTGCAGCGAACCCAAATCCCAGGTATCCGGGAGTGCGGCCCAAATGTCAGCGGCCATCGCCGCGGCCGAGGCGGCCCGGCCGCACAGCGGGCGGACGGTGACCGCCAGCCTGCAGCCCCAGCAGACCCAGATCGACCTAGGTGGCCCGGTCGTCCGAACGCTGGCGTTCGGCAGCACCATCCCCGGAACGTTGATCCGCGCCAAGGTCGGTGACGAGCTGGTGGTCACGGTCTCGAACCGACTCGACCATCCGACGTCGGTGCATTGGCACGGCATCGCGCTGCGCAACGACATGGACGGCGCCGAGCCCGCCACCCCTAACATCCCGGCCGGCCAAGATTTCACATACCGGTTCTCCGTCCCGAACTCGGGCACTTACTGGGCCCATCCGCACACCGGTCTGGACGAAGACACGGGTCTGTATCTGCCAGTCATCATCGACGATCCGACCGAAGGCGATTACGACGCCGAATGGATTGTCGTCCTGGATGATTGGACCGACGGCGTCGGCAAGAGTCCCCAACAGCTCTATGCCGAACTGACGGCTCCGAACAAGCCCCCTATGCCGACAATGTCGACGACACCGACGACTTCGACGACTTCGACGACTTCGACGACTTCGACGACTTCGACGACCTCGACGACTTCGACGACCCCGACGACCTCGACAACCGCCACCACCACAAGCTCGTCGAGCTCGAGTACCCCGACAAGCTCAACAAGTCCGACAACCACGACATCTGCGACGCCCGGGGCTTCAGGAGTCAGCGTCGGCAGAAGCGACCTGCTTGGCGGCGACGCCGGAGACATCGCCTACCCCTACTATTTGATCAACGGCCGAATTCCCGCCGCCCCCACCACCTTCAACGCGAAGCCCGGGCAACGAATCAGGATCCGCTTCATAAATACCGGTTCCGACACCGCGTTTCGGGTGGCCCTGGCCGGCCATTCGATGGTAGTCACCCATACCGATGGTTACCCCGTGGTGCCCACCCAGGTCGACGCCCTCCTCATCGGCATGGCCGAACGCTACGACGTCATTGTGACCGCAGCCGACGGCGTCTTCCCGCTCGTCGCCGTCGCCGAAGGGAAAAACGACCTGGCGCGGGCATTGCTGTCCACCGGGGCCGGCAACCCGCCCGACCCCGGGTTTCAACCGGCCGAGCTCACCAGACGGGTCGGCACCATCGAAATGTTCACCGCGACAACGCCCGTCAACCTGGGTCGGCCCGATCCCAACCTCAATCTTCCCGTCGTCTTGGGCGGCGACATGATGCAATACAACTGGATGATCAACGGCGAGCCGTACGACAAGACCAATCCGTTGCACGTGCGACAGGGCCAACATCCGAGTATCACATTCGACAACCCCACGATGATGTATCACCCAATTCACCTACACGGCCACACCTTCCAACTGCTCAAGGCCGACGGCACCGCCGGCGCCCGCAAGGACACCGTCATCGTGCTGCCCAAGCAGAAGGTCCTCGCGGTACTGGTCGCCGACAACCCCGGCACGTGGGTGATGCACTGCCACAACACCTACCACCAATTCGCCGGCATGATGACCCGGCTGGATTACATCTTCTGATGTCAGGCGGTTGCGAAAAAGTCCAGCAACAAGTCGTTGACCGTTAAAGACCGCTCGATCTGCGGGCAGTGACCGGCCTTGTCGATCACCACCGATCGACCACCCTCGATTTGCTTCGCGATCTGAGCGGCCCAGCCGCCCGGAAGAAGCTTGTCGTCTCCGCCTTCGACGACAAGCGTCGGCACGCCGATGCGCTCGTACGGTCGCGTAGTGGACGGAGTCGAAGCCGGTTTCGCATCGGGGCGCCGAAATCGCGCCGCTGCCACGGCCTCCCAAGCGCCGGGCGCGATGCTTGACTCGTAGCGGCGCCGCACGTAGTCCTCGTCCGCCGGGTAGCCGGGGTCGTAGAACAGCGCCTCGACGATGCGCCGCATCGCGGGCAGCGTTGCGTCGTACTGCTGGAGCGCGTGAAAATGCCGGTTCTGCTGGATTTCCCCGCCCCCGCAGATGGCCACCAAGGTACGGATCGGCAGCCGCGGGGCATCCGATGTGGTGTCGGTGAACAGATTGATGGCGCCCATCGAGTTGCCGACGAAGTGCGCCGAGTCGATGCCCAGCACCTCACAGAAGCGGGCCACATGCCGAATCCGCATCCCACGGCCATCGACGAAGTCGACGACCTTCGCCGACTGCCCGAACCCCAGCTGGTCCGGGGCCAGCACTCGGTGGTGCGCGGCGAGTGCGGCGATGTTGCGCTCCCACCCGAGTTCGGCGCTGCCGCCGAACTCGCCACCGTGCAGCAGCACCACCGGGTCGCCTTCGCCCGCCTCCAGATAGCTGGTGACCAGGCCGTCGACCGACATCGTCTTGCGTTGAACCTCCACCGGCCGCCTTCTTACTTGATCGCGATCGGGTTCACCGGGGAGCCCACGGCGCCCACGACTCGCAATGGCGGTGCGATGAGCTGGAATTCGTACACGCCGTCCGCGGCACAGTCGGCCGCCAGCGCGGTGAGGTCCCAGTACTCGCCGAACATCATCCCCATGTCGCGTAGGCACAGGAGATGCAGGGGGAAGGTTATCCCCTCGACGCCAGACACCAGGTCTTCGACTTGAAGGTTGTCGGCCGCGACCGCGGCGATCTCGTGATCGTGCAGCCACGAAGCGCATCGCCAGTCCAATCCGGAGTAGCCTTCCCCGTTGTTTCCGGTCTCCAGAAACCTTGTCCACCAGCCGGTCCGGATCAAGAGAATGTCGCCCCGCCCGACCGCCACCCCCTGGGCCCGAACGACGTCATCGAGTTCTTCCGGCGTGATCGGGTTTCCGGCTTCGAGGAAGGTCTCCGCGCCGCGATGGCGAACCATGTCCAGTAGCACACCGCGTGAGGTGATGCCTTTGCCGTCAACCTTGTCGATCCCGCAACGATAGGCCCCCAGGCTGGTCACCGAATCTGCCGGAAAGCCGTTGTAGAGCTGGTCGTCGTAGTACACGTGCGACAACGCGTCCCATTGGCTGGCCGCCTGCAACGGCATGATGATCATGTCATCGTTGAAGCGGAACGGATTATCGGCTGTCATATATTGACTCAGCTGGTGCGCCACAGGGTTCCGCGCCCAGTCGGGCCCGTATTTGGTGATCGTGTTCACATCGCCGCCGTCCACCGTCATGACGTGCACGGGGTTGTGCCGGAACCCAAAGGCGCCCTGTGGTCCTGACGCACCGAAGTCCACGCCGAGCGGAAAGACCTTGCCGTGCCGAACAAGGCCGGCGGCTTGCGCGACCTTGTCCGCGGTGATGAAGTTCAGCGTGCCGAGCTCGTCGTCGGCTCCCCACCTCCCCCAGTTGGAGACGTCGCGAGCTGCCCGCCGAAACTCACTTACGCCGGCCACGGGGCTCCCTCCTGTCCTTCTAAGAGCTCATGGGCGATCGCGGCGCCCACGTTGCCACCGTCGACCCACAGAACCTGGCCCGTAATGTAGCTGGCCGCACGGCTATTCAGGAAGAGCAGAACCGAGGACTGTTCGGCGGGACCGGCGACGCGGCCCAACGGCTTGGGGATGTCGTCGAGGAAGGCCTGCCCGTACGCGGTCCGCAACTGATCGAGGATCGGGGTCTCGGTGACTCCCGGGCCGGTGCAGTTGATGCGGATGCCCCGCGCGCCAAGGGGGGCGGCGTTTCGCATGGTGTACAGGATGATCGCTTCTTTGGACAATTGGTACCCGCCGCCGGCCAGCGCATCGGGGTGAGCGTGACACCACTCGATGCCTTCGGACATCGTCGCGGTATTCAGCAGCGGCGCCACCGCCCGTAGATGTTCCCGGTAGGCCGCCGCCGCGAGCGACGACACGCTAACGATCGCAGGCCCCTTCAAAGACCCCGCCATCTTCGGGACCAGCGCCTCGGTGACATGGCGCAGCCCCAGGAAGTTGATGGTGACGACCAGCGGGGGGTTGCCGATCCCGGAAGAAACACCGGCGACATTGAACAGCGCGTCGACCGGCCCGCCGATCGACGCTACCGCCTGGTCGATCGACAGCGGATCGGCGAGGTCGACCTCGTGGAACTCGTTGATCTCGAAAGCCGGCCGGCGCTTATCCAGCCCGACGACGTCGGCCCCGAGCTCGGTGAGCTGCCGTACCACGTGTTCGCCGATGCCCGAGGCACATCCGGTCACGACCGCGCGGCGTCCGTCGTAGCGCCACAGCTCGTCAATCTGGCCCAAGGTTCAATCGGCTTCCGGTATCACTTCCGCTGCTCCTGCTCTTTCGCCCGCTGCGCCGCCTGGACGCGGCCCTCGTTGATTTCCGCCATGGCTTCGGGGATCTCGCTCGCGGTGAACTTACCGCCGCGGCCGGTGGGCAGGCCCCCGAATGCGTAGCTTTCGTCGAATTGCGGTGCGGTCGATTCGGGCCGGCGCGCCTCGATTTTCTCGATGACCGGCGCCAGCCGCGCGGCCTTGTCGGCCACGGCCTTTTGGTCGCGCTCGATGAACTCCGGCAGCACCTCCTTGCCCATGATCTCGATCGATTCCATGGTGCCCTCGTGGCTGCGCGGGTTCAGTAGCAGGATGATCTCGTCGACACCGCTCTCTTCGTAGCCGCGCAGGAATTCGCGCACGGTGGCCGGCGATCCGATCGCGCCGCGCCCGGGACCGTAGGCGAGCGTCGGGTCCTTTTCCACCTCATCGAGGTAGCGCTTCCACACTCCGGTCCGCCCCGGGGTGTGCACGCCGGTCATGTAGTAGTGCATGATGCCGAACGAGAAGAACCCGCCGCCCTGGCCGAGCCGTTGCAGGGCCTGCTCGTCGGTCTTGGCGACCATCATGGACAGGTCGCCACCAATGGCCAGGATGTTCGGGTTGATGTTCGGTGTGATCGGCACACCGTTCTCCTCGAACTCCTTGTAATAGCCGTTGACCCGCTCGGTGAGCGGCCCGGGGCCGGTGTACGCGAAACTCAGTGCGCCGATGCACTTTTGGGCGGCCATTTGCACGCTGGCCGGCCGCGTGCAGGCGACCCAGACCGGCGGATGCGGTTTTTGCATCGGCTTGGGGATGACATTGCGGGCCGGCATCTGGATGTGCTCGCCCTTGAAGCCGGCGAACGGCTCCTCGATCATGCATCGGATCGCGACCTCGAGCGCCTCCTCCCACTGTGCTCGCTTGTCGGCGGGATCGATGTTGAATCCGCCCAGCTCTCCGACGGAGGAGGATTCCCCGGTACCGAACTCGACGCGCCCGTTGGAGAGCAGGTCGAGGGTAGCGATGCGTTCGGCCACCCGGGCGGGGTGGTTGACCGCGGGCGGCAGGTGCATGATGCCGAATCCCAGGCGGATGTTCTTGGTCCGCTGACTGGCCGCGGCCAAGAAGATCTCCGGCGCCGTGGAATGACAGTATTCCTCGAGGAAGTGATGCTCGGTGAGCCAGACGGTGGAGAATCCGGCCTTGTCCGCGGCCTCGACCTCATCGAGGCACTCCTGCAGCAGGACCCGCTCGTCATCGGGCACCCACGGACGCGGCAGGGCGAACTCGTAGAACAGTGAAATTTTCATTTACTACCTCCCATGAGAATTAAGGGCTTGCTTGGCTTTCTGCGCGGCAATGTGTTTCGCCGCGACAAAGCCGAATGTCATGGCCGGGCCTATGGTGGCCCCGGCGCCGGCGTAGCTGCGTCCCATGACGGGCGCGGCGGTATTGCCCACTGCGTACAGTCCCCGCACCACCGTGTCGTCGGCCCGCAGCACCCGCGCGTATTCGTCGGTCCGCAGACCACCTGACGTCCCGAGGTCGCCGAGAACGATTCGGAACGCGTAGTACGGCGGATCACCCAGCGGGTACAGGTTCGGGTTGGGCAAGGTGGGATCGCCGTAGTAGTTGTCGTACACGCTGTCGCCGCGGTTGAAATCGTCGTCGTGGCCCTTGCGCGCGAGTTCGTTGAATCGGCGGGCGGTTTCCGAAAGCTGGTGCGCCGGAACGCCGATCTTGGCGGCCATTTCGTCCCAAGTCATCGCCGCCTTCACCACGCCCGATTCCAACCAGGCCCGCGGCACCTTACGCCCGGTGGGCACGGGCGCCCCGGGGACTTTCGGGATCGGCAGGTGGCCGGCGACGACGTAGCGATTCCACGACCTGTGATCGGTGATGAGCCAGCACGGGATGTGGGTGACCCCCAACTTCTGCCCGTCGATCATGGCGTGGCCGAAGTCCATGTACGGCGCCGCCTCGTTGATGAAACGCCTCCCTTCGCCGTTGACGACGAACTGCGCCGGCATCATGCGCTCGTTGAGCATGAACTGCAT
>Ga0318543_10000036_pt1 | contig 21227 bp, 17 predicted proteins | sample GRESIP168b4f24_FD_203487 | JGI IMG/M metagenome (GOLD analysis project Ga0318543, IMG submission 203487) | Tropical soil microbial communities from Luquillo Experimental Forest, Puerto Rico - GRE.SIPMG.168b4f24 | ecosystem: Environmental > Terrestrial > Soil > Tropical forest > Bulk soil... | reverse complement strand
CGGTTTTCATCGTCCCGGCAGCGCTGACGGAGGACGCTTATGTCGCGGTGTGGTGCCTGACCGCGTCGATGTTCTTTTTGGAATGCACCATCGGTCCGTCCTGGGCGGTGCCGATGGACACCGGCGGCAAATATTCCGGCACGGTGTCGGGCATGATGAACATGGCCGGCAATATTGGCGGTGCGCTCTCGCCGATCGTGTTCGGGGTGCTGGTGGAGATCGGCAATTGGCAAGCGCCGTTCATCGTCGCCGCGGCGTTGCTCGTCATCGGTTCGGCGGTGTGGGCATTCTGGCTCGATCCCGACAAGCACATTTTGACGGCGTGACTTTCGGGCTGCGATTTGAATGACTCGTCATGCCCGGGCTTGACCCGGGCATCCATGCTGACGAGCAAACATCTTCGATAGTGCTCGCGGAAATTCAGCTTGGGCCACCGGGTCAAGCCCGGTGGCGACGAAAGGAAGATGAGCTTAGCGCACCACTTCGTGCTGCGCTGCGCCCTTGAACACAGTCACGTCGGCCTACGCGACTCCAGCGCAACGCGCGCGAAGGTGGAAAAAATCTTCGTGCCGGCTTTGAGCGAGCCGGAGAGCGAGCCCGCCACTTTCGACTCGCCGCCGATGCGGCGGCGATAATCGACCGGCACTTCGCGCACGCGCCAATGCGCGCGCGCAACCCGCATTTGCATTTCCAGATTCCAGCCATAGGTCATTTCGCGCATACCGAGCTTAAGGAGCGCCTCGCGCCGGATCGCGCGCAAAGCGCACATGTCGGTATAGCGCACGCCATAGAGCAACCCGGTCAAAGTGCCGATGATGCGCCCGGCGAGGAGCTGATGCCAAGCCATGCTGCCGGGCTCGCGCACGCCGCGCGCGCGCGACGCGATGACAAAATCGCAATCGCCGGATTCGATCGGCGCGACCATTGCCGCCATGAAGACGAGAATGTCGGCGCTCGCGGCCTCTGCGCCGGCGAGACAAGCGCGCCCATAACCGCGCCCGACCGCTATGACGTCCGCGCCGACCTCTTGCGCGCGCTCGCGTGTGGCATCGGCGCTGCCGCCATCGACGACGATGACACGATCGACAATATCGCGCGGCAGGGAGACGACGACGGCGCCGATCGATTCCGCCTCGTTGAATGTCGGGATGATGACGGCGACGGACTGCTTGATGCCCTCGTGATTCAACTGACCCTCCACGTCATGGCCGGACTTGTTCCGGTCATCCACGTCTTTGTTTTGGCAAGTCAAGGCGTGGATGCCCGTGACATAGGAGAGCGAAGCGACGCCGTTCTTCGAACAGCTATGCGCGGGCATGACGAATGCGTCAAAGGCTCCAGCGCAAGCCGCAATTGGCGCAAGCTTCCGCCGGCCTGTTGGATTTGAGCGCGCGGCGGAAGGCGCGATAGGCCGGCCCGCTCCAGATCTCGCGCAATGTCTGCTGCGTGGCGTCGCCGAGCGTGTAATTTTCGTAGCCACGCTGCGAAAACGGCGCGATGCAACATGGCAGGGCCCGGCCATTGGCGGTGAAATACATCACCGTCCACGGCCGCCGGCACAGCGACCACGGCGAATCATTGCCGCTGCGCTTGAGGCTTAGTCCCGGCTCGGAGGCGCCGCCGGACGCGCTGAACATGACGCCGAGGTCGTTCGCGAGCGCGGTCGCGCGATCGATGTGGATCGCCTCTTCGGCGGAAAGCCGCTCGTACAGCGCCTGATCTGGCCGCGCCAAGCCGATGGCGTTCTCTTTGAAAAAAACCAGCCGCTGCAGGTGGACTTCCTTGACGCCGGTTTCGGCGGCAACGCGCACGAAATCCGGTAATTCCTCGACCGTCTCGCGCAAACCGGTGAGCCATGCTGACACGCGCGGCTTGTCGTGACCTTCGCGTTCCTGAAGTTCGCGGAACGCGCGCACGTTTTTGAGGATGCGATTGAAGTAATTCTTGCCGCGAATGGCGCGATAAGATTCCGCGTTGGCGGCATCAAAAGAGACGCGCAGCTCGTCCAATTCGGCGGCGATCAGGGCGCGGCCGTTCTTCTCGTTGAGCACCGTCCCGTTGGTGTTGAACAGCACATAGGTGCCGCGATCTTTCAGATAGCGCACCATGCGCGGCAAGTGCTTGACCAGCATTGGCTCGCCGACGCCGTGGAGCACCGCACGCTGCAAATGCGGTATCTGATCGACGATCGAGGTGAACAAGTCCCAGCTCATGTCGGCCGGCGGCTCAAGCTCCTCATATGTGCGCGGGCAGGTGGTGCACAGAAGATTGCAGCGGTTGGTCGTTTCCAGATAAAGGCATATCGGATCCTGCTGCGGAACCTCGTCGTCGGTCGCTACGTTCTCGAAATATCGGGTCGGATCGACCGCCCCGCTCGTCGCCGTCTGCATAATCAATTCCCCCTTGAAAAACCGATGAGTGTCGGCGTCAAGCGCGCACTGCGCCGACGTGCAAAACGCGCGCGGCGGCTGGATCGAGGGCGCGCCCGCGCGCAAATCGGCCGATCAGTTTGGCCGTGTGCCCGGCGTGATGCGGCGCATGCAAACCGCGCGAGGTTGGCGAGTGGCCGCGAAGCTCGGCCTCGAGCCGGCGCAGGGCGGCGAGATCGTCGACGTCATACCAGACCGGCAAGATGTGAACGGGAAGGCCGATCTCGCGGGCGCGCGCCAAAGTCTGCTCCGCCACCCGTTCGGTGCTCCAGGCGATATCGTCGAACATGCGGCGATGCGCGTGCTTGAGTCCGAGCAGATAATAGCCGCCGTCGCTCGATGGACCGAGCACCGCGCGATCGCCCGGCTGCGCCAACACCGCAGCCGTCTCGACCAGAAAGGCGGTGGGCAAAGTTGGGCTGTCGGAATTGAGCACCACCGCCGATTGGTGATCGCGCGTCAGGATTTCGCGGATCGTGTGGAACAGGCAATCGCCGAAATTTGGCAGCCAGGCTTCGATCAGGCCGATCGGCGTGGGCAGAATGCGGCCGAAGAAATCGGCCGAGCCGGGCGGACCATAAGCTGCATAGCCGACAATAGCGGCGTGCCCGGGCCCATGTTTTGCCGCCAGCAATAGGTTGTCGGCAACGTCTTGCAGAAATGCAGTGTTCAGCTCGGCCGCTTCATCGAAAGTGAGCGGCGGCACCAAGCGGGTTTTGGCGCGACCGGGCGCCGACGCCTTGGCCATAAACGCGATCCCGCATGAGATGTTGGAACCGCGGCCGCCCGGACTTGCGCGATCTGACTTTCCATTGACTCGATCATCGGCCATGCGTGCTCTTGCAAATCCCTCTTTCAAATCCCCTTTGCAAATCCCCTTTGCAAATCATGGCAGTGCAATCTGTCTTGCTGTGCCAAAGCGGCCGACAAGGTTCCAATCACTTCCGCCTCAGCGGTAACAAGTCATCAAACACCAAAAAGTTATCGGCCTCACAAAGTCGTGATTGCGTGAGGGAGGTTGGCGTTTGTACGCCAAGCGAATCGCGAACTCTCGAACACCAAATTGGGCGTTTTATTCGCTACTCGCTTCCCATTCTTTGCCATTGCTTTTTCTGCGCGGCTTTGTGAACCGGCGTGGCTTGCGCATGCGATCTCGCGCTCGTACCGTGCCGCGCCAAAAGCACGCCGGATGAAGTCAACGATTGCGCCGGATCAGGCCGAAGTCCGCTCGCTGTCCGTCCGTTTTGTGACAGTTCCGTGTCGAAGAGGATTGCCGATGCCGCCAACCGCACAGGCGACCGCATTGGCCGGCCGCGCTTCACCGCGCCGCCTGCATCCCTTGGCGCTGCGCATCATGCATTGGATCAACGCTGTTGCCATTTTCATCATGATCGGCAGCGGCTGGAAGATCTACAATGACGATATTCTGTTCAGCTTCCTGCGCTTTCCCGACGCCATCGTGATCGGCAAATGGGCGCAATATGGGTTGCAATGGCATTTTTTTGGCATGTGGATTTTTGTGCTCAACGGCATCGCCTATCTCAGCTACGGCATCATCAGCGGACGCTTTCGGCATAAGCTGTTTCCCATTTCGCCGCGCGAATTTTTCGTCACCGTGGGCGATGCGTTGCGGTTTCGCCTGCGCCATGACGATCTCACTCATTACAACGCGGTGCAGAAGGCGCTCTATCTCGGCGTGATGGTCGTCGGCGTCCTGATTGTGATTTCGGGCCTGTCGTTGTGGAAGCCGGTGCAATTTTCTGAACTGGCGAATTTGTTCGGCAGCTTTCAGAACATCCGCCTGGTGCATTTTCTCTGCATGACGGCGATCGTCGCCTTCATCGTGGTCCACGTCACGCTCGCTTTACTGGTGCCGCGCAGCCTCGTCGCCATGGTCACCGGCGGCCCCGTGCTCGAGAACGGGTTCGACAGGGCGCGCAACGCGCCGGCCACCGGCGCCGATACTCCCACCCCAAAAATCGAAACCATTCCGGAGATCGAGCCTGCTCCGGAGATTGAAACCGTTCCGACGATCGAGACGCCGCACTGACGGAGCAACACGATGACCATTCGCCCCCGCACTCCGTCGCTGTTTCGGCCGCGCCAACCGATTGACCAGGGCGTGCTCAGCGAAAACCGCAAGCTTGTCGCCGACGTCAATCGCCGCGGCCTTCTTCGCGGCGCGGTCAGCCTCGGCGCGCTGACGATGCTCACCGGCTGCGATGTGAGCGAGATCGATTCCGTGCAAAAGGCATTGCGCGCGGTGTCGTCATGGAATGATGGCGTCCAGAACGCGATCTTTCGCTCCAATCATCTGGCCCCGACATTCGCTCCTTCCCAGGTGCAAAAGCCACCCCGCTTTAACGCCTATTATCCGATCGAGGACGTCAAACCGGTCGACGGCGCCACGTGGACCTTGGAATTAGCCGGGCTGATCGCAGACAAGCGGCCCTGGACCGCGCAGCAACTCTATGCGCTTCCCGAGCAGGAGATCATCATCCGCCATGTGTGCGTCGAGGGCTGGGATTATATCGGGCAATGGTCCGGCCCGAATTTCCGCGAATTTCTGCAACGTGTCGGCGCCGATCTGACCGCGAAATATATCTATTTCATTTGCGCCGACGATTTCACCGAAAGCATCGATATGCCGACGGCGCTGCATCCACAAACGATCCTGGCCACCAAATATGCCGGCGAGATCATCGGCGATCCATTCGGCTATCCACTGCGGCTGCGCACCTCGACCAAGCTCGGCTACAAGAACGCCAAATGGATCAAAGCGATCGAAGTTACCAACGATTTTCGCGAGACCTATTGGAGCGAGCGCGGTTTTAATTGGTATGCGGGAATTTAGCTCAGCGTGTCATTGCGAGGGAATTTAGCTCAGCGTGTCATTGCGAGGAGTGTAAGCGACGAACTGAGCGAATGTTGCGCTAGTCTACTTTCCAGCCGAAGCCCGCCCCACCTGCACATAGATGCGCCAGCGGTCGTCGCGGCTTTCCGCCAGGCGATAGTCGGCGCTGGCCGCAAACGGATCGTTGGTCCAGGCGCCGTCCTGCGGCACGACCACGGCGACATCGCAGCCGTATTTCGCGGCGAGATCGCCGACATCGTTCGGCCTCGCCTGGCCGGCGAAGACGCGAATGAATTGATCATTGATCGCCTCGCGGCGCTCGGGCGGCAGCGGGGCTGCGACGAGCGCCATTTCGCGACCGGCAAAACATGAGCTGCGGTCGGCGAGCAGTGCCCATGACATATTTCCCGGCCACGGCGTCAGGTCCCGCAAGAATAACGGATTATTGGCAATGCGCGCATCGGCGGCAGCGTAGCGCCGCACCGCGCGCCATAATTCCGGGCTTTGCGCGAACACCGCTTCGTCGGCGGCAGCGTTGCCGCGCCAATTGGCGTAAACGATCGCCGCGCTGCCAGGCAGGCTGAGAATAAGGCCGACGCCCGCGATGGTGGCGATGGCGGCACGCAGACGCGACGCCGCCACTGCACCCACGGCAGTGCTGACGATCAGAATCATAGCGGCAGGTAAGATTGCGCGTAAGCCGAGATCGTTGTTATCGCCAAGCCGGCTCGCGAGCAGCCACGAGGCCAAAAGACCTACCGTAGTGAGCACGCCCAACAAGGCCACAGCCATCTTTTCCGATCCTTGCGGCGCGTGGCGCAGGAGAACGATAAGCGAAACCGTGCCGGCAATGAACGTCGCCGGAAATTCGAGCGGAAGAAGAATCAGCCAATAGGCCGGCAGATCGAGGATGCCGCGCAGCGTTGGCGGAACGATTTCGCCGAGCACCGCGAAATGCTCGACAGCGATCGGGCCGCCATCGCCGCGCGCGGCAATCGTTGCCAGCTGATCGCGAAGGAACGGTGCGGAAAGGCCGAGCGCCAGCACGGCGGAAAGCCCTAGCCCCGATGCGGCGGCAAGCCTTCGCTTTTTATCGACGGCGAGAAGCAAGAGCGGCGCCGAGGCCGCTGCGGCGAGCGCCAATATCACACCGCCGACATAGGCCGAGCTCTCGAAGCTGGCAGTTACGATCAGCGCCAGCGTTAGCACATGACCGAGCTTGGGCCGCTGTGTGTAATGCGCGAGCAAGAGCATCGCCACGATCGCTGCGGAAGCTGCCATGAGATGTTGCGGCACCCAGGCCGATTGAAACAGCCAACCGGCAAAACCGTTCGGCCGCCGCAAAAAAGGTTGCAGCTCGAAATCGCCGAATATGAAAGCCAGGACCGCGCGCAACGAGGCGCTCGCCGCCAAGGCGACAACAAGGATGGCCGCGCACGCGCGTTTGCTGAGCCAGACGGCAACCGCCATCATCAAAGTCAGTGACGCGAAAGCGGTAAACCAGGTGAGGCCGATATCGGCTTCCCAGCCGCTCGCGTGCAGCGGCAGGCCGAGCTCCGCCGCGCTGAAGTGCCAGAGATAATAATAGGCAAGCCGAGCTGCGCCGTCGGCCGCGCCGAATACGGAATTCACCGGTGGCACGCCTTGCCGCATCATGGCGTCGACGAAGGCGATCTTGGCGTGATCGAACATCGGGGTGGCGAGATGCACGCCGGCTTGCGAATATTTCGGTGTGAGCGCCAGCGCGGGTGCAAGCGCCAGGGTTGCGGCCGCAATTGCCGCCGCCGTCAACCACCTCCACGTTGCATCGATCTCAAGTTCCAGCGCGGGCGGCGGTCGCGACAACAAGACAGCGGCGATCAGCAAAGCCAGCGCCGCCAAGCTTACGATCGTGAGCGGAGAAAAGCCAATCAGGCTCAGGATCGGCAGCGTCGCCGCGCTAAAAACTGCCCAGCCGATAACGGGCGCGGCGCCGAGCGCCAGCACGCGCGGCAACAGATCGCGCGTGATGGCATAGCCGAGCGCGGTCCAAAATGCCGCTCCGACCAACGCACAAAGCGCAGCATTGATCAGCGAGGCCATAGACAATCCAAGCTGGAAAATGTGTGTGGGCGCGTGCAGGACTCGCCGCAGCAGTACATGTATCTTTTATGCTGCCTTCATGATCGATTGCACTTTGGGCCAGGGATCCGGCGCAAGATGGCGAAACGGCGCCCAGTCCGCTTCCGACATACGATCGACGATGGTCGCCTTGACCGAAGGTCGCTCGCGCATGCGCACCCACCAATCGCCGATCGCCGGATAGCGCTCCCACATGCCGCTCAACTTGAGAAGCTCAAGTCGCAGGATATAGGGGATGACGGCGCAATCGGCATTGGAAAAATGATTGCCGGCGAGATAGTGCCCGGCTTGCAGCGACTCGCCCATCCACGACAATAATTTTTCGTGCTGCGCGATAGCCTCGCTAACAAATTCGGAATCGAGCCCGTGCTCGATGACGCTGCGTTTGTGTTCGGCGCGACGCTTAAGTGGCGTCTTGTTAACTTCGGCGAGCCAGGCTTCGCGCGGCATTTTCAGAAAATTCGGGCGAAACGCCGTGGCGAAAGTCAAGATCATGCATGAATTGTGCACGTATTCGTCGATCAGTTTGTTGTAGAGCCGCATGCGCTGGCGCAAAAGCGGCTCGCGCGGCATCAGCGGCGGCTGCGGGAAAGCATCGTCGAGATAATAAAGGATCAGCGAAGACTCGATGATCGGCCTGCCGTCATGCACAAGCGTCGGCACCACGCCATTGGGGTTGAGCTTACGATAGGCCGGTTCGTGCTGATCGCCGCGCAATGTCAGCAAGTGCTCCTTGACCTCGAGACCCTTTTCGGCAAGCGCAATGCGCACCTTCTGCGCACAGACCGAATTGATATTGTGATAGTGCTCGATCACGCGGCCCTCCCGAAGTTTACGCCCGCAATCTGGTCCCGTTGGCCCTGCGAGTCGAATAATTCTTTCGTGACTCGAACCGCAAGACCTGTATTTGAGTTGTACTGATACCGGCTCGACAATAATAAGAAAATAGCGGGTGCCTGCCGTCACTTCCCAAGGAGATGGGCATGCGCAATATCTTCCAAACCCTATACCGGCGCCCTGGAAAGCCCTGGCGTCCAGCCAGAGGCCCCGGTTCAGCACTCACAATCAGCTTCCCGGTCGCGCTTGCTTTCATGTTGTCAGGCATCGGCGGGGCAGTCAGCGGTCCGTGCGCCGATCAGATCGCCGAGTTGGAACGGCAAGTCGCGGCGATCGCCCCGGGCGGGCAAGGCGGTCCCTCCGCGCAGCAAAGCGTCGGCGCGCAATTGCATCGGCAGCCGACGCCCAGTTCGGTCCACAGCGCCGAGGGCGTCGCAACCGGGGAAGCCGACGATGCGCTGGCGCGCGCCAAACAAGCCGATGCCACTGGCAATGCCGCGGATTGCAACGCGGCGCTGCGAAAAGCGCAGGAGCTTTACGGCGTCGATTGATGGTCCTAAGCGGACTCTGGCAGCGTCATTGCGAGCGCCGGTTATCGAGAATGTCCAGTACAGGACAGGTTGGTGCGCTGGTGCCAGTGCACTGCGCGATCGTTTTTGCCAGCAATCGTTCTAGTTTGCGAAGATCGGCGATCTTGGCGCGGATATCGTCAAGATGGCGCGCGGCAATCGTGCGGACTTCGCGGCACGATGCCTTGTGTGGTCCGCCGAGCCGTAGCAGCGCGCGAACTTCGTTAAGTGAAAACCCCAATTCGCGGGAGCGCCTTATGAAGCCGAGAAGGCGTGATTCCGCCAGTCCGTAGATGCGACGACCGCTCTGCGTACGTGGCGGGGCAGGCAACATCCCGATCTTCTCGTAATAGCGGATGGTCTCGATATTCACGCCAGCGCGTTCCGACAGCCTGCCAATCGTCAGTCGTTCGGCTCGCGCATCTGTGATTGTGGGCATGAGCAAAGTCCTTGATCCTGTAGTCGCTACAGGATGCATCGTGCCCGGATGACGATCAAGGACGATCGCACTATAGGCCCGTCGAACGGGCCAAGGCTCCTCGCCGCGGGGGGCATTTTGGCCGCTCTGGGCGCAGCGTCGTGCTGTGTTATTCCTTTTGCGCTGTTCGTGCTTGGCGTCAGTGGCGCCTGGATCGGCAACCTGACTGCGCTTGAGCCTTACCAGCCGATTTTCGTGGCGCTTGCCGTTGCCTTCATCGGTTGTGGCACGCACCTCGCTTATCGCAAGCCCAAAGTTGCCTGCGCGGACGGTTCGTACTGCGCTCGGCCGGTTTCGAGCCGGATGGTGAAGATTAGTTTGTGGAGCGCGGGAGCGCTCGTCGCGATCACAATTGGTTTCCCGTATGTCGCTCGCGCCTTCCTCAGCCCCTAAACCATGGAAAGGTCACCCATGAAATATTACCTGGCGGCCGCCCTCGCTCTGGGTTTCGTCGCGGTCCCCTTGGGGGCGGAAGCGTCCGAAACCATAGCCGTGTTGGATGTGCATCATGCCGGCTGCGCGCTCCGCGGCCCGATCGTCAAACGGACGCTGGAGCACGTGAAGGGCGTCAAGGTCGTGCGCGTCGAGCAGGTAAACGGCGACGCCGATGTCACAGCCATGGTCACCTTCGACGATACTGTGACGAACGTGGCCGCTCTCGTCACTGCGACAACGAACGCTGGCTTTCCCGCCGACGTCGCAACCGCGAATTGATCACGCGCTCTGGGAAAATTCATGATTCTCGAATCCGTCATCACGTGCCCAAGTTGCGGTACCGTAAAACTGGAAACGATGCCGACCGATGCGTGTCAGTTCTTCTATAAGTGCACCGGCTGCGGTACCAAATTGCGCCCCAAGCCCGGCGATTGCTGCGTGTACTGTTCCTACGGCTCGCTACCTTGTCCGCCAATGCAAGCTGAGCACGCTACGAGCTGTTGCGCGATATGACCACGATTCAATTGCCCGCCATCCCCACATCGGACGAATACTGGGCGGCGCTTAAGCCTCATCTGCCGATCTTCTCGCTTGAAGAACAACGGGCCGCCCTTGCGCTCTACCGGGAGCTTGCGAAGGGCGAACCGGTCGACGAAGCGCGACTGGCCCGCGCGCTTGCTATTTCCGTCGCCGAAGCCCGAGCGCTTCTGCACCGCCCGCCGATCAAGGGCCTGACATACACCGACGACCGCGGACGTATCCTCGGCTTTGGCGGCCTCGCGATGGTGCCCATGCATCATCGCTTCGAGGTGGATGGTCGCAACCTGTCGACGTGGTGCGCCTGGGATAGCCTTTTCATTCCGGAAATCCTCGGGCGTCCCGCGAGAGTGATATCGGCCGATCCTCAGAGTGGCGAAACCGTGCGGCTCGTCGTAACTCCCGAGCGGATCGACCAGGTCGAGCCGAGCGAAACCGTCATTTCTTTTGTTCGGCCCGATCGGCAGATCTTTGGTACTTCGGCCGCCAATGTGATGGCGAAGTTTTGCCATTTCATCTTCTTCTTCGCGTCCCGCCGATCCGGCGAGCATTGGACTAAGAAGAATCCCGGAACATTCTTGTCCTCGCTTGATGAGGCTTTTGGGCTGGCAAAACGGCTCAACGCAAACAAATTTGGAGCTGCGCTCGCCATTAGCGGCGGTGCCTTAGAACCGATTTGAGGTAGGGATTTGACCCAGCGCTTGATGCGTCAATCGGTGGGTCGCAACATTCGCGCCGCTGGCCGATCAACTTCAATAAGCCTCGTCGTGATAGACCGGATCGACCGAGCCGCGCCACGGACCATGAAATTTGTCGAGCAGGTCTTGCGCCGGCGTGGTGTTGCGCGCAAGCCGCGCTTCGAGCGGTTCAAGATAACGCGTCTCGTCGCGCCGTTCGGCGTCGAGCCGGTTGCGCCGCTTCAATCCGGCGCGGGCGAGGTTGAGAACCTCCGCCGCGATCTCGCGCACGCTGCGGCTGCGAACCGTCGCGGCCAAAGCCAGTTTCGGCACCGCGTCGCGAAGACTTTGCCGATCGTCGGCGCTCCATTCCTTTACCAGATCCCAGGCGGCGTCGAGCGAAACGTCATCATAGAGAATGCCGGCCCACAGCGCCGGCAGCGCTAGCAAATTCGGCAGCGAGCCGGAATCGGCGCCGCGCATTTCCAGATAACGCTTGAGCCGGACTTCAGGGAAAATCGTGCTGAGGTGATTCGCCCAGTCGGAAATCGTGGCGCGCTCTCCAGGCACCACGCTTAATTTCCCCGCCAGCAAATCGCGGAACGATTGCCCAGCGAGATCGATATAGTCGTCACCGCGCTTGATGAAATACATCGGCACGTCGAGCGCGTAGTCGACCCAGCGTTCGAATCCCATGCCCGACTCGAACGCCCATGGCAGCATTCCGGCCCGCGCATTGTCGGTATCGCGCCAGATTTCCGAACGGAACGACAGATAGCCGTTGGGCTTGCCGTCGGTGAACGGTGAATTGGCGAACAATGCGGTCGCCACCGGCTGCAGCGCGATCGACACGCGTAGCTTTTTCACCATGTCGGCTTCCGAGGAGAAATCGAGATTGGTCTGCACCGTGCAGGTGCGATACATCATGTCGAGGCCGAGCGTGCCGACCTTCGGCATATAGGCGGTCATGATCTTGTAGCGGCCCTTAGGCATTTTCGGCATTTCAGCGCGCGTCCAACTCGGCGTCATGCCGATACCGAGAAAGCCGATGCGCAGCGGGCGGGCGACCTCACGCACCTGCGCCAGATGCGCCATCAGCTCGCTCCTGGTCTGATGCACGGTCGCGAGCTGCGCGCCCGAGAGTTCGAACTGCCCACCGGGCTCGAGCGAGATGGCGCCGCCGCCGGTGACATCGAACAAGCCGATGATGTTCGACCCTTCCATGATCGGCTCCCAGCCGAGCAGATGCTGCATGCCCTCCAAAAGCGCGCGAATGCCGCGCCGACCCTCATAGGGCACCGGATGATGCCCTTCGAGCGTGAAGGCGAACTTTTCGTGCTCGGTGCCAATGCGGAATTGCGATTTAGGCTTGACGCCCTGCGCCAGCCAATTGACGAGATCGTCGCGCTGTTCGATCGGCGTCAGGTCGACTTGATCACGCGCCATATTGATCACACGCCTGCCGGACCCTGGGATCGGACGCAGCCGGACGGGCGGCGCTTTCCGCTGAGCAATGCGCCGTCATGAAGCTAAAGCGAAATGACGCAAAGTCGAATCGCGATTTCGCTTTAGCTTCTTGTTTGAGCATGATCTTGTCCGAAAACCGGTTCGCACTTTTCGGGATCATGCTCTAGGCGACGGCTTTACGCTTTGCTGGCGCGAAGCGGCCATAAAAGGTCTCGCCTCGGTTCGCCATATCGATGAGAAGCTTCGACGGCTTGAACCGCTCGCCGTGAGCCGCGGCGAGAGTGTTGCACATTTGGACGAAATTCTTCACACCCATGCCGTCAATGTAAGAAATGGTTCCCCCGGTAAAAGGCGCGAAGCCAAAGCCGAGAATCGAACCGACATCGGCTTCGCGCACGTCGGTGACGACCTTTTCCTCGATGCAACGCGCCGATTCGAGCGCTTGAATGCCGAGGAGCCGGCGCTTGATCTCGGCAATGTCGATGTCGTCGACATTGCGTTTGCTCGGCTGCAGGTCGGCGAGCCCGGACCATAAACGCTTCGCCGCATTCTGCGGGTAGTCATAAAAACCCTTGCCGTTCTTGCGGCCATAGCGGGAGCGCTTTTCGACCATTTCCGCGAGCAAGGTTTTTTGCTTGGGGTCGATAGCGGCCGGGCCAAGGTCGGCTTCCGTGGCTTTAAGGATCTTCCAGGCGAGATCGACCGCAACTTCATCAGTGAGCGCCAGCGGACCGACCGGCATGCCGGCCATGCGCGCGACATTCTCGATCAAGGCCGGCGGCACGCCCTCGGTGAGGAGCAAATGCCCTTCGCGGAGATAGGTGCCGACCACGCGCGATGCGTAGAAGCCGCGCGAATCGTTGACGACGATGGGGGTCTTGCGGATCGCGCGTGCATAATCGAGCGCCATGGCGAGCGCGGCGTCGCCGGTTTCCCGGCCCATGATGATTTCAACAAGCATCATCCGCTCGACCGGCGAAAAGAAATGAATGCCGATGAAGCGCTGTTGATCCTTGAACGCCGCCGCCAGTGAGGTGATCGGCAGCGTCGACGTGTTAGAGCCGAAGATGACCTGATCGCCGATCACGTTTTGCGCCCGCGAGATCACTTCCTCTTTGATCTTGCGATCTTCGAATACCGCCTCGATGACAAGATCGCAGTCTTTGAGCTCGACGATAAGCACGACTTCGAGCCCGGCCAAGGCGCTGACGTAAGCGATCGCGCCGCCCATGAAGCCGGCGCCGATGATGCCGATTTTGTGCAACTGGTTTGCCGGCACGTTGGCCGGACGGCGCGCGCCCTTGTTGAGCTCCTGCATGGAGACAAACAAAGTGCGGATCATCGCTGCGGCTTCCGGCGAGCGAAGTATTTTCGCAAACCAGCGCGACTCGACCCGCAGCGCCTGATCCATCGGCAGCTGCAGACCCTCATAGACAACCTGAAGAATGGCGCGTGCCGCCGGGTAATTGTCATAGGTCTCGCGCCGATAAATGGCGTTGGCCGGCGTGAACACCATGATGCCGGCTTTGGAATAGACCGGCCCGCCGGGCAGCTTGAACCCTTCCACGTCCCACGGCGCCTTGGCGCTGCCGCCCGCTTTGATCCATTCCTTTGCCGTGCGGATGAGATCGGCTTTCGGCACTACTGTGTCGACGAGCTTCATCGCCTTGGCGCGATTGAGCTGCACTTGATCGCCCTTGAGCAGAAACTGCAGCGCGTCCGACGGCGGCAGCATCCGCGCGATCCGCTGGGTGCCACCGGCACCTGGTATCAGGCCGACTTTGACCTCTGGCTGGCCTACACGCGTGCGCGCATTGTCAGCCGCGACGCGCCGATGGCAGGCGAGCGCCAATTCGAAGCCGCCGCCAAGCGCAGTGCCGTTGATGGCGGCGACCCAAGGTTTGCCGGCGGTCTCGATGCGCCGGCACAGGACCGACCACCTTCGGCTCTCCTCGAAAAAGCGTGACATGGCCGCTTCCTCGCCCTGCGACGCGGCGAGCTCGGCGAAAGTGCGGCTCAAGCCTTCCAGCATGGCGAGATCGGCTCCGGCGCTGAACGCATCCTTGGCCGAGGTGATGACGACGCCCTTCACGGCGTCATCCGCAGTCGTTTGCTCGATGATGGTCGCGAGCTCGTCCATGACGGTCGCGTCAATGACGTTCATGCTGCGACCCGGCGAATCCCAGGTCGCAAGCGCAATGCCGTCGCCGTCAGTCTCGACATTGAAATGGGTGAAGCTCATCGCCGCCGCTCACGCATAAGGATCGCCATTCTTGTGGGTGAAACGCATGCCGTTGTCGTCGCGGACCGCAACCAGGTCGACGTCAGGATATTGGACGCGCTCGTGCTTCGCGCGCGTGCCGATTTCGAGATAGACCGCATCGTTGGTTGTCCGGTTCACCAGATGATGGCCGTTGCTGCTGTTGGCCTTGAAGCCGGCAGCGTCGCCCGCCTTGAGCACAGTCTCGCCGCCGTTCTCGATCAGGACGACCTCGCCTTCAAGCACGTAGACGAACTCGTCTTCGCACTCATGCCAATGTCGCAGCGCCGATGCGGCGCCGGGACGAAGCGTGGTGAGGTTGACTCCGAATTGATCAAGGCCGGCAGCATTGCCCAGGCGCCGGCGCTCGCGGCCGTACACCACCCGATCGAACGGCGGCGGATAAGGGGTCCGCGTATCGATCGGCAGCGCTTCAATGTCGAGCTTCGGCATCGCTTAGACCCGCTCGATGATGGTTGCGGTGCCCATGCCGGCGCCGATGCACAGCGTGACGAGGCCGGTGGCGACGCCGCGCCGTTCCATTTCATCGACCAGCGTGCCGAGAATCATCGCACCGGTCGCGCCGAGCGGATGGCCTAAGGCGATCGCGCCGCCGTTAACGTTGATGTTCGAGCTGTCGAGTTCGAAAGCCTGCATGAACCGCAGCACGACCGAAGCGAAAGCTTCATTGATCTCGATCAGATCGATGTCGGATAGCTCCATGCCGGCGGCTTTGAGCACTTTCTTGGTAACGTCGATCGGGCCGGTCAGCATTAGGGCCGGGTCGGAGCCGATATTGGCGAAGGCGCGCACGCGCGCGCGGGGTTTCAAACCGATTTTGTCGCCAGCCTCCTTGTTGCCGATCAACACGGCGGCGGCGCCATCGACGATGCCCGACGAGTTGCCAGCGTGATGCACGTGATTGACGAATTCGACTTCGGGATGGGCCTGAATGGCGACAGCATCGAAGCCGCCGAGTTCGCCGATCTGCGCAAATGACGGCTGCAGCGCGGCCAGCGACTGCATTGTCGTGCCCGGGCGCATATGCTCGTCCTTGGCAAGGATAGTTAGTCCGTTGACGTCTTTCACCGGCACCACCGAGCGGTTGAAGCGTCCTTCGTCCCAAGCCGCCGCCGCCCGCTTCTGGCTTTCAACCGCATAGGCATCGACGTCGTCGCGCGAAAATCCGTATTTGGTTGCGATCAGATCGGCGGACACGCCTTGCGGAAGAAAATAATGCGCAACCGCGATCGACGGATCGACCGACCAGGCGCCGCCGGCCGAACCGATGCCAACGCGGCTCATGGATTCGACACCACCGCCGACCGCAAGGTGCTGCTGACCGGACATGATCTGCGCGGCGGCGAAGTTGACCGCATCGAGCCCTGAAGCGCAAAAGCGGTTGATCTGCACGCCGGCGACGCTGTCGCCATAGCCCGCGACCAAAGCGGCCGTGCGCGCGATATCGGCGGCGGCCTCGCCCACCGGATCGACCACCCCCATGACCACGTCGTCGACCAGCTCGGTGTCGAGATTGTTGCGGTTCTTGATAGCTGAAAGCGCCTGACTGGCAAGATTGAGCGCGGTAACCTCATGCAGTGCGCCGTCGACCTTGCCGCGGCCGCGCGGCGTGCGCACGTGATCATAAATGAAAGCGTCCGACATCGGAATTTCTCCTATAGCTCGTGCCCGGCGAGGCAGCGGGCCGCGCTAAAGCGAAATGATTTTAGGTCGGTTCGGTATTTCGCTTTAGCTGGTTTTTTGCGCATGATCTTTTCCGAAAGCCGGCATCCACTTTTCGGGATCATGCTTTAGAATGCTTCTGCGGACAGCGCCATGGTGCTCGCCGCGCCGGCTTTGATGCGGGTGAGATGCGTTGCGGTTTCCGGCAACATTCGTTCCATGAAAAAGCGGCCCGTGGCCAACCGCTGCGCCATCCGGTCCGCTACACCGTCACCTCCCGCTCCTGTTTTGGCTTTCGCCGCCTCGGCAATTTGGCACCACATATAGCCAAGCGCGACCAGTCCGAAGAGATGCATATAGTCAGTCGCACCGGCGCCGGCATTGTCGGGATTGCCGAGTGCGTTCTGCAAAAACCACATGGTCGCCTGCTGTAGATCGCCGAGCGCCTGGCCGAGCGGCTTCACAAAGGGCGCCATGGCCGGATCGGCGCCGCGCTCCTTGCTATAGGCGGTCACTTCGGCAAAAAAGGCCTGCAATGCCCGGCCGCCATCCTTAGGCAGCTTGCGGCCCACCAGGTCGAGCGCCTGGACGCCGTTGGTGCCCTCATAGAGCATGGTGATGCGTGCATCGCGCACAAATTGCTCGATGCCATGCTCGGCAATGTAGCCGTGTCCGCCGAATATCTGTTGGGCGAGCACGGCATTGGCAAAACCCTGGCCGGTGAGCACGCCTTTGATCACCGGCGTGAGCAGCGCCAGATGATCTTCGGCAGCCTGTTTCTCTTTCGCGTCCGCCGAACGGTGCGCGATATCGCTTTTGATCGCCGTCCAGACCACGAGCGCGCGCGCGGCTTCATTGAAGGCACGGATGCTCATCAGCATGCGGCGCACGTCGGGATGAACGATGATCGGGTCTGCGGCTTTGTCGGGAAATTTCGCCCCGGTAAGCGCGCGGCCGGCGAGCCGTTCCTTGGCGTAGGCGGCGGCATTCTGGTAGGCGACTTCCGACATCGCCAGGCCCTGCACGCCGACGCCAAGGCGTGCTTCGTTCATCATCGTGAACATCGCCTGCAAGCCGCGATTGGGCTCGGACAGGAGCCAGCCGGTCGCGCCATCGTAATTCATCACGCAGGTGGCATTGCCGTGAATGCCCATCTTCTCTTCGATCGAGCCGCAGGAGACAGCGTTGCGCGCGGCTAAACCGCCGTTCGATGCCGGCAAAAATTTCGGCACGACAAACAGCGACAGCCCGCGCGTGCCCGCAGGCGCACCATCGATCCGCGCCAGCACTAGATGCACGATGTTTTCCGCAAGATCGTGCTCGCCGGCGGAAATGAAAATCTTGGTGCCGGTAATTTTGTAGCTGCCGTCGTTCTGTGCCGCCGCCCGAGTGCGCACTAGGCCAAGATCGGTGCCGCACTGCGGCTCGGTGAGATTCATCGTACCGGACCATTGGCCGGCGTTAAGCTTCGGCAGATAGAGATTTTTCTGCTCGGCCGAGCCATGGACGGCAAGCGCCGCGGCAGCGCCTTGCGTGAGCGCCGCATACATGCCGAACGCCATATTGGCCGAACAGAAAAACTCGCTAACCGCCTGGTTGATGACGATCGGCAGGCCCTGGCCGCCGAATTCAGTCGGCGCCGAGACGCCGATCCAGCCGCCTTCGGTGAGTTTCTTATAGGCGTCCTTGAATCCGCTTGGGGTGGTGACACTGCCGTCTGGATTGCGGCGGCAACCCTCCCGATCGCCGACCCGATTCAGTGGCATCAGCACCGCTTCGCTGAACTTTGCGGCTTCGGCGAGCACCGCCTCGACGACATCCGGCGTCGCGTCGGCAAAGCCCGGCAAATTGTTGTAGCGATCAAGACGAAAGACGTCGCGGAGCAGGAACGTCACTTCATCGACCGGAGCTTTATAGACCGGCATCGAACCCTCGACTTACGCCCTTCTCTAAAGGCCACTTCTGGGCCTCTCCCGGTGCAACGTCCGGTGCAACGTCCGGTGCAACGTTTCCTGGGGCCGGCCAGAGGATTGAGCCTAGCTGATTTACACCCCTGCTACGACGGCGAAATGGCATGGCCGGAGTGGGACTTGCCGGCCGCCCGGCAGGGGCTTGCCGGGCGCTAATTAACCGCCTGTTTACAGTAAATCCGGAAAAGTCGGGGCGAGGACAGAAGACCGCGCCCTCCGCTCGCGCTTTCGAGCGGAGAAACCAGGGCGATCCACGTTTCCTCTCAAGTGGTTTTGCGCCCGATGACATCTGGCGGTCCGTGGAATCTCAGAGGCCTTCGCCCGCAAACCATTGCTGCTGCCCGCGAAGCAGCACGCCGATCCGGCGTCTCGGTTGGCGAATGGCTCAACGATCTCATCGAACAAGACGACCACAATCGCCGCGCCGAGATGCGGTCGGCGGCCTATTCGGAACAGGATTATGGCTGGCCCGAGGACCGCCTCGATTCGCAGACGGGGGTCCATGCCTACAGCCGAGGCAGCAGGCCGCGCCCGCCGCGACCTGATTATGTGCACGGACACGGTAGCTGGCTTGCAAGCGGATTTGCTCGCGAATCCATCCTTACGCCTGGAGAACTTGAAAACGTCCACGCCCGCCTCGATCACCTGACCGACCATCTCGAGCGGTTGGTGCGCGGCGCCGCACCGATGCGGGGCGCGCCGACGCAGCCGCCGCACGGGCGCTGGCATAGGCCTTGGCCACGGCGCGGCAACCCTGCGTCGGATAATGGATTTGCCGATCGCGCTTCTGTCGCCGCTGACGCGCTTGAGCCCGATCTGCCATCGCCAGGGACCGTCCCGCACGCTGCCGAGGCCAGCGAACCGCAACTGCCGCTCGAATTTCCGGAGCTCGAGGACCAATTGCGCCGCATCACGGCGCAGATCGAATCGCTGCGCTCCACCGATCTCGACAAGGTCATTGGCGCGTTCCGCAGCGATCTCGCCGAGATCAGACGGCAGCTCATTGAAGCGCTGCCGCGCCAGGCGGTTGAGTCGCTCTGCGTCGAGGTCGAGGCCCTGGCGGGGCGCATCGATCGTTCCCGCGAATGCGCCGGTGATTCGGATGCGATCGCAGGAATCGAGCACGGGCTGGCAGAAGTTCGCGATGCCTTGCGCGGCATGACGACGGCCGAAAACCTCGTCGGTTTCGATGAGGCGCTCAGGGCGCTGACGCAGAAGCTCGACTTGATCATCGCCAGGGAAGATCCCACTGCGCTCCGGCAACTGGAAACGGCGATCGGCGCGCTGCGCGGCGTTGTCTCGCACGTGGCGTCGAACGACGCGCTCAACAAGGTTGCCGAGGATGTGCGTAACCTCGCCGCCAAGATTGATAGTCTCGCCAAGGGCGCGGCAAGCGGGCAGGTTGTTTCGGCGCTCGGCAATCGTATCGATACGCTCACCAATGCGCTGAACGCATCCGCCGAAGCCGGCTACGGCGCGCCGCGCGATCTCGAAAAACTATTGTCCAGCTTGATCGAGAAGCTTGAATGGATTCGCCTTAACGCGACCGATCCGTCAGTTTTCAAGCGCCTCGAGGATCGGATCGCGCAATTAATAAGCCGTCTCGATGCGTCGGATGCGCGGCTTGGTAATCTTGCCGGCATCGAGCGCAGCCTCGCCGACTTGCTTACCTATATCGAAACGCTACGCGGGGCGGATGCCGCGCCGGCGGCAGATACAAGCTCGCGGCCCAATGCGGTCGCAGCCATCGCGCACGACGTCGCCGAAATCAAGCGCAGTGAGCGGCGCACGCAAGATTCGCTCGAAGCCGTTCATGACACCGTCGAACAAGTTGTCGGCCGCCTGGCGATGATCGAGAGCGATATTAACGAGGCGGCAATGCGCTCTCCGCGCAGCCAAGGCTTGGCACCGGCGGCGGCTGACAAAGCAGCGGTCGACCGCGCCATAAGCGAGCCAGCGGGCCTGCCGTCGCAATCGTTCGAGGCAAGTGAAGGCCCTGCCGCGAGTAACGGGACTGGCCGATCGCAAGCCGGCGCCGCACCGGCCGACCTCATCGCCGAAGCGGACCGCCAGGACTTCATCGCCGCTGCGCGGCGCGCCACTCAAGCTGCCGCGGCGGCGAATGAGATCGAGATGCGTTCTTCGTCGCGACGACGGCGGCGGCGGCGAACCTATGAGCTCGGCGAAGCGCAGGGCAATAGACCGTCGCGGCTGCGCAAGCTGTTGGTCGCGGCGGCGATCGTGCTCATCACGGCGGGCTGTTTGCAGATTGCATTGCACGTTTTTCAGGACCGCCAGGTCGGCCGAGACGCCACGCTACCACACTCGTTGGCGCCAGCAGTTATCCCGGAAACAAATAATACACCCGCCATAGCGCCTGCCGCGCCCAACTCCAATCCGAAGTCCGATCCCAAGTCCAATCCCAAGTCTGATCCAAAATCCGAATCCGGGTCGCAAGCTCCGCCGGAATCTGCGCCAGCGCCAAGCGCTCCATCCGCGACTGGACCGCTAGTCCTGCCGAGCTCCGGTGCGGCATCGGACCCGGCTGACGGGAGCGGCGCGCCAATTGTGGCGCCCAACGCTGCGCCCGCTACCGCTCCCAACCGCGAGCCAGCAGCGGCGCCCAGCGCCGCGCCGCCTGCAGTTGCGCCGAATGCCATATGGTCGGCGCCGTCCGCACCGGCAGCGCAGGATCCTACCGGTTCCGTGCCGCCGTCAGCAGCCCCGCCACCCGCGGCGCCGCCGAGCGCGAACACCGCGGCGATGAGCACTTTGGCTCCCGACGCTGCGATTGACATTTTGCCGGCCACGATCGGCGGGCCGGCTTTGCGCGCCGCCGCCATGGCCGGCGATGCGGCTGCGCAATTCGAAGTTGCCGTGCGTTTCGCCGAAGGTCGCGGTGTTGCGCGC
>Ga0318543_10000031_pt1 | contig 22048 bp, 17 predicted proteins | sample GRESIP168b4f24_FD_203487 | JGI IMG/M metagenome (GOLD analysis project Ga0318543, IMG submission 203487) | Tropical soil microbial communities from Luquillo Experimental Forest, Puerto Rico - GRE.SIPMG.168b4f24 | ecosystem: Environmental > Terrestrial > Soil > Tropical forest > Bulk soil... | reverse complement strand
GATAGCAACCGCGACTGACGGCGGCGATCCCTCGGGGTCGCCGCCGTCAGTCTGTGCGCGGCGCCGGGGTGTGGCCTATTTCACTACCCTGCGGGCCGGGCGCCATGCGGCGCTGGTTAATGTGCTCAACAGCGACTAGTCGATGGAGGGTGGACATGAGGGTCGGTCTGTCAGCGCTTCTGCGGGTGTTCTGCGTTGCCGCACTGTCGCTCGGGTTGGGCGGCGTGGCTGTCGGGCTGGGGACGACGGGAGCCCTCGGCAAAGCCAGGGCGGCGGGTATGGAAAGCCTGATGGTTCCGTCGGCGGCGATGGGCCGCGACATCCCCGTGGCCTTCCTGGCTGGCGGCCCGCACGCTGTTTATCTGCTGGATCCCTTCGACGCCGCTCCGGATGTCAGCAACTGGGTGACCGCGGGCAGCGCGATGAACACGCTGGCCGGCAAGGGCATTTCGGTGGTGGCGCCCGCGGGTGGCGCCTACAGCATGTACACCAACTGGGAAAACGACGGCAGCAAGCAGTGGGACACCTTCCTGTCCAGCGAGCTGCCTAACTGGCTGTCGGCCAACAAGGGCCTGGCGCCCTGCTGCCACGCCGCCGTCGGCGCCTCCCAGGGTGGCTATGCCGCCATGGCCCTGGCCGCCTTCCACCCCGACCGCTTCGGCATGGCCGGCTCGCTGTCCGGGTTCCTGTACCCGTCGAACACGACCACGAATGGGTCGATCCTGGCCGGCCTGCAGCAATTCGGCGGCATCGACGGGAACGGCATGTGGGGGGCCCCGCAGCTGGGCCGGTGGAAGTGGCACGACCCTTGGGTGCACGCAGCGCTGCTGGCGCAGAACAACACCCGCGTCTGGGTTTGGAGCCCGACCACCGACGCGGCCAGCGATCCCGCTGCCATGATCGGTCAGGCCGGCGAGGCGATGGGCAACAGCCGGATGTTCTACCAGCAGTACCGCAGCGTCGGCGGGCACAACGGCCACTTCGACTTCCCGGGCGGCGGCGACAACGGCTGGGGCTCGTGGTCGGGGCAGTTGGGTGCCATGTCGGGCGACATCGTCGGGGCCATTCGCTAGTCAGTCAGCGCGCCGGCGGGACGGACGGTGCCGCGCGAGTTGCCGGTACCGTGGAGGGAGCGCAGCAGGGGGCGGGACGGCCGCTTGCCCGTATTCGAGCTGCGACCCACCGACTCTGCTAGCGGGAGAACATGACGACAAAGGCGCGCCGCAAACGCCACCGCACCCTCGCCTGGGTTGCCGCCCTGGCGGTCGCCGGCGTCGTGCTGTTGGTCATTGTGGCGGTGGTGACCCTGCTGCGCAGCCCCTCATCGCCGCCCAGCGCGGTGCCGCCAGGCGTGCTGCCCCCGCCGTCGACCACACCCCACCCGCACAAGCCGCGACCCGCTTTCCAAGATGCGTCCTGCCCCGACGTGCAGGTGATCAACGTTCCGGGCACCTGGGAGTCCGCCCCGCAGGACGATTCGCTCAACCCGATGCAGTTTCCGAATGCCTTGTTACACAAGGTAACCGGGCAGATCTCTCAGCAGTTCCCCGCCTCCCGCGTGCAGACGTACACAACCCCCTATACGGCGCAGTTCCACAATCCGCTGAGCGGTGACACGCAGATGTCGTACAACCAGAGCAGGGCGGAAGGCACCCGCGCGACGGTCCAGGCGATGACCGACATGACCAACAAATGCCCGCTGACCAGCTACGTGCTGATGGGCTTTTCGCAGGGCGCGGTGATCGTCGGCGACATCGCCAGCGATGTCGGCAACGGCCGCGGCCCCGTCGACGACGACCTGGTGCTGGGTGTGACATTGATCGCTGACGGCCGCCGCCAGCAGGGCGTGGGCAACGACATCGGGCCCAACCCGCCGGGCGAGGGCGCCGAGATCACGCTGGCCGAGGTGCCGGTGTTGTCCGGGCTGGGTTTGACAATGACCGGTGCCCGGCCGGGTGGTTTCGGCACGCTCAACGGCAAGACCAACGAGATCTGTGCCCGCGGTGACCTCATCTGCGCCGCCCCAGACGACGCGTTTAGCGTGACCAACCTGCCGAACACGTTGAACACGCTGGCCGGCAACGCAGGCCAGCCCGTCCACGCGCTCTATGCGACGACCCAGTTCTGGAACATGGACGGGGCGCCCGCGACCGATTGGACGTCGAACTGGGCCCAAGGGCTCGTCGCAAACGCGCCGCACCCCAAACACGGGTGACATGGCCGCTACCTAGCCACTTGCCGGTCGCGATCGGCGGTACCTTGTGATTTGGTCTGCCGTGGCCCGCCCCTTAACATTAAGAGAAAAGTAAGAGCATTGTGGTTGTGACCCGTTTGGGTCGAAGCTGGCACCCAATCGACGCCCGCGTAAGCCTGCGCCGTCATGGGGGCGGGCCCGCGCGGATATAACGTCGGATCAGCCGACCTAATTGTGTTGTGACAGGAGAGATAGCGGCATGGAGTACCACAACCCGTTCATCGTGAATGGAAAGATCAGGTTCCCGGATAACCACAACCTGGTTCGTCACGTCGAACGGTGGGCGAAGGTCCGCGGCGACAAGCTGGCCTATCGGTTCCTGGACTTCTCGACCGAACGCGACGGTGTGGCACGCGACATCTCATGGGCCGACTTCAGCACCCGCAACCGCGCGGTCGGAGCCCGTCTGGAGCAGGTCACCCAGCCGGGCGACCGCATCGCCATCCTGTGCCCGCAGAACCTGGACTACCTCGTTTCCTTCTTCGGCGCGCTGTACGCGGGCAGGATCGCGGTACCGCTGTTCGACCCGGCCGAGCCGGGTCACGTCGGTCGTTTGCACGCGGTGCTCGACGACTGCGCCCCGTCGACGATCCTGACCACCACCGAGTCCGCCGAAGGTGTCCGCAAGTTCATCCGCGCCCGTTCCGCCAAGGAACGGCCCCGGGTCGTCGCGGTCGATGCGGTGCCCAACGAGGTGGCCGCCACCTGGCAGCAGCCCGAGGCCGACGAGAACACCATCGCCTACCTGCAATACACCTCCGGCTCCACCCGCACCCCGACCGGCGTGCAGATCAGCCATCTGAACCTGCCCACCAACGTGCTGCAGGTACTGGTTGCGTTGGGGGGCACCGAAGTTGACCGCGGGCTCGCCTGGCTGCCGTTCTTCCACGACATGGGCCTGATCACGGCGCTGCTGTCGCCGGTCTTCGGGCACAGCTTCACCTTCATGACGCCGGCCGCGTTCGTGCGCCGTCCCGGCCGGTGGATCCGCGAGATGGCGCGCAAGCCCGAGGACGGCCCGGATTCCGAGGTCTTCACCGTCGCACCGAACTTCGCCTTCGAGCATGCCGCGGCGCGTGGTGTGCCCAAAGACGATGAGCCGCCGCTGGACCTCAGCAACGTCAAGGGCATCCTGAACGGCAGCGAGCCGGTGTCGCCGGCGTCGATGCGCAAGTTCTACGAGGCCTTCGCGCCCTACGGTCTGCGGGAGACCGCGATCAAACCGTCCTACGGCCTGGCCGAGGCGACGCTGTTCGTCTCCACCACCCCGATGGACGAGGCGCCCCGAGTCATCTACGTCGACCGCGACGAAATGAACAACCAGCGCTTCGTCGAGGTGGCCCCCGACGCGCCGAACGCCGTCCCGCAGGTGTCCGCGGGTGTCATCGGCGTCGATGAATGGGCGGTCATCGTCGATCCCGACACGGCCACCGAACTCCCGGACGGTCAGGTCGGCGAGATCTGGTTGCACGGCAAGAACCTGGGCACCGGCTACTGGGGCAAGGAAGAAGAGACCAACCACACCTTCCGCAACATCCTGAAGTCGCGGATCACCCAGTCACACGCCGAGGGAGCCGAGGACGACGGGCTGTGGGTGCGCACCGGTGACTACGGCACCTACTTCAACGGTCACCTTTATATAGTCGGCCGGATCAAGGACCTGGTGATCATCGACGGCCGCAACCACTACCCGCAGGACCTCGAGTACTCGGCGCACGAAGCCAGCCGGGCATTGCGCACGGGCTACGTGGCCGCCTTCTCGGTCCCCGCCAACCAGCTGCCGCAGGAGGTGTTCGACAATCCGCACGCCGGCCTCAAGTACGACCCCGAGGACGCGTCGGAACAGCTGGTGATCGTCGCCGAGCGCGCCGCCGGTTCGCACAAGCTCGATTACCAGCCCATCGCCGACGACATTCGCGCGGCCGTCGCCGTGCGGCACGGGGTAACGGTCCGCGACTTGCTGCTGGTGCAGGCCGGAACGATTCCGCGTACCTCCAGCGGCAAGATCGGGCGCCGCGCCTGCCGTGCCGCCTACCTCGACGGCAGCCTGCGCAGCGGCATCGCCTCCCCGACGGTATTCGCCACCGAATAGGACTGACTCCGGTAACCATGGCTGATATAGACGAGCCTCAGGGCACCCCTGGCGCTGACGGAAGCGCGGGGAACCTACCCGCCGAGAAGACCGACATGACGGTCCCCGAGCTGCGGCAGTGGCTTCGCAACTGGGTGGGCAAGGCCGTCGGCAAGCCGGCGGACGAGATCGACGAGTCGGTACCGATGGTCGAGCTGGGCTTGTCGTCGCGGGATGCCGTGGCGATGGCGGCCGACATCGAGGACATGACCGGTGTCACGCTGTCGGTCGCGGTGGCGTTCCAGCATCCGACCATCGAGTCGCTGGCGACGCGGATCATCGAGGGCGAACCCGAAATAGACACCGCCGCCGACGGCGAATTCACCGACTGGTCGCGCAAGGGTCCGGCGGAGCGGGTCGACATCGCGATCGTGGGCCTGTCCACCCGGTTCCCCGGCGAGATGAACTCCCCGGATGAAACGTGGCAGGCCCTGTTGGAAGGCCGCGACGCCATCACCGACCTGCCGGAGGGCCGCTGGTCGGAATTCCTCGCCGAGCCGCGGCTGGCCGAGCGTGTCCGGAATGCCAACACCCGCGGCGGTTACCTGAAGGACATCAAGGGTTTCGACTCCGAGTTCTTCGCGGTGGCCAAGACCGAAGCCGACAACATCGACCCGCAGCAGCGGATGGCGATGGAGCTGACCTGGGAGGCGCTCGAGCACGCCCGCATCCCGGCGTCGAGTCTGCGCGGCGAGGCCGTCGGCGTGTACGTGGGTGTCTCGAACACCGACTACCAGTTCCTTGCTGCGGCCGACCCGACCCATGCTCACCCGTATGCGATCACCGGAACCGCGCATTCGATCATCGCCAACCGGGTGTCGTACTTCTACGACTTCCGCGGCCCTTCCGTCACAGTCGACACCGCCTGCTCGAGCTCGTTGGTGGCGACCCATCAGGCGGTGCAGGCGCTGCGCAACGGCGAATGCGGTGTGGCGGTTGCCGGCGGTGTCAACGCGATGATCACGCCCGCGGTGACGCTCGGTTTCGACGAGATCGGCGCGGTGCTGGCTCCGGACGGCCGGATCAAGTCGTTCTCGTCGGACGCCGACGGCTACACCCGCGCCGAGGGCGCCGGCATGCTGGTGCTCAAGCGGGTCGACGACGCGCGTCGCGACGGCGACCAGATCCTGGCCGTGATCGCCGGCAGCGCGGTCAACCACGACGGCCGTTCGAACGGTCTGATCGCGCCCAACCAGGACGCACAGGCCGACGTGCTGCGCCGGGCCTACAAGGACGCCGGGATCGATCCGCGCACCGTCGACTACATCGAGGCGCACGGCACCGGCACGGTCCTCGGTGACCCGATCGAGGCGGAGGCGCTGGGCCGCGTCGTCGGTAGGGGCCGTCCCGCCGATCGGCCGGCGCTGCTGGGCGCCGTGAAAACCAATGTGGGGCACCTGGAGTCGGCCGCCGGTGTGGCCAGCATGGCCAAGGTGGTCCTGGCCCTGCAGCATGACAAGCTGCCGCCGTCGATCAACTTCGCGGGGCCCAGCCCCTACATCGACTTCGACGCGATGCGCCTGAAGGTGATCGACAAGGCCACCGACTGGCCGCGCTACGGCGGTTACGCCCTGGCCGGGGTGTCGAGCTTCGGGTTCGGCGGGGCCAACGCGCACCTGGTCGTGCGCGAGGTACTGCCACGTGACGTGGTGGAAAAAGAGGTGCGGGAGCCGGAACCCGAGCCCGAACCGAAGGCCGCCGCGGAACCGGGCGAGGCGCCCGCGATGGAAGCCCACTCGCTGCGGTTCGACGAGTTCGGCGGGATGATCCCCGACGCGACCGCGGCCGAAGAGCCGGAGCCCGAACTGCCGGGCCTGACCGACGAGGCCCTGCGACTCAGGGAAGTTGCGCTGGAAGAGCTTGCGGCAGAAGAGGTTTCGGCCCCCCTGATTCCGCTCGCGGTGTCGGCGTTCCTGACCTCGCGCAAGAAGGCCGCGGCCGCCGAGCTGGCGGACTGGATGGAAAGCCCCGAGGGCCAGGCGTCGTCGCTGGAGTCGATCGGTCGGGCGCTTTCGCGGCGCAACCACGGTCGCTCGCGCGCGGTGGTGCTGGCCCACGACCACGACGAGGCCATCAAGGGCCTGCGGGCGGTGGCCGACGGCAAGCAGCGGCCGAACGTGTTCAGCGTCGACGGGCCGGTGACCAACGGCCCGGTGTGGGCGATGGCCGGCTTCGGTGCGCAGCACCGCAAGATGGGCAAGAGCCTGTACCTGCGCAACGAGGTCTTCGCCGAGTGGATCGAGAAGGTCGACGCGCTGGTCCAGGACGAACGCGGCTACTCGGTGCTGGAGCTGATCCTCGACGACTCGCACGACTACGGCATCGAGACCAGCAACGTCACCATCTTCGCGATCCAGATCGCGCTGGGCGAGCTGCTCAAGCACCACGGCGCCAGGCCGGCCGCGGTGGTTGGCCAATCGCTGGGTGAGCCCGCGTCGGCCTATTTCGCCGGCGGGCTGTCGCTCGCGGACGCCACCCGCGTGATCTGCTCGCGCTCGCACCTGATGGGCGAGGGCGAGGCGATGTTGTTCGGCGAGTACATCCGGTTCATGGCGATCGTCGAGTACTCCGCCGACGAGTTGAAGACGGTGTTCGCCGACTTCCCCGGCCTGGAGGTGTGCGTCTACGCCGCACCCAGCCAGACCGTCATCGGCGGCCCGCCCGAGCAGATCGACGCGATCGTCGCCCGGGCGGAATCCGAGGGTAAGTTCGCCCGCAAACTGCAGACCAAGGGTGCCGGTCACACCTCGCAGATGGACCCGCTGCTCGGCGAGTTCGCCGCGGAGCTGCAGGGCATCAAGCCGCTGACCCCGGCCATCGGGATCTTCTCGACCGTGCACGAGGGCACCTACGTCAAGCCCGGCGGCGACCCCATCCACGACGTTGACTACTGGATCAAGGGAATGCGGCATTCGGTGTACTTCACCCACGGCGTCCGCAACGCCGTGGACAGCGGGTACACCACCTTCCTGGAGCTGGCGCCCAACCCGGTGGCGCTGATGCAGGTGGGCCTGACCACGGCGTCGGCCGGGCTGCACGACGCCCAGCTGATCCCGACACTGGCCCGCAAGCAGGACGAGGTCGAGTCGATGGTCTCGACCATGGCGCAGCTGTTTGTCTACGGCCACGACCTGGACATCCGGACGCTGTTCACGCGGGCGCGCGATCCAAAGGACTACGCGAACATCCCGCCGACCAGGTTCAAGCGCAAAGAGCACTGGCTGGACGTGAACTTCTCCGCGGGCAGCAGCTCAGTGATCATGCCGGGCGCCCACGTCGCGCTGCCGGATGGCCGCCACGTCTGGGAGTACACGCCACGGGAATTTACGGGTCTGGAGGCGACGGATCTCGAGGAGTTGGTGAAAGCCGCCGCGGGCGAAGTGCTTCCAGGTGCGCAGTTGACGGCGGCGGAGCACCGTGCGGTGCCCGGGAAGGGCGCCGCGCTGGTGACGACGATGACTCGGCACCCCGGCGGCGCTTCGGTTCAGGTGCATGTCCGCATAGACGAATCCTTCACGCTGGTGTACGACGCACTGGTCAGCCGGGCCGGTTCGCAATCGGTGTTGCCGGCTGCGGTCGGCGCGGGTGCATCGATCGCGGCTGAAATTCCGGGGGCTGCGGCCCCTGCCGCACCGCAAGCCGCCGTCGAGGACCGGGGAGCGGAAACCATGCAGGACAGCCTGACCAACCGCTACCTGCCCTCCGACACGGTCAGATGGTCGCCGGACTCCGGCGAGACCATCGGCGAGCGGCTGGGGATGATCGTGGGCGTGGCGATGGGTTATGAGCCCGAGGACCTGCCGTGGGAGGTGCCGCTCGTCGAGTTGGGCCTGGACTCGCTGATGGCGGTGCGGATCAAGAATCGCGTCGAGTACGACTTCGACCTGCCGCCCATTCAGTTGGCGGCCGTTCGTGACGCCAACCTCTACAACGTCGAGGAGCTGATCAAGTACGCGATCGAGCACCGCGACGAGGTCGCGCAGCTGCACGAGTTCCAGAAGACGCAGACCGCCGAGGAAATCGCCAGGGCCCAGGCGGAATTGATCAGCGGCGCGACGCCTACCACGCTGACGGCGCCGGCGCCCGAACCGGAGCCGCAGTCACCGCCGCCGTCGGACATTCCAGTTCCGCCGCCGCCGACGGACCCGTCAGGGCCCATGGGGCCCGAAGCTAATGGAGCCGCCCAGCCAAATCTGGCTCCGGATCTCAAGGGGGCCGCCGAAGCGCTCAGCCAGCAGGCGGTCGCCGAGGCGCTCAACTCCGACGTGCCGCCGCGCGACGCCGCCGAGCGGGTCACGTTCGCCACCTGGGCGGTCGTCACCGGCAAGTCCCCGGGCGGCATCTTCAACGCGCTGCCCAAGCTGGACGGTGACGCCGCCGCCAAGATGGCGCAGCGGCTGTCGGAGCGCGCCGAGGGTCCCATCACCGCCGAGGACGTGCTGACGTCGGAGAACATCGAGGCGCTGGCCGACAAGCTACGTGGCTACCTGGAGGCCGGACAGATCGACGGGTTCGTCCGCACCCTGCGGGCCCGGCCCGAGGGCAGCTCGAAGGTGCCGGTGTTCGTGTTCCATCCGGCGGGCGGCTCGACGGTGGTCTACGAGCCGCTACTCAGCCGGCTGCCGGGGGACATCCCGATGTACGGCTTCGAGCGCGTCGAAGGCTCGATCGAGGAGCGTGCGGCGGCCTACGTGCCGAAGCTGATCGAGATGCAGGGCGACGGGCCATACATCCTGGCCGGCTGGTCGCTGGGCGGCGTGCTGGCGTACGCGTGCGCGATCGGGCTCAAGCGGATGGGCAAAGACGTCCGGTGGGTCGGCCTGATCGACGCGGTGCGCGCCGGCGAGGACATCCCGCAGACCAAGGAGGAGATCCGCAAGCGGTGGGACCGCTACGCGCGGTTCGCCGAGAAGACGTTCAACGTCACCATCCCGGAGATCCCCTACGAGCAGCTCGAGGAGCTCGACGACGAGGGCCAGGTCCGGCTGGTGCTCGACGCGGTCAAGGCGAGCGGGGTGCAGATCCCGGCCGGGATCATCGAGCACCAGCGCACGTCCTACCTGGACAACCGGGCGATCGACACAGCCCAGATCCAGCCGTACGACGGGCACGTCACGCTCTACATGGCGGATCGCTACCATGACGACGCGATCATGTTCGAGCCGCGGTATGCCGTTCGCCAACCGGACGGCGGTTGGGGTGAGTACGTGTCCGACCTCGAGATCGTGCCGATCGGTGGTGAGCACATCCAGGCCATCGACGAGCCGATCATCGCGAAGGTCGGCGCGCACATGACCCAGGCGGTGAACGCGATCCAGGCGGACCGACAGCCGGACAAGTCAGGACAGGTTAGGTAGGCGAGTAGTGACGGAGACCGTGCCAGCTCCCATCCAGCACACCACAGCCGAGAAGCTGGCAGAGCTGCACGCTCGCCTGGAGTTGGCCAAGGAGCCCGGCGGCGAGAAGGCCGCCGCCAAGCGCGACAAGAAGGGCATCCCGAGTGCCCGCGCCCGCGTCCACGCGTTGCTCGATCCTGGCACGTTCCTCGAGGTTGGCGCCTTGGCCCGCACCCCCAACGATCCCAACGCGCTGTACGGCGACGGCGTGGTCACCGGGCACGGCATGATCAACGGCCGGCCGGTCGGGGTGTTCTCCCACGACCAGACCGTTTTTCAAGGCACGGTCGGCGAGATGTTCGGCCGCAAAGTGGCCCGCCTGATGGAGTGGTGCGCAATGGTCGGGTGCCCGATCATCGGCATCAACGACTCCGGCGGCGCCCGGATCCAGGACGCGGTCACCTCGCTGGCTTGGTATGCCGAGCTGGGCCGCCGCCACGAATTGTTGTCTGGGATTGTGCCGCAGATCTCCCTCATCTTCGGCAAATGCGCTGGGGGAGCGGTATATTCGCCGATCCAGGACGATCTACTCGTCGCGGTGCGCGACCAGGGCTACTTCTTTGTCACCGGGCCCGATGTGATCCAGGAAGTCACCGGCGAAGAGGTCACCCTCGACGAGCTGGGCGGCGCCGACGCCCAGGCCCGCTACGGCAACATCCATCAGGTTGTCGACTCCGAGGAGGCCGCGTTTCAGTACGTGCGCGACTTCCTGTCGTTCCTGCCGTCCAACCTGTTCGAGAAGCCGCCGATCGTCAACCCGGGGCTGGAGCCGGAAATCACCCCGACAGACCTGGAACTCGACTCGATCGTGCCGGATTCCGACAACATGGCCTACGACATGCACGAGATCCTGCTACGGATCTTCGACGACGGCGACTTCCTCGACGTCGCCGCGCAGGCCGGGCCGGCGATCATCACCGGGTTCGCCCGGGTCGACGGCCGTGCGGTCGGAGTGCTGGCCAACCAGCCCATGCACCTGTCCGGGTCGATCGACAACGAAGCCTCCGACAAGGCAACCCGGTTCATCCGGTTCTGCGACATGTTCGAAATCCCCTTGGTGTTCGTCGTCGACACACCCGGATTCCTGCCGGGGGCCGAGCAGGAGAAGAACGGCATCATCAAGCGCGGCGGCCGGTTCCTGTCTGCTGTGGTGGAGGCCGATGTGCCGAAGGTGACCATCACGATCCGCAAGTCCTACGGTGGCGCTTATGCCGTGATGGGCTCGCGGCAGCTGACCGCCGACTTCAACTTCGCCTGGCCCACCGCGCGCATCGCGGTGATCGGCGCCGAGGGTGCCGCGCAGTTGCTGATGAAACGCTTTCCGGACCCGCACGCTCCAGAGGCGCAGAAGATCAAGAAGGACTTCATCGAGGGCTACAACCTCAACATGGCGATCCCGTGGATCGCCGCCGAGCGTGGGTTCATCGACGCAGTGATCGAGCCGCACGACACCCGACTGTTGCTGCGCAAGTCGCTACATCTGTTGCGAGACAAGCAGCTGTGGTGGCGGGTGGGCCGCAAGCACTCGCTGCTCCCGATCTAGCCTCACAGCGCGAGCGCGCCGTCGACCAGCTCTCCGAAGCGCTCCAGCGCCTCGTCGGAGTCGGAGTCGATACCGCGCAGCGGCCCGCGATCGGCGAGATAGCGCTGCGCGTAGAGGCGGGCGACGAGCGCCTTGCGGTCGCCGCCACGCGTTTCCCGCTCCCAGGCGGCCTGCTCGGTGAGCAGCGCGCCCGCATAGACGTCGCCCATGAACTGCGCCAGCGGGAACAGCCGCGCCTCGGCGACGTCGCTGTGGAGCTTGGTCCAGGCCGTGATCGCCGCGTCGAGATCCTCGACGCGGCCGGCCACCAAGCGAGTCGTCTCGTCGTCGTCGGATACCGACACCGCGTCGCGCAGCCGCGCCAACAGTGCCTCGTGCGCATTGGTCTTCTCGATGCCGCGCCGGACGTCGAGGCACAGGATGTTGTCGGGGCCCTCCCAGATGGTGTTTACCTGCGCATCGCGCAGCAGCCGGGCCACCGGCCAGGTCTCGATATAGCCGTTGCCGCCGTGGATTTCGATCGCGTCCGACGCCGCGGTGATGCCGAGCCGGCAGACCTTGAGCTTGGTGACGGGCACCGCGATGCGTTGCCGCACGCCGCGAGGCTGGCGATGGTTGGTGGCGCCGGTGCCGTCGAAAACCAGCGCGAGCGCCGCCTCGACGTCGACGATCATTTCGGCGAGCTTGCGCCGCATCAGCGGCTTGTCGATCAGCGCCGCGCCGAACGCGCGCCGTGCCCGGGCGTAACACAGCGATTCGACCAGGGCGCGACGCGCGTTACCGAGCCCGAACAACGCGACGCCGAGCCGGGCGGCGTTGGTCAGCTCCATCATGCGGCCCAGCCCCTTGCCGTCCGATGGGCCTGCTTGAGCTTCTGAGGCGCTTGGCTTCTCAGACAGCAGAAACGCCTCGGCGTCGACGAACTCGACTTCGCCGGAGGCCACCGACCGGGTGCCGAGCTTGTCCTTGAGCCGGCGCACCCGCACGCCGTTGCGCGAACCGTCGCGCCGCGTACGGAGGACAAGGAAATTGGCGACGCCACGGGTCGAGTCGGGAGCGCCCTGGGGTTTGGCCAGCACGACGAACGCCTCTCCGGCGCAGTTGGACGCAAACCACTTGAAGCCGTTCAACAACCACGCTTCTCCGTTTTCGCCGCTCACGCGTCGAGCCGTCGTCTCGAGCGCACCCAGGTCGGAGCCGCCGGTGCGTTCCGTCAGCAGCTGCGCCGTCTCGCCCGCCCATTCGCCGGAGGCGAACTTGGCCAGCACGTGCTCGCGCACGTCCGCCGGTGCGTAGGCCGCGACCAGTGACTGAACCATGCCGCCGCCCGTGCCCAGCGCGCAGCCCATCCCGATATCGGCCTGATTCAACAGATAATTGGACGCGAACATCGCCAGCGACGAACCGACTTCGGCGGCCCGCGCTTCGGTGCGCAGCGCCTGCTGGGCATCCAGGACCGCGCGCTTGGACTGGGTGAACGATGCCGGCATCAGGACCTGGCTGACGTCGTGTCCCCACCGGTCGTAGCGCTCCAGCCGGGGCGGGTTGCGATCGGTCTCCTCCGCCCACCGCGCCACGGGGCCACCCATCAGTTCACCCATCCGGGTCAAGTGGCGCTCGGCGAGCGCCAGCTCGTCGGGCTGCAGGTAGTAGGCCATGACGAACCGCAGCGTGGGATCGGTGAGGTACCAATTGAGGCCCACGGCTCCGCGGTAGTTGTCCGTTTGATAGCGCTGCGACTTTTCTTCAGTGGAGAAGGGCAGCCTGCGCGGCCTTCGCGCCCTTTCAAAGGCCTCTAACCCATATTGAGGCTCGTGCTCGCTCATGCCGCGACGGTATTACAACCCCGACCCGGTGACGAAAACCAGACGGAAATTACCGAGCTGGATCTCATCGCCATTGGCCAGCAACGCCGAGTCGACGGGCTCGCGGTTGACATAGGTCTTGTTCAGGCTGGCCAGGTCAACCACGTGGAATTTGCCGTTCTCCCTTCGGAATTCGGCGTGTCTGCGGCTCACGGTGATGTCGTCGAGGAAGATGTCGCTCGCGGGATGCCGGCCGGCGGACATGACGGGCCGGTCCAGTCGAAACTGCGATCCGGCATTGGGGCCGCGCTTCACCACGAGCATGCCCACGCCGCTCGCCAGCGTTTCCATGTCCTCCATCGCCGCGTCGACCACGGCCGCCGACGTGTCGAACTCGTCAGCGCACAAACCGGAGGAGATGTCCCCGGTGGTCTCGTCGGGCGCTTGGCTCTGCTGGCTCACGTGGCCCTGTCGTGCCGGCATCTTGGCTCGGTCACGCGGCTCGCCGGAGGTCCGGGCCGGCTTGTGTCGCTTGCGTTGTCGGCCTGCTTGGGCCGGGCGCCCAGCCAACATAGGTCAGGTACAGCCCGACCAGCGCGAAACCGACGCATAGGACCACCCACCACCCGTGCGCGCCGATCATGGTGTGGGCAAGGGAGATGACTGCCTGGGGGAAGGCCAGAAGGAGCAGCCCGCGCAGCGTGATCAGCCAGCCCAGCAGGGACACGAGGATCGCCGCGGCGCCGCGCCAATATTGGTGGCCGGCGACGATGATCAGGCCGAACACCAGAACAAAGGCGCCGGCTACCCACGACCACAGTGAGCTCGCCTCGAACTCCGAAAGCAGCGCCTTCATGTCCGGTGCGCGCACCACAGCCGTGACGTCGGCAATGACCAAGAAAGGACCGAGGACGCGAGAGAACATTCGTGTCCTGTCCTGCGAGGCTTGTGAAACATCCATTGCCGTGCCTCCGTCCGACACCGATCATCTGGTATCACCCGTATCGCACCATTCGATTGTAGTGGCGAGATAGGGACCGAAGTCCCGTTCGTTCGGGGCATTCGTCCTACGGTCTTCCGATCGGGCTGACTAAGGCGCATTATCGGCTCAGCAGCCAAAGATCAAGGGAGTCGATGATGAAAGCCGACGTAGGCGATTGGCTCGTGCTTAAGGGCACGACGACCGAGTTATCGGATCAACGTGGCGTGATCACCGAGGTGCGCGGGGCCGATGGCGCACCACCGTATGTGGTGCGCTGGCTCGCCAGCGGCCATGAAGCGACGGTGTTCCCCGGCTCGGACGCTCTCGTCGTCACCGCGGCCGAACAGCAACGCGCCGACGAACGGGCCCGGCACGGGGTTGGGAGCTGACCCACCACCGCGGTCAGCGAATGGATCAAACGGCTTACGCCGGCACCAGAAAATCCGACGTGTAGTTCTCGGCCGGGTTTTGCGCGTTCCCGCTCGGGCGCTCGACGATGACCCAGACGCCCGTCGTGCCCGGGCGAATAGCGCTTTGAACGGTCACCGTTGCGCTGCCGGACGCGTCGGTGTCCATTCCGGTGAAGGCGGTGCCCGGGTCGCCGGGGCCACAGGTAGCCGACGACGGACGGGGTTCCTGGATCAGCCCGACGTCGTAATGGGTGCCCGGGTTCGCGGGGCTGAGTAGATGCACCTCAGCGGTCGCGCTCGAACCGGTGATTTGGATGACGGATGAGGCGGAGCCCAGAGCGGGGCGCAATATCGGAAGCTGGTTGTTGACGCGGCTGAAATCGCAACGCCGGAGATCGCTGACCAAAGGAACCCTGGTGCTGCCATCGGCGGCGGCTTTGACGATCTCAAACGTCGCGGCGGGGGAGATCGCCACCGTGATCGCCGCCGTGTATGTCCCGAACCGTGTCAGCGCGTTCATCGGAGCCCCTTTTTACGTTTTTCGCCAGATTTCCCATGGGGAGTAAAAATCTACCCGAATTCGGCGAAATTAAACATCCCGCGGAAAGTTAGGCAGACGTAAAATTGCGCGATTATGGCGGATGGAATATGTAGCTTCGTGCAAATAGAAGCCATTTCGCGCATTGCTACGCCTTGATCCGGATCTGTCCCGGCGACCACCATCCGCTGCGGATAGCGGTGCCCAGGTCCAGTTGGGCGGGATGGGCGTCGGCGATGGTCTCGAACTTGCGCAGCGACCCCCAGTCACGGCCCCAGTCGTGCGACAGGTAAGTCGACATCACGTGGGCGCGCAGCAACAGGTCGGTGATGCCCAGCAGGCCGCCGTTGACGCCGTCATGCCAGGTGTCGGTGTCCTGCTTCTTGGCGTTGTAGTCCGGGGTGATGCGGAACTTGGGGATCTCGGTGACGCCGTTGACGTGCAGCATCGGCTGCTGGCAGGGGAAGGCCAGGCCGACGGCCCAGTCCAGGAGCACCGGCTGCGTCGAGCCGACGTACTCCTGCAGGGAGCGCAGTTCGGGCACGCACGGAGGGGTCACCGAGTGGAGCAGGGTGCTGACGGATGGTCATGCTGCCCTGGTCAGAGGACGGCGCGTGTTTCGTTACCTGCCGCAGCCGCCGCGGTGCAAGATGTGCAACAACTCGTTCGGCGAGAAACGACCACGTTGGAGTTCCGTGCAGTAAGGGAAGTGGGGGGGCCTGCGCCTTCGTCGACGTAATGCACACGGCAACAGTCGGTTTCGACGTAATGGTTGTCGAACGGATACAACTCGTGCCAAACCCATTGCGGCGTCACGCCCGGCGTATCGATGGGTCGGGATGCGGATGGGTAGGGTCGATCCAATAGACGGTTTCGGGTTCTTCGACGGTGGCGATGTCGAGGTTGATGGCGATTGCTTCGTTGTCACTTCGAACCAGGACGCACTTGAGGCGTTCGCTCCCGCTTGCATTGATCTCCTGGTGCGGAACGAACGGCGGAACGTAGATGAAGTCGCCGGGCCCGGCCTCGGCGACGAACTCCAGCCGTTCGCCCCCCGCATCCGCGCGCGGCCTTTCACGACGTAGATCACGCTCTCTAGGTGACCGTGGTGGTGGGCCCCGGTCTTGGCGTTTGGTTCTAACGACACGGTGCCGGCCGAGATCTTTTGCGCACCCACACGGGCGAGGTTGATCGCCGCGGCCCGCGTCATTCCCGGTGTCTGGGCAGTGTTGGGATCGAGGGTGTCAGCCGGTATGACGTTGACTCCGTGATCACGCCAATCGGTGGTACCCATGAACTGCTCCCCTCGGCGGGTTGCGCTCGTTGCCGAACCGCTCGTTTAGAGCAGATGGATCGTCACTGTCTGAACCGAATTCGCCCCGTAACCCAACGGGTTCCATTCGGGTTGGTCGGGTTGGGCACGGCCGGTGAGATCGGTGGCGCGAGCTTGAATCGTTGCCGTTCCCGGCTCGTCGACGCGGGTGCATAGTTCCCACCGCCGCAAGCCGTGGCGGTATGGGTGTCCGAGCAGGTGTGCGCTTTGCCAGGGCCGTGCTCCCACCCTGACCCCCACACCTGCGATGGGCGCTTCCCCTGACCACGCCAATCCTCGGATCAACACGTCGCCGCAGCTAAGCGTCTGACCATAACTGGGCTCGGTGATTACCGCTCGCACCCGCTGCCGGCGCACGGGTTCGGTGACCGTATGGCCATCACGGAGCCATGCGTAGCGGTACCGCGCGGTCTGGAAGTAACCGTCGAAGGGATGGTCGAGAACCTCGATCTCCGTCAACCACTTCACCGACGCCACCCCGTACCAGCCAGGCACGACGAGCCGTAACGGATAGCCATGCTGGCGCGGCAGCGGTGCATCGTTCATCCTGTACACCACCAGGGCACCACTGTCTGCCATGTCGTCCAGGCTGAGGCTGCGTTCGAATCGGATCGTTTCGGCGCGACCGTCGACGCGTCCGCGATCCGCGCCACGAAACACCACCTCCCGCGCAGGTGATGTCAGCTTTGCGCGGTCGAGGACGTCCGCGAGCGGAACGCCGGTCCATTCGGCGGCGCTCACCGCGCCGAGACGCCATTGCTCGCCTGGCACCTTGGGGTCGAACGCGATGCGGTTGTTGCCGGCGCACTCCAGCGTCACGAGATCTGTGCGCGATCGCATCTTGTACAAGTCGTCCAGGTCAAGCGTCAGCCGGTGCTGCACACGGCCGGTGACGGTGAGCCGCCAATCTGCCGTGTCCAGGTCGGGGATATCAAAGTGGTTGCGCACGTAGAAATGATCGGTCGAGGTGACATCCCCACCAGTGAGCGCATGAACCGGGGTTTCGGCGTTGAGGGGATAGGCCCGATGAACCAGGAGGCCCGCGTCGACGGCCTGCTGGTGAGCGTGCTCCTGAATCGGCGCTGGGGCGGCCGTGACGGCGGTCATGGCACCAGGCATCCGTCGAGAATTTGCGTGGCCGACCACTCGGTGTATCCACCCAGCAGGTCGGAAACATCGACGAATCCGTTGGCCGAGAGCCAGCTGGCGGCGATCACCGATCGGTAGCCGCTGGCGCAGTACACCACGGTGGGCCGGCTGGCGTCCAGGTCGTTGACTCGCTGCACAAGTTGGGTCAGGGGCACGTGGAGGGCACCCGGGATCGCGCCGTTGGTGAGCTCGCCGGGGTTGCGTACGTCGACGATCACCAGGTCGGAAATATCGACCCGGCGCGCCGCAAGCCTTGCGGCGGTGAGCCTCGAACTGGCCTCCACCGCGTCTGGATATTCGTAGAACGCTCTCATGGGATCGTCGAGATAGCCGATTACATTGTCATAGCCGATCCGACCCAGGCGGATCGTGGCCTCGAGTTCCTTACCCGCAGGACACACGAGCACAATGCCCTGATACGGGCTCAGGATGTCGCCTGCGAACTCTGCGAACCGGCCACCAAGGCCGACGTTGATCGATCCGCGCAGGTGTCCGGCGGCGAATTCCTGGGGCTCCCGAGTGTCAAGTGTCACCGCTCCCGCGGAGAGCTGCGCTGTGAATTCGGCAAACGAGATGGCCGGCGGCGGTGTTGCCTCGTCGAGCAAGGGGCGCAGTTCGCGGTTGCGCTGTATGTCGAAGGAGAAGTAGGCCGGGGTGGGAGGTAGCCCATTGGTGACGGTGGCGACGAATTCTGGTTCGTCAGCCACGACGAGGGCATGATTGGTTCGCCGCTGTTCGCCTATGGTTGACGACGTCTCGGTGGAGATCTTGCGGCCACATGCCGATCCCGCCCCGTGTGCCGGGAACACCCTCGTCTGGTCAGGGAGCGTGAGCAGTTTGGTCTGTAGCGAGCGGAACAGCTGACCGGCGAGCTCGCTGCTTGAAAGGCCGGCGGCCGATAGCAGGTCGGGGCGTCCGACGTCGCCGACAAACAACGTGTCACCGGTGAGCACGCCGTAGGGTTCGGCGTCGTCGCGGTGTTCGTAGACCACGATGCTGATTGACTCCGGAGTGTGGCCCGGCGTAGCCCGGATCTCCAGTTGCACCTGCCCGAGGTCAAGTCGTTCACCGTCGCGCAGGTATTCGACGGGGTAGTCGGCCGTGGCGTCCTCGCCGTAGCAGATCACCGCCCCGGTCGCCGCCAGCTCAAGGTGACCGGACAGGAAATCGGCGTGACAATGGGTTTCGATCACCCGCTCGATGCGCAGTCCATCGCGCTGCGCGTCGCTTAGGTAGGCAGCCACGTCGCGTTGGGGGTCGACGACTACCGCGCGGCCGGATGTTTCGTCCCCGATCAGGTAGGACAGGTGTGACAGGCACTTGAGGAAGTACTGGTGAAAAATCATGTCGCACCACCTTGTTCGAGTTGGACAGTTCGGATGCTAGGAAGCTTTGCTGGTCCGCGAATGGGGCAAAGGGCCCATCTTCACAAATCCGGTGCGGCCGCTGTCCGCAGGTTCAGACGTCGTCGATCGACCCACCGGAAGGCGAGCGGAGATGCCAGATCCCGTACGGCTCAACCGACTTTGACGTCGACCTCGTGGATGCCTGCGCCGCGCGGGGCGATTACGAGGTCACCGCAGCCCACCGCGGAAACCGCGCGCACGGTCCACGACCCCGGCGCGGCGAAGAACAAGAAGTCACCGGTAGCCGACGCGACGACCTCCCCAGTGAACTGGTCTTGAGAGTCCAGCAGGCGCACGAACGCGCCGCCAACGGGCTGTCCGGAGCCGTCCACGACGCGGCCGGTGATCACCGTTTCCTTCTCCAGGTCGATGCTGGCCGGCAACGTCTGTCCTTGCTTGGGCGCGGTGCACATATCAGCTTCCCAACTCGATCGGGGCACCCACCAGGGAGCCGTATTCCGTCCAACTGCCGTCGTAGTTCTTGACGTTTTTGTGTCCGAGCAACTCGCGGAGCACGAACCAGGTGTGCGATGAGCGCTCGCCGATGCGGCAGTAGGCGATTGTCTCGTTGGTGTCGTCCAGACCGGCGTCGGCGTACAACTTGGCCAACTCCTCGTAGGACTTGAAGGTGCCGTCCTCGTTGGCGGCCTTGCTCCACGGCACATTGATCGCGGTGGGGATGTGACCGGGCCGCTGGCTTTGTTCCTGCGGCAGATGTGCAGGCGCCAGGATCTTGCCGGAGAACTCGTCGGGGGAACGCACGTCGACCAGGTTCTTCTCGCCGATCGAGGCGAGCACTTCGTCGCGGAACGCCCGGATGGTGTTGTCCGGTGGCGCGGCGCTGTAGGAGGTCGCCGGCCGGCTGACCGTGTCGCCGGACAGCGGGCGGGCGTCGAGCGCCCACTTCTTGCGGCCACCGTCGAGCAGCTTGACCTTGTCATGCCCGTAGAGCTTGAAGTACCAGTACGCGTAGGCGGCGAACCAGTTGTTGTTGCCGCCGTAGAGAATCACGGTGTCGTCGTTGGCGATGCCGCGGTCGCTGAGCAGTTTGGAGAATTGCTCGGCGTCGACGACGTCGCGCTTGACCGGATCTTGCAGATCGGTTCGCCAATCCAGCTTGATCGCACCGGCGATATGGCTGCCGTCGTAAGCGCTGGTGTCCTCGTCTACTTCGACGAAGACGACGTTGGCGGCGTTGAGATTGCTCTGGGCCCAGTCAGCGGAGACCAAGAGGTCGGAGCGTGCCATGGGGGGATCCTTTCGATAGCAGTGCCACGTGGCGGGTTGACGATCGAACGGTCATCGGAACGCGGCGCAGCCGCGAGGCGACTGCGTACACCGGCGCGATAAGCATTTGACGAAATTTTGGTCAATAGTCATGTCGCACCCCCTTGTTCGTGCTGGCCAATTCGCACGTTACGAGGCGACGCCGGCTCGCGAATCGGCCAAATGCCCCATCTTCACAGATCGGGTGTGAGGTTAGCCCGGGGATTCAGACGTCGCCGATCAATCCATGGCGCGCGGCGAACAGGCACGCCAGGGCGCGACTGGACACCCCGATCTTGGTGTAGATGTGTTCGACGTGATGGCGGGCGGTTCGGCGCGAGATCACCAGGCGGTCGGCAATTTCGGAGTGCTTGAGCCCGAGGGCCATCAACTTCAGCACTTCCACCTCGCGTGGTGTAAGCCCGGCAGGTAACTGCGGGTGGCGCCTTGCCCGCTGACCGGCCGCACATAGCACCGACTCCACCGCAGCGCCGTCGAGTCGGCCTTCACGTGCTTCACGGCGAAGCTGGACGGCGACATCCGTCGCGGGGTTGGCGGGCCGGTGTGGCCGCGGCTCCACCCGGGTCTTATATGCGTCTGCCACCGCCAGGATCCGGCTGGGTAGCGTCGTCGCTTTGCCGGTGAGGCCTCGTGGGTAGCCCGAGCCGTCGAGGCGCTCGTGATGCTCGACCGCCAGGGCACCCAGCGGGGCCAGCTCGGCCGACGAGGCAAGGATGCGTTCGGTCAGGTACGGGTGGAGCCGGACCCGTTCGAACTCGGCCGCGGTCAACTGCCCCTGCTTGTCCCAGATGGCGTTCGACACCCCGAGCCGGCCCACATCGTGCACGAATCCGGCACGACGAACCAGCTGGATCTCGTCGGCAGGCAAGCCGCACTCGGTTGCGGCGGCAGCCGCCAGCTCGGCGACGCCGCGTGAATGCCCAATGGTGTAAGGCGATTTCAGGTCGACGAAGTCGGCGATCGCTTCCAATGCCGTGTCGAACTCGGCGTACGACAGCCACGTCGTCAGCCCGGGCTCGTCGGCAATCACCGCATCCCAGGTGGTGACGGCGTCCAACTCGGCGAACAACTCGGCAGCCGACGAACAGAACACATCGACCAAGGCGGGGTCGAATTGGGTGCCGCTGCGCTGACGCGCGACCTCGATTGCCGCGGCCGCGCCGCCCATCCGGTAGAAGACCTCGACGACGTCGGCCAGGTTGACGATGCGCGCGACGGTCAGGATTTCCTCGCCCTTCGCGCCGGCCGGCGCACCCTTGCCGTCCCATCGCTCGTAGGTCTGTGTCAGGCTGCGCCGGACCCCGTCGTCCATGCCCAGTTGGGTCGCCAGCTCGCAGGCCGCGTAGCAGTGCCGCTCCATGACCGCGCGTGGCCGCGGCAAGCCGTTTCTCATCATCGCGACGCCCAGCTTCGCGCGTTCGACGAGCGGCAGTCCGGCACCGAAATGTTCAAGCACGAACCGGCCCGAGGCCACCGGACCGGTGAAGTCCACGTTTCGGCCGTCGGCCTTCAGCGCCAAGTCATTGCCGAACCACTTCGCTTGCTCGTAGGCATCCACCAAGCAGCCCACCCAGGCAAGCAACGCGGTGTAGTACACAACACCGCGGTCGGACCGTTCGAGTCCCAGCCGATCCGCCAACCGCATCGAGATCAGGCACTGGCGCAGCACATGCTCCATCGGCAGGCCCATGCCCAAATCGAAGCCAAGCGACAATGCTGCCAGCAACTCCGCTAGCCGAACACGATGACCCGCGGCTGGCACATTCACAATGCGAATTTACTCCCCTATTTAACCCAAGTGGGAGGTATTACAC
>Ga0318543_10000025_pt1 | contig 23476 bp, 24 predicted proteins | sample GRESIP168b4f24_FD_203487 | JGI IMG/M metagenome (GOLD analysis project Ga0318543, IMG submission 203487) | Tropical soil microbial communities from Luquillo Experimental Forest, Puerto Rico - GRE.SIPMG.168b4f24 | ecosystem: Environmental > Terrestrial > Soil > Tropical forest > Bulk soil... | reverse complement strand
CGCCGAGCTGCTCGGCCAGCTCCCGCTCGGGCGGCAGCGTCGAGCCCGGCGGGAAGGCGCCGTCGAGGATCGCGTCGGCGATCGACGCGGCGATCTGTTCGTCCACCCGCTGACGGTCCGGCGGCTGGATCAGACTTGACTGGTTCATTGGCTCAACCAATATAGTGGACCGACCGGGAACTTGAGCCGAACCAGGGCGATATCCCGCATCGAGTGTGCGCTCAACCGCCCGTGCAACCGGAGGTGACCCATGGACGACGAAATGCGATCGGCCTCGGCCCCGCGCTGGCGCGGCAAGGCCGGACGCCTGGAAGTTTGGTACGCGACCCTGTCCGATCCCCTGACGCGGGCCGGCCTGTGGATTCACTGCGAGACCGTGGCGCCGGTGCGCGGCCCAGGCGCCTACGCCCACGGCTGGGCGACCTGGTTTCCGCCCGACGGCCCGCCACGGACCGAGCGGTTCGGCCCCGAACCCGCCCAGCCCGCCGCGGGCATCGCCTGGTTTGACGCGGCCGGGGTGCGAGTGGCCCGGGAAAAGCTGACCGGAAGCGCCCGCTCGCTGGCGTGGGACCTGTCCTGGAAGGACGCCGGTACGCCGCTGTGGACGTTTCCCCGCGCGACATGGGAGCGGGAATTGCTGCCGGGCGCCCAGGTGGTCATCGCCCCCACCGCCGAGTTCACCGGCTCACTGACGGTCGCCGACACGGCTGTGGGCGTCGACGGCTGGCGCGGCGGGGTCGCTCACATCTACGGACACGGCAATGCCAAGCGCTGGGGATGGATCCATGCCGACCTCGGCAACGGCGACGTCCTGGAGGCGGTTACCGCGGTGTCGCACAAGCCGGGGCTGCGCAGGCTTGCGCCGATGGCGTTCGTTCGCTTCCGGTTGGACGGAAAGGACTGGCCCACAGGCCCTTTGCCGTCGCTGCGGATGCGGACGACGCTGGGCCTGCAGCACTGGCAGCTGGAGGGACGCGTCGGTGGTCGCGAGGTGCTCATCCGCGTCGACCAGCCCCCGGACAGGTGCGTGAGCCTGGCGTACACCGATCCCGACGGGGGCAGGGCGGTGTGCACCAACACCGAGCAGGCCGACGTCCACATCGACCTCGACGACCGACATTGGTCGGTGCTGGGAACGGGACATGCCGAAGTCGGGCTGCGTGATTCTCCAGACGGTTCGGGAGCGCCCGACATCAACGAAAGGATCCCGACGTGAGCTTTCTTTTCGACCCGCCGCTGCTGTTCGCCGCCGGAGTGCTCATAGAGCGCCGGTTGCCCTCGGACCGTCGCGACGCCGCCGAGGCCGCCACGCTCGGCATCTTCTTCGGCGGGTCGTTCGGGCTCTACAACAACGTTCCGGGACTCGGGGTCCTGTGGCGACCCTTCCGCGCCCGGAACGGCCGCGATTTCATGTGGAACAGCGGCGTTTTCGGCCTAAAAATTGAAGACACGAAGGAGGCGGGCTGGCCCCTGCACGCGGCGGCGGCCGGTATCTTCGCGACCTATCCGTTCTTCATCAAGCTGGGCCGCCGGCTCGGACGCCTGGTATGAGCCGTCTCGCCGCGTCTTTCGGCGCCGCGCTGCTGCCCGAGGAGTGCGGCGGGCCGGCACCGGACCAGCTCGTCGGCCGCGTCGAGCGCTACCTTGCGCGGCTGCCGACTACGCCCCGGTTGGCCATGCGGGCCGGGTTGGTATCACTGGCCGCGGCCAGCTACCTCACCACCGGCCGGTCACTGTCACGGCTGACCCCCGACCAACGCGACCGGGTGCTGCGGCGAGTCGCCGCGCTCAACCCGGATGCCGGTGCGGCCGTCGAAGCCATGAAGGTGATCGTGTTGCTCGCCAACGGCGCCGAAACCTATGCGGCGGAGATGCTTTCGCGCGCCCAAAAGCACGGCCCGGCGCGCCCCGACGCGCCCTTGACCATCATCCCCTCGACCGAGAGCCGCTCCGTCATCACCACCGATGCGGTGGTCGTTGGGTCCGGCGCCGGCGGGGCGATGGTGGCCCGCACCCTGGCGCGGTCGGGCTTCGACACCGTCGTGGTCGAGGAGGGACGCCGCTGGACGGCCGAGGAATTCGGTACCACCCATCCGATCGACCGGTATGCCGGGTTGTACCGGGGCGCCGGGGCCACCGTAGCGCTGGGCCGCCCGTCCGTGGTGTTGCCAATCGGTCGGGCGGTCGGGGGCACCACCGTGGTGAACTCCGGCACCTGCTACCGGCCACCGCCGGCCGTCGTGCGGCGCTGGCGCGACGAGTTCGGTCTCGTCGTCGCCGACCCGGACCGGCTGGCCGAGCGCCTCGACGACGTCGAACGCACGCTGCGCGTGGCGCCGGTGCCGCTGCAGATCATGGGACGCAACGGCCGCCTGCTGCTTGACGGGGCGGAGAGGCTGGGCTGGGGGGCGGCGCCGATCCCGCGCAACGCGCCGGGCTGTGAAGGCTGTTGCCAGTGCGCCATCGGCTGCCCGCGCAACGCCAAATTCGGCGTGCACCTCAACGCGTTGCCTCAGGCGTGCGCGGCGGGTGCGCGGATCATCTCGCAGGCTCGCGTCGAACGGGTGCTGCACCGGCACGGACGCGCCCGCGGCGTGCGAGCCCGCCGCCCCGACGGCACGGCGTTCGACATCCTTGCGGACACGGTGATCATCGCCGCGGGTGCTACCGAAACGCCAGGACTGTTGCGGCGCAGCGGAATTGGTGCGCACCCACGCCTGGGCCGCAACCTCGCGCTGCATCCGGCGACCATGCTCGCCGGGCGTTTCGACGACGACGTCGTGGCATGGCACGGCGTGCTGCAAAGCGCCGCCGTCCACCAGTTTCACGAGTCCGACGGCGTGCTGATCGAAGCGACCTCGACGCCGCCGGGGATGGGGTCGATGGTGTTTCCCGGCTACGGCGCCGAGCTGCTGGGCTGGCTGGACCGCGCGCCCCAGGTCGCGACGTTCGGCGCCATGGTCGCGGATCGCGGTGTCGGCTCGGTGTTTTCGGCGCGCGGCCAGACATTGGTGCGGTACAACATCGCCCGAGAAGACGTAGCCAGGCTGATGGTCGCGATGGAGGCGATGGGCCGGCTGCTGTTCGCCGCGGGCGCCGTCGAGGTGCTCACCGGTGTGCCCGGCGCGATGACGGCAACGTCGCTGCCCGCGCTGCGGGATGCGCTGCGCCGCAGCGACCCGAAAAGCTTGCACCTGGCCGCCTTTCATCCCACGGGCACCGCGGCCGCAGGTGCCGACGATCAGCTCTGTCCGGTCGACGGGACCGGTCGGCTGCGCGGCGTGGACGGTGTGTGGGTAGCCGACGCATCGATCCTGCCCAGCTGCCCGGAGGTGAACCCACAGCTGTCGATCATGGCGCTGGCGCTGGGCGTCGCCGACGAGGTGGTCGGCGCCCGGTGATTGCAGTATGCGCCAGTCGCGCAAGCGCTCCTGGCTAGCCCTCGAGCTTGTAGCCCAGCCCCCGCACCGTGACCAGGTGCACCGGATTGGCCGGGTCGGCCTCGATCTTGGACCGCAGGCGCTTGACATGGACGTCGAGCGTCTTGGTGTCACCGACGTAGTCCGCACCCCAGACGCGATCGATGAGCTGCCCGCGGGTCAGCACCCGTCCGCTGTTGCGCATCAGGTATTCGAGCAGGTCAAACTCCTTGAGCGGCAACGTGATCGTGTCGCCGTTGACCGAGACGACGTGGCGCTCGACGTCCATGCGGACCGGCCCCGACTCGAGCACGCCGTCACTGATTTCGGAGTCGTCGTCGCCACCCCGGCGAAGGACCGCGCGGATCCGGGCGATCAACTCACGCGCCGAATAAGGTTTGGTCACATAGTCATCGGCGCCCAGCTCGAGTCCGACCACCTTGTCGATCTCGCTGTCGCGGGCGGTGACCATGATCACCGGCACGCTGGAACGGGCACGCAGTTGCTTGCACACGTCGGTGCCCGACATGCCCGGCAGCATCAAGTCGAGCAGCACTATGTCGGCGCCCGCGCGATCGAACTCGGCAAGCGCCGCGGGGCCGTCGGTCATCACTGTGGCCTCAAAGCCCTCCTTGCGCAGCAGGAACGCCAGCGGATCGGCCAGCGACTCCTCGTCCTCCACGATCAGCACACTGGTCATCGACTTAGTTCTTCCTCTCGTTGTGACCTGTTGGGCCGCACCTCACGACCCCGCGGTTGCTCGGGTTGCTCGTCATTGTCCGTGTAGACCGGAATGGACAGGGTGAACGTCGATCCTGTTCCCGGCTTGCTCCACACACCGATGCTGCCGTTGTGGTTGGCCGCAACGTGTTTGACGATGGCCAGCCCCAGCCCGCTACCGCCGGTGGCGCGCGAGCGCGCCTTGTCCCCGCGGAAGAACCGCTCGAAGACCCGTTCCTGATCCTCCAGGGCGATCCCGATGCCGCGGTCGGTGACGGCGATCTCGATGTTGTCGCCCCGGCGGCGACGGCTGATCGACACCGGCGAACCGGGAGGCGAATAGGCGATCGCGTTGGAGACGAGGTTAGCCAGGGCGGTCACCAGCAGCGTTTCGTCGCCCAGCACCCGCAGGCCGCTGGCCGCATCGGTGCGAACCTCGATGTCGGCGTTTTCGGCGGCCACCTTGTGGCGTGAAATCGCTTCGGACACAACGGTATCGACCTCAACGTCGGTCACGTTGGGCAACCGCTCCGCGCCCTGCAGCCGGGACAGCTCGATCAGCTCGGCGACCATGTCCCCGAGCCGGTTGGCCTCGATGAGCACCTTCTCGGCGAACCGGCGAACGGTTTCCGAATCATCCGCCGACGCCAGCAGGGCCTCGGCAAGCAGGGCCATGGCGCCGACCGGGGTCTTGAGCTCGTGACTGACGTTGGCCACGAAATCGCGCCTGGTCGCCTCCATCCGGGCGTAGTCGGACTGATCGTGAACGAAGACCACGGCAAACCGGCGGTCTTCCTCGCTCAGCAGCCGCGCGTGCCCGTGCACGGATAGCCCGGACCGGCCGCCAGCGCGTTTGCCCGGCCGCAGGTCGAACTCGGCGTCGACGCCACCGAGCGCCTGCTGCGCGGCCTGCCATGCCTGGTTGTCGAGCTGCCGATCGCGCACCAGGCCCAACTCCTTGGCCCGGTCGTTGAGATAAACAACGTCGCGGTGGGAATCCACCACCGCGGCACCCAGCGGCATCAGGGCCACAATGCGTTGCAACATCTGCGCGACGGTGATTCCCGTCCATTCGGTGGACGCTTCCTGGCGGCGTTGAACCGCCCGCGGCGCCAGGCGCGCCCCGAACACCACGCCTACGGCCAGTGCCAGCACGGACAAGACCCCGGCCAGCAACAGCGCCGAGAACACAGTCACATTGAAAATCCTACAAATCTTCCTTAACGCTGCCCTAGCGGAACGAGGCCAAAATCGGACAAGTCACATCTTGAGCTATAGGTATTCCGCTCCCGTTCACTCGATGTTTTGCAAACAGGCCTTTTACACGGCGTTTTGAGCCTGCGACCAAAGTCAGCCTTGCCCCTGGCCGGCAACCGCGGCGGCACCCGCGGCGGCGGCCTCCGGGTCGAGATACGTACCGCCCGGCAGCAGCGGCCGCATGTCGGCATCCAGGTCGTAGCGCAGCGGAATGCCGGTCGGGATGTTCAACCCGACGATCTCCTCGTCGGACATCCCGTCGAGGTGCTTGACCAGGGCGCGCAGCGAGTTGCCGTGCGCGACAATCAGCACGGTCTTCCCGGTCCGCAGATCGGGGACGATGACGTCGGTGAAATACGGCAGGAAACGGGCCACCACGTCGGCCAGGCATTCGGTCAGCGGGCCGCCGGCGATGTTGGCGTACCTAGGGTCGCCGTCCTGGCTGAATTTGCTGCCCTTCTCGATCGGCGGGGGCGGCATGTCGTAGCTGCGCCGCCAGGCCATGAACTGCTCCTCGCCGTAGCGCTCCTTGGTCTCGGCCTTGTTCAGACCCTGCAGCGCGCCGTAGTGGCGTTCGTTGAGCCGCCAGCTGCGCCGCACCGGAATCCACAGCCGGTCGGCGGCGTCCAGCGTCAGGTGCGCCGTGGTGATCGCACGACGCAGCAGCGAGGTGTAGAGCACGTCGGGCAACAGGTCGTGTTCGGTCATCAGCTCACCGCTGCGCACCGCTTCGGCCCGGCCCTTTTCGGTCAACCCGACGTCCACCCAGCCCGTGAACAAGTTGAGCGCATTCCAGTCGCTCTCGCCGTGGCGAAGCAGCACCAGCGTGGCAGTGTCTCCCATGCGGGTTAGTCTCTCACGCCATCACTCAGCCTTCTTGGTCATCGTCGTCGATCAGGTGAGCGAAGGCCTGCAGGTTCTTCAGCGACTCCCCGCGAGACACCCGCCACTCCCATTCTTTTTGGATCGACGAGCGAAAACCCAACTCCAGCAACGTGTTAAAGTCCGAATCCACCGCTTCGAGCACCTGGCCGAGCACCCGGTCGATCTCGTCGGGGTCGACCGACGCCAGCGACATGCGGCCCACCAGGTAGATGTCGCCGACGTTGTCCAGCGTGTAAGCGACCCCGTACAGCCGGCGATTGCGCTTGAGCAGGAAGCGGTAGACACTCTCGTGGTTCTCGTCGGGCTTGCGGCAGACGAACGCCTCGACGCGCACCGAATGCTCGCCGATGCTCAGGATGGTGTTGGTCTTGAGCCTGCGCTCGCCGGGCAGCTCCACCACCAGTCCCGGCAATCCGCCATGTGCCCCAGGGAATTCCGAGTAGGACAGCTCACTGGCCTGCAGCGCCTGCTCGATGACCGAATGCACGGCCTGCGCGGAAGAGCTCATGCGTCCACTCCGCGACGCGGCGTCCAGCGGCGGGGCTTGCGCATCGACGCCCGGTCGCGAAACCGGCGCTGGCGTTCGGCAGCGAAGTCGCCGATGGCGCGCCGATAGCTGGCCAGCAGCGCGTCGGTGGTGTTCTCCCAGGAGAAGGTGGCCCCGTGGGCGGTGGCCGCGCGGCTCATCGCCTCCGCCCGCGGTGGGCCGAGCCGCAGCAGCCGATCGATGGCATCGGCCCAGTCGCCGACGTCATGCCCGGATACCAGCGTGCCGGAGATCCCGTCGCGCACGGCCACCGGCAGACCGCCGACCGCGGCCGCCACCACGGGTGTGCCGCAGGCCTGCGCCTCGACGGCGACCAGGCCGAACGATTCCGAATAACTCGGCACCGCAACGAGATTGGCGGCCTGGAACAGGGTAACCAGATCCGCGCGGGACTGCGGCGGCAGGAACGTCACCCGCTGCGCGATGCCCAGTTCGTCGGCCAGCCGAACCAGTCCGTCCGGGGCGGCCAGACCACTGCCCGACGGGCCGCCGGCGACCACGATGCGCACCCCGGACAGTTTCGCCGCGGCGCGCAGCACGATGTCGGGCGCCTTCAGCGGCTGGATCCGCCCGACGAAAGCCACTACGTCTTCGTCGAGCGGAAGTCCCAGCGCGTGCCGGGCCGCCCGGCGATCACCCGGGCGGAACACGTCCAGATCGACACCGGGATGCACTACGTCGATGCGCGCCGGATCGGCGTGGTGAATCGAAATCAATTGGCTCGCTTCGTCATCGGTGTTGACGATCAGCCGGTCCGCTTCGTCGACGACCTGCTGCTCCCCGACCGTGCGCAGCGGCGGTTCGGGCGCATCCCCGTCGGCCAGGGCCGCGTTTTTCACCGCGGCAAGCGTGTGCGCGGTATGCACCAACGGCACCGCCCAACGGTCGCGGGCCAGCCAGCCGACCTGTCCGGACAGCCAGTAATGCGAGTGCACGATGTCGTAGTAGCCCGGCTCGTGGGACGCCTCGGCGCGCAGCACGCCGGCCGCGAACGCACACAGCTGGGTGGGCAGATCGTACTTGTCGAGGCCCTCGAATGGCCCCGCCACCACGTTGCGCACCAGCACGCCGGGTGCGACCCGGGCGACCGGCGGATCGGCGGACGCGGTGGCCCGGGTGAAGATCTCCACCTCGATGCCCCGGCGGGCCAGGTGCAACGCGGTCTGCAGCACATAGACGTTCATGCCGCCCGCGTCGCCGGTCCCCGGCTGGGCCAGCGGTGAGGTGTGCACCGCCAACACCGCAACCCGGCGGGGGTCGTTGCGCCGGAAGACGTCGTCGTGCCGCACGCTTTCATCTTTACAGGACGGACCGCCAGGCGGCCCAAGCGCGCTGGACGCGGGGCCGCGTTACGCCGACGATTCGTCGGCGGCGATGTCCCTCAGCCGCGAGTCCAGCGCACCGGCCCGCCGCATCGCGCCCAGGGGATCGGCATAGAGCCCGCCCAGCGACACCGTCCCCGCCCCGGCCTCCTGCACCCGGTTGCCGAACGCGGTGACGCGGATATCGCGCGGCGCCAGTATCGACCGTGCGGCGAACGCCGCCTCGACCTGCTCCATCGCCTCGGGGTACTCGGTAAACGCCTGGCCGCCGACCACCAGCTCGTCGGGGTTGAGCATGTCGCGCAGCAACGCCACCGCCTCGCCGAGGACCCGGGCACGTTCCGCCAGCAGGTCCTGGGCCTGGTGGTTGCCGGCGCGGGCCACCCGAAACAGGTCGGTGATGCCGCTCGCGCACACGTTGGTGCGCGTCGCAGGGGCGGCAAGCGGGGCGCTGGGCAGTATTTTCAGCCGGCGGGCAGCGGCCACCACCGCCTCGTCGCTGACTGTGGACTCCAGCTGGCCGGTGCCGCCCAGCAGCTCGGAGTGGGCGGGCAGGGCCGCGATGGTGCCGGGGCCGCTGGCCGGGCAGTGCACCCGTCCGCCGATCACCAGCGCGTAGCCCACGGTCTCGCGGGCGTAGACGTACAGGCTCGTCGGCGAACTCGGTGCGAATCGGCGCAGGCCGAGCAGCAGCTCGGCGCCGGCCATGGCGTCGACGTGGGAGGCCACCGACAACGGCAGGCCCAGCGCGTCGCCCAGCACCGGACCGACCGGCGCCTGCCGCCAGCCCAGCCGCGGGTGGTCGACGTGTCCGGTGGCGCTGTCGACGGTGCCGCCGATCGCCACCCCGACCCACAGCGCGCGGCGCCGGTGCCAGCGCCCCAGGTACCGGCAGGCGCTCTCGGCCAGCGACGCCAGCGCGGGTCCGGCGCCGCTGCGTGGTGTCGGGGTCTCGACGGTGTCCAGCGTGCGGCCGAACAGGTCGGTCGCCACGATGCTGGTGGTTCGCGCGCCGATGTGGATCCCGAGCGTCACGAACGGTTCGTGGTTGATCTCCACCGGCACCCGGGGGCGGCCGATGGCGCCGGAGACGGTCAGATCGGCGCGCTCCCGCAGGAGGCCGGCGTCGAGCAGCGCGATGACCTGGCGGTTGACCGTGGCGATGCTCAGCGATGTGATGCCGGCGATGACGTCACGGCCGACCGGCCCGCGCAATCGGACGGCCCGGAACACGGATGCCGCCGCGGAGTCGGAGATGTGCAACGCCGGCGGCAGGATCTGGCGATGCAACCGTGGGTGGCTTTTGCGGCCGGGTGAACGATGGCTATTAGTGAGGCTGGTCGAGCGCACGAGCGTCCTTTGTCCGAGTTTCCGATGGCCGGTCTTGGCCACACCTGAAAGTCAGGAGCGGCAAAGTGCACGGCAACAACACGCACTTGCCGCGCAAAGACACGCGGCGGTGTTGTCGAACAGGGCGCCCTGGTGCATCCCGAGAATTTAGCACGTTTATTAGAGTTGTTCGGGTGAATGAAGCAGGGGGGCAACAACGGGTCGCGGTGGTCACCGGTGCCAGTTCCGGCATCGGCGAGGCGACCGCGAAAACCCTTGCGGCCCTTGGGTTTCACGTGGTTGCCGTGGCGAGGCGGGCGGACAGGATCAACGCGCTGGCCGACGAGATCGGCGGGAGCGCGGTTGTGGCCGACGTCACAGACGATCGCGCCGTCGCCGCGCTGGCGGGCGAATTGAGCCGGGTCGATCTGTTGGTCAACAACGCCGGTGGCGCGCGCGGGCTGGAATTCGTCGCCGAGGCCGACTTCGAGCACTGGCGGTGGATGTGGGAGACCAACGTGCTGGGCACGCTGCGGGTGACCCGCGCGCTGCTGCCCAAGCTGATCGACTCCGGCGATGGCCTGATCGTCACCGTCACCTCGATTGCGGCGCTCGAGCTTTACGACGGCGGCGCCGGCTACACGGCGGCCAAACACGCCCAGGGAGCGCTGCACCGCACGCTGCGCGGCGAGCTGCTGGGAAAACCGGTGCGGCTCACCGAGATTGCCCCGGGCGCGGTGGCGACGGAGTTCTCACTGACCCGTTTCGACGGCGACCAACAGCGCGCGGATGCCGTCTACACCGGCATCACACCACTGGTGGCGGCCGATGTGGCAGAGGTGATCGGGTTCGTGGCCTCGCGGCCATCCCACGTCGACCTGGACCTGATCGTCATCCGGCCCCGCGACCAGGCCAGCGCTACGCGGTTTAACCGCCGGGTCTAGACGGCGCCGTGGTCGTCGTCGTGGGCGTCCCCGACAAGGTCGGGGCGTTCGACGGCGTGACCGGCGCGGTGACGGGAATTTGAGTGCTCTGTGGGTGCGCCGTCGGGGGCGGTAGCGCGGACATCGCCACCCAGGTGTCCCAGTCCACGGCCCAGTCCCAGATGTCGCCGTCGGAATACGACAGCTGGATCGAGCTGCCGGTCACCTCGACCGGATCGCCGTAGATCGCGCTGCGGTAGTACTGCTCGGCGTCGCTCGTCGACAGGTTGACGCAGCCGTTGGTGACGTTGGTGTTGCCCTGCGCGCCCGCGCTCGACGGGTTGGCGTGAATGAACTCGCCGTTGTTGGAGATCCGCACCGCCCAGCGTTCGTGGGCGTTGCTGTAGCCCGCGGCCGGGTTGGACATGTAGAAGTCGGAGTACTTCTCGGTCACCACGTGGATGCCGTTGCGGGTGACGTTGCGCGCTTTGTCGGCCTCGCCGTAGCTGCAGGGGAAGTCCATGATGACCCCGGCGTCGGTGACGACCTGGATGCGGTGCGAGGTGACCTCGGCCTTCACCACCTGCTTCCGGCCGATCTGAAAGCGCAGCGAGATGTCGTCGGCGCCGAACGCGCCGTCGCCGAACGGCACCCCGTAGAGCTTGGCGTCGACGTCGACGGATGTGCCCGCCGGGTAGTACTCGCGGGAGCGCCAGTGCACGCGCGCGCCCTTCGCCTCGTCCGGCAGCCAGGCCCAGCTGCCCTCGACGGGCGGGGTGGTGGTGACGGTCAGCGCCTTCTCGACGGCGGCCTTGTCGGTGATCGGCGCGTCGAACTGGATGATGATCGGCGCGGCGACCCCAACGGTCTGGCCGTCGGCCAACTGGAATGCGCCTGCGATCTTCTTGGTCGGCGACACGGTGGTGAACTTGCCGTTCACCGGAATCGCCTTGCCGTCGTGGCCGACGGCCGAACCGCTCCAGGTGTAGGTCGCGTCGTAGCCCAGCGGCTCGGTCGTCGTGTAGACGCTGCGGTCCTCGTTGAACGACCCGGCAACCACCTTGCCCGACGAGTTCGTCAACGCCACCTTCTGGAACCAGCCGTCGCTCACCTCGACGCTGATCGCCGCGATCGGAATTACGTCGTTGGCGCCCGGCGCGTCCAGGGCGGGCTGGTACGTCAAGCGCGGCGCCGGCGGTGCCTTCTTCTCGGCTTGCTTGGTCACGGTGCCGGCGCAGGCGGCCAATGCGCTGGGGGCGAACACGCCGAACCCGAGGGCCGCCAGGGCCAAGCGCCGGTTGATCGGCGGCGGGGGGCTGGATGTGCTCACGACGATTAAGGATACCGTGAGAAGAGACCCCTACCAGCCCACGACAATTCGAGGTCGCGGTGCTTGTTCAGGCAATTTGCGCCTACAGAGTGCATCCGAGCAGGACAGGCTCCGGTTCCAGTGTGATACCAAACACATCATGGACCCCGTCACGGATGGTCCTGGCCAGCGATAGCACGTCCTCGGCGGTGGCGTCGCCGCGGTTGGTCAAAGCAAGCGCGTGCTTGGTGGACAGCCGGCAGTGCGCTTCGAGGCCGCCCGGATCCGGATCCGGATAGCCCTTGCCGAAGCCCGCCCGCTCCACCAACCAGCCAGCGGCCAGCTTGACGCCGTCGGGGGCCGGGTAGTGCGGAACCGGCCCCTCGATGTCACGGGCCAGCCGCTCGTAGGCCTCCGCTGGGACCACCGGGTTGGTGAAGAACGAACCCACGCTCCACGTGTCGTGATCGGTCGCGTCGAGCACCATGCCCTTGCGCGCGCGCAGCATCAGCACCGCATCGCGGACGGCCCTCGGGTCGGCGCGCTCGCCGCTGCTCGCGTTCAATGCGGCCGTCAGTTCGCCGTAGCGCAGCGGCGCGCTGCGACCCGATGCATCCAGCGCGAACTCGACTTCCAGTACTACCCAAGGGATTTCGCGCGCTGCCCGGCCGGACCGCTTGAACACGCTGGTGCGGTAACTGAAGCCGAGATCGGCGCCCGGGACCCAGCGCACCGCGCCGCTGCTGCGATCCAGCACCCGCACGCGCGTGATGGTGTCGGACACCTCTGCCCCATAGGCCCCTACGTTCTGCACCGGGGTGGCCCCGGCCGACCCGGGGATGCCGGACAGGCATTCCAGCCCGCCAAGACCACTCTCGATCGCCCCGACCACCACGTCGTCCCACACCGCGCCCGCCTCCGCGCGCAGCAGGTTGCCGTCGACGGTGACGCCGTTATTGGCCAGCTGGACCGCCGTCAGATCGATCAAGGTGTCGGCGATCACCAGGTTCGAGCCGCCGGCAAACACGAGTACCGGCCGGCGGTCGCCGTTGCGGGTCTCCGCGTCCAGCTGCCGCAAAACGGCGACCACCTGCTCGGAGCTGGTGCACGTGATCAGGCGTCGGGCGACCGGTCCGACCCGCAACGTCGTCAACGGCGCCAGCGGCACAGCCTCGGCGACATGCGCACCGGCAAAGACCGAACCGCCCACGGCCCGTAACGGTAGCCTGGCCAGCTATGCCGCGTTCATTCGAGTTGTCGGCCGACTACGAGGACAGCGTCGAAGGGATTCACCGGGCTTTTCGCGAGCAGGGATATTGGCGGGCCAGGCTGGCCGACATTCCCGTCGACGACGCGAGGCTGGAGTTGCTACGGGTCGGTGGCGAGTCCGGAAACGACGGCACCATCGACGTCATCACGGTGCAGGTGGTGCGCAGCCACAACCTCGCGGCCCTCGTCAAGCAGCTGCACCGGGGCGATCTGCGCGTCAGGCGCGAAGAGACGTGGGGGCCGGTCATCGACGGCGTCGCGACGGCCTCCATCGTGGGCTCGATCGAGGACACCCCGGTGCATGTGTCGGGCACCGCCGAGCTGTCGCCGATCGCGCCCGGCGGCGCCCGGCTCACGTTCCGGATCACCATAAAGGTGCGGATCCCGATCATCGGCGGCAAGGTGGAGAAACTCATCGGCATCCATTTGGCCGACCTGGTGACCAGGGAACAACAGTTCACCAGTGAGTGGATCACCAACAACGCCTGAGCGTGCCGGGCCTAAGCTGGCGCCCATGCGAATCGCGTTGGCGCAAATCCTCAGTGGCAGCGATCCGGCGGCGAACCTGCTGCTGGTGCGCGAGTACACGGGCCGGGCCGCCGACGCGGGCGCACAGCTCGTGGTGTTCCCCGAGGCGACCATGTGCCGCTTCGGCGTGCCACTGGCACCGATCGCCGAGCCGATCGACGGGCCCTGGGCAAACGGTGTGCGACGGATCGCGACCGACTCCGGCATTACCGTGATCGCCGGCATGTTCACCCCCGCCGGCGACGGGCGGGTGACCAACACGCTGATCGCGGCCGGACCGGGCACTCCCAATCGGCCGGACACCCACTACGACAAGATCCACCTGTACGACGCGTTCGGCTTCACCGAGTCGCGCACGGTCGCGCCCGGCCACGAGCCGGTGGTGGTCACGGTCGACGGCGTCCGGGTGGGGTTGAGCATTTGCTACGACATCCGCTTTCCGGCGCTCTACACCGAGCTGGCCTGCCGCGGCGCGCAGCTGATCGTCGTCTGCGCCTCCTGGGGTTCGGGACCCGGCAAACTCGAGCAGTGGACGCTGCTGGCGCGGGCCCGGGCGCTGGACTCGACGAGTTACGTCGCCGCGGCCGGTCAGGCCGACCCCGGCGATTCGCTGACCGGCTCGGGAGCGCCGACCGGGGTGGGCGGCAGCCTGGTGGCCTCGCCGCTGGGCGAGGTGGTCGCCTCGGCCGGTGACCGGCCTCAGCTGATGGTCGCCGACATCGATGTGGACAGGGTGGCCCAGGCCCGCGACAGCATCGCGGTGCTGCGTAACCGCTCAGACTTCGCTCAGGCGAATAGGGCACAATCAGTCGAGTGACGAACCCACAAGGACCACCGGACGAAGGCCCGTCGACGTGGGCCCGTCCCGGCAACCAGGGTCCCTTCGGCCAGCCACCCACCGAGCGGCCCACCGAGCACATACGTACCGGCGGCCCGGGCCAGATCCCACCGCCGCCCATGGCCGGTCCACAGCCGCAGCAGACCGAGCGGCTGAGCGCCGCGAGTGCGGGCCTGCAACAGCCCGGCTATACCCCTCCGCCGACCCCGCCAGCGGGCCCCCCGGAACGGCCGGCCGCTCCGGGCGAGCAACCGGCACCGATGAAAAGAAAGCGGCGTTTCCTTCGCGACCCGCTATCGATTTTGCTGGTCTGCATCATCGTCTTCGCGCTCATCATCGCGGGGCTGATCGGAGCGGAGCTCTACGTCCGCCACGTGGCGGACACCAAGGTCGCACAGGCGGTGGCGTGCGAGGTCAAGGATCAGGCCACCGCGTCGTTCGGCGTGACGCCGCTGATGCTGTGGCAGCACCTGACGAAGCATTACACCAACATCTCGGTGCAGACGGCCGGCAACCAGATCCGCGATGCCAGCGGCATGAAGCTCACCCTCAACATCAGGGACGTCCAGGTCAGGTCGACAGCCACCTCCAAGGGCACCATCGGGTCCCTGGACGCCACCATCACCTGGACGTCCGACGGCATCAAGAAGACGGTGCAAAACGCGATCCCGGTCCTGGGCCCCTTCGTCACCAACAGCGTGACCACCCACCCGGCCGACGGCACCATCGAACTGAAGGGCCTGCTGGAAAACATCACGGCCAAGCCGGTTGTGTCGGGCAACGGGTTAGAGCTGCAGATCGTCAGTTTCAACGCGCTCGGCTTCACCCTGCCCAAGGAGTCGGTGCAGTCGACGCTGGACGACTTCACCTCGAACCTGACCAAGAACTTCCCGTTGGGCATTCACGCCGACAGCGTTGAGGTCACCAATACCGGTGTCACAAGCCACTTTTCGACGCAGAACGCCACCATCCCGGCCGGCAACACCTACCCCTGCTTCGCCAACATCTGACGCCCGCGCTAGCGACCTCGGCTCAGCCCGTCGAGCACCGCACGGGTGCCTGACAGGCCGAGCCTGGTCGCGCCGGCGTCCAGCATCGCCACCGCGTCGGCGGCGGTGCGGATGCCGCCGCTGGCCTTGACCCCGAGGCGCCCACCGACGGTCTCGGCCATCAGCGCGACCGCGCGCACCGATGCCCCGCCCGCGGGATGAAACCCGGTCGAGGTCTTCACGAAGTCCGCACCGGCGTCCTCGGCGGCGCGGCACACGGCCGCCAGCGTTCGCCCGTCCGCCCCGCTGAACAGCACAGCCGACTCCACGATCACCTTGAGCACGGCTGTGGGGACGGCAAGGCGCACCGCCTCGATATCGGATCGCACCGCATCGACGGCCCCGGCCAGTGCGGCGCCGACGTCGATGACCATGTCGATCTCGTCGGCGCCGGATGCCACGGCCAGCGCAGCCTCCTGCGCCTTGACCGCCGAGACGTGCTTGCCCGACGGAAAGCCCGCCACCGCCGCCACCCGCACGCCGCCGGCGTCCACCGCGGCCGGCACCATCGAGGGCGAAACGCATACCGAGTAGACGCCCAGTTCGGCGGCTTCGGCGACCAGCGCGGCCACGTCGGCATCGGTGGCCTCGGGTTTGAGGAGGGTGTGGTCGACCAGCGCCGCCAGCTGCGCGCGGGTGGGTTGGCCGGCCACTAGAACGCTTCCTCCGGACCGCCGGGATTGCAGCGGGAGGCGACCATTTCGGCCTCGTCGACGACCGGGCGCCACGGCTCGAGGTTCCAGCTCGTCTTGCCGGGTTGCGCCAGTTCGGCAAACTGCCAGTGGCAGATGAACTGCGCGCGCATGCCGGCGGTGTCGGCGTCCGGTGACAGCGCGAGCACCTCGGCCCAGGCCTCGTCGGCGGCGCGGGCCGTGCCCGGCTCGCCGGCGGCCATTCGCCCGGACGGCGTCGGGAACACCCGCAGGCTGGTCAGGCCTCCCGACTGGGTCCATTCCGTGTGGTCGATAAAGGGCGGCGACGGGATGGGCGGGCGCGCCGCGCCGCCGGCGGGATCGGCCCCTGGATCAGCAAGAGCGGGCGGCGGCACCGGTAGCGAGCCCAGCAGGGCGACGATCGCCGCCGCCGCCGCGGCCAGCAGCGCCTTCATCCCGCTAGCGCGACTTACCCTGAATTTCGAGAAGTTTGGGCCGCACATCGACCAGATACACGCCTGCCGCGCAGGCCGCGATCACGACGCCCAGCACATTGAAAACGGGGTACAGGATGGAACTCAGAGCGACGGCCCCGGCCAGGATCACCAACCACACCGGCTTGGTCAGCTTGTCAGCGGCGGTGTAGGCGTCGGACCGCTGCAACGCTGCATGCACAAACGCGTACACCGCCGTCACCAAGACGGCGATCATCAGGACCCACATGACCGTACCCACGAGGTTAATCACGCCATAAGCGTATGCGGGGACCGTCCAAAACGTCGACTCCGGGTTGCCCGAGGGCAACCCGGAGTCGAACGCCTAGCCGTCTGCGAGTTGCCCAGCGGCAACTCGGTGTCGGACTACTTCTGGGTGACCTTCTTGGCCGAAGCCTTCTTGGCCGGAGCCTTCTTGGCCGGAGCCTTCTTCGCGGGCGCCTTCTTGGCCGTGGCCTTCTTGGCCGACTCGGCCTTCTTCGGCAGCTCGATGCCGACCAGCTTGGCCGCCCGCTCACCGACCGCGCGGGTCTGCGAAGCGACGGTGCCGAGCGCCTCCTGGGTCAGCTCGACGGCCTGGTCAACGGAGGCCTGGGCGCGGGCCGACGCGTCCTCGAAGGGACGCTGGCTGCGCAGCCGATCCAGGGCGGCCTCGCCGCGCTCGACCAGCTCGTTGTACTGGTTGGTCGCAGCGTCCACGTAGCCCTCGGCGGCCTTGCGCAGCTCTTCGGGGGTGAACCGCTCGCGCAACTCGCTGAGCTGCTCGGGCAGGTCCTCCTGCAGCTTGGACAGGCGGGCACGCCTCTCCTCGACCCGGCTGCGGGTCTCGGTGCGGGTCTCTTCCGCGCGCTCACGCAGGGTGGCGATCAAGTCGTTGACCGTGGCCAGGGCCAGGTCGGCCGCGCCCAGGGCCGCCAGCAAGGGAGCCCGCAAGTCCTCGGTGTTGGTGGTTTGAGTCTTTTTAGCCATGGTGTTTCCTTTCATCATTTGTTTCGTTATCGGCGTTACTACGACGTATCTGGGTATCTGATCTGGAAGATGGGCAAGCGTCGGCTCCGGAGAAGGGTAGTCAAGACCCGCGGATTGACATGGCACGCAGCTTGCGGGGAACCTCCTGATTGGTCGGGTCGGTTGATAATCGAGTTCGCATCGCGGTTAGGCGCCAGGCCTGGCATCGGGCACCTTCCCTTTGAGTAACCAAGCGGCCCGTCGTATATACGTCGCCTGGTCACCGGCGCGGTGCGAAAGCCCTCTAACAGCGCAGGCCTAAACGGGGCTACTCACTCGCTGTCGGATTCGGTGGACACTCCTCGTGGCTGGATTCGTTTTGCTGGGTGAACGACGCGTAGATGTCGAGCAGAATCTGCTTGTGACGCTCGGTGATCGCGGTGTCGGTGATGATGGCGTCGCGCACCTGATTGGGGTCGCCGGGCTCGAGGATCCCGGCCCGCACATAGAGAACCTCGGCGGAAATCCGCAGCGCCTTCGCGATCTGGCTGAGAACGTCGGCGGACGGTTTGCGCAGCCCGCGCTCCACCTGACTCAGGTAGGGGTTGCTGACACCGGACCGTTCGGCAAGTTGCCGGACCGACACCTGCGCGTTCTCCCGCAGGTCCCTGATGAAGCTGCCGATGTCGGACGCCATGTCGGAGGCCGCCGTCGACACCTTGACGGAGAGCTTCTCCTCCGGGGCCATTCCGTGCTCCTTGGGTCCGATGGGCGATCTTGATAAGCCCACCCTACGTAACAGTGCTTGCTTTTGCAAGCACTTGTTAGCACCCCTAGAAAAACAGCTGGGCGACGGCGTAGATCGCCAACCCGGCCAACGCGCCCACCACGGTGCCGTTGATCCGAATGAACTGGAGGTCACGGCCCACGTGCAGTTCGATCCGCCGACTGGCCTCCTCGGCGTCCCAGCGCTCGATCGTGTCGGTGATGATCGCGGTGATTTCCACCCCGTACTCGGACACCAGGTGCTGGGCCGCCCGCACGATCCAGTTGTCCACCTTGTCACGCAGGTCGGCGTCGTCGCGCAGGGACTCCCCTATCCGGACCACGGTGTCGGCGATGCGGGTGCGCAGCGTGCTGGATGGATCGTCGACGCCCTCGAGCACCAGCCTCTTCAGCGTCGTCCACGCCGTCGCGGCGGCGTTGGCAATCTCGTCGCGCGCCATCAGCTGTTCTTTGACCGCCTCGGCGCGAGCGATTGTTTCCGGGTCGTGCTGCAGATCGTCGGCGAACTCGAACAGGAAGCGGGTCGCCGAGCGGCGCAATTCGTGATCGGGGTTGCGGCGCACCTTGTCGGTGAAGTCCATCAACTCGCGGTGGATGCGGTCGCCGACGAGATGGTCGATGAATCGGGGTGACCAGCTCGGCGAGTCACGCTCGACCACCCGCTGGATGACCTCTCCTGCGTTCAGCGACCAGTGAAACGCCCGGTCGGCGAGCAACTGGATCAGGGCCTCCTGCCGGTTCTCGGCGAGCAGGGTGCCCAGCACCCGGCCTACGGGCGGACCCCACTGCGGCTCGGCGATGCGGCGCACGATCATCCGGTCGATCACCTGCTGGACGTCGTCGTCACGGAGGAGCTCCACCAGCACCCGCAGCACCGTCGCCGCTTCGGTCGCCACCCGCTCGGCGTGTGTGGGCTCCGACAGCCACTTACCGAGCCGGCTGGGTATCTGGGCGTCGCGCAGCTTGGTCTCCACGACCGACGGCGACAGGAAGTTCTCTCGGACGAAGGTCCCAAGGCCCTCGCCGAGCTGGTCCTTCTTACGCTTGATGATCGCGGTGTGCGGGATGGGCAGGCCCAGCGGGTGCTTGAACAGCGCGGTCACCGCGAACCAGTCGGCCAGCGCGCCCACCATGCCGGCCTCCGCGGCCGCGCCGACATAGCCGACCCAGACGCCCAGGTTGGTGTGGGCCTGCGCCCACCGACAGGCGAGAAACACGACGCTGGCACCGATCAAGAAGCTCAGTGCCACCAGTTTCATCCGGCGCAGCGCGACCCGCCGCTCGGCGTCGGCCTTCGGATCGGCGCCGGCGAACGATTCCGCGAAGGACGCGTGAGCCCGCCGGGCCCCGGTCGACGGAGTGAGCGAGTTCAGCCCCGCTGCCGGCGAGCCCGACACTTCGCGTCGATGCGAGGCTCTGTGTGTCACCACACCATCATCTATCGCCGCGAGCAGTTAGTGTGACGAGCCGGTCGGTGGAGCCCCCGCGCCCGCGCGGCCCATAGGCCAAAAGGGCCCCCAGAAGCCGTAGTATCGGGGACGTCAAGGGAGTGGGAAGCGGCGACAGTGACAGAGCAGATTCCGGCTGTGACCGTCAAGACTGATGGTCGCAAGCGGCGTTGGCACCAACACAAGGTGGAGCGCCGGAACGAGCTTGTTGACGGCACCATCGTTGCCATTCGCCTGCACGGCCGTTTCCTGAGCATGGACGAGATAGCGGCGGAGATCGGCGTCTCCAAGACCGTGTTGTACCGCTACTTCGTCGACAAGAACGACCTGACCACCGCGGTGCTGATGCGCTTCGCGCAGGCGACGCTGATTCCCAACATGGCGGGGGCGCTGTCATCCGACCTCGACGGCTTCGACCTGACCCGCGAGATCATCCGGGTTTACGTCGAAACCGTGGCGGATGAGCCGGAGCCGTATCGGTTCGTGATGGCCAACAGCTCGCCGACCAAGAGCAAGGTGATCGCCGACTCCGAGCGAATCATCGCCCGCATGCTCGCGATGATGCTGCGCCGCCGCATGCAGGATGCCGGGATGGACACCGGCGGGGTGGAACCGTGGGCTTACATGATCGTCGGCGGCGTGCAGCTGGCCACTCACTCGTGGGTCTCCGACCCGCGGATGAGCGCCGACGAGCTGATCGACTACCTGACCATGCTGAGCTGGAGCGCGATCTGCGGGATCGTCGAGGCGGGCGGGTCGCTGGAGAAGTTCCGGGAGCAGCCGCATCCATCACCGATCGTGCCGCCGCGAGTGACATGAGACTGCGGTCTGATGCCTGACGTCAGCGTGGGCTCACGGTTCAGGTCGTGGGCGTACGCGCTTCGCACCACCAACCCGCCGCCGGACGGGCCGATCGACACCATCACGCGCTGGCTCGTCGTCACGCGCGCGGCCGTGCTGCCGATGACCCTGGTTTCAGGCCTGGTCGCAGCGCTGCTCGCGGTCGGCAAGCCCGGGCTGGACTGGCGCTGGCTGGTCCTGGCCGTTTTGGGCATCACGCTGGCGCATACCGCCAACAACCTCATGAACGACCTGTACGACACGCAGGTCGGCACCGACAGCGCCACCTACCCGCGCGCGCTGTACGCCCCCCACCCGGTGCTGTCGGGGTTGACCAGCCGCCGCACGCTGGGGCTGGCGATTCTCGTGGTGAACATCGCCGATCTGGCGATCCTGGTGACGCTCGCATGGGCGCGCGGCTGGCCGGTCGTGGCCTTTGCGCTCGCTGGGTTCGCCTTGAGCGTCGCCTACACGGCGCCACCGCTGCGGCTGAAGAAACGCGGCCTCGGCGAGCCCGATGTCTTTGTCGTATGGGGCCCGCTGATGGTCTGCGGTACGTACTACTCCGCGGTGGGCACGGTTGGTTGGGATGTCGTGCTGGCATCGCTGCCCTATGGCTTGTTGTGCACGACGGTGCTGATGGGCAAGCACATCGACAAGATCCCGTACGACGAACCGCTCGGCATCAAGACGCTGCCGGTCCTGCTCGGCGAGGCGCGCGCGCGGGTGGCGACGCGGGCCATGATGGTCGGCTTCTATGTGCTGGTCGCGGCCGCCGTCGCGGTGGGGGCCATGCCCTGGCCCGCGCTGGTCGTCGTGTTGGCGCTGCCCCGGCTCACCAAGGTGTGGCCGTATTTCCGCCGCCCAAGGCCCGACGAGCCGCCACCAAAGTTTCCCGTGTGGCCGCTGTGGTACGCGGCGCTGGCCTGGGTGCACGTGCGTCAGGCGGGTGCGCTGCTGGTTTTGGGCCTCTCGGTCGGCGCTCTACTTCGCGTTTCGTGACGAGCGTGTGACGCAAAGCCCGGCCTCGGAAGGCGACTTCAACCGCCTCAACCAGTAGCATGCAGGGGATGCATCGGGGGTAGACCGGGGTCCTTGGCCTGCCAGAGCGCCCAGAACTCCGAGATACAGAAAGGCTCCATTCCTTATGTCCATGCAGCTCACGCCGCATTTCGGGAACGTACAGGCGCATTACGATCTCTCGGACGACTTCTTCCGGCTGTTCCTCGACCCCACCCAGACCTACAGCTGCGCCTACTTCGAGCGTGACGACATGACACTCGAGGAGGCCCAGATCGCCAAGATCGACCTCGCGCTGGGAAAGCTCAAGCTCGAGCCGGGGATGACGCTGCTGGACATCGGGTGTGGCTGGGGCGCCACGGTGAGACGCGCCATCGAGAAATACGACGTCAACGTCGTGGGCCTGACGCTGTCGGAGAACCAGGCCGCGCATGTGCAAAAGATGTTCGACCAGATGGACACCCCCCGCACCAGGCGGGTGCTGCTGGAGGGCTGGGAGAAGTTCGACGAGTCCGTCGACCGCATCGTCTCCATCGGCGCTTTCGAGCACTTCGGCCGGCAACGCTATCCGCGGTTCTTCAAGATGGCTTACGAGGTGCTCCCGCCCGACGGTGTGATGCTGCTGCACACCATCGTCCGCCCCACCTTCAAAGATGCCAGGGCGCAGGGCCTCCCGCTGACCCGCGAAATCGTTCACTTCACCCAGTTCATCTTGGCCGAGATCTTCCCCGGTGGCTGGCTGCCGACGGTTCCCACAGTCGATGAGCACGCTGCCGCGGCCGGTTTCAAGATGACTCGAATCCAGTCGTTGCGATTGCACTACGCACGGACGCTGGAAATGTGGGCCGCCGCGCTGGAGGCCAACAAGGACAAGGCCATCGCCATGCAGTCGGAAGAGGTTTTCGACCGCTACATGAAGTACCTGACGGGCTGCGCCAAGCTGTTCCACCAGGGCTACACCGACGTCAACCAGTTCACGTTGGAAAAGTAACCAGCTGCGCGCGGGGCCCTACTTCGTCAGGGTGAACTGCCCAACGTTGCTGATGCCCTTGATGAAGAAGTTTTCGCACCCGGTCAGGTAATGCATGTAGCGGTCGTAGATCTCTTCGGACTGGATCTCGATCGCCTTCTCCCTGTTGGCCTCGAGATTGGCCGCCCAGATATTAAGCGTCCGTGCGTAATGCTCCCGCAGCAATTGCACCTTTTCGACGGTGAATCCGGCCGCCTGCGCGAACTCGAAAATATCTTCCTGAGCCGGCAGCTGCCCGCCTGGGAAGATGTATGTGGCGATGAATTTCATGAACCGCAAATCACTCATCATCAGAGTGACGCCACGCTCATGCATCTGCTTCTGGGGATACGTCAGAATCGTGTGCAGCAACATTCGGCCGTCATCGGGAAGAATGTTGTATGCGCGATCGAAGAACGCAGCATAACGCTCCATTTTGAAGGCTTCGAATGCGCCGATGGTGACAATCCGGTCGACTTTGTCGTCGAATTCTTCCCAGCCCTGCAACCGCACCTCGACTTTGCGTTCGGTCGGGAGCGCGGCCAGCTTCGCCTTGCTGTACTCGAACTGGTTGCGGCTGAGCGTAATTCCGATGACGTTGACGTCGAATTTCTCGATCGCTCGCTGCAGCGCTCCGCCCCAACCGCAACCAATGTCGAGCAATGTCATCCCGGGCTCGAGGTTCAGCTTTCCCAGCGCCAAGTCGAATTTCGCGTTTTGCGCTTCCTCGAGGGTCATGTCGTCACGCTCGAAGTAAGCGCAGGTGTAGCCCATTGTCGGGTCTAAGAATAATGCGAAAAACTCATCTGAAATGTCGTAGATTGACTGCGACTCTTCATAATACGGCGTCAACTGAGCCATGCGTTTGCCGATACCTCTCGTC
>Ga0318543_10000024_pt1 | contig 23563 bp, 42 predicted proteins | sample GRESIP168b4f24_FD_203487 | JGI IMG/M metagenome (GOLD analysis project Ga0318543, IMG submission 203487) | Tropical soil microbial communities from Luquillo Experimental Forest, Puerto Rico - GRE.SIPMG.168b4f24 | ecosystem: Environmental > Terrestrial > Soil > Tropical forest > Bulk soil... | reverse complement strand
TGCTCAAGGTGGCCACCCTCCGCCGTCGGATCGCTGCGATCACGGTGGCACACCGGATGGCGGGACTTGGTCTCGACAGCGGGCATCCGGCGATTGCCCAGGTGCTGGCCGGGATCCGCCGAGCCTATGGCACCAGGCAAGAAGCCAAGACAGCGCTGCTGACCGAAGACGTTCGCCGCGTCGTGCGAGCCCTGCCAGCCGATCTGGCAGGGATCCGGGATAAAGCCATCCTACTCCTTGGCTTTGCCGGCGCATTTCGTCGCTCCGAACTGGCCGCGCTCGACTTGAGCGATATCAGCCTATCAGGCGGCGGGGTGATCGTAACCATCCGCCGCTCAAAGACCGATCAGGAGGGCGCCGGCCGCCAGGTCGGGATCCCGCGGGCGCGCAAGGGCTCGGTCACCTGCCCGGTCGCCGCACTCGAGGCGTGGCTGCGCGAGAGTGCGATCGCCGAGTCCAGACCAAACCAGTTTGATCCGGTTGCAACCGGTTCGGTCTTCCGGGCGGTCTTCCACGACAAGCTGCTGGACCGGCTCTCCGGCCAGGCCGTAGCCGAAATCGTCAAGCGAGCTGTCAGCCGGGTCGGCTTTGACCCGAGCAAATACGCCGGCCACTCGCTGCGCAGTGGGTTTGCAACCTCGGCCGCCCGTGGCGGCGCCGACCTCGCCTTCATCATGCAGCAGACCGGGCACAAGAACGCCGACGTCGCTCGGCGCTACGTGCACGCCGGCACCCTTCTCCAGAACCCAGCATCGAGGGCAGTCAAACTGTGAGCGAGCCTGAGCCGCTTCCGTCGCAATATTTCGATCCGCCCGACCGCGTAATCGTCGGCACCGAGCGACGTCGGGTCAACGCACAGGAATGGACCGTACTCGAGGCGCTGTGGCGCTGCCGCGGCCGCCTGGTGGATCACCCGTCATTGATGGCCGCGCTCTATCCGCCGCCGAAAACGCCAACCAAGCACTTCGACAGTCTGCTCAAGGTCACCGTCTGCCGGCTGCGCGCAAAGCTCGTCGGAACGCCACTGCACATCGAAAACGTGTTTGGCAAGGGTTACCGGCTGCGGGTCACTGCGGTGCCCGCACAAGCGCCCGCTGCGGCCGCCTGACGACTTTCAAAACCACTGATCGCCGGGGAAACGATGTCGAGACGTTTTGGGGGGTTGGGCTGCCGCTACCTGGTCGACGATCGGTTGCACCAGTTCGGTGCCCAGGAGAAGCACGGCTCGAGCTATTGCCCAGGGCATCACGCGCTCTGCTACCTGCCGCCGGACAGTCTTCTTGAGCGCCGACGGATACGCCAGATCGACAGGATCGGCGAGGCCATCGGCGGCCGCCAGGCGGGCAAAAACACCGCCGGTGCGCTGCACAAATTCATGCTCAAGGTCGCAGCCATCGAAGGCCACGCGTGAGGGAGCCTCCGCTCGCAGCGCGCGACGTTCCGCTCGGTGCCTGCTGGCTGTTCCACGACCATCGCACACTCGCCGAGGTCATAGCCGATGAGGGCCGCCATCATGATTGCTCGCGAGCTGGCGGAGTTCAACGGCCGACTGGCGATGGCGCTCAAAGACGCACGGGCCGTGGGCGCAATCGGGACGGATGACGAGCTAACCAATGCGATCCTGCTCAAACACGGTGCCGGCGACATCAATCTCCGGCCAGTGCTGACGCGGCTGCGCCGTTCGACGGCACGAAGAGCCAGCCCTGCGCAAGGCACGGCAACAGGTTTCACATGAAACGCCCAGACCTGATCGTCGTCGGCGCCGATGACGATGACGAGCCCGAGGTCGCTGTGTTGATCGCCCAGGCGATCGCCGAGGAGCGGAGGCTCGAGGGTCTACCCGACTGGCCGCGCGTGCTCGGATGGTCGCGGCACCCGGACGGTGTGCTGGTCGAGAGCAACGGCACTCACTGGCTGATCGGGCACAACGACACCGCCGGCGTGCAGCGCTTGGCCGGTCTGATCCGAATGGAATTCGTTGCCGGGTGCGCCGGCAGCTGCTGAGAGTCAACTGGAGCAAAAAAAATACTCCAGTCCCGACCAGACCGGCCGAAGGAGCCGCGCTTTTACGTCATGCGCGTGCTGCACGATGGGGATCCGCCGCTCGTCTCGGTGATCTCCGGGCCCTACCCCGATCTGATCGCCGCCTGGCAAGGGGCGGCCTGTCGGCGCACGCAGCAGCCTAACGCCGTCTTCATCGCCGGCGAGATGCTGTCGGCGACGACGCCTACCGGGAGCTTCTGATGTCGATCATGATCACTGGCGTCTCGGTGGCGCAGAGCGCGCCTGTCGGGACCGTCGTCGGCTATCTCCACTGCTACAATTCCGGGCTGACGGCTTGCCGGAGCGCCAAACAGCGCGGCCACGGCACGTTCACCGCCGGCGTCGACCAGGCCGGCGTGATGCGGATCTGGAGGATCGAATGATCGCCCGGCGGGTCTATCGGCCGCGACCCAACATGCCGGTCGGCTCGGGCGCCAAGGGCAATGCCGTCTATATCCGCCTCGACTACAGCCAGCGCTGGGATCGGCCCGCCCATGGCCAGATCAGCGCGATCTTGCCCGAAACCGGGCAGGGAACCCGGTCAGAAGGGTTCCAGGGAAACCGGTCAGAACGGTTTCAGGGTTCGGAGGTTTCCCCGGAGGTTTCCCCGGAGGTTTCGACGCGAACCGACGCGAGCGAACGCGAACCCACCTAATCCCCCCCTTTGAGCGCGAGCCTGCATGGAGCGGATGCTGAAGTTCTTCGCCTACGACCACCTGCGTGAGGACCTGAAAGGGGTCTCGCGCCCCTTCGCCGAGCTCGCCCAGCAGGTCGTGGCGCCGGTTCCCGCGGGCCCGGAGCGCACCGTCAGCCTGCGCAAGCTGCTCGAAGCCAAGGACGCCGCGGTCCGCGCCGTCGCCATCCCGGAGACCGAATGACCAAGCGGCTCGCCCCCGAAACCAAGCGGCTGCATGGGCTGTCGCCGGCCGCCCTCGCCGACGAGATCGGCGACCACCAGACCGCGATCGAGGCGCTCAAGGCCGAGGCGATCCGGCGCGAACTGCTGCGCATCGAGGGTGCGGCCTACCGCGTCGTGCTGAGCCCGCCCTCGAGCTCGCAGCGCACCGACAAGGCGAGCCTCCTCAAGTTCCTCGGGATCACCGCGGCCGAATTCACATCCCGTTTCACACACACGGTGCAGACCGGGTGGCGGCTGACCTGCAGGCCGCTGCGCAAGTTCGCGGCCGCCGCCTGATGTTTGTCCCTGGCCGCATCTTCGAGGCCGCCGCCGACGGCCGCACCGCCTGCGTGTGCGAAATCCGTCGCGCTGACGAGCTGTGGGGCATCATCTACGGCCCCACTCAAGAGGAAGCGCAGCGCCGCGCCAGGCTCGCCGCGCGCGCCCTCAACCGCGAGCGCGCCCTGAATTAGGGCTACGTTGCGACCCCAAACGGGAAAATGGGCCGATCCACGGCCCGCGGCGGCGCCGCGTAATACACCCGAAACCCAGGCAAACCGCCACTCTTCGAGCACGCCGGCGGCGCTGTGTATACGCCCGGCGCCGGCCATTTTCCCGTCTATCAAAGCGGGGTGTCACCTCTGGCGGTGACAGTCCGCGACGACGTCTCCAGAAGGTCAGATTCGATGAGTGGGCCCGGCACCGGCCGCACGAGTACCCATAATTTGTTTATTACTATTTGAAAAATAGTAATCGGCGTCTCTCCCCAACCGGCTGATTTTCCCGTCTATCAAAGCGGCCCGCGACCGTCTTACAGCCGGCCCTTGATGATCTCGCGCATGTCGTCGACCGGGATCACGAGCACATCGTCCTCGCGGTCATCGGACAGCGCCGCCCAATTCGCCTCGGAGAGGATCTTATCGACCGTGCTCCGCTTCCAGCGCGAGCGCGCGGCGTCGTCGCTCCAAAGCCATTGATAGCTGGCCACCAGGTGGGTGATGGCGAACAACACGCGCGGCAGCTGGTCGGCGAAGATAAACAGACCGCCGCCCGCCGGCACGTAGCCGTCGGCGTAGTGACCCATGCAGGCGTAAGCGAACGCGCCGATCGCGGTGATCACCAGCAAGCTCTGCTGCGGGATCAGCACGATGATGGCGACAAGCCCGGGACGCTGGCGGGCTACGCTGAGCGCCAACAACGCTGCGAGCAGCATGGTGGCGGCCAGAGTGATGCGCTGACCTTGAAAGGCGTTCAGCAGCGAGGCGATCGGGATCGAGTTATCGGCCGCGCCCGATCCGGCGATGATAAAGGCTTCGACCAGGTGCAGGGTCGCGGCGCTGAAGATCACCACGAGAGCGGTCGGACGCGTTGCCAAGGTGCTGCTCCACTCTGTTGCGGTTGGGATGATACCCGCGAACTTCGGCAGCGGGACGGCGACCGGGCGACGCCGCCTGACTTATTCAGCCGACTGACCAATCCCGATGCGGTTCAGCGTGCGGCGCAACACGGCTTGCTGATTAGCGCCGACATAGCGGGTGCGGCGAAGTTCGCGAATGACCCAGACCAGCGCGCAAGCTTGCACGGTCTCGATGGCCAGGAGGACGTGCAGCTCGTAGGGGGAAAAATAAAAGGTGTCCATTTGACTGCTCGTTCCGGGTGGTAACCAGGTTGATATCGGCCCAGCGGCGGCGGCACACCATTGCGGAATGAACATTTGTGCTAGGATCGCTGCAGGTCCGGGGATCTGCCCCCGAGACCTGTCCCCCATCAACCTGCGGGGCGGCTGGACATGCCGGTCGGCCGCCCCCCTTTGCCCATCGTGCCCGCCAACTCTCGCCAACCAGGCTTCTATTGGGTGCGGCTTCTCGGGAGTTCCGAGCACCCCGATGGGTGGACCATTGGCGAATGGACCAAGGGTCACTCGCGCGAGGGCGACACCGCCAACTGGCGGCTGCCCGGCTGCTTCTTTACCCACCGCGACCGGGACTTGCAGGAGATCGACGAGCACCAGATCGACCGGGGTCGCACACGGTCCTGGCGCAATGTCCGGGCGTGAACCTGGTTTCTATTGGGTGCGCGAGCTTGAGGGCTGGAGGATCGGCGAGTGGATCGCGGGTCGCTCGCCCGACGGCCGCTTGAACAAGTGGCGTCTGCACGGCCAGTCGTTCCACGAGCCCGACATCGTGTTCGACGAGATCGACGAGCGCCGCATCGAGCGGGTCAAGCACCGCACCTGGCGCCGCGAGCGGACCGGCAATTCGCGGCCGAAAACCTGAAACGCTGATCGAGAAGCTGACGGAGATCGCCATCGTGGCGCTCTGCGCGTTCGCCTTCGTGGTCGCCTGGATGGCGCTGGTGGATTTGGTCGAGATGGTCTGGCGCTGGCTGTGGCCCTAGCTAGACTAGCTGAGTATTTCGCGGCCACACCAGCTAGATGGCTCCCGGGGAGGGCAATGAGGAGGTATCGGAAGATCCATCGCCCGGGGGAGCAACAGGGTGATCGATGTGCCTCGTCCAAATTCGCTTTCGATCAATGCGGTACCGCCGCTCTGCTTGGCAAAACCGTAAACCTGAGAGAGGCCAAGCCCCGATCCCAGACCGACCGGCTTGGTCGTGAAATAGGGCTCGAAGGCATGCGCCAGGACCTCGGGTGTCATCCCCGTACCGGTGTCCGACAATTTCACTGCGACGAAGTCGCCCGTCAGTCCACAGCCCGTAGCATCGCCGGAGGGGAGTGAGACATTACGAGCTTCGATACGCAACTGGCCACCATTCGGCATCGCATCGCGGGCATTGACCCCGAGGTTGAGCAGCGCGAGTTCGAATTCGGCGGGATCAATCGTCACCGGCCAGAGGTTTTCCGGGAGGTCGACAACGATCTCGATATCCTCCCGCAGCGATCTCGAGGCCAGTTCGCCGAGCTGATGACGTTGTTGGCGCAAATCGACGGTCTCTGGCCGCAATGTCTGCTGTCGCGAGAAGGCGAGCAATTGTCGGATCAGTCTCTCGCCGTGCTCGCCGGCGCGGATGATGGCCGAGGCACGCCGCGCAACGACGTCATCAGCCGCGCGATCGCGCAACAGCGTGGCGCTGCCAGTCATCACGGTAAGGAGGTTATTGAAATCATGCGCAATGCTGCCGGTAAGGTGGCCGATGGCTTCCATCTTCTGGGCTTGGAATAATGCGGCTTGGGCTTGTTGCAGCTCTCGCGTGCGGTCCTCGACCTCCCTCTCGACCCGGTGCGCATGGCCGCTGGTGAGGAGCAACGATGCGCCCAACACGCAGGTGCTGATGACCCCGGCGACGAGAACCCCCCAGGTCTGCCACTTGAGAGCGAAGTGCTGCTCAAGGTAGAACGCGGTCGGAGCATCGAACAGCGCAAAAAACAGAAGCACCGGCAGCGCTACCGGCACGGCGCGGTGGCGCCACACATGCCTTGGTTCGCCGGCGGCGACGAACACCAGGGGGAGCGTGATGAGAACGCCAAGAGTGTCGCCGATCCACCATGAAACCCAATTTGTCAAAAGATGGGGCAGCGGCACGGCACCGAGAACCGACAGGCCGCCTAGCGACAATGTCGCGCTCGTCAGACAACAAACCGACGACAGGAGTAAAAAGCGCCACAGATCGCGCGCATGGGCGAGCGGCATGGGGTAGCCGATTGCGCTTCGCAAGACCATCCCAGAGATCGCAGCCTGCAAGGTCGAGGAAGCGGCAATGACGACGGCCGCCGCCGCGACTGCCACGACCGAGGTCTGGCCGGCGCCGACCCACAGATTGAGCAGAAATGAGCCGAGAAACGTCCAGGGCAGCGTCACCGGGCCGGCGATCTGCATCGCCGCGACGGCGATCCCGGCCGGCGGAAAGATCGGCGATGCATAACCCGGCGGTACCGCCATCAGCAGTGACAGCTTGCCGGTGACGATATAGCTGGCAACAAGCAAGCAATAGGCCTGGGTTTTTGATATCACGCTAGGCATACCTCATTGAGGTACCTCAGAGTATTTCGCGGCCAGGGAAACGATCGGATTCTCGCACCAGCTAGATGGCTCCCGGGGAGGGACTCGAACCCCCGACCAACGCGTTAACAGCGCGTCGCTCTACCAGCTGAGCTACCCGGGAAAAAATCGGAGGTGCAAAAATAGCCTTCGAAACAGAGGTATATTTTTGCTCTTACGCTGCGCGAGGGTTGCACAGGCTTTCGGCAAGGTCATTCCGCATCATGGACTCCCGCGCTCAGTGGCGCGACGGGTTGCACGGCGCTGTTCGAGATGGCTGGGTGAAAACCGCCTGAACTTTGGCCGGCGCTCGGGTGGCTCACCACGATCGAATTTCGCGAGGGCTGCTGCAACCTCGTTCCGGCGGCTTGTGCCGCGGTCGAAATCGAAGTCTGGCCGAAACCCCACGGTAAATGCGTCTAGCGTGCTGCTGATCGACACCGGGTCCCAATCGAGCGATTTGGCAATGGCGCGCAGCGACTCACCGCGCAGCCATCGCCGTGCGATCTCCGCCAGCTCAGCAAGCGTGACGTCGACAAAGGCTGGTGGTGCCAGCCGCTTGCGTGCGGCACGGATGCGACCGTTGCGGTAGCGCGCGACGTCAGCCTCGATCTCGGCCAGCACCTCGGCGGGCAGATCGTCGCCGGGGTCGTCGCCGGGCCCCCACCACAGTGTTGCTGGCATCAGGGCAGATCCAGCAGCGGTTTTTGGTCGTACCGCAACGACAAGATCCAGATCGCGAACCAAGCGCCAAAAAAGAGCGCGACAGCCCATGGTGCCTGCGTCCAGGCCGGAGCCTGCTTGCCGCGGGTCGTGATGACCCAGGCGATTAGCGCCGCAAACAGCAGCCATTCGGTTGCGGTGAAGTTTCCCGGCCAGTCGTCAGCCATCAGTTTCCTCGGTTCCGCCGCAGCCAAGCGATCACTTGGCGCTGAAGTTCTTTGCCCTCCCTGCCCTTTAAGGGATCGGTGGCAGCCGTGCGCAGAGCTTTACAGTGCGCGTCGATCATTGCTTTGACGTGCGCCGGATTGGGATTGGCGGCAGTGAAGCCGATCAACCAACCGGCCGCGCGAACCAGCGTCAAGATTGCCAATTCGGGTCTTCCGCTATCGGCGGGGAAAGTATCGGCGGGGAAAGACGTCGCCGAGTCGTCGAGTATGCGCGCGGTCGCTTGGATCACCCGTGCCGCTGCTGTATCCAGACTTTCGTAAAAATCGCTCATCGGTGCGGCTCCTCTTTCAGTCATTCTTCCGGCCTTTGCGTAGCTCCTCGACGATCGCGTGAAGAGCGCGACGGATCTGTTGCTGCGTCCCCGCATGGAGCTTCATTGCGCGAACGCCGAACCAGATCACCACGCCAAGCAAGGCGATCTCTACGATGTCCGCGCCGAAGGCTGCCCAAGCCAGAAGGTTCATGGTTCACAGCCCATAGCTCCTGGCCAGCTCGTCGAGGCGCTCGGGTGTGGACTTGGCGATGTAGGTCAGCGCGCGCTCGACCTCATGGCGAAAGCGGTCCGCCGGCAGATCATCGAGTGCGCCGAACTGGGTGCGCATCCAGGCTTCGACATGCCGCGGGTTGGCGGCGGGCGCGAGTTTTCGGATTAGGTCTTGGTAGTGGGCCATTTGTTATCCCCCATATTGCTTGGCCGTCCCTTCCTCAGAGCGTCATAAGTCGTCACACCTTTCTTCCATCTCGACCGGTTCATTGCGGCCGTGCGGCCACGGCAGATCGACCTCGCAGCCGCAACCGGGCCACAGCGGGCAGTCGCCGACGACAACCGCGAACTCGGGATCGTCGGGCTGCGGTCGTCCGCACTGACCCGGTGAGTTAAATGCGCGAACATTGCTGGGCATTGAAGCCCTGCGACACCACCACGGCGCGACATCGGGTGTAGTCGGGCTCGACGCTTGCGACCGGCTCAATCTTTGACTGGGTCATGGGCGCTCGGTGCCAATCCCTCAAGGCGGCGTAGCCGCTCGCCGTGACGAGAGACTTGGCTATGCGTCGCGCGGATCTCGGCCAACAGCCGGGTGTGGCTGTTGTCGAGGCGCTGCACGATGGCGGTCAGCACGTTCACGTCATCGCGTAAGCTCGCGAGCTCGGTTCGGATTTCCTGCAAGAGCCGTAGGACGAGATTGTCGGGTTCTTCGCTCATGCGGTCTCCTCAAGCGTGAGGCAGATAGTGAAGGATAACGCCGGTTGCCGTCGCGGTCGCTGCGATGACCAAGCCGGTGGTGGCGACCGCAATCATTCGCCCGAGCCGCCACAGCATCCGATTTTCGAGAGCCGCGAGGTCGGCCTGCAGCGCGGCGATGTCGGCCTTGGTCGCGACGTTTGTGCGGATTGCGTCATAGATCTCGGTCGCGATGCTTTCCGCCGCGTCGCGAGCGATACCACCTTGCTCCAGCGCATGCGCGAGAGTGAGGCGATCAGTCATTCGGCAGTCTCCTCATCACTGCCGCCGTGCCGCGTTGATCGCATTGGCGATCGCCGACACTTGCGCGGCAACCTCGGCGCGTTGCGCGCGAAATTCCTCGGCAAGATCGCGACGCAACTGCGGCAAGTCCGTTAGATGAAGTCTGTCGAGTTTCTCTTCGAAACGATCCATGCGCTTTTCTAGGCGCGTGAACATAAACGCGAACAGCCCAAAGCCGCCGATGATCAGGGCAGCCAGGGCGCTGAATTGCGCGATGTCGCTCATTCGTTCACTCATCATGGCAGCCGCCGCAACTGCCGAGCGAGCTCAGCGCCGTCTGTCAATCCGTTCCAGTGGTCGATGATCGCCGTCTCGTTGAGCGTGATCCATCGGTCGACCGCTTGCATATCGCCGGCGGTCAGGCGGCCGGCGACGACATGCGGCAACGGCCTGAGTGCCACGACGGCGAGGTTGCCCGGATCCATGCGGGTGCCGTGCACTTGCATCACCTTGATCCGCGCATCATGCGGCGCGCCATAGCTGGGGCCGACCCACACGACCATCGGCAGCCCGGTGGTGCGCGGGTAGAGGTTGGTCATCAGCGTCAGGTCCTCGGCTTCGCTCATTGCGCGCTCCTCCGCAGCGTTTCATAGGCATTGGCGATCGGGTAAACGTGATATCTCATGGCTCTCATCCGACACCGCCGATCTTCGTCGCGACGCGAAACAACAAAAGCGGTGGCCACGCAGGAAAGACCAGAACAAGTCGTTCATAGCCGGCGCTGCAGTCGCCGGCCGAGCTCGACACCGGAAATCTGGCCGTCCCAATGCGCCACGAGCGCCGCTTCGTTGAGCCGCAACCAGTCACTGACCGCTTGCAGATCAGCCGCGGACAACCGGCCGGCGATCAGGCGCGGCACCGGACGAACCGCGACGATTGCGGTGTTGGCGATCGACATCCGATTGCCGTGCGCCATGTTGACCTTGACCCGAACATCGTGCCGAGCATTGCCGCGGGGTCCGGCCCACACGGTCATCGGCAGGCCGCTGTCCGCCGGATAGATGTTGACCATCTCGTAGAGCTCGCCCTCGACGACCTTGCTCATGCTGCCGCCATCCCTCGGGGCTACTCTAATCGCAGCTGCCAGAGTGCCGGTTTCGGCGCGCAGCCGGTCGGTGTCACCTGTGGCCCCTCTGGCCACTGCCGCAAAAACTGTCCTTCAGTTGCGCATCATGCATGCGACGCTCCGCGAGTCGAACCAGTCGTCGACCATGTCGGCGAGCTCGTCGAGGTCGAACCAGTCGCCCGGGACCGGATACTCGATCCGCTCCTCAAGCGCCTCTTTGAGGCGAGCGATGTCGACCGCGGCACGCTCGAACGGGAAGTCGCCGTTGTGGCGGCCGTCATCGAGCACGTCATAGACGATCTCGCGTAACGTTCGGAAATTGCTCATTGCTGGTCCTGTGGAACGGGAGTTGCGCCGGATGAGCCGCCGGCGCTCGGTTAACTATACTACCAACAGGAATACGAGACCACTCCCTGTGGGTTGACTCCATACCCCTGACAGAACGTCCGGGTCGGTCTCGAGGGTTGCATCGCGGCGTCGAGCAGCAGCAGGCCGTCGGCGACGTCGGCGAGACCATTGAGATCAACGGTGTCACACGCCGACAGAGCGAGCGCTGTCGCAATCGTCGCGTACCTCAACAGTTTCATCAGCTTCATGGGTTGCTCCTGTGGAACGGGAGTTGCGCCGGGAACCGCCGGCGCGCGGTTTCGTCACAGCACAGCGCGGAGCACGAGCCCCCACACCAGCGCCATGACCGTGGATACGACCATGGCCCAGATCCCGTGCATTTCACGCTGCCGGGTCGTCAGGATCGCGCCGAGCACAAAACCGACGACCGGGACGAGGAAGGCTGTGAACCAGGCGCCCTGGATGATGCTGTCTTCTGATGCTGCGGCGCGCTTTGGGTCGTGCGCCTCCTGGTATTTTTTCTCGACGTCGGCAGCGATCTCCGCAAAGCTCCGGTAGGGACGGGTGTCGGGATAGGGATTGGTTTCGGTTGCCATTGAGGTCTCCTCGTGGAACGGGAATGCGTTAGGGAAGCACTTGGCCGAGCAGGTGGTTGATCGGCTCGAATAGGCTGTAGACGAGTGTGCCGATGGCGCCGGCTCCGCCGGCCGCCACACACATGACGACCACCAGCACCGTGATCGCCTCGAAGCGATAGCCGCGGAGCCACGACCAGCTGAGCGATGTGTTCTCGTTCATCGGTGCGTCTCCGCCACCGGCTCGATCGTCACATGATAGAGCTTGCCGGTGCCGGCGAGCTCATAGGTCAGCGTGTGCCGGCCATCGGCATTCAGCTCGTGGCCCTGCCGCTCAAAGCGCAGGCCGTCGACCTCGATGTGCCCCATGCGCCGGATGCCGTGCGTGAGCGCATCGGCGTAGCTCAGCAGGCGGTGCAGCTTTCTGGTGCTGGTAAGGATGTCGTCGAGGATATCGTTCATAGCGATTGCTCTTGTGAAGGGGGAAGGGTCGATGTGCCCCATGCGCCGGATGCCGTGCGTGAGCGCATCGGCGTAGCTCAGCAGGCGGTGCAGCTTTCTGGTGCTGGTAAGGATGTCGTCGAGGATATCGTTCATAGCGATTGCTCGTGTGAAGGGGGAAGGGGTAGGCTGCGGCGATTTCCTTTGGAACGGGAGATCAAGGCGCCCTCGGCTTCGCCTCAAGGTCCGAGGACTTTGAACGGCCGCTTAGGGATCCCCGGGCGGCCGTTCGGTCTTTAGGTATTCAGGGCGCTGTCAATGCCAATGCGGCTGACCAGCGTCAGGTTCGGCGCGATCACACGCATGATGTCGTCGAGGCCGGCAACGGCTTCGGCCTCGGTTGAGGCCTGCCGAATGACGGCCGGGTTGACGCCGTGGGCGTCCCAGGTGTGGGCGTCCCACACGATCCACTCGACCGCGCCGAAGCGCGTGTGAACCGGCGCCACCGCATAGCGGTGGTACTCGCCAAAGAGCCGCTTGGGAGCGGCGAGTTGACCCTTGCGGGTCGGGTCGTTGCGAAGAGCCATTGAAGACCTCCCGAAAAAAACGCTGCCGCCCCCCTCGCTTTTCATCGGTGTGCTCCGGTTTCTGTACCGCGCACGATACGAAAAAATTTCGTCTCCGTCCACTGGGAAACAACCTTAACGAGTGGGATAATTGCACAAGCTCACCGGCGGCACGTTGTTCAGCGGCATCGGCGCGCCCGAAGCCGCAGCACCCAAGATCGACTGGCGCTGGTGCGCCGAAATCGACCCGTTCGCGTCAGCCGTGCTGGCCGAGCGCTTTCCCCACCTTCTCAACCTTGGTGATGTCAGAAAAATCAAACCTGCCGCCATTGAGCCGGTCGACCTCGTCGTCTTCGGCTCGCCCTGCCAATCGTTCTCGGTCGCCGGCAAGCGCCAAGGCCTGGATGACCCGCGTGGCAACCTGGCCTTTGTCGCCCTCGGCCTTATTGGCCGAATTCGACCCCGCTGGGTTGTCTTCGAAAACGTCCCCGGTCTGTTGTCGTCGGGAGCGGGGCGCGACTTTGGCGCCATCCTCGGGGCGCTGGCAAAATGCGGGTATGGGTTCGCCTACCGAATTCTGGACGCTCAGTTCTTCGGAGTGCCCCAGCGCCGCCGACGCCTGTTCATTGTCGGATGTCTTGGAGACTGGCGAGCTGCCGCAGCGGTTCTATTTGAGCGCCAAAGCCTGCGCCGGGATCCTGCGCCGCGCCGAGACGCGAGGCAAGACATTGCCGGAAACCTTGCGGCTGTGCCTCTTCGCGCAAGCGGCAGCAGCACCACGCACGGTGGCGGCATCGGCCGCGCCGGCGATCCGGCGATGAGCCTCGACCAGGACGGCTCGCCGGCGATCGCCTACGCTCTGCGAACGGCCAACACTGGCGCAAACGGGCAGGCAATCGCCTTCGATACGACGCAGATCACGCACCCCGAGAACCGCAGCCAGCCAAAACCCGGTGGCCCATGCCATCCCTTGGCGGCCGCAGGTCACGCGCCGGCAATCGCGTTTGAGAGCCGCTTTGTCCGCAACGGCTGCGGCGCGCCGCTGAAGGCGCAGTCGGGACTCTCGGGCAAGGGCGATGCCGCCCCTCTGGTGTTCAAGGCGTCGCATTTCACGCGCGGCAAGGATGGCGCACCAGCTGTCGTGACGCCGCTGTCGGCCGACGCCGACAAGGGCGACCAGGATCTGCTGCTTGCCTTTGGCGGCAACCGGCAATCGAGACCGCTCAACGTCGCCCCGCCGCTCAGCGGCGGTCATGGCGGCGGCTGCGTCCACCAATACCGACAAAAGGGCAATGAAGACGCCGTGGTCGCCGATCCACTGTCGGTAGCGCCCCCGCGGCGGCTGACGCCGCGCGAGTGCGAGCGGCTGCAGGGACTGCCTGCCGACTGGACGGCGATCGAATTCCGCGGCAAGCCGGCCGCCGATGGACCGCGTTACCGCGCCATCGGCAACAGCATGGCCGCGCCGGTCATGCGATGGATCCTCGACCGCATTCGCGGTTGTGCGCGTTAGGCGTCCGGCTCGATCGCGCCGGTGTCATGTCGACCGCTCTTCAACGGCGCGCACGCGTGCAGCGGTGCGCTGCTGCTGGCGGTTCATCGCCCGCAATTCAGCGCGGATTTCGCGCATCTCACTGCGCACTCCCGCTAGGCCGGTGTCGAGCCGCTCTTCGAGCCGGTCAAAGCTGGCGTCGTGCCGGCGGGCGATTTCGCTCAGCACATCGACATCGTCGCGCAGCGTGCGCAACTCCGATAGCACGCGCTGTAGCTGCCCAGCGATAAAATCAAGGGTGACGGGATGGTCCTGTGGGCTCACTGGTTGACCTCGACCGAATGTTCAGCGGCGGCCCGGAGAACCTCGCGCACGCGGTGCAGAACCTCTGGGTTCATGTCTCCGCTCGTGCACTCGGGGTGTAGTGCTGCCAGCGCCGCAAAGGCGGCGTCGACCATGGCGTCGACATCCGTCTCGTGCACCGGGTCTTGCGACACCTCGGTCATCGGCCTCATCGTGAAATCGCCAGCTTGCGGTGAGGTCTCCCCGGTCTGCTTGTCGCAGTAGCCCTCGCGGACTGCGAAGTCGTAGAGGTCGAGTTCAAGCGCGGCGAGGTCCTCGCTGACCCTCTCATAGTTGCCGATGATCAGGAGATATTGGCGCGCGCCATTCGTCGAGGTCGGCGGATGACAGGCGATCTCCTCGATGTAAAGGCCGCCGCGATAGCCGTCCTTGTCGGGTTCGCCGCAGCAGTAGAGAAAGCCCTTGCCCGGCGGGCCTTTGACCGGCCAACGGGCGTCGGCGAGTGCCTGACCGAGATCGGCGCATGGCGTGCGGGTGCGCTGAAACTCCTCAAATCCAAGAACGCGGTCTGTCGTTTTCATCGGTGTGCTCCGGTTTCTGATGCCGCGCATCATACGAAAAAATTTCGTCTCCGTCCACTGGTATAGATGGTAAACGCGGCGTGTTAGCACGAAAATATTGCGTCCCGGCGGATGACCGGCTATTCTTCGCGGCGGCATGCAACGTGCGCAGCAGCAGCTGACCTTTTTTGAGTGGCGCGAGCGCCTCGGTCTGACACAGCGTGAGGCCGGCACGGCGTTGGATCGCACGTGGCGGTGTGTACAGAATTACGAGAGGCCCGGCGTCGAGATCCCGCACGTCGTCAGGCTGGCGATGCTCTACTTGCTCGAGCACCCAGAAGCGATCGATCGAACTCGCTTTCTCTGAGAACGACAGCCGGCGCCCGGAAGACCGTCGGCTTTTTTGTTTCAACAACTTATGCAGTGCCAATGCCTCGACGTGCCTTTGAGCCGACCGCCGAGCAGAGCGAGAACGTCGAGCTCTTGATCGGTTTTGGCATCCCGGAAACCGACATTTGCCGCATCATCAAAAACCCTGAGAGCGGCAAGGCGATCGACCCCAAGACATTGCGCAAGTATTTCAAGGAAGAGATCGCCGCGGGTGCGACCCAACTGAAGTTGCTGGCCGGTAAAAGGATCGCCGCGACCATGCTCGGACGCGATGGCGGCATTAAAGACCCGCGGACAGAAGCAACGCTGCTGATCTTCTTTGCCAAAACCCGCATGGGCCTGCGCGAGGTCAGCATCCATGCGCACACCGGGCTCGCGGGCGGGGACCCAATCGAAATCAGACATGCCGAAGACGATCTCGATCGCAAAATCGATCGCCTACTCGCCGCCAGCGCTGCGCAAGCAATTCCTCCACAAACTGAGTGATGTCCAACGCCAACTTCTGGCGCGCCGGTGGAAATATTGGGCGCGTGAAGAACAGCTGCCGCCGCCTGGCGAGTGGCGTACTTGGCTGCTGTTGGCCGGTCGCGGCTTTGGCAAAACCCGCACCGGCGCTGAGTACATCCACGATCGAGTCAATCGCCACGGCCACCGGCGCATCGCGCTGGTCGCGGCAACCGCGGCCGATGCCCGTGACGTCATGGTGGAGGGTGAAAGCGGTCTGCTCGCCGTCGGTCACGAAACCGAGCGGCCGGTTTACGAGCCGTCAAAGCGGCGACTGACCTGGCCCAACGGCGCGATCGCCACGACCTACAGCGCCGACGAGCCGGAGCGCCTGCGCGGTCCGCAGCACGACCTCGCCTGGTGCGACGAGATCGCCACCTGGCGCTATCCCGAGGCCTGGGACATGCTGATGTTCGGGCTTCGTCTCGGCAATGATCCGCGCGTCGTCGTCACCACGACACCAAAGCCCGTCAAGATCATCCGCGAGCTGCTGGCCGACCCGACAACGGTCGTGGTCCGCGGCTCGACTTACGCCAACCGGGACAATCTAGCACCAGCCTTTCTGCAACAGATCATCAGCAAGTACGAGGGCACGCGATTGGGCCGTCAGGAACTAGATGCCGAGGTCCTCGACGATGTCCCCGGCGCCTTATGGAACCGCGCGCGCCTCGAGGAGCTGCGCTGGCCCGCCTATAGGAGCGTGCCCGAGCTCGTCCGCATTGTCGTGGCGATCGACCCGGCGGTGACCTCGGGCGAGGATTCCGACGAGACCGGCATCATCGTCGCCGGCAAGGACGCCGAGGGGCACGGCTATGTGCTCGACGACAGTTCCGGCCGCTACACGCCGATCGAGTGGGCCAACACGGCCATTGGTTTGTACCGCAAGCACAAGGCCGACCGCATCGTCGCCGAGGTCAATAACGGCGGCGACATGGTCGAAGCCACGCTGCGCATGGTCGACAAGAATATCTCGTTCAAGGCCGTGCATGCCTCGCGCGGCAAGGTGATGCGCGCCGAGCCAGTGGCCGCACTCTACGAGCAGGGCCGCATGCACCACGTCGGCACCTTCCCGACGCTCGAAGACCAGATGTGCGCCTTCACGATCGATTTGGACCGCGTCGCGCTCGGCTATTCGCCCGACCGCGTCGACGCGCTGGTGTGGGCCTTTAGCGATCTGCTCGTCGCACCAATGCCCGGCGAGGGAATTTTCGAACTGTACCGGCAACAGGCGAAACGCGAAGCGCAACAGCGCGAGCAGGCGCGGCCGGCGCCAGTGCCGCAGCCAGGATCGGTGGAGTGGTTCAACATGATCAACAGCCGCAATACCGAGACCTGACATGCCGCGCGGTGGAACCCAGACCTCGCTTGTCGGCATGGTCAACACACTGATGGCGCCATTCCGCGGTCGCGGCAAAGGCGCGCCGGTCTCGAGCTACGCCTGGAGCCAAGGCGGTGGTGCTGCTGGCAGCCCCCGTCCGGTGACCAATGGCGACATCAACCAGTTCGCGCCGGTCTTTCAGCCATCGGGCGGATTGTTTGCACCGGGTTATCCACTGGTGCCGGTCGATTACGAGCGCACCCGCCGTTACAACTTTCCGGTCGGCATCAATTACATCTATACGCCACGCTCGTTTGAGCCGATCGGCTTTCCCGAGCTCAAGTGGTTGGCCAATGACGACATCACCCGGCTTTGCATCGAGACGCGCAAGGACCAGGTCGAGAAGCTTGGTTGGGCCATCAAGCAGCGCGACGAAGACGCGGCAAAGAAGGCCGGCACCGACAAGCGCATCCAGCAGCTGACCGCGTTCTGGCAATACCCGGATGGGATCACGCCATTCGCCACCTGGCTGCGCGAATTGACCGATCAGGTGCTGGTCACCGATGCACCGGCGATCGAGCCGCGGCTCAACCGCGGTGGTGACATCATCGGCCTCGACATCATTGATGGCGCCACGATCAAGGTTTTGATCGATGACACCGGCCGGCGGCCGCGGCCGCCAGCGCCGGCCTTCGAGCAGATCATCCACGGGCGGCCATGGGTGCTGCTTGAGGACGGGACCCGCACCAATACCGAAGAAGGCGAGGTCTTCAACCAGTTTACCGATCAACAGCTGATCTACTTCCCGCGCAATCCGCGCGCCGATCACCTCTACGGCTTCTGCTACACTCCCGATATGGAGGTATTGACCCGCCGCGGCTGGCTGAAGATTTCAGCGGTGACGCTGGCGGACGAGGTCGCCACTCGCAATATGGCGACCAAAGCATTCGAATGGCAGCGGCCGACGCATCTTATCGCGAAGCCCCACGATGGGCCGATCTACCGCTTCCATTCGCGCGCGGTCGATCTGCAGGTGACACCCGAGCACCGCATGCTGGTGACGTCGCTGCCGCGAGCGCTCGGCGGTGGCAAGGGCGATCGCAATGGCCAGCGCGGTGGAATTGCCGGCGAGGCAATTGTCTCAGCCGGAGATCTTGCCGCACATCTCAATCGCGCAATCAAGATCCCGATGACCTCGCAGTGGCAAGGTGTCGAGGTCGGCGAAAAGCGTTTTGCGATTGCCGAGCCACGCGCAATGGTTGCCGTGTTGCGGCACTACGCTGACGGTACGACGAGGCCACTTGAGTATCTGCACCACCGTGGCGGCGAAAAGCCGGTTGTGATCAGCGGCGACGACTACTGCGCGTTGCTGGGTGCCTATCTCGCTGAGGGGAACGTTAGAGCACAAGGCGGCATCGAAATTTCGCAGCACCCAGGGTCAAGGGGCTACGTAGCCTATTCTCGGTTGGCGGCGCGAGTATTGCGCGGGCCGGCGCAACATGATGGCCGCGCGTTCGTGTTTCCACGGTACTGCCTGACCCAGCACTTTCGACAGTTCGGCCTCGCGCACGAGAAGTTCGTGCCGACTGAGATCATGGATGCAACGCCGCGGCAGATCCGGCTGTTCTGGGATCATTTCGTGCTCGGCGACGGTTGCCTGGAAGCTCGGCCCAATAAGAGCGGCAGAGGTAACAGAGCCGGACAGCCCGCCACTCGGATTACGACGACTTCTTGCCGCCTTGCCGATCAGCTCGTCGAACTGGCGCAGAAATTAGGGTGGTCGGCTTCGGTGAGACACCGCCGCACGGCGGGCAAGGCGATGATCTGCGGACGTCCCGCGAATGTGCGCGACAGTTATGTCGTGTCGGTGCGGTATTCCTCGGCGATGTCGGTGCGGGCATCGCAAAGCTGGTACAGCGGCACGGTTCATTGCGTGACGGTCCCCAACGGCATCGTCTATGTCCGCCGCAATGGCAAACCGGCGTGGTGCGGCAACAGCCCGGTGGAGCAGATCGTGCTGACGATCAACACCAGCATCCGCCGCGGCGTGATGCAGCTGCAGCACTTCACCGTCGGCAACATCCCCGCCGGCATGGTCAATGCGCCGGACGGCTGGACCGGTGAGCAGATCGCGCAGTTCCAGGATTGGTTCGATTCCAAACTGGCCGGCAACACCGCCGAGCGCACCAAGCTCTTATGGGGACCCGAGGGCGCCAAGTACCAGTCGATCAAGGAACCGCCCTTAAAGGACGATTACGACGAATGGCGCGCGCGGGTCATCTGCTTTGCGTTTTCGCTGCCGCCCACCGCGTTCACCCGCCAGGTCAACCGAGCGACCGCCGAGACCGCGCAGGAAGCCGCGCTGGAAGAGGGCCTCGCACCCCTGATGGGCTGGGTCAAGCGGCTCGTTGATCATGTGATCCAGCGCCGCATGGGCCACCCGGATCTCGAGTTTGCTTGGAGCGATATTAAGCCGATCGATCCGACCGACCAGGCCAACATGCTGGTCAATCTGACCGCCGGCGGCATCTACACGCTCAACGAGGCGCGCGACCAGCTCGGCATGGACCCGGTCGAAGGCGGCGACGAGGTCCTGTTCAAGACCGGCACCGGTCCGGTGACGCTCGACTCGATCCTCAACCCGCCCGAGCCGATCATGCCGATGCTGCCGCCACCGCGCGGCGCGCCGGGTCAAAATGGGCAAAACGTTCAACCCGGGGGACCAGGAAAACCGCCAACTTCGAGCACGCAGCAGGGTAAAAAGCCGAGCCCGCCGGCGGCCGCCAACCCCGGCCAAAAATCGCCGGAAAAATCGCCGCCGGCGACAAACGGCAAAAACCGGCAGAAACCGCCGAAGCCCGAGGGCGGCGCCGAAGCCGGCGGAGCAGGTGGTAAACCGAACGGCAAACAACGCGCCGGCACAAAGAAAATCGCCGACCAGGACGGGGTAGGCAAAGTCGCCGACGACCCTCTTCGCCAAGCGGCGGGAGAGCCGCCGCAACATCGCCCTGCTGGACCAGACCAAGACCCGATTGCAGAGGAGGCTCGAGCACTTCTTCGCCGGGCGGGCGCAGTACGTGGCCAAGCAACTGGCGCAGGAGCTGCGGCTGGAGGGCTGGGAGAAGCTGTAGACCTGCCGCCGCCGTGGCGCTTGATCAGCGGCATCGTTAGCAAAGCCGGCGACACGATCAGCCAGGACGAGGCGGACTACGTCCCGCACCCGGTCGATGGCGAGGCCTCCCGCTGCACCTTAGTGCGCGGCGAGATCTCGCCCAATGGCCACTGCCGGTTCTTCGAAGACGCCGCTGCGAAGACCAGTGGCCATGTTGCCCCAGAGAACGCGGAGCCGCCCGAGCTGCCGCTGGCCCCCGACGTCACGGAGGCAGACGTTCAGCACATAGCCTGGCAGCTGATTCGTGACGCCATGGCACGGGGCGAGCTGCCGAAAACTGAAACCCGCACTGTACCGATGGCTGATCTCGTCGCGACCCAACGCGTGGTCGACGACAAGCGGGTCGAGGACGACGCGGCCGATTTTCGTCAGCACGGGCAAGGCGACGAGACGCCGTTCGTCATTGAGCGCCAGGGCAAATACTACATCCTCGCCGGCCATCACCACGCCGAGGGGGCGCTCGAGGACGGTGCCACCGAGATGCGGGTCCAGGTATTGACCGGCAAGCCAAGCGAGTAAGCCGACCAGGGCGCCGCCGATCAGCCAGACCAAGATCTTTGTCCATGACCATGCGAGGCTAGCGATGCGCAAATTGGCCCGCAGTCTCGACCGCGCCGCCGGCGAGCTCAACCCTTACCTGCTGATGGGCGCGCTCGGCCTCGCCGTCCTCGACCTGCTGGTGCTGCTCGTCAAGACCATGCCGCCGGTAACCGCAGTTTACCCGCAGTAAGGACGCGCAATGACCGACATCGTCATCGTCAACCGCTGCACGGTTCTCACCGATGCGGAGATCAAGGCCTGCATCCCGGCCTTTCAAGCGCAGGTCCTCGAGGATTTTGCACCGCACTGGCAGTTCAGCGCGACGCTGCACTTCGCCGGTCTTCGCGCTGCGGTGCCGAGTTCCGCCGGCTGGCCGCTCTACATCCTCGACACCACCGATGTGCCCGGCGCTGGCGGCTACCACGACGACGACACCGGCACACCCGAGGGCAAGGTCTTTGCCGCGGACGCCATGCAATATGGCGAGGCGTGGACGATCGACTTGACGCACGAGCTCCTCGAGATGCTCGCCGATTCCGACGCCAACACGATCCTGCCGCTGCCGGCTCCCTACAGTGAATATCACTGCCTGCAGGAAGTCTGCGACGCGGTCGAGGCCGACCGCAATGGCTATGCGAAACACCGCTGGCCGACGGTGCGGCTCACCGATTTCTGCTACCCGGCTTACTTCACCGGCGGGCCTGGCCCCTATGACGCAATGCGCCGCCTGAGAGCGCCGGCGCCGGCGTTGCTGTCGGGCGGCTACCTCGGGATCGAGTTGCCCGACGGCCAATGGACACAGATCACCAAGCCCGACGAGCTCGGCCGCGTGTCGCGACGCTCGCACCGGATGCAAAGTCGGATTGGGCGAAGGCTGGCGAAAGTATGACCAGTCGCCGCGCCATCGACACACTCAAGACGATGGAGCGGCGCGGCTCGATCACTGCCGAGATGCGCCGCGCCGGCGACATCTTCCGCAACTATTTCCGCTTAGCGCAACTCGATCCGCTGCGCGCCAGCGACATGACCAGATTACCCTCCCGCGGCAGTCCCGCGCCTTCCAGCCGCGGCACCGGGATCGAGGCAGCGCGCGAGCGGGTGTGGGGTGCCATCCTGGCCGTCGGCGGCATCGGCTCACCCGGCGGCTCCGTCCTGTGGCACGTCGTCGGCTGGGAGCGCTCGGTCAAGGAATGGGCGCTCGAGCAGGGCTGGAGCGGCCACCGGGTCAGCCAGGAAGCCGCCTCGGGGATCCTGATCGCCGCCCTCGGCATCCTCGAGCAGCACTTTCGATAGCCTTTCCAGAGAGTAGCCCAATGATTGCGATGCGCACTTTTCTGCTGTCTATCGTTGCGGCCTTGCTGCTGGTGGGTGTCTCAGCGACGGCCCAGGCGCAAACCGTGCCCGGAACCTGGGGGACCCGAAGCGCTTGCGACAAAGGCGATCCGGCAGACATGCCATCGATCGCGGCAGAGGCGGGGTTCTCGCATTGCGTGCTTAATGCCGACTTCACCAAGGTCGGTGGTCAGTTTGACCACGTCGACAAGTTTCTTGATGGCTGTGGCGCCACCGGCCCGCGGACGTTTCAAGCCTATTATGCCTATACCGGTGTACCGGTGCCCTGCGATCGCGTCACCATCGAGCAGGACGGTGGAACACAGGTGCTGCATCTCCAGTACCTGCGCGGCGACTCTGCGTCGACTGGCGCAATTCGTCCTGTCGAGCTCGCCTACCCGACATTGCATCACAAAGGAGGAGTGCAGTCCGGGTGGCCGCAGCCGGCCTCGCCCGGGACCGAAAACCTGCCGCAAGAGATGTACGCGGAAATCACCTTTCGCCTGCCGCTCTATAGCCTGAACCAGGGCCAGCTCGGCACAGACATTCCGTTCGCCTGGTGGCAAATGGGCGGTGCCGGCGAGCCAAAGGTCGGCGGCATCGAGGTCGACTATATCGAGATCAACTCGGACTCAAACTTCGGCTCCGGTTGGAACAACAGCGCCGGCATGCGTGACTGGTGCACGACGGGAACCTGCAACAAGATAAACCAGCCGATCGTCACCTACACCGACTATACGGTCTATCACACAGCTGGCGTGCTGGTGACGAGCGACCTGAAGACCAACTTCACCAAATGTCTCTTCACCGACGGCGTGCTGGATGGCTGCCAATACATCTCTCCGGCCGACGCGACCGGCTACCGCACCGATAGGACCAAATTCTTCAATTATGCCGTCGTGTGGGCGGGCAACAACGGCGGCACCGGCGGTCCCAACTATGAGTCCATCAATCCGGTGGACGCCTATATCGAATCGATGAAGATTTGGGACTGCCCGACCTACCTGACCACCGCGTGTGCCGGTACGCAGTCTGTCACCAGCGGGGCACTCACCTACTGGCGTTGAGATCCGGCAGACCTAAGCGGCAGATAGCGTCCGGCGCCGAGCTTGCGGATCTCGCCGCCTCTGGCGAGGTTCGCCATCAGCGTCTGGACCTGCGGATAGTCGATGTATTGGTCAGGCTTCTTCAGCTTGTCGATGACCTGTGTCGGACCGACCCCTTCGAAATGATCCGCCGATAACGAGCGCACCGCCTCGATGACCTCCTCGCGGGTCACCTTCTGGCGCGGCGGGGGCTGCTGCCGCGGCTTCTGAGGCCGGGGCAGGGTCACCAGTGGAATTCGTGCAGCGGCGCGGATGGCGAGCCGCCCCGGACGGCGGATCGGCGGCTGCGCGATGGTCGAGTCCAGCGGGTATAGGGCCAGCAATGATCTGAGCAGCGCCCGGCGCCCGTAGTTTTCTTGGGCTTCCTTCCCAAGACGGTCGATCTCTTGGTCGAGGCGCGTCAGCTCGCGCTGGGCCGATTGAACAAATTCACGC
>Ga0318543_10000023_pt1 | contig 23843 bp, 19 predicted proteins | sample GRESIP168b4f24_FD_203487 | JGI IMG/M metagenome (GOLD analysis project Ga0318543, IMG submission 203487) | Tropical soil microbial communities from Luquillo Experimental Forest, Puerto Rico - GRE.SIPMG.168b4f24 | ecosystem: Environmental > Terrestrial > Soil > Tropical forest > Bulk soil... | reverse complement strand
CGCTACGGGGCCCGCGACAACTTCGACGCCTTGGCGTCGACCATCGCCGGTGTCCGCGACGCCGGGCTGGCGGCGGACTCGCTGCGTTTCCACGGTGACCTGACCGAGAAGCACTTCTACGTGGTCATCGACGCGCCGGAGATCCAGGGCTACGCCCACAAGCTGGTGGAGAACTACCGCAGCCCCTATCGCAACGTCCACGGTGGCGAGGACGCGTTCAACCTGCCGATCGTCTCGGCCGGGCTGATCGTCAAGAACAGCGAGGTCGGTTCCTCGACGCTGTCGATCACGCCTCGGATCGTGATCCGGATCTGCAACAACGGCGCCCAGATCGCCAAGGACGTCGTCGCCTTCCGGCACACCGGCGCCCGGCTGGAAGAAGGGGCCGTCGACTGGGCAGGTGACACTCGGGCCGCTCTCAACCAGTTGCAGCAGAAGCAGGTTCGGGACGCCGTCAAGACGTTCCTGACCCAGGACTACGTCGAGAAGACGGTCCGCGAATTGGAGGCCGAGTCCGACGCCCCGGTCAACGACATCCCGAAGGTCATCGAAGCCGTCACCCAGGAGTTCGGGTACACCGAAGCCGAGGGCAAGGACCTGATGAACTTCTTCATGGACGGTGGCCAGCGCACCGCCGGTGGCGTGTTCAACGCGGTCACCGCGATGGTCCAGGGCTACGAGGACGCCGACCGGGCCTACGAGGTCGAGGCCAGCGCCGTCCCGGCCATGGCGTTCGTCGCCAAGATGGCCCAGGAGGTGGCAGCCTAATCAGACTCCGGATGATCGGGTCCTTCGTTCCCCGGTCATCCGGACCCCAAACGAAAACCCCCGTGAGCACCTTCCTTCCAGATACCGCTCACGGGGGTTTTCCTGTATCTGCCCCGTCTCCGGCCGTGAAAAGGTGAGGAGGCACCATGTTTTTCACCAGCTCCCAGGCCCGCGAAAGCGCTCGGGCCAACCGTCGCCTGGCAGCACAGGCCCAGGCTTTCCGCGACACCCAAGACACCTGGTATGACGGCACGGTGGCGTCGGTCGACCGGCGCATCGCCAGCTGCCAGCGCATCCTGCACGCCGCTCAATCGGCGCTGGGACACAGCCCGTTCGACATCGAGCCCCTGCAGATTCTGGGTGAGCTGCAGGACGACCACCGCGCGCTGACCGGCCTGCGTCACGATCTGCTCACCGGCTACGCCGACCGGGTGGCTGGTAAGCACGACGATCCTTGGGGCGAGTTTGGGACCCACTATGTCGAGGAGACAGATCTGGCGGATCCGCCCGAGATAGAACGTATTCACACCCCGGGCTACGGCGATCGGACAATCGTTAAGCGCGTGCCCAAGGAGGGTGCGATCTGGAAGCCGAAGGAAGAGCAGGAAGCAGACAAGCGGGCCCGCGAAGAGGAACGCCGCCAGAACGGCCTCAGGCTGCAGCGTGGATTGCAGAAAGCCTACGGCCCCAAGGCGGCCGCGATCGATGACGACGAGCGACGCTGGGCCACCTTAGAGGCCCCCAGGTTCGTGCGGGCCAACCTGGATGCCTCCTTCCACCGCGACGAGCTGGCCACCCGCGCCAACCACTGGGCGGCCAGGGTGACGTCCGGATTCGCCCACCCGGCCGAAACCCGGCGTCTGTTTGTCAGCGCGGTGCTCGACGAAGCCCAGGAGCTGCCCCGGCCCCAGCTACGTCCGAGACTGGGCAACCGCCGAATCGTCGACATCGAGCCGGAAGCGATGTTCCTGTGACCGCCCCGCCGGATCCCGCCGTTGTCGTGCAGAACCAGCTGTTCCCGCCGGGTCCGCAACCGCCGGATGCCATCGAGGTGTACGCGGGCGCCGACCCGGTGAAAAACGGGTTTAAGTCCTGGATCGCCTGGGACATCAGGGGCCCATTGCTGCGGCTGATGTGGGATCTGCTGCGCTTTCAGCAGATGCCCAAGGGCAACATGCCCGCCGATCTGACCACGCCGATCGGGCTGCGTGACTCGGTCAACGTCATCCTCAACATGAGCTATCAGAACAACCGCATACTGCAGCGGCTGGCCAAACAGGCGAACGTCAACATCAGCGACATCCTCGGAGAGTAGCCATGGGCAGGCCGATGGAAGGTTGGCTCCCTGTCGTGGGGTACGAAGGGCAGTACGAAGTATCAGACCAAGGTCAGGTGCGATCTGTCCGACGCGTGGTGATTCGGAGTAATGGCAGACCGTATACCGTTCCGGCGTGCATTTTGAAGCAGTTCGGGGGCGGTAGCGATGATAGTCATCAGCAAGTAAAGCTCTATCGGCGTAAGCCTGATTACTCCACTGAGCAGGTAGCCACGCTAGTGCTGACGGCATTCGAGGGATCCTGTCCACCAGGGATGGAGGCTTGCCACAACGACGGGAATCCTTTCAATAATCGTCGGACGAATCTGCGGTGGGACACGCGGTCCGAGAACACTTTCGATATGGTCCGGCACGGTACTCACAACATGGCTCGCAAAACGCGTTGTCCGAAAAATCATCCTTACGATGCCGAGAACACCCGCTATAAAGGCAATCGTCGTGTGTGTCGGAGGTGTGAGCAGGAGTATCGCCGTCGCAGGAAAGGGGCGGCGTGATGGGGCGCCCAATGTTCTGCAGTGTTAACGGGACAGGTGTTGCCGATCCGTTCGGCCCGGGGTTCGCCTCCGACATCGGCCGCATGCTGACCAACCCGTGGAACAGCATCAGCACCCAGTTCTACGGGGACGCCGCCCACCGGGCTTATGGGCTGGACATCATCTGGCAGCCGATCGGCTATCCGGCGGCCGTCTTCCCGATGAACCCATCGGTGGAGGCCGGGGTGGGCGAGATCAGCCGACAGGTCACGCTGCATGAGCAGAACGGCACTAATGTGCCGGGCGATTCGCTGAATATCGGCGGCTACAGCCAGGGCGCCCTGGTGACCGATGTGTTCTGGCGTGATCTGGTGCTCAATCCGGCTGGCCCGCACCACAACCGGCTGGAAGACATCACGGTGCGCGGGTCCATCATCAACTTCGGGGACCCGATGCACTGCCCCGGCATCAGCAACGGCAACATCGTCGCCGGGATCTCGGTGGCCAAGCCGCTGGACGGGGTGATCCCTGGCGGCATCGCCGGGCCCACGTGCCTGACACCGGAGCAGACACCGGACTGCCTCCTCTCGATCAACCTGGACGGGGACCTGTACGGCAGCGCGCCGGTCGGTCCGCCGGTGGGCACCGCCGTCATCGACAGCGGCGCCCCGTGGGTCAGTGAGCCCCTGGTCGGTCAGATCGAGACGCGGATCTATAACTTCATCGAGTCCAGCTCTTTGATCGAGGGCATCATGGCCGTCGCCGAAGGAGTGGCCCAGGAGTTCGAGTACCCGTTGTCCAACACGATCGCGTTGTGCCACGCCATCTTCAACGGCATGACCTTCGCGCTGGCCGGGACGAATGCTCCACACTGGCAGTACGGGCCCTATGTTCCCGCTCTCTATGGATGGCTGGTCAATCGGGTCGCGACGGCGCTTGCAGCATGAGGAAAATCGTCGTCCTTTTCGTTCTGCTGTCTTTGACGTTGTTGTTCTCCTTCTGGGATCCGCAGGCCCAGGCCCAACCCATACCGATTCCGCCGGTGCCCGTTCCTCCCCTTCCGCCGCCCGGTGGTGGTGGGATCATCGGGGCCCTGCCTTCATTGGGTGAAGGCTTGGGCGGTTTGGGCGGCGGCGGTGGTTCGGCGCCGGGTGGTAATACACCGGGTATCGGTGGTCAACCGGGTGTCGGTTTCGGTGCTCCTGCTCTGGCCCCGCCAACCGGGGGAGTTTTTCTTTGTCCCGGTGTCGGTGCCGCCGGTGCCGCCTTTGGTGGCGGTGGGGGTTATTGCGACTTTGATTTTCGTGAACTTATTGGGGGACATGGCAATATGCACACCCATTGTGAATGGGGTGGCTTTACGCCTGTGGCAATAATGTTTAATTGCTGGCGCGTCTTTCCTGGGCAACCTGACCACCCTAAATTAAATGATCCAGATATTATCCCAGATGGATGGGGTGTGCCTTGGGCAATTCAAGGGCCTACCCCTGATAATCAATGGCCTCCCCCAGGTTTGGTACCGGGGCCTGAATTGCTCCCACCCCCACCGCCGCCCGGTGCGCCGCCGCCAGAGCCTCCACCGCCGCCAGAGCCTCCACCGCCAGGACCATTAGGTCCACCACCGGGACCATTGCAAGGGCAGCTTGGACCCACCACTGGACCCGTGGGCCTATTTCCATGAAACGAAAATGGACAATTCTTTTAGGAGCAGTTATTGGTTTTACTTGGACTATGTGGGTATTAACCCCACCGCCAGTCCACGCCGACACCCAATGTCCCTATCCCGGTGTCGGCATATTGAACGTGAATATCGGCGGCATCGGCGGCGGGTTTTGCGACTTCCCCACCGAGATCAACGGAGCCCATTGGCACTGCCAGGGCGGCGGGGTAAGTCTTGGTCTCGGTGGAGTTTTTACCGGACTTGGTCAAGTTGGTACTGGTGCTCTCGTTGGTACCGGACAAGGAGTTGGCGGTATCAGTTGCAATTGGAAGTGTCCTGATGGCACCGATGCTCCCGCCCCCAATCCTCCCGGTGCGTGGAAAGATTATCTGGTGCCGATGAGCAGCACGAATTTCTGCCGAGATCACATGACGCCCAATGGTTTTTGGAGTGCGGCCGTCCTGCCCACCGAAGGTATCCCGCCAGCGGGAGAGGATCATCCCGAACTGATTCCCCAACCGATTCCGGCGCCGCTGCCGGGAATGCCATCGCCGCCTCCCCCGGTTCCGCTTCCCGCGCCGCCACCGTGGTTGCTCCCGCCGCCGCCTCCTGACGGCCCGCCGCCGCCGGAACCACCACCTCCACCCCCGCCGTAAACAAACCTGTAACCTGCCAGGTCCGAAGCGTGAAAAAGAGAAAGGACGTATTCGCTGACGGAAGCAGGGTCGCAATGTCCGGTTTGTTCGAAGTTCTTGCGGCGTCACCCGACGAGGAGAAGATCGCCCAGCAGCAAGCCCAGGACAGGCTGGCGGCAGCCGTCTACGACGTGCGCGAGGCCTACGGCGACTTCCTGTTCCGAGCGGCCTCGATCTACGAGTTCCGCACACGGGTGGCGCTGATCAAAGGCTCGGCCGACCAGGAGATCTACAAGATCGTCGACCGCCATCTGCGGCCGGTGACCGGCGTCATGCGCCACATCATTGGCCGCGACGGCGTCTTGGAGAAGGAATTCCGGTCCCGGCAGTCTGCGGAATACACCGAGCATGGTCCGAAGGTGCACGAGGTCCGCACCGAGGATCCCAGTGGCCGGGAGTGGAGTGGCTTCTTCGAGAGTCCCGAGCGGGCCCGGCAGTGGGCCGAGAGGCGAGAGGAAGGTGGTCCCTACGACCCGATCCCGCCCGGTGGGATCGAGAACATCGCCTTCCAGAAAGGCGCCCCGTTCGCGGGCTACAAGGACTTCGCCGCCTGTGTGGCCGCCAACCAGGACAAAGACAATCCGCAGGCCTATTGCGGCAAGATTAAACACCAGGTGGAAGGTGCGCATGATCATGAGCAGCTGACCGCCGCCGGATATGACTCCACTCAGGACGTCACCAACCCCCGGCGTTACCGCTGGAAGCCGGTGGAGGGTGCTCAGTATCTCGGCTGGCACGCGATCGAGGCCGATGGTACCGAGGGAGCCGTGGATACCGAGGAGACCTTCCGGCCTTCCAGCGGTCCGCTGATTCCTGAGGGTGACTGGCCCGGCTTCCAGGACAGCGTTACCCAGCCCGCCGAGTCCAAGATGGAGGACCACGTCTTCGTGCCCGGTGAGCACGACAAGAGCTACGGCGACACCAGCGGCGCCGACTTCGCTCCCAAGTCTTCACGGCGGCGCCAGGCCACTGAAGAATTTCAGCCGGTGCAGCCCACGGGACCGCCGGTCATCAACGCCACCGACCCGGGTCAACCGCTATACGCCCCACCGGGTGCCCGAGGATTCGACGAGAGCGGCAAGGTCATCTCGCGGCGCCGTTCGGCCTGGGACGAGGACTACGGGCCGGAGGGCCCCTACACCGACATGTCGGGCCGGGAGTCACCCGCGTTCGAGTCTCCACGAAAGCCCACCGAGGAAACCCATCCCGGGTGGAAGCGCGACGAGTGGGGCCGGATGGTCCAGCCGGAAGGCGGTACCGACCCCTACGCACGCCGCCAGGAGCCGGGTGGGACGTACTCCCCGCTGGGCTCCACCCTGGTGCTGCGCTATTTGGGCTTCTGCTATCGCAACAGCCTGCCGCCTACGCTGGCCAGGCTGGAACGCCACGGTAAGCAACTGTCCCCAAGTGATTACCTCAAGATCGCGGACGCGCTCTCCAAGCTGGCCGCGCTTCCCCCCGAGGACAAGAACCGAGTGGGCCAGTTGGTCCGCTGGGCCGAGACGTATCACGGCGAGGGCGACGTCGAAGACAAGTCGGGCCCGTTCGCCGGGCCGCACGGCAGCTTCCCGGTCGGCACTCCGAAGGATCTCAACGACGCCAAGTCGGTCTGCAACTTCCCGTCGGTGAAGGCCAAAAACCCCGGGGCCTGCAAGAGCGTTCAGAAGCGCACCAAACCCGCCAGCCGTCGGCAGGCCGCTCCGGATTACCTGCAGAAGGCCAATGACGCCTTGACCGGCTTGCTCAACCAGCGCGCCGAAGACTTCCAGTCGACCATCGCGCCGCTGCAGCAGGCGTTGCAGGTGGTGCAGCAGTCCCAGACCATCGAGCAGGCCCAGAACCCGATGGCCGTGCAGCCACCGGCGGGCACTGTCAACGTGTTGCCGGATCAGCCTCAGATGCCAGGTGCCGAGATGGGCGCAGGCGGTGGCTCGCCAGCTGACCAGTCAGCTCCTCCACCGGCGGCCGGTGATATGGGTATGGGAGGCCCCCCGCAGATGGCAGCCAATCGCCGGGCGGGTGGTTACCCAAAAGGCCAACCCGCGAGGGGGCGGGGGTAGTCGAGCGGTTCAAGAACTACCTGACCAAGCGCCCCGGCCTGGCGCGCGGTGACGAAGGGGACATCGAGGATTTCGAGAGGCAGGATGCTCCCGAGGCGGGCCTCGGGCAGCGATCCAAGAGCCTGCTCAAGCAGGAGTTCGGACTCCAATCCGACCGGATCGCCGCCTACCGGCAGGCGTGCCAGGTGTTCGGATGGGATCTGGTCAACGCCAGTCGCCAGGCGCTGCGCAAAGAGGCCCCCAACTCCAATCCCGACTCCCACCGGCTGCACGGTCCGTTCGCCGGATTTTCTGACTGGGAAGACTGCACCTCCCAGCACTCTGACGCGAGTGACCCCGACGCGTACTGCGGCAAGATCTACCACCAGGTCTGGAAGGGCAGGGAGCGCAAAGGCGAGCCGCTGTCCAACTTCCAGGACAAGGAAAGCTCTCGCAAACATGGGTGGACCGGGTGGGGTCCCAGCCAGGTGAAAAGCCATCCCAAGGTGGCTGGGTGGGATTGGAACAACTACCTGGAAGCCTATGAGCGCCCCACCCCGGGCCGGTTCGCCTGTTCTTGCGGCGAGGAGCATGACATGCCCGGTCACCATGAATGCAAATGCGGTCGGCTCTGGAACGGATACGTCATCGGGACCGGCGGCTCCAACCATGAAGCGGCTGCCGAGAAGTATCTGGTGCGCGAGATCATGACGCGTCCGGACATGATCGTGGCCAGTATCACCGCGCGTCCCAGGCACGAGGCCGCTGGTGATCACGAGGCCACCGAGGACGACTGGCCCACCGAGCACCACCCGAAGACGCCCAACAAGGAGCACAAGATCCCGGGCGACTGGGCTTACCGCAGCCCCAAGGGCCGCTACGGTCCGCACCCGATGCCCCGGCGGCCGAGCCCGCAAACCCAACCAGCGCAGCTATGATCTCGACGGTTTGCTGGGGATGCAAGCGGCTGGCCGAGATAGTTCACACCGACCACCTCGGATTCGGCTATTGCGTCGACTGCGCTCCGCCACCCCGTGAGATTGAGGCCATTGAGTTCTTGTTGGCCACCCCGCCCTTCGAGAAAGGGGACCGGGTGGAGTGCCGCACCGGCGCCGAGATCTACGACGGCGTCGGCACCGTCGAGGACATGACCTTCGACTTCGAGCACGGCGGCTCCCTCGTCTACCCCGCGTTCCTGGTGAAGATCGACGAACCAGCCAACGAGTACAGCCCGGCCGAGGCGTGGTACACCGAGGTCTGCCTGACCAAGGTGGGTAAGAAGTGACCGCGCCGGGAGGCGGACGGTTCTGGGTCGGCAACGCCGACCAGGAGCTGCGGCGGCTGCGTGCGATGGGCGCCACGCTGCCGACGTCGGCGCCGCAGGCCCGGCTGGAAGCCCGGCGGATGTCCGACACCGTCACCCGAGGCTCACTGGTCGACAACACCAACCGGATGATGGCGGGCGACTTCCGGCGTCGCCGGATGGCCAGCCTGCGCACCGGCGCCAATGTCCAGCTGGCGATGCCCAAGCTGCGCACCCCGCTGGGATCCCTGGAAGACAAGAACGTCCCGTTCAACATCGAGGATCGTAAGGAGCGCGCTGAGTGTCGCAGGTGGGCTCGGGCTTTCTACATCACCCACGACTTGGTCCCGCTGCTGGTCGACATTTACGCGCGGTTCCCCTTGGTGGGTTTGGAGTTTCGTAGCACCGACCCGCTGATCGAGAAGTTCTACACACAGATGTTCATGGAGGAGCTGGACTACGAGAACTTCCTGCCCGACTGCCTGGGCCGTGAGTACTACATCGCCGGTGAGGTCACTGCGCTAGCGCACTTCAACGAGTCACTGGGGGTGTGGTCGAGCGAGGAGATCCTCAACCCCGATTTCGTGCGGGTGTCGAAGAGCCCCTTCGTCCAGGAGGAGCGCGTCCAGTTAATGGTCAAAGACCTCGTCGAGAGTCTGCGTGACGGGCCGATGGGCATGGGTGTGGAGGAGGAGACGCGCTCCGAGCGCGAGGAGCGGCTCTACGAGTACCGCCAGCTGGTGCACTACTACCCCGAGATCATCCGCGCCGCCCAGCAGGAGGATGGGCTGGACATCAGCCCGGCCAAGTGGAGCCGCATCGTCAACCGTAGTGCCCCCTGGCACGACTACGGCACGCCGCCGCTGCTGCGCAGCTTCCGCACCCTGATGATGGAGGAGAGCCTCAACGCCGCCCAGGACGCCGTGGCGGACCGCTTGTACTCCCCGATGATCGTGGCCACCTTGGGCCTGGAAAACATGGGCGACGGGCTGCCGTGGATCCCCAGCCAGACCGACCTGGACGACCTGCGCGACGACATGCAGAACGCGTTGATGGCCGATTTCAAACTGATCTGCCACCACATGGGTCTGAACATCGAGAATGTCTTCGGCCGCGAGAGCGTCCCGCGCTTCGACCAGGACTACGAGCGCATCGACCTGAAGTTGATGCAAGCCTGGGGGATTGGCTCGGCGTTGATCATGGGCGGCACGGCGGCCGCTGGGACCTATGCCAGCTCCGCGCTCAACCGTGAGGTGTGCGAGCTGCTGATGAAGTCCTTTCAGAAGAAGGTCATCAGGCACATTTCGGGCCGCATGGAGGTCATCGCGGAGGCCCAGCAGCACTATGCCTACGAGAAGAAAGGCGGCTACCGGCGCCCGCTGTATCGCGAGGTGGTGCAGTTCAACGAGGAGACGGGCGAGGAAGAGATTGTCCGCGTGCCCCAGCTGCTGACCCCCGACGTCGAATTCCGCACCCTGAACCTGCGCGACGAGGCCCAGGAGCGTCAGTTCATGATGATGCTCAAGCAGGCCGGGGTGCCGATCTCCGACAAGAGTTTGGCGATCAACATTCCGATCGATTTCGAGCAGGAGCTGCCGCGCGGCGCCGACGAGACGGTGGACAAGCTGGTGGCCGCTGCCGAGGCGATGGGCAAGGCCCAGGAGATCATCGACGACAAGGGCCTGCCCTACCCAGCCGAGCTGGCCCAGTACCTGATGGCCACGCTGACTCTGCGCCAGGGCCTGGCGCAGACCAAGATGATGGAAGGCCAAGAGCAGCAGCTGGATCAGATGGCAGCTCAGCAGGGCGCTGCCGGGGCGATGGGTGCGCTGCCTGGTGTCCCACCCGCTCCCCCACCGCCGCCGGAGGAGGGTGGCGGCGGTGAAGGCGAGGGGCCCCCGCTGCCCCCGCCGATGCCGCTGCCGGTGGGACCACCGCCGATGGGTCCCAACGGCGCCATGCCTCCGGTGGGCATGCCGCTGCCGCCGCAGATGGTGGCCGGGCTGCATCTGGTCGGCGCCAACGAAAACACCGAGCTGAGAACGGAGTACGACACCCGGTTGCCCAGGCAGCCCAAGGCCCCCTTCCAAGTGAGCGCACCGCACGCCAGTGGTCCCGGTATTTTGCCGCCCGACATGGAGGTCGGCGGCGAAGAACGACACAGCCAGGAGTTCAACGACATCATGGAGCCGTCGCGCAACTACGCCCGCCCGGCGATCAGCGACGATCTGCGCGGCAATAGTCCGCGCAAGGCCAAGCGCACCCGCACCGGCGGGATCCGCAAGCGCACCGAGTTCGAGATGGACCCCAGCTCCTACGGCACCCGCAAGCGCATGACGGAGTCTCAGGTGGAGGCCGCCGTTCGTCGTCGTGAGGCCCAGGCCAATCCGCCTCGGGTGGCCGATTTGATCAACGATCCCGGTTTCTGGGACAGCACCGGCCTGAGTGGGTATGAAAACCAGGTGCGCGGTGCTTTCTATGACATCATGCGGGGCCGCGACGACGAGGACACCCGCCAGTCGATGGAGGTCCTCGAAGACGCGCTGCGCCGCTACGAGAGCAATACGGGGGTGCGGCCGCTATGGTGAGGCATTCAGTGCTCGGCTTCGCCCACGGGGTGCTCGACGTGGTTGAGACGATCGGGGACATGGTGTGGCGCCGCGAGCCGGTAATCTCGGCCGCGCTCAACGGTGAGGCGATGATGCCCGATCCGCCCCCGCTACCCGAGCCCCCGCCACCTCCGGCGGCGCCGCCCCGGTTCGAGCAGTTCGGCCTGAAACTGCCCAACGGCAACATCGCCTGGACGACATACGCGGGGCGAGCGCTGGGCACTCCCCAAGAGCGCGAGCAGCTGGTGGAGGTACTGCGCCGCACCGCCGTCGATCTTTGTTTCGATGCGAATAATTTCCTGAGCCACTACGGCTGGGCTAGACGCCTCGGTGTCCCAGCTGTGCAGTGGGGGGATATCGAGTTGTATCCCCTGGTTGTTGAAGATGAGTCCAAAGATGTTGTGTTACCGGCGTTATCGGACATCCCCGGTCAGCCCAACACCAACGGGTCCTCACCTGGGTAGATATCAGGTAAGGTGACCAACACCACATTCCAGAGCACACACTGAGGGGAAAGTGATTGTCCGATATGATGTCTGACTCCGAGAACACCACAGAGGTTTATTACTTGACTCTGCCGGTCGAGAGTCCCGATCAGGCGACCAGCCTGACCAATTACTTGAACGCGCATGGCATCGAAGCGGTTTCGGAGGATACCGGCGTTACGTCCCCCATCGGTGAGGCGGCGGCGGTCGCGGTGATCCGTCAGCTCCATGTTTCCTGGAAGCTCTTTTGGAAACACTCTGACGCAGAAGTCTTCGGGCTTTCAGTCTACGTGAAGCCAGCCCACTTCTGTTCCGAGGAGTTGCGAACGCCATGAGCTGGATGCACCATGCCGACGCGGAGCAGGAGAAGCACACGGGGGGCATGGTGGCACTTTATCCGCGCAGCGATTTTGCACAGATGCTGGCAGTGCCGGGCGGGGAGCCGGTCGACGATCTCCATTTGACGCTGGTGTTCCTGGGCGAGGACGTCGGCTATCAGGATCCGAGTCCGCTGGTGGTCGCCACCGCGCGGGTGGCCGAATCCTACGGTGAGATCACGGGCCGGGTGTTCGGTCATGCGGTGTTCAACCCCGACGGGCATGAGGGCCGCAGTCCTTGCGCTGTTTACCTAGTGGGTCATTCACCCGAGTTGTCTCAGATCCACACCGATGTCGTGCGGGCTGCCGAAGACGTATTCCCGATCCCCGATCAGCATGAGCCCTGGCTGCCCCATGTAACCGCCGGGTACAGCGACCAGGCTTCTGTTCACCCCAGCAGAGGTGGTTCCCCGTTATCAATCGGGGAGTTTACCGGCGAGGTGATCTTCGATCGGTTGGGCTTGGCTTTTGCCGGAGATACCCAGTTCTTCCCGTTCCATGGCGCGGCCTTGGTGGGGGCTCGTCTCGGTTATCCTCTGTTCCGTCCCCTGTAACTCGTCCTCCTCAGAGCCCGAAAGGGTAGGAGGAGCGATGACTACGATCCACACTGCGCACGGGCCCGGTGAGCTGGTCGAGACCGAAACCGTGCACGGCCGTACGAGCTATCGCGTTCGGGGCCCCGGCTTCGACGTCTGGGTGGACGCCACAGCTGCCCGCACCGCCAGCGGCGACGGACCGCCGGAAAATCTGTTCACCTACCAGTTCTCGCCGGATAAGGTGATCGATCCCGACGCGTACATACGCGGCGCCGCCACCTATGCGATCGGATCCCGAGGCTTCGCTCACGACCCCGCATTGCACGTCAACGAACGCAACACCACCACGCTGCCATATAACCCCACCCCACAGGTAGACGCGCTCACCACGCCGGGGCCCAACCAGAGCTGGGGGCCGGGTGAATTCGGTCAGATCGACCCCGACGAGCGGCTGCGCCCCAGCGACTCGCTGAGCCTGCGCAGCCGTGGCCGCGATACCAAGGGCCCGGGACCCAAGCCGAATCTGTTCGCTACCGGCGCCCACAGCGCGATGCGCGAGCGCCCGCAGATCGTGCTGGGCAGGGACTATCCCCTGCTGCAGGATCCGCACTACGACGACTACGGGCCTGTGGAAAACGAGTATGAGCGTCAGTGGGCGGACGAAGAACCTTCTGATTTTGAGCTTGGACGTGGCACCTTTCCTCAGTATCACGACCAGCATCAGACTCGGCAAGGCGGCATCGAGGAGTACACCCAGCTGCGCCATGAGCCGTTCCATGAGGACAAGCCCTCCCACGTTCCCCGCGAACGTGGCCGAGAGGCCCCCGAAGGCCCCCAGTTGCGACCGAGCGACAATCCGGTCTATCCCTTTGACCGCGTCTCCCCGTCCGGTGAAACGGGTACCGAGATGTTCGAGGGTGACGAGCCCGAGTGGTACAGCTGCCCCGACTGCGGAGCCTGGCACAACCCGTACCGGCACATGAAGAACCGCCGCAGCCCCAAGCCGCCGCGCTCCGACGACATCTTCCAGCCCGCCTGGCGCGGATCCATGGTGTGTGCCAGCTGCCACGAGGCCGAGGGGCGGCACCGCGATCCCTTCGAGCATGACGACTATTTCAGCGAGACACTGCCGCACGGCGCGGCGCCCGAGCTGGTCAAGGATCCCGGCAACGAGACGAACGTCTTCATGAAGCGCGTGCCGGGTCCCGGCAAGTTGAAGGGTGAGCACCGCTACAAGGAGGGACCGTCGTTCTGGGACCGGATGCGCGGCCGGGCGGCCAGCATCTTCGATGACATCGAGCCGCCCACCGACATGCCCGCCCACTTCGCTGACGTGCGTCCGCTGGCGTCCGACTTCATCGACCCCATCGCGACCGCGATGTCAACCATGGAGCGTCAGGCCGCGATAGACGACGCTAGCTATGGTCTGGATCCGCGTGTCGGCATGGAGATGGATCTGGTCCAGTCCGACCCGGTAATTCGCGAAGCGGCCTGGCGGGACGTGCAGCGTAAGGCCAAGCGGCTGCGTAGCGAGGGCCGGGTGCACATCAAACAAAACACTCCTGAGATCATCTCAGCGACCGTCCAGGGCGATCACGGCTTCTACGACTGCATGATCATTCGCGGGAACGTGTTCGATCTTGGTAACCAGTCCGTCACCGCCTGGCGCTGCGGATGTCCGTGGGGACGATGGGCTTTCAAACGCCGTCTAACGTACGTGGGGCGCTTCTGCAGCCATGCCTATGCCGCCTACCAGGAAATGCGTTCAGCGTTCGATCGACCGGGCAAAGGCACCCGTTTCAGAAGGATGTCGGGCGTGGTCGAAGAGTTTAAGAAGTGGGCCGAGGAAAACGGCCAGCCGACCGACATCGACGGGGTGGCTAACTTCGTCACCAAGTCTCGCGATGACGACGACGAGGGCTACACCGAGGAGGAAGTCGCCCAGCTCTACGACTACGCCGAGGCTCACCCTCGCAAAGTGCCTGAGCGCCAGTACGACATCCCCTACACCTTCGATCCCGATCAGGTGTACAAGGAAGGCCGCGAGATGTTGCGGATGACCCCGCACAGCCTCACACCCGACATCCAGTTCGTCCCCGAAGGCGAGCCCGAGCACCTGGTTGACGTCACCAAAGACGAGCGGACCACCACCGGCCCTGGTCAGATCATGACCGACAAGACGGCGGCGCACGACGATGACCACGATGACGAGAAATCACACCAAGAGCCTGACATCGAGCACTTCACCGTCGAGGCCGCCATCCTGCCCCCGTGGCATTTCGCCGACGCCGACACCCAGAGCGTCACCGACCCGGTGCGCAACGCTCCGAGGCCGGATGCTGGGGAGGCCACCAAGGATCTCAACAAGCTTCGCGACGTGATCCAGGAACCGCTCTCCGACAACTTCGGCAGCATGGACGAGCACAACGACGAGATTCGCGACTTAATCGACGACCTGCACGATGCCGGGACCGACGCCAGCTACTTCTCGGCTTCCCTTCACGAGGCTGACGGTGGCTTCATGGACAAGGGCGACGGCGGCTGGCTGGACGGCGGCTTCGCCGGATCCGGCCGCGACCCCAAAGACTGGTATTCCAGTTCGGCCGACTACGTCGACGAGAACGAGCGTCCCAACTTCCAGGACGTCACCAGTCTGCCCGACGGCGACATCCTCAAGTACAACGATTCCGACTCCGAGGTGAACGCCCCTAAGGAGCCCAGTGACCCTGGTGCGGTGAACACCCCCAAGGAGGCCGGGGTGCTGCCGCCCTTCCTGGCCGACCTGTTCTCTAGCGAGACCGGCTCGATCAGCCCGATGGGTCCCAACATCACTCAGCAGGGTCCGCAGGACGTCGCCGGTGGTGCACCGTTGATGAACGCGGGCGACGACATGACCGAGTCGGGCCTGCCTTCGACGGCCAGCCTGCATTACGCCGACGACGATGACTTCAGCAGCGCCGCCGGTGGCGACTTCGACTTCAGTGGGGGTGATACCTCCGCTAATCCCGGCGACTTTACCGGCGGCGGCGGCGCCGGAGCATCCACGATGCCGTTCACCCCCGGGGCCCCCACCAAAGATCCCTTGGGTGGTGGTGGCGGTGTCGGGGGTACCACGCACATGCTCAGTCAGCCGTCCGGTGGCGGTAGTCAGGGCGGCGGCTTCGCTCCCCCCATCGCACCCATCCTGCCCAGCAGTGGTGGTGTCTCGGGCGCTGGGTTCGGCGGCAACACCGGCTTCGCGCCGTTGTCCGGTGGTGCCCCCGGTGACATGGCGAACGTGACATCGCCGGGTACCAGTTATGCCAATCGTCGTCCTTCGATCAGGGACGGTATCCGCGAACGCAATGCTCGTTACGAACGTCGCGTCGCCTTCGATCCGTCCACGCTGCCACCCGGCTGGGGCAGCACCCCGCCCGACCCCGATGACGACGAGAGCCCGATCCCCAAGATCCCTGGCCTGGACGAGGCTCAGCAGATGCTGCCCAAGATCCCGAGTATCCCTGGCATGCCTGGCGGCAAGGGCGGCAAGGGCGGTGGAGGCGGCGCTGCGGGCGGTGAAGCTGCCGAAGGTGGCGAGCTGGCCGAGGCTGCACCCGAGCTGCTGGCGGTGGCCTCCCGGTACGACCACTCCGACGTGGTGCGTCAGTTCCAGGCCACGGCAGCTGCCCGGCAGTACGGTCGTGGCGGTGGTACACCGCAGGGTGATTCCCAGCGCCAGGCCATGATGGGCGTCTACGGCGCCGGTCCAGCTGTGGGCGGTGGTCGACGCGGCACCTTCTCGGACTCCGACATCGCCGGTGCGGCAGCGGGATTCCTGAAGCAGGCCGGGCGTAACTACTCGGCCCAGGAGCAGGCCGACCTGATGAACGAATATCACCCACAGGGTGCACGCAACCTGGACGGCTTAGACCTCCAAGGGACTCATTACGTCCAATGACCGTCGACCTGCGTGACCGCGAGGTAGAACACCGCTTCCGGCGGGCGCTCAAGAGTGCCCAGCGCCAGTTCCACGCGACCTCCATCCTGGCCAACCGCCAGCACAAAGTCGTCGGCCGGGTGGCCAGCATCGGGGAGGACCGCAAGAAGGTTGCCCAGCTGATCCGGCCGTTCACCCTAGCCAAACAAGCCGCTGTGGTGCCCGACTTCCAGTTCCGCGATGGCATGCTCTACACCGCCGTGCGGGCGATCAGCGCGCGCATCAACCAGAACTGGGACGCCTGGCCGTCTGAGGAGCTGGCCAAAAGCTACAAGACGTTTCTGGGCAAACCGTGCTTCGTCAACCACGCCAATTTCGATCCTGATCGGGCACGCGGCCGGGTGGTGGCCGCCCGCTACATCGAGAACGGCAAAGACAAGCACATCCAGGTCATCCAGGAGATCGATGCGCTTCGGTTCCCTAAGCTCGCGCATGAGATCCGGACGGGTGGTTTGGACTCGGTCTCCATGGGAGTCGAGGCCGGGTTCACCATCTGCAGCTACTGCGGTAATCGTGCGACCGATGTGTTCGACATGTGTGACCACGTCAAATTCCACAAGGGCCAGCATCTGCCGGATCCGCGCACCGGCGAGCCCCAGCTGGTCTATGAGAACTGCTACCGCTTGGGCTTCTTCGAGCTGAGCTATGTATTCGATCCGGCGGACGAGACGGCGGTGGTGAGTCAGGTGATCGTGGCCGGGAAGCGCACCGAGGCGGGCAAGTTCGTCAAACGCGAAGGCGCCCGGCCGATCGACCCCGACAGCGAGGTCTACGTCCACTTCAACCGGCACGCGTTCAATCGACAGCGCCGCACCGGCCAGCCGCAGGCTGACCTGTGGTCGATCCGCCAGCCCGATTCCAGGACCGGCAAGCACGTGCGCGGTTACATCGATGACCTGCATCTGCGCAACGCCCGATTGCATGTTCAGCCAGCTGGCAGCCAGCTGTACAAGGACACCTTCTCAGGGGAGCGCGGCGAGGGGGATCGCACCGTGCACGCGGGTATCTACGGGATCTTGGACAAAGGCCCGCCACCGGAGGGTATGCCCATGTCGATCGTCGGCTACAACCCTAAGACCGACAGCACCTTCGTGCACAAAGACACCGGCGAGCCGGTTCACGAAGCTGACCACATCCACTTCGATCCCTCCGGTGCGGTGTACGCCTACAAGGCCGACGGTTGGGGACGCACCGCCCGGCACAAAAAGGCTTGGGGCGAACAAGAAGCTCCCGAAGATATTGACACTCTCAGGGACGATGATGACGACTCTGCCGATGACTACGAGTTCGTCACCCCGTACCGCCCGCGCGAAGAAGACATGCCTTTCCAGAATCCCATCGAATCCCCCGAGGAACTGCAGACCCCCGACTTCGACGAGACGAAGCGGCTCGACCGGACCCAGGAGGAGCAGGGCCTGGACAGCGATCGTCTGGTGGAGGACGTCGGGGAAGTAGGAGCGCCGTCCCAAGAGGGCCAGCAGGCCCCAGAAGCTCAGCCCAGAGCGGCGAGGAAAACAAGGAGGAAGACCATGGCTCGGACACGGACCAGGTATGCCGCTGAGGAGGACGAGGACGACCGTCGCCCCCCGTGGCTGCAGGCAGATGAAGGTGCCCCCGAAGACGAGGGCGGCGAAGAAGACTTCGGTGGTGGCGAGCCGCCCGGCGAATTCGGCGGCGCCGATGAGTTCGAGGGTGGCGGCGTCGAGGACATCGTGGACGACATCGAGGAGGACGTCGACCGGCTGAAAGACGAGCTGGGCGACGAGGACGAAGAGGACGAGGGTCCCCTGCCGCCCACGCCCACCGAGACGCAGGGCCCTCCACCCCAGTTCGCCGCCAGGCGCCGTCGCCAGTCTTCCCGCCGCACTGCCGGGGATGACGAAGACGACGATTCCGATGACGATGACGACGAAGACGACGACAAGGACAAAGACGACAACAAGCCGCCGTGGCTCAAAGACAAGGAATCCGCCCGGCGCCCGGCTCGTCGACCTGTGAAGTCGGCCTCGTCAGGAAATAAGAAGAGAAAGGGCACGCAGAAAGGAACCCAGACCGTGGGAGCACCTCGACTGTCTGAGCGCGGCAGGGTGGCGACGACTGGTCGTCGTCAGCACCGCCGCACGGCCGACGACAGCGGCCACACTGATGGTGGGCCTTACGGCGAGAACGATCTGGGTGAGCAAGCCGAGACTTTCATTCCGTCGGTGTACGGCGAGGGCGACGGCGTTCCACCGGCCGAGGCGGTGGCCGCACCGACCGGCGATGAGTCCAAGGCCCCCAACTCCGAGAACAACCTGGTGGCCCGCATCCAGGCGAAGAGCCGCAGCCTGCAGGCCGATATCGACACCTACAACCGGATAACGGCAGGCCAGAGGCGGGGCGGGGAGATTCCGGAGAGCTTCAAGAAAAACATCAAGCGCAAAGGCGAAGACGGCGAAGAGAAGGAGGCTCGTCGTCGCTACGCCGAAGGTGTCGAGCAGCCCACCGTTACCAATCCCGAGCTGTCGGGTACTGACGACCAGAGCCTGCGCGGCGACGACTTCCAGGACGTGGGTCTGTCTCCCACCGAGACGCAGCCCAAGGACGCCAGTCGTCACTGGTTCGCCCAGTTCAACAACTGGCTGACCCAGGTGACCGGCCAGCCGTGGAATGCGCACGGCGCCGGAACCCTCACCCGGGCGGCCGCGCGCTGGTCTAAGGGGGCGGGCGTCCCGCTGGACGCGTTGTTCCCCACCCTGCAAACCGCCTTGCGTCAAGCACAAAAGGTTGAAGCAAGGAGTAACACTATGCGTCGACAGGCCGACGAGAAGCTGGAAGTCGCAGCTCCGGACGATCGTGTTGACGTAGAGAGGCCGGTCTCGGATGAGACCGACGCCGATGCCCAGGCAAGTCAATTCGACTTGGGGGACTTCGCCAACAACGCCGGTGATGATGTAGCGGATCCGGACATGAGCGTCGACTCTCAGATCTGGGCCCCGGGTGAGGGTGCGGCAGCTGCCGGTGGCAGTAATCGCGAATCATCCCGGGAGAAGTTCGCAGACGGGCTCACGGCGCTGCGGTGCGCTGAGGCCTATGTTCGCTGCGGACTGGCCCCCTTCCAAGCACGGTTCAAGCTGGCGAGTTGGTTGCAGACCATTCGCCACTCCACCGTGGAGGACCGGGCCAACCTGCTCGACGCGGTCTATAAGGCCAACGTACGAGCCTTCGCCGCAGCCAGGGTGCCCGCCGGATCGACACGCGGGGCTCAACGAGGCACTGTCCCCCCGGGCTTCGGCTCGGGCCATCGGGTTGCGTCAACCGAGCGAGAGAGTGCCCTGGACCCCAAGTTCGACGCGATGATGTGGCTGGGCTAAGGGCCCGGTCCTGAGTTCTCTGAGAGGAGGCGAACCCTATGTTGCGGGTAACAATCAACAACCCGGCGCAACAGCGAACCCTGATGCCCAAGTACGCACAAACGCAAGCGACTGCCTACGCGGGCTTCCTGGACCCTAACTGGCCGCGCACGTATGACATCTACCCAGGAAGTGTGATGAAGCTCCTCCACGACGAGGTCTTCACGCTCTGGGACGGCAACGGTCAGCCTTTCGGTCTGTCCAGCCTGTTCGTCGCACCCAGTCTGGGTATCGACGAGGTGCTGGCGACCGGGGGCAACGAGTTCACCGTGTGGCAGCTCGATCCGCAGGGCCTGTTCGAGGTTCTGGCCCCGGCGTTCGACCAGCAGGCAACGTGGGCCTCACCACAGCACGGTGGTGTCCAGCTGCTGACCGCTACCACCAGCTCGGTGGTGCTGCCCAACGGCATCACGCAGCCCCCGGGTGTGCTGACGCCGACCGGCGCCAACAACTCCAACTCCATCGCCAGCCTGGTGTCGGTGGTGTCCACGTCCAAGATCCTCATCAGCGGTCGTCGTAACTTCTTCGCGACGAGCGTGGCGCTGGGGACCGGAAGCTAAGGAGGGAGACCATGGGACTTCCAGCTCTTGTTGCTCACGGCTCCGGCCTAGAGCGTTTCGGTTCCGCTCGCTCATCGGACGAGTTCGTGGTCCAGATGGGCCAGTTGCAGCAGCGTCTGGGCGGCCGCAAGTTGTCCATGCGCGAAAAGCAGGTCCGGATGGCTCATATGCTGCGGGATGCCAACAATGGCATGCTGCGGCTCGGCCAATCGATGATCGGCCCCATTCAGCTGCAATTGCGGTACCAGGGTATTTTGCGCAACGTATTGTTAGAAGATACGTTAACACCCGGCGTACCAATTCAATACGACATTCTTGACCAGCTCGGCCAGGCATATGTTCTCCATGGCGCGGAAGGTGAAATCCGGATAACGCCGTTCGAGGGCAAGCGCGTTGAGGTTCAATTATTCCGAATTGCGACGTTCCCCATTATTCGCAAGGAGGACCTGTACTTCCTTCGGGCAAATCTGGTCGAATACCAACAAGACTTTTCCAAGCAGGCGATTATGCGCCAGGAGGATGGTCGGTTGGTATCCCTGGTCGAGACGGCCGCCGCACAGTACCGGCTCGTCGACTCCTCAGCCACGCCGGTGACCGGCAGCCTTCCCAATGAGATCTCGGTGGCCGGGGACATCCTGGCACCCGACGACCTGTACAACGCGGTGACCTTCACCGACCAGCGCATGCTCGACTCGACGCGCCTTCTGGTGAATCCAAAAGAATATCGCGATTTTTATAGGTGGGATATCAACACGACGGGCTGGGCCTTTAAGGACAGCGTTGTCGCGGGCGAGCGAATCGTTCAATTCGGCGAATTCCAAATCGGCAAGTCGATCATCATTCCGATCGGCACCACGTACCTGACTCCGGATCCGGAATTTCTTGGAGTATTTCCGGTCATGTACAGCCTGGACGTCGAGGAGAATAACCTCGTCCAACAGTTCCATAAAGGCTGGGTCATGGACGAATTGGTTGGACTTGCCATATTGAACCCCCGGGGCATCATAATTCTCCGGAAGCAATAAGTCCAGCAATTCGTTCTGCGAATTCCAATGCGGAACAATAGAGCTAAGAGGTCCCGGGGCGATCCCCCGGGACTTCTTTCTCAAGGTAGGCGAGGGCACGTCGAACACCCTCGACGGTGTCCCCGAGTAGACCGAGGGCCCGGTTATGCTGCTGGCACAGAACGCCACGAATGACCTTGGTGACGTGGCAATGGTCAGGCACCAGGTCCTCAGTGTTGCCGCAGATCTCGCACGCCTTCCCTTCGAGAAACGCGTCTCTCTCCGAGGCGGTGAGTCCGAAGTCCCGTTTCTTGTTGGCTCTGCGGCTTCTCGCAACGGTGCTGCAGGTGGGACGCATGTGCCCGCTGGACTGCTTCCTGTAGACGGCGGGTACCCAGCCGCACGAACGGCATCTGACCATCTTGGCGTGAGTGCTGTGGGATTCGATGACATGGACAGCTCTCCCGTTGACCGGCATGCGGTGATTATTGCAATGGCCCACGCCGTCCAGGTGCTGGCAGCGGGCACCGCCGTCGAGACCAAGCCGGTGAACATCTTCCCCGGCCGCAACCCCGGGCCCTGGATGACCATGGGGGACGAGGGCCTCAGTGATGACGTCGGGGAGATGTTCGTCCAGAATCCCCGGTGGGTCACCAAGCTGAAGGGTCCCGGGTGGGCGTCGGGTGTTCCCCAAGACACCGGCCCCGAGGACCAGGCCGAGCGGATCTGGCGCCAGGTCAAGTACAGCCCCGGCGAGGGCCGGTTCTATCACCCCGACACCGGCGAGGACGTCGGTGAGCCCGAGTGGGGGCATTTCCGGTCCGACCGCAGACTGTTCGTTTCGGCGATAGCCCAGGCCCTGGTGGTGCTGGCGCGGGGCACCAAGGTGCGCGAGAAGATCGACTTGGAACACCTCATCGGCAACACGATGGACCACTACCGCAATGCCACGCCGGATCAGCAGACCGAGGGCCGATGGTGGTATCGGGGCGCACACGAGGCCACCAAAGACCTGTCCAACAAGACCATCCACGACTTCCCCCGAGCGGCTGGCATCATGGCCGGGCTGTCCCCGCATGAGGAGTGGGGCAACAACCTGCAGAACGGGATGCACTTTCTGCTCAACTACCGGCCCGAGAACAAATACGACTGGCAGCAGAGCTACATCCACCCCAAGGTGCACCAGCAGTGGATGGCCGAGAACGGCCACGAACCCAAGACCGCCGAGGAGATGGAGCGCTACGCCGATGCCCACGGCCAGGTGATGCCGGAGATGGCCGACCCGAACATCCGCGAGGAGTGGCTCAACGGGCTGGCGCACACCGGCGTCGACACCCAGCTGGCGCGGATGACGCGCGCGGTGGCACAGGCCCGCAAGAAGAAAGTCAAGTCCACCGGCTTGCCAGGCGAGTTCAATCCGCAGACGCCGATTGGATCCGCCGGGCTGCCGACCATCGGCGGCAACGTGGAACGCTCCAAGGCCATCTTCAACGCGCCGCGCGATCAGTGGCAGCAGCATCTGAGCGGGCCCAAGATCAACAGCTTCTACAACAACATCGTCAACGCCACCCCGATCAACGACCAGGGCTACTACACCAACCTCGACGACCAGGATGCGGTGATCGACACCCACATGGTCCGCGCCATGGCCCAGCCGCACGGTGGCACGTTGGAGACACGCTATCTGGCGCCACCCGAGCTGGGCGGTTCGGAGATCGATCCGGTGACCCGGCAGCAGATTCCGGTCGGCTACAACCTCTATCGGCATGCCGTGCAGGAGGCCACTCGGCGGCTGAACGCCGACCGGGCGCCGCACGAACACCTCACCCCCAAGCAGGTGCAGGCCACCGTCTGGTTGAAGTTCAAGGAGGATCTGGACCGGCAGAAGTACGACGCCAACGCGGCCAAGTGGGAGGCCAAGAATCCCGGCAAGACATACCCGGGTCCGAAGAAGGCGCCCAAAGGTGAATTGGCTTGGCCTAACCCCAATTACACGCCGGAGATCGGGGAGGAGTACGACCCGCGTCGGGAGCTGCCCGACATCGGCAACCGGCCCAACTGGATGCGCCCGATGGCCAAGCTGTTGGCGATGGCTGCGTTGGCCCGAGCCGATCATCTGTTGCGCCATGCGACTCGGTAGTAGCGTTTACGCTGGCTTTGTTTGACAGACGTTCAGCCTGCATACCCTGTTGAAAAGGTCGGTTCGCGGGGAAAAGGGCGAGAGGACTTTTGGAGGAGCCATGGGCGAGATACAGGATCTTCTTCAGCCAATCATCGATTGGTTTGAAGAGCGAACCAGCCTCTCCGAAAGACTTGATTCGATAGACACCAAGCTAGGAGGACTCATGGCATTAGTTGACGACCTGCAGACATTGCTTACCACCCTGCAGACCGACGTACAAAACCTGGCGGCTGGCCAGCAAAGCGACCAGTCGACCATTGCCAGCTTGCAGTCCCAGTTGGCCGACGCCCAGACCGCAGTGGCTAACGCCCAGGCCGCTCAGGCGGCGGCCGAGGCCGCAAAGCAAGTCGACGATGCGCAGGTGGCCGATGTGACCGCACAGTTGCAGGCTGCTCAGGACGCTGTGACTCAGCTGCAACAGGTGGTGACCGACCTGGCCAACCAAATC
>Ga0318543_10000012_pt1 | contig 29193 bp, 27 predicted proteins | sample GRESIP168b4f24_FD_203487 | JGI IMG/M metagenome (GOLD analysis project Ga0318543, IMG submission 203487) | Tropical soil microbial communities from Luquillo Experimental Forest, Puerto Rico - GRE.SIPMG.168b4f24 | ecosystem: Environmental > Terrestrial > Soil > Tropical forest > Bulk soil... | reverse complement strand
CCGACCCGGCGAGGGCACGGGTGCGCGTGTATGCCACGCAATCGACGCACAAGACGTTGACTGCGCTGCGGCAGGGATCGATGATCCACGTCTTCGATCAGGACTTCGACCAGAAAGTCGCGGAGCCCTTCCACGAGGCCTATATGGCGCACACCTCGACCTCGCCCAACTACCAGATCCTCGCTTCGCTGGACCTCGGTCGGCGACAGGTGGCGTTGGAAGGTGTTGAACTGGTGCAGCGGCAGATTGAAAACGCGATGCAGTTGCGCGACGCGATCGACAACCATCCCTTGCTCAGCAAGTACATGCGCTGCCTCCGCACGTCTGATTTGATCCCGGATCAGTTCCGGCCGTCGGCCATCGCCCAACCCCTGCGCTCTGGGCTGCGCAACATGATGGCGGCGTGGGATCAGGACGAGTTCGTGCTCGACCCGTCGAGAATCACCTTGTTCATCGGGCCCACCGGCTACGACGGGGACACCTTCAAACGCCAACAGTTGATGGACCGCTACGGAATTCAGATCAACAAGACGTCACGCAACAGCGTGCTGTTCATGACCAATATCGGCACCACGCGCAGCTCGGTCGCGTTCCTGGTGGAAGTCCTTGTCAGCATTGCCCGCGAGCTGGACGAAAGCGTCTCCGAGATGAGTCTTGGTGAGCGCCAACACTTCGAGAAGGCGGTTTACCGGCTTACCGAAATGTCTTTGCCCCTACCTGATTTCAGCGGCTTTCACCCCGCCTTCCTGGATCACACCGGAAGCGAGGCGACGCCCGAAGGGGATGTCCGCCGAGCGTTCTACCTCTCCTACGACGACAACAATTGCGAATACCTCACCGGTGAGCAAATCGATGAACGGCTGGAGGCGGCGGTCGACATCGTATCGGCGACTTATGTAACGCCCTACCCTCCCGGTTTTCCGGTTTTGGTACCCGGCCAGGTGTTCAGCCGCGAGATACTGCAATTCATGCGCGATCTCGACACGCCCGAAATCCATGGTTACGTACCGGAGTTCGGCTATCGCGTGTACACCGAGAAGGCCATCGAGATGGTCAGCGCGTCCGCCGGCTTGACGGGCAACGGTCACCGTGCCGCGGTCCGACGCGCCGAGCCGCCCGTGCAGAAATCGCCCAAGAAGAAGGCGGCGAAGCGCGGTGGGCATGACGGCGACCGGAACCTCCCCGAGGTCGGTGATGGTGAGCTGCTCGGTGAGCAGCAGCCCGGCGACGCGCTCACCACGACCGCGCCAACGGGCGATCGTGGTCCCGCAGAGGTCGGTGCGGAAGAACTCACCGGCAAGCAGTAGCCCGCCAGCGCGGTGCAGGCCGGCAGCGGCCGAGACGTTTGTATTTCTCCCAGGTCTTTCCGCGGGATTTTGTTCGCAAGGACGTTGACGCCGCCCAATCAGACGCGAAGTGTAGGTGTGAACGGCGATCACAGGTCGGCTCGCCGCAGCGGGGGAAGTGACCGGATTGGAGGGCCCCATGGTCGAGCATGGCGCGCACTACATCGGGGGCCGGTGGCAGCCCTCGAATGGCCGGGAAAGGATCGAGGTCGTCAACGCGGCCACCGAGGAGGTGCTGGGGTCGATCCCGGGAGGGAATGCCGAGGACGCGGATAAGGCCGTACGCGCCGCCCGCGAGGCGTTTGCCTCATGGTCGACGACATCGCCGCCCGAGCGGGCCGGTTATCTGAAGAAGGCGGCGGAAGGGCTGCAGCTTCGGCAGACCGAAATCGCGACGCTCGTCAGTCAAGAGGTGGGGATGCCTTTCGCGTACAGCAACGTGATTCAGGCCGGCCTGCCGGTGCAGTCGTTTGTGTCGATCGCCGATGTCGCGCTGAGCTTCCCGTTCGAGCGACAGGTCTACAACTCCTTGGTGGTGCGCGAACCGATCGGGGTTGTTGTCGCGATCACGCCTTGGAATTACCCGCTGCACCAGATCGCGGCGAAGGTTGCGCCCGCCCTGGCCGCCGGCTGCACGGTTGTTCTCAAGCCGAGCGAGGTCGCGCCGCTGAATGCCTATGTGCTGGCCGAGGTGCTCGACTCGATCGGCCTGCCGCCGGGGGTGTTCAATCTGGTCACCGGGACCGGTGCCGGGGTCGGGGAGGCCCTCGTCGGCCACCCGGAAGTCGACATGGTTTCGCTCACGGGCTCTACGGCTGCGGGGCGCCGGATCGGCGCGGTCGCCGTGGAAACCATCAAACGGGTCTCCCTGGAGCTGGGCGGAAAATCTCCGCTGATCATCTTGGACGACGCCGATATCATCGCGGCGGTCTCGGCTGGATTGTTGGCCTGCTTCCTCAACTCGGGGCAGACCTGCATCGCGCTGACGCGAATGATCGTCCCTCGGTCCAAACGGGCGGAGGTCGAAGCCGTGGCCAAAGCGGGCGCCGAATCGCTCGTCGTCGGCGATCCGTTCGACCCCGCGACGATGATGGGGCCGTTGGTGTCAGCTGCGCAGCGTGACCGGGTCGTCGGCTACATCGAGAAGGGCATTGCCGAGGGGGCTCGCCTCGTTACCGGTGGGCCCACTCCGCCGGATGGGCTAACGAAAGGTTTCTTCGTCCGGCCGACGGTGTTTTCCGACGTCTCGCCGGACATGGCGATCGCGCGCGAGGAGATTTTCGGTCCGGTCCTGGTGATCCAGGCCTATGACGGTGAGGATGAGGCCGTTCGGCTTGCCAACGACTCGATATTCGGTTTGAACGCCGGAGTTTTCTCCGCCGATGAGGAGCACGCGATCAGGGTCGCCCGCCGGATTCGGGCGGGCCAGGTTCAGATCAACGACGGGGCCTTCAACATCCACGCACCCTTCGGCGGCTACCGGCAGTCGGGCAACGGTCGAGAGTTCGGCGAATGGGGGCTCGAGGAGTTCCTGGAGACCAAATCGATGCAGCTGCCGTAGGACTTCGTTTCCTGCTTGCCATCCGAACCGAGTTTAAGGATCACCGCCGTGGCCATCGAATTCACCACTCTTCAGCGAAAGACGCTGACCGCGATCGTCGACACGTTCGTCGCTTCCGTTCCAGGCAAGGACGACCCCACCGGGTTTTGGGCCACCAAGGGCAGCGACCTCGGAGCCGATGTTGGCGCCGAGCGGTACCTCCTCACTCACCTGCCCGACGAACAGCTCGCGGGCTTACTCCAACTGATCGATACCGCGGCCCTCGTTGGGATGAAGAATCAACCCCAGGCCATCCGGGAGGCGATCATCGCCAACCTCGCGGGCGTCTCGTCCGAGGCCGCACAGGCAATCGCTGCGCTGTATCGGCTTTCGGTGCTGTTCTCCTATGGCATGCCCGACGCGCAGGGCCGCAACCCCTTGTGGGATGGCATGGGATATCCGGGACCGGCCCAGGTCTCGCCGCCGGACGTGCCGAAGACACTGGAGGCCATCACCCCGACCGGCGACACCACATTGGAGGCGGATGTGGTCGTGGTCGGATCCGGCAGCGGCGGTGGGGTCGCGGCCGCCGAGTTGGCGAAGGCCGGCAAGCGGGTGATCATCCTGGAGGCAGGCGGCTACTTCAACGAGTCCGACTTCGTCCAGGTGGAAATGCTCGCCTATCGAATGTTCCTGCGCGGCGGGTTCTTTCCCTCCGCCGACGGCATGGTCAGCATCGCCGCCGGCAGCACCGTGGGGGGTGGCAGCACCGTGAACTGGTCCAATTCGTTGATGACCCCGGCCAGCGTCCGCGCCTGCTGGGCCAAAGACAACGGCCTCGCCGACGTCGACACACCTGCGTTCGACGAACACCTGCACGCGGTGTTCGACCGCATCGGCTGCAACGACAAGGTCGCCACGCAAAATGCTCCGCACCAGCGGTTGGCGGCGGGGGCATCCAAGCTCGGATATTCGTATCGTCTCGCCACGCTCAACATCGACCCCGAGAGGTACGACCCGAACCTGATCGGTTACAGCCAGATGGGTGATCAGACCGGCGCCAAGCAGGGCACGCTGCGCACTTATCTACAGGACGCATCCGACGCGGGAGCCAAACTGCTGGCCAACACTCGCGCCGAGCGGATCCTCACCGACGACGGCAAAGCCGTGGGTGTGGAGACGACATACACCGACCCACAGACGCCGCGGAGCTCGCGCGTCGTCGTCCACGCCCCGGCTGTGGTGGTCGCTGCCGGCAGCCTGGAGACCCCTGCGCTTCTGCTGCGGTCGGGCATCGGCGGGCCGGCTGTCGGCGCCAAACTGCGACTGCATCCCGCCAGCCTGGTCAGCGGGATCTATGACGAACCCCAGGATCCGTGGTTTGGTCCCGGAATGGCCGGCGTCATGAACGAGTTCGCCGAGGCGAACGAGGGCTTCGGGTACCTCATCGAATGTGTGCCGCACCTCCCAGGCCTATTCACTACCGTGGTGCCGTGGCTCAGCGGCGCGCAGCACAAGGAGCTCACCCGCCAGTACAAATACCGAGCCGACTGGGTGTTCATCGTCAAGGATCGCGGCGCGGGCAGTGTCACCATCGACGAGAACGGCCAGTCCCAGCACTGGTATCCATTCACCGACGAACTCGATCGCCGAAACTTCCGCGAGGCCGCGGTGACTGCGATCCGCATGCAGGAGGCCGCCGGTGCGCAACAGATCTTCCTGGCCGGCCAGCCCTTCCCGCCCTGGCGACGTGGTGAGGACCTCGAGGCGTTCATCGAGAAGGTGAATCAGGTCCCGATCGGCCCCGGTGGTACACCCGTGTTCAGTGCCCACCAGATGTGCAGCGCACAGCTGGGCAGCGACCCGCAGACGTCGGTGGCGAAGCCCACTGGCGAGTTGCACGATACGACCGGGGTCTGGATCGCCGACGCCAGCGGAATGCCCAGCTGTTCCGGGGTCAACCCGATGCTGTCCACCATGGCGCTCGCACGCCGCACGGCCATGAACATGCTCAGCCAAAATTGATCTGACGGAGCGCCCGTCACCGATCATGCCCCGAGCGGCACATCGGGGAATCCGTCAGAAGGCGTCGTCCGCGACGTCCATCAGGTCGGTGTCGACGTTCTCGACGACCGCGCGGGCCGCCGAGATTGCCGGCAGGATCGTCTTGGCGAAGAACGATGCGGCCGCGAGCTTGCCGCGATAGAAGGAATCATCGGCACCGGCATCGATTGCGGCAGCAGCGATGTCGGCCTGCACGAGCAGTCGCCACCCGATGAGCAGGTCGCCGACGGCGTGCAGAAAAGCCACGGACACCAGTCCGATTTTGTACAGCTCCGTGGGATCTTGTTCTGCGCCAAGCAGATATGCCGTAAGTGTGCCGGTCATCGCCTGCACGTCTGCCAGGGCGGCCTGCAAAAGCGCGCATTCGGCCTTGAGCCGGTCGCCAGTTACGCTGTCGATGAACGCGGCGATCTGGCCGGCGACGTGCGCGAGGGCGACGCCGCGATCGCGTGCGATCTTGCGGAACACGAAGTCCAGCGACTGGATCGCGGTTGTGCCCTCGTAGAGCGAGTCGATTCTGGTGTCTCGGATGTACTGCTCGATGGGATAATCCTTCAAATACCCGGATCCGCCTAGGGTTTGCAGGCTTTCGTTGATCCACTGGTAGGACTTTTCGGATCCCACGCCCTTGACGATCGGTAGCAGCAGATCCAGGACGCGCGCCGCCAAGTCGGCATCCACCCCCGGCACCAGCTCAACCCCGAATTCGTCGGCATGCGCGGCCGCGTACATGTACAGGGCACGCATCCCGTCGGCGTACGCCTTCTGCAACATGAGGCTTCGCCGCACGTCCGGGTGGCGCGTGATCGGCACCCGGGGCGCGGTCTTGTCGGTGAAGCGGGTGAGGTCGGGGCCCTGCACCCGCTGTTGCGCATAGTCAAGTGCGTGCAGATACGCGGTCGACAGCGTCCCGATGGACTTGACACCCACCATCATCCGCGCGTACTGGATGGCCCTGAACATCTGGGCGATGCCGTCGTGCACGTCGCCGACCAGATATCCGACGGCGGGGATGTCGGTTGCGCCGAAGGTCAACTCGCAGGTCGGGGACGCTTTTATGCCCATCTTTTCTTCCAGCGCGGTCGCGAACACCCCGTTGCGCTCCCGCAGGTCCAGCGTGTCTGGGTCGAACAAATATTTCGGGACATAGAACATGCTCAGGCCCTTGGTGCCGGGTCCGGCACCCTCCGGACGCGCCAGCACGACATGGAACTGGTTTTCCGCAGTGTCGCCGACGTCGCCGCCGGAGATGAAACGCTTCACCCCCTCGATGTGCCAGGTGCCGTCCGGCTGCGCGATCGCCTTGGTGCGCCCGGAGCCGACGTCGGAACCCGCGTCGGGTTCGGTCAGCGCCATCGTGCCCATCCAGCCTCGCTCCAAACCCATTCGCGCCCAACGCTGCTGCTGTTCGGTTCCGACGAGCGCGAGCACTTGCGACATCACCGGAGTGCTGTACCACTGAATGGCCGGGTTCGCGCAGACCATCATCTCGTTGACCGCCCAGGTCACCGGGGCCGGTGCCGGCACCCCACCGATCACGTCGGACATCCCGATCCGCCACCACCCGGCATCCTTGAACGCGGTCACGGCCGGCCGTACCGAATCCGGCACCGCGATCGTGTGCTCGTCCGGGAGGAACCGCGGCGGGTTGCGGTCGGCGTCGACGAATGAGTCCGCGATCGGGCCCTCGGACAGCCGCGCCACCTCGCGGAGGATGTCACGCACGGTCGCCGTGTCCAGATCCCCGTAGGCACCCGAGTCGAGCACGGCGTCTAGGCCGAGGACCTCGAACAGGTTGAACTCCAGGTCGCGCACGTTTGACCGGTAATGGCCCATCGCTTGTCACCTCCGCGCAGTTATGGGACGGCTTCGAACGGCTCTGAATGACTCATCGATAGCGCCGCGTCGAGAATCCTGCCGTACCGTGGATCCGCGCGCCCGGGTTTTGCCATCTTGACGTTGCTGCAATTTCAGGCTTGCGCCGGGAGGCGGCGTTCGATGATCGTCAGCGCACGCTCGGCCCACCGAACGTTCTCTTCTTCGAACGAAATTCCGCGCAGCAGCGTCACGTAGGGGCCCACTCGTTCGGTCTGGGCCAGGTATTCCTCTTCGCTACGGCCGTCGAGCAGGCGGGTCCGCATCCGTTCGTAGCGTTGCAGTTTGGCGGTGGCCCATTGCAGTCGTTCGAGGATGAATTCGCGGACCGCCTGCGCGTCGCCGGCATCGGCGGCCTGGACTTTGATCATCAGTTCATCGCGGATCACACAAGGCTTCGGTGCGCTGGCGGTGAAGTGCTGGATCGCGGCGCGGCCCGCGTCGGTCAGCGAGAACACTCGCTTGTTCGGCCGGCGCTCCTGCTGAACGACCCGTGCCTGGACGAGACCCTGGTCCGCGAGCCGGTCGAGTTCGCGATACAGCTGCTGTGGGGTGGCCATCCAGAAGTTCGCCACGGAGGCATCGAAGCCTTTGGCCAGGTCGTATCCGGACGACTCGCCCTCGAGGAGTGCGGCGAGCACGGCGTCACGCAGCGACATCGGTCGAGCATACAACGGTGTGAATAATCAACAAAGTGATTAGTCGCATATGGACATTTAACTGCCCGCGCTCTAGCGTCAACCACACCTACCCAACAAATTGACTACGCGAGGTTCTGATGCATCCCTTCCGCAAGGCAGTCGAGGAGCACGACGAAGCCGCCATCCAGGCGCTGCTGGCCGAAGATGTCGTCTTCACCAGCCCGGTGGCATTCAAGCCCTACGTCGGCAAGCCGATGACCGCGGCGCTCCTGCGCGGTGTGTTGCGGGTTTTCGAGGACTTCCGCTACGTCCGTGAAATCCATGACGGCAACGGCCGCGACCATGCATTGGTGTTCGAGACCGGGATATCTGGGGCGCCGGGCGTGAAAATCACCGGTTGCGACTTCCTGCACTTCAACGACGACGGGCTGATCGACGACTTCATGGTGATGGTGCGGCCGCTGTCGGGCGCGAAGGCGCTGTCCGAGGCGATGGGCGCCCAGTTCGATCGGATCCAGCAAGAGGCTCTCGAACTGGCCGATCAGTTCACCACCGCGTAGGGGCAGTCACATGCGGATCGGATTGGGGATCAATTACGCGGGCGGGTTCAAGGAAGTCGCCGCCGAAGTGGCCGACCTCGAACGCGCCGGCCTGGACATCGTCTTTGTCCCCGAGGCGTATTCGTTCGACGCGGTGAGCGCGCTTGGCTACCTGGCCGCCAGCACGGAACGGGTTCAGCTGGCCTCGGGAATCTTGCAGCTGTACACCCGAACGCCCACCCTGACCGCGATGACCGCGGCGGGTCTCGACTACGTCTCCGATGGCCGGTTCACGCTCGGGCTCGGCGCCTCTGGCCCGCAGGTCATCGAGGGCTTCCACGGTGTGCCCTACGACGCCCCGATCGCCCGCACTCGCGAAGTCATCGAAATCTGCCGGCAGGTGTGGCGCCGTGAGTACCTGCAATACCAGGGCAAGCACTACACGATCCCGCTGCCCGCCGGCCAGGGCACCGGGCTGGGCAAACCGCTGAAGCTCATCAATCAGCCTGTGCGGGAACGCATTCCAATACTGGTGGCCGCGCTGGGGCCCAAGAATGTCGAGCTGGTGGCCGAGATCGCCGAGGGCTGGCAACCGATCTTCTATCTGCCCGAGAAGGCAGGGGACGTGTGGGGAAAGGCCCTGGCCGCCGGCCGGGCCAAGCGGGACCCCGATTTGGGTGAGCTCGACGTGTACGCCGGCCCGGCACTGGCCATCGGCGAAAACGTCGAGCCGCTGCGGGAACTCGTCAAACCACACCTGGCCCTCTACATCGGCGGAATGGGCGCCAAGGGCAAGAACTTCTACCACACCCTGGCCACCAACTATGGTTACGGCCCCCAAGCCGACCGGATCCAAGAGCTCTACCTGGCCGGCGACAAGGACGGCGCCGCCAAGGTGGTGCCCGACGAGCTCGTGCGGGACGTCAACCTGATCGGTACCCGCGAGTTCGTCAAGGAGCGGTTGGCTGCGTTCCGCGAGGCGGGGGTGACGATCTTGAACGTGGCGCCGTTCGCGGCCACGCCAGGCGAGCGGATCAAGCTGATCGAAGCGCTTCGCGGGCTGGTCGACTGACGGCGATGCGGGACCGACCAATAGGTGAGTTTTATTTGTGATAGCGCCGGTGATAGCGCAAATGGAAATCGCCTTATGGCCGGCTCGCGGTGCTCACGTGGCTCATGTGATTACCGGGTGTCAGCCTTGCGCGGCCGCCAGGGCATCGTTGAACGTCTTGCTCGGCCGCATCACCGCGGTGGTCATCTCGCTGTCCGGCGCGTAGTAGCCGCCGATGTCCACCGCGTTGCCCTGCGCCTCGTTCAGTTCGGCCACGATGACCTCTTCGTTTTTCGTCAGCGCCTCGGCCAGAGGGGCGAAGTGCTTCCGCAGCTCCTGGTCATCGGTCTGCGCGGCAAGTTCCTGCGCCCAGTACATCGCGAGGTAGAACTGGCTGCCCCGGTTGTCGAGCTCACCGGTCTTGCGCGACGGGCTCTTGTTGTTTTCCAGCAGTTTTCCGGTCGCGGCATCCAAGGTCTTGGCCAGGATCTTGGCCCGCTCGTTGTCTGACTTGATGCCCAGGTCTTCCAGGCTGACGGCCAGCGCGAGGAACTCACCGAGCGAGTCCCAGCGCAGGTGATTTTCCTCCACCAACTGCTTGACGTGTTTGGGCGCCGAACCGCCCGCCCCCGTTTCGTACATTCCGCCGCCCGCCATCAGCGGAACGATGGACAGCATCTTGGCGCTGGTGCCCAGCTCCAGGATCGGGAACAGGTCGGTGAGGTAGTCGCGCAGGATGTTGCCGGTGGCGGCGATGGTATCCAGCCCGCGGATCAGGCGCTCCAGTGTGTAACGCATGCTGCGCACCTGCGACATGATCTGGATATCGAGGCCGTGGGTGTATTCATCCGCCAGGTATTCCTTGACCTTCTTGATCAGCTCGTTCTCGTGAGGTCGGTACGAGTCCAGCCAGAACACCACCGGCATGCCGGAGTTACGCGCACGCGTTACGGCCAGCTTGACCCAGTCGCGGATCGCTGCATCCGTAACGGTGCACATGCGCCAGATGTCGCCGGTTTCGACATTCTGCGTCAGCAGCACTTCGCCGGTGTCGAGGTCCACGATGTTGGCGACGCCGTCCTCGGGAATCTCGAACGTTTTGTCGTGTGAGCCGTACTCTTCCGCCTTCTGTGCCATGAGGCCGACATTGGGGACGGTGCCCATGGTCGCCGGATCGAACTGGCCGTTGGTCTTACAGAAGTTGATGACTTCCTGGTAGATCCGCGAAAAGGTGGACTCTGGGTTCACGGCCTTGGTGTCCTTGGTCCGTCCGTCGGCGCCGTACATCTTGCCGCCGGCGCGGATCATCGCGGGCATCGAAGCGTCCACGATCACGTCACTGGGCGAGTGGAAATTCGAGATACCCTTCGCCGAATCGACCATGGCCAGCTCCGGGCGATGCTCGTGGCAGGCGTGCAGGTCGCGGATGATCTCGTCGTGCTGTGTGGCGGGCAGCGATTCGATCTTGTTGTAGAGGTCGACCAGCCCGTTGTTGACGTTGACGCCCAGTTCGTCGAACAGCTCCTGATGCTTGGCGAACGCGTCCTTGTAGAAGGTCTTCACCGCATGCCCGAAGACGATGGGGTGCGAAATCTTCATCATCGTCGCCTTGACGTGCAGGGAGAACATCACGCCGGTCTTATACGCATCTTCGATCTGTTCTTCATAGAACTCGCACAACGCCTTCTTGCTCATGAACATGCTGTCGATCACGTCGCCGTCACCCAGCGACACCTTGGGCTTGAGCACGATTGTCTCGCCGCCCTTGGTCACCAGTTCCATCTTCACGTCGCGCGCCCGGTCCAGCGTCATCGACTTCTCGCCGGCGTAGAAGTCGCCGTGCCGCATGTGCGCGACATGTGTGCGCGAGGCCATCGACCACTCGCCCATGCTGTGTGGGTGCTTGCGCGCATAGTCCTTGACCGCCTTGGGTGCGCGGCGGTCCGAGTTACCTTCTCGCAGCACCGGATTAACCGCGCTGCCAAGGCATTTCGCGTACCGTTCCCGGATACGCTTTTCCTCGTCGGACTTCACAAACTCCGGGTAGTCCGGAAGCTTGAACCCCTTGCCTTGCAGTTCCTTGATGGCGGCCAAGAGCTGCGGCACCGAGGCGCTGATGTTCGGCAGCTTGATGATGTTGGTGTCCGGTAGTTGCGTCAGCCGGCCCAGCTCGGCGAGGTTGTCCGGCACCTGCTGATCTTCGGTCAGGTAATCGGGGAACTCGGCCAGGATGCGTCCGGCCACCGAGATGTCACTGGTCTTGACCTCGATGCCTGCCGGTTCGGCGAAGGCACGCACTACCGGCAAGAAGGCGTAGGTCGCCAATAGCGGCGCCTCGTCGGTCAGCGTGTAGATGATGGCGGGCTGCTGGGCGCTCATGTGGTCTCCCGGCGTCGCTGTGGATCAGATCTCGAGGCAGGGCCCACTCTAATCGGGCCCCTGCCACCCCGGGCACCCGCAGCCACCGTGGTCGCGCTGCTCGCGAGCGCGCACTTCAGGGACTCGTCGCGGTGTCGCTTACCCGGCCAATCGCGCGCTCGTCGTCTCAGTGTCGCAACCGGCCGTGATTCGGGCTGACATAGAATGTCTTTCGTTGCCCTGGCCGCAGCGATCCCGCGGAGGCGGCCAGGCCGAAAACCCGTAGGAAGCAACTCAAATGGACGTCGACCGCCTCACCCACCCACTGCGACTGGCGCGGGGATCACACCAGCCGGGATCGGGCAAAGGGTGCGCCATGAACGCGATTTCATACATCAACGGCGACGAGCAGATCACCGACTTCCCTGCCACGTCTGCCCGCCCGTTGGCAGCCTTTGTTCAGCTGTGCAACGACACGCTGGCCGGGCCTGACGGCTATCTATCGCCGGAAGACAGCCTTACGGTGCTCGACTTGGGATGGCTGACGATAGGTACCGCCGATGTAGCCGACACCGTCATTCACACTTGGGTGACCAAACTGCTGATCAGCCCGCCGTGGGGAGTCGTCCGATACGCCGAGGGCGCGGCGGCCGAGGCGATCTCCGAGATCGCCGAGCTGCATCGCCGGCTCGCCCCCGGCGATACGCCGCCAATCGCCGCCTGGGACAGCGCCGCCCGCACCGCGCGAGCGATCAGCGGCGCGCTGCCCGTGGGCGCCGAGCGGTACGCCGTCCGGGCCGCATACCAGTCGACCTCACTTGTTGAGACCGACGACGAGGACACGCTCGACGCCGTCACCGGCAACGCCCTGCGCGCCCACAGATTCGCAAATCTGGATTCCGGAGGCGGCCGTATAGTCGATGTCACGCGCAACGCCATCCGCTCGTGGCGTCGCCTTGCGGGACTGAGCGGAATCAGTTCTGGCGGTGACCATCTCGTCGCAGCCGCACCGCCCGGCTGATCGCCGTAGCTGACGCCAGCAGCGCCATCACCGCGAGAATCAGCGCAGAGGCCGCAGGCCCGACCATGGTCAATATGAGCGGCAGGCCAAAGCCGACGTACGTCACCACGTAGAACATTCCTGTGAGAGCACCGCGCAGGCGTTGCGGCGCCGCGGCTTCCAAATCAATCAGGCCCTCGCGCAGCAGAAGGCCGGACGCGCAACCCAGAACCAGCAACAGTGGCAGGCCCAACGGCAGCGACAATGTGGGCGGTCCCGCCGCGGAGACCACGTAGCCAAGCGCAGCCAGCACCGCACCGGCGGTGCCGGCTTGTGGCCCCCACTTACCCCCGCGGGCGACAACTTGAATCACCCCGCTGACGCCATTGACAATCAGCGCCGCCGCGCCAGCGGCCATCGGAGCCGCGAGGCCGGTGTGCAACCGGGTAGGGATCGCGACGAACCCAAGTGTCGCCGAGGCGAACACCCACGGCGCCAGCGGTATGGCCCAACTCAACGCCCGGCCGGTTCCCTGCCGGGCCGCCGCTGGCCGCGCCGAGCCGTGCACTCTTGCCGGCGCGGTCACGCCTACACGCTGCGCTGCCACGACGGCGGCAACCATCGCCACCACGACAATGGCCGCGGCGACCCCGAACGAGACCCGAATGCCGGGTTGTCCGGCCAAGGCGATCGCCCCTCCCGCGAATGGGCCGATGGCGAACCCGGCGGTAAGCACCGCCCCTGCGGTGGCTGCACCGGCTGGACCTTTGAGGTCGGAGGCCCATGCGGTGCAGGAACTCATTGCAAGACCCACACCGACCCCGACGATCAAACGCCCCACCAGCAATACGTCGGTTTGCTGCGACAGCAGCATCGCCACCGTTCCCACCAGGGCAGTCGTCGGACCCGCCAGCGCCACCGGCTGGCGGCCGAGCGCATCCGACGCCGATCAGCAGCCCGGGGACCAACCCAACCGCGTAGATTCCGAAGATCGCGTCCAGTGTCGTCGCGCTGAGGTGTTGGCGCTCGCTGATGAGCGGCATCAATGCGACGAAGTGGTTCGCGACCCATCCCGTTGCCAGCAGCAGACCCACCACGCTGACGAACAGGGCCTGGGTGGCGGCCGACCCTCCGCGCCCGTCACGTTCATCCATCGCCACCTGTGCCGATGGCGGGCGGAGGGCCTGGTCGGTGGGCATGCTCGACGAGATCACCGATTTTCCTCCCCAAGGTCTCTGCGCACCGCCGGCCGACAACGGCCAAACAACGATGCGCGCCCAGGAAGTTATTCCCACTGACTCGCGAGATGCGCAGCCGCCGACGAGGGCTGCCTTTGCCCGCCCGCAAACACACCGCGCAGTTGTGTAAAACGCCGTTAGGGTTTGGATTTAATCGATTTGGTGTACAGATACCACTACTCCGCCGCAGAAAGGGAAACGATGAAGCAAACTTCAGCCGCCCTGATCGCGCTCGCCGTCCTGCTGACCGGCGCGTGTTCGGCTTCACAGTTCATCAATACCGGCGGCGACACCAAGTGCAAGGACTTCATCACGCAGGACCAAAAGAAGCAGAACGATGAGGTCAGCAAGATGCTCAAGGACAAGGGTGGTACCGATCCGGCCAATATTGAGATCACGGCAACGCGGCTGTCGGCATTGACGTACTGCCAGACGGTGGGCAAGCCAGACACCAAGATCTCCGAGGCGCCACACGTCTGACCAGGCGGTGGCCTCGAATCGTGATCAGCCCGAACCTGGTAGCCCGGCTATCGTGATTCCCGCGCTGCGCGGGTGATGTCGACCACCGCGCGGTCAAAAGATTCAGCCGTGGTGACGAAACTTGATGGCGTTGGCCACTTTCCGCAATCCGAGGCGCCACGGGCCGTCGCGGCCGCCGTGCGCGGAGCCTAAGCGTCGTTAGAAGAAGAATCCCGCGTACGGTGCGTCGCGCACCGCGAACAGCCGGTCGGCAGCGGCAAGCGCCGACGGATCGGCGGCACGGGCCAGGCCGGCGAGGGCGAGGCGGTGCCAGGTCGCGCCACCGAGCAGGACGGCGGCCAGCCCCGCAATGTCGGTGTGCAGCTGGGCGCGCCGGTCCGTCGGTTCGGCGCCGCCGGCCGCGATCGTGAAGCTGGCCGAATTGTGCGGCAGGAGAGGGTCACTGACAGCGATGGTGATTGTCTCGTCGCCGGCGTATCGGCGCGCCGCGAGCGCCTTTTCCGCGTCGACGACGCGAAGCCACGTTTCGTCGTGCACCGCGGTTACCCGCACGGCCCGCCGATCGACAACCAGCCAGGGCAGCGGATCGTCGACGGGCAGCATCCAGAACACCACGCGGTCGATGAGATCGAGCCCGAGCAGGAATCGCAGCAGCCCGAGATAGGCCACCGCGGACGGGGCAAAGAAATCCTCTACCGCGATGGTGCGCTGGTCGCTGATGAACCACGACTCGGTGTCGACGGGCCGGTAGCGGGCGAATCCCGACTCTGATCCCGGTTCGCCGTGGACCGCGACATACGAAGGCCCCGAAGAGGATTCGGTGCGCATCCGCAGGCTCCGCCACCACACCTCGGGGCGATCGATGGTTCCCGGCCGGGACGGACGATTGTCCGCATAGATCCGGGGCAGGACGTCCCACGCTTCGGTCGTGTCCAGCAGCCGGACCGGACCGCCGGCCGCGACATCGGGACGTAGCTTCGCCCGCGCCGTCTGTACCTCCACGGTCTGCGATGAGCTCGCCACTCCATAGCCGTACCGCTCGTAGATCGTCGCCTCCGAGGCCCGCAACGTCGCGAGCGCCTCGCCCCGCGCGGCGATGTCGCGCAACTGATGACGCATGAGATCGGTGGCGATACCTTTTCGGGTGAACGGCGGCAGCACCCCGATGCGTGTCACGGCCGCATGGCTCACGATCGCCCCGCCGGGCAGCGTCAGTCGGCTCGTCACGGCGTCCGCGGTGCCAACCAGTTGCCCTCCCACGAAAGCCCCGATCGTGCGGCCGGGTTCGAGCAGCGTGGCGATCTGGCCGGGAGCCAGGTCCGGCAGGTGCGGGAACCCCACCATCGCGGTGCGAAACACGTTGGCCGCGGCGACCAGTTCGTCCTCGCGGTCGAGGACACGGATCTCGGTGGTCATGCGGACATCATGTCCCGCAGCCCGCGTCAACGGATGGGCAGCCCGGTCAGCGCCCGCGAAATCACCAGCCGCTGGATCTCGCTGGTTCCCTCGAAGATCGTGAAGATCTTTGCGTCGCGGTGCATCCGCTCCACGGGGTAGTCGCGGGTATAGCCGTTGCCACCCAGGTTCTGGATGGCCTCGTCGGTGACGTAGACCGCGGTCTCGCTGGCCACCAGCTTGGCCATCGAACCCTCCGCCGACTCGAAGTTCTGGTTGTTGCGCGCCATCCAGCCTGCGCGCCAGACCAGCAGGCGAGCCGCGTCGATGCGGCTCTTCATGTCTGCCAGCTTGAACGCCACCGCCTGAAACTCGCCGATCTTGCGGCCGAATTGCTCACGCTGGCAGGCGTAGTCGAGCGCGTACTCATAGGCCGCCCGGGCCACGCCGACGGCCATCGCGCCGACGGTGGGTCGGGTGCGCTCGAAGGTCTTCATCGCCGCCTGCCCGCCCGTGGAGGCACTGGATTTGGCGCGAGCGATGCGCGCCTCGAACTTTTCGCGTCCGCCGAGAATGAAGTCCTCAGGCAGGCGCACGTTGTCGAGCACCACCTCGGCGGTGTGCGACGCGCGGATCCCGTGCTTCTTGAATTTCTGCCCCTGGGCCAGACCTTTGGTGCCGGCGGGGATGACGAATGTGGCCTGGCCCCGGGTGCCGAGCTCGGGATAGACCGATGCCACCACGATGTGCAGGTTGGCGATACCGCCGTTGGTAGCCCAGGTCTTGGTGCCGTTGAGGATCCATTCGCCGGCGGCTTCGTCGTAGCGTGCACGCGTGCGGATCGCCCCGACGTCCGAACCCGCGTCGGGCTCGGACGAGCAGAACGCACCGAGCTTGGGCTCGTCGGGCGTGCCGAACATCTCCGGAAGCCAGCGACCCAGTTGTTCGGGAGTTCCGTTACCCGCCAACGCCGCTGCGGCCAACCCGGTGCCCATGATGGACAGCGCGATGCCGGCGTCACCCCAGAACATCTCCTCGAATGCGGTGAGCATGCCGAGCCCCGTCGCCTCGGCCGCCTGCTGCGCGAAAAAATCGGGTGAGTACAGACCCACCTTCGCGGCCTCCTGGATCACGGGCCACGGAGTTTCCTCTCGCTCATCCCATTCGGACGCGGCGGGGCGGATGACCTCAACCGCGAACTTGTGCACCCAATCGCGCACCTCGATCACGTCGTCGGTCAGTTGCAGTGAGAAGGTCATAGCTCTCCTGAAAGCGGTTGGTGTTCAGATATTTTCGAGTTGCGGTATTGCGCGAGGACGCTGAGCGTCTGATTGACCCACGCCTCGAAGTAGCGGTCTTCATCGATGTTGCCCGGCAAGCGGCCCGTCAGCGCCTGCAGCGTCGCGGCGTAGGACAACGACGCGATTGCCACGGCCGCGGCCGCCTCGGGATCGGGGATACGCGTGCGGCCCGAATGATTCGACGCGGCAAGTTCGCCGGCGAACCGCTGATAGGCGTTGTCGGTGATGACCTGCCATGTCTTGTCGTCGAGCTCGCCGAGCTCGTCGGGTTCGCGCAGCATCACCTTTAGCAAATCCTCGCTCTGCTTCAGGTTGCTCCAGATCAGCTGGCCCGCGGTGCGCACCGCCTGCTCGACGCTGCCCGGCTCGCCCGCGTCGTACTGCTCCCGCGCGGCCACGATGCTGTCGATCCGGTGCGCGACGGCGGCCTCCAACAGCTCCCGCTTCGACCCGAAGTGCTTGTAGAGCGCGCCCGACCCGGGCGCCAGCCCGGATTCTCGCTGGATGTCAGCCACGGACGTCGCCGCGTACCCCTTGGCGGCAAAAAGCCTCAGCGCAGCGGCCAGCAGCCGATCGCGTCCCCGAGTAGGCCCTGTGAGCACGGTGAGAGAGTACTCACTCACCGTAGCGGAGGGCAAATCGATGAACCTCGGCTCTGGACTGCTGCGCCATACGGATCGAAAGCGGTGGATCGGTGTGCCCGTCAGGCAAAAAGCCAGGCCGGTTAAAATCCTCCACGACATGGGCCTGGCATTGCGAGCTCACTAGATGGAGCCCGACGTTCGTTCGTTCCGGCATCCACCTCTGCTGATGCGGGTGCTTTCACTGCGCACCATCGTGATCGTCGCCGCACTATCGGTCATTGCGCTTGTCGTCTTGTTGGGCGCCTGGGTATGGATTGGCGTCACCAACGAGCAGTACAGCCAGCTCGACCGCCGCCTGGATTCGGTGAGCAGCCTCGGCGACATCAACACACTGCTCAACAGCGGGCAGCTCACCAACCCCGATCGGGCCTTACCCGACGGCAACCTGGTGCGCACCGCGCGTATCGGCGATGTGACCGTGTCCGTACCCGGCGACATCGTTTTGCCCAAGCTTCCGAACGGATACGCGAACACCACCATCAACGGCGTGCAATATCGCGTCCGCACCTTCACCGCGGGCCCGGCCTCGATTGCGCTGGCCGCACCCTTGGCAGAGGCCCAACATCGGATCAACGAACTGCACCTGCGGGTGTTGTTGATCTGTGGCAGCGTCATCGGCGGCACGATCCTCGTCGGCTGGGTGATCTCGCTGATCATGGTCAATCCGTTCCTGCTGCTGGCGCAGCAGGCCCGCGCGATCAATGCTCAATCCAGCCCCGACGAGGTCCAGGTCCGCGGCGTCCGTGAGGCCGTCGAGATCGCCGAGGCGGTCGAGGGAATGCTGGCCCGCATCGGCGACGAACAACAGCGCACCAAGGCGGCGCTCGAGTCGGCTCGCGACTTCGCCGCTGTCGCGTCGCACGAGCTGCGCACCCCGTTGACGGCCATGCGCACCAACCTCGAGGTGTTGTCCACCTTGGAATTACCCCCCGAACAGCGTGAGGAGGTCATCGGCGACGTCATCCGCACCCAGAGTCGGATCGAGGCGACACTAACGGCGCTCGAACGGCTGGCGCAGGGAGAACTGACCACCGTTGACGATTTCGTCCCATTCGACATCACCGAGCTTCTGGATCGTGCCGCGCACGACGCACTTCGCATCTACCCCGGCGTGGAGGTGTCGCTGGTGCCATCGCCCACGATGTTGATGGTGGGCTTGCCCACGGGACTGCGGCTGGTGATCGACAACGCCATCGCCAACGCCGTTAGGCACGGCAATGCCTCCGAAATCCGTTTGAACGTGGCGACTTCCGGCGAAGGCGTGGAAATCGCCATCGACGACAACGGCACCGGGGTCCCGGAAGCGGAGCGCACCGCGGTCTTCGAACGCTTCTCGCGCGGGTCGACGGCATCGCGCTCGGGCTCCGGATTAGGGCTCGCGCTTGTCGCGCAGCAGGCCGAATTGCACGGCGGTGAAGCCTCTTTGCACGCAAGTCCGCTGGGTGGCACGCGCCTGCTGCTAAAGCTCGCGGGTGATGGGCGGGGCCCAGCGTGATGCCATGCTAGGCCACCTCGGCATCAACGTGCCCGATCTCATCGCCGCGAAGAGCTACTACGACGCGCTGATGCCCCTTGTCGAATTCGAGCCGTTCCTTCATACCGACGACGAATTTTCCTATAAGCCTGCCGGCAACAAGCCCGGCACCTACCTGTTCTTCTATCCGGCAGCCCAGCCGGGTGAGTACTCATCCCAGCGAACCGGCCTGCAACACCTGGCGTTCATCGTGTCGCGCCGGGCTTTGGTGCACGACGTGCATGACCATGTCATGGGGATTGGTGGCACGGTCATCCACCACCCACAGCATTTCCCGCAATACCTCGGGCATTACTACGCCACGTTCTGGTACGACCCGTTCGGCCTCAAACTCGAAGCTGTGTGCCACCACGACCGGGACTGAGGGCCATATCAGGTACCTTGACATGCATCAGGTTGATTGATATCAATGAAGATGACGCTGTCAAAGCGGATTCGCCAACGAGTGACCGGGGACGAAATGTCTGATCCCAAACCGCCAGCCTGGCTCAAATCGATGAACAAGGCCGTAATGGCTATCCAGAACCTCGGTATCGTTACCGGCCCGGTGCGGGTGCTGACGGTGCCTGGCCGCAAGTCGGGTGAGCCGCGCAGCACGCCGGCGACTCCGTTCATGTTTCATGACAGCCTCTACGTCGTCGGTGGTTATCCCCGCGCCGATTGGGTGCTCAACGCCCGCGCTGCCGGCGGGGGAACCGTCACGCGGGGCCGCAGATCTGAGCGGGTCAGCTTCGTCGAGATCACCGCGGAGGAAGCACGCCCGGTGCTGCGAGCATTTCCTGATAGAGTGCCGCGGGGTGTTGGCTTCTTTAAACGCTCGGGGCTGGTGCAGCAAGGAACCGCCGACGAATTCGAGGCCCTTGCGGGTCGATGCACGGTGTTCAGGCTCGACACCGTTTCGACTTCAAACTAATTGGAGCTCGTGCGCTTTCGCCCTTTCGACAGCCGCGTTGATGCGGCATCATTGCGTGGCCGCTATGGAGATCGATTTGGTGACCGTGTAGCCGTCGATCCCTTCGGCGCCGAGTTCACGCCCGTATCCGCTGGCTTTGACTCCACCAAAAGGCGCAAAAGGATCCATGGTGTAACCCTGGTTGACGCCGAAGGTTCCGGTGCGCACGCGGCCCGCAATGCCGACGCCGCGATCGTGATCGGCGGTGAACACCGATCCGGCCAGTCCGTAGTCGGAATCGTTGGCGATCGCGATGGCGTCATCCTCGTCGCGGTAGGGGATGGCGGTCAGGACCGGGCCGAAGATCTCCTCGCGGGCGATGCGCATGGAGTTGTCGGCATCAGCGAACAATGTCGGCTTCACATACCAGCCGTGCGCGATACCGTCTGGCAGGTCGGTGCCACCGACGACGAGGCGGGCCCCTTCCTTTTGGCCCTCGGCGATGTAGTTGCGGACACGCCGCTGTTGGCGCTGTGCGACCAGCGGCCCGAGCTGCGTCGCCGGGTCGGCGGGGTCGCCGATGCGCAGTGATTTCATTTCGGCTGCCAGCGCATCGACGAACTCCTCACTACGATTGGCTGGCAACAGGATTCGGGTCAGCGCATTGCAGATTTGACCGCAGTTGGACAGGCTTGCCGACCGGATCGCGGATGCGACCGCAGCGGGTTCGGCGTCATCGAGCACGATTGCCGCGGACTTTCCCCCGAGTTCCAGGCTGACACGCTTGAGGTCGGCCGCGCACGCCGCAGCAACCGCCTTGCCGGCGGCGGTGGAGCCGGTGAACGACACCTTGTCCACACCGGGGTGGCCGACGAGTTGCTCCCCGACCCCCGCGTCGCCGGGCAGCACGCTAACGACACCCTTTGGCAGGTCGGCTTCGTCGAGCATCTCGGCGAGCAGCAGCGCGTCGAGCGGAGACTCCGGTGCGGGCTTGAGCACTACGCAGCAACCCGCCAACAGCGCCGGGATCAGCTTGGTGACGATGAGAAACTGCGGCATGTTCCATGGCACGATCGCCGCCACGACGCCGACGGGCTCCCGCCGGATGTCGAGATCGGACCCGTAGAAACCGGGGCGCGTCTCCTGCCAACGAAAACTTTCGGCAAGGTCGCAGAACGCGCCCATCATCATCGAGGGCAGCCCGACCTGGGCGCGTTGGGCAAAACTGGTGGGTGCGCCGATTTCGGCGGTGATCAGGTCGGCCATCGGTCCGCTTTGCGCCGCATAGAGCTTCGTGAGTCGGCGCACGGCGTCGATGCGATCGGAGGGATCCAGGCCCGGCCATGGGCCTTCATCGAACGCGACGCGTGCGCTCGTCACGGCCGCATCCACGTCGGCCGGGCCGGGCGCAGCCACGCGAGCGATCGGCGATTCGGTGTGTGGCGAAATCACCTCGATGGAGTCGTCGGTGCTGGGCGAGGCCCATGTCCCACCAATGAACAGCCTGTCGTGTCGGTGCGCCGAACGTCCTCCTCAACCATCGGCCGAAGTAGCAATATCAACTACTTGCGATTGTGATGTAGAGCATATACGGTCCTCAGACATGGCTCGCTTCCCGAAGCCGTCCGAAGGCAGCTGGACACAGCACTATCCCGAGCTGGGCACCGGACCGGTGTCCTACGACGATTGCGTCAGCCCGCAGGTCTACGAGCTCGAGCGCGCGGCGATCTTCAAGCGGTCGTGGCTGAATGTTGGCCGCGTGGAACGCCTTCCGCGCAAGGGCAGCTATTTCACCAAGGAACTCAAGGTCGCCAACACGTCGATCATCGTGGTCCGTAACGCCGCCGGCGAGGTCAAGGCGTTTCATAACATCTGCCGACACCGCGGCAACAAGCTTGTGTGGAACGACATGCCCCTGGAGGAGACCAGCGGTATGTGCCGGCAGTTCACTTGCAAATATCACGCCTGGCGCTACGACCTGGACGGCAAGCTCACCCACGTGCAGCAGGAAAGTGAGTTCTTCGATCTCGACAAGAACCGCTACGGCCTGGTGCCGGTGCATTGCGACGTCTGGGAAGGGTTCATCTTCGTCAACTTCGCCTCGCAACCCGAGCAGTCGCTGCGGGAATTCCTCGGGCCGATGATCACCGATCTGGAGGGTTACCCGTTTGGGCAGATGACCTCGCGGTGGTGCTACCGCTCGGAGGTCAAGGCGAATTGGAAGCTCTACATGGACGCGTTCCAGGAGTTCTATCACGCACCCGTGCTGCACGCGAGCCAGTCACCGAGCAAGTACTCGAAGGCTGCCGCGGAAGCCGGTTTCGAGGCGCCGCACTACCGCATCGACGGCCCGCACCGGTTGGTCAGCACCTCCGGCGTCCGGGCCTGGGAAATGGATCCCGACATGCGCAAGCCCATCGACGACATCTGCCAAAGCGGGTTGTTCGGGCCTTGGCAGAAGCCCGATCTCGGCGAGCTGCCCCCGGGCATCAACCCGGCCAAGTGTGACCCGTGGGGACTTGACTCATTCCAGCTGTTCCCCAACTTCGTCATCCTGTTCTGGGGCCAGGGCTGGTATCTGACCTACCACTACTGGCCGACGTCCTGTAACTCCCACGTGTTCGAGGGAACCCTCTATTTCCCTCAGCCACGCACGCCACGTGAACGGATTGCCCAGGAACTCGCGGCGGTGACGTTCAAGGAGTACGGGCTGCAGGACGCCAACACGCTGGAGGCCACCCAGACCATGATCGAGTCGGGCGTGGTGCGCGAATTCCTGCTCAACGACCAGGAGATACTGCTGCGCCACCTCCACAAGGAGACCGCCGCCTGGATCGCTGACTATCAGAGCAAGTCGGTGGGGGTGTAGCCGTGAGTGCCAAGCTGCCAACCGAATTCGCTGACCTGGAACCATTTTCGGATTGGTGCCTGGACAGCGAGCCGCAGCGTTTTCGTAAGAGGATGACCAGCTCGATGGCCGAGATGCAGGCCTTCTACGACGCCATCACACCCCGAGCAGAGGAAGCCATCGCCTACTGCGACAAGTTCCCGCTCGACGACCTGCCCGAGGACGTCACCAACCTGATGCACCTGGTCTATTCGATGATCATGGTGTCGTTCCCGGTGGAATGCTGGAAACAGCCGCGAGTGCCCGACTCGGGTGCCTCCAGCCTGGACTGCGTCTCCGAACCCGTCCCGTGACCATCGTGCTGCGGGCCGACCGCTGGGCAGACGTCGACGCCGGCCAGGTCCGCTCACCGGCCGCGCTGGTGATCGAGGGCGACCGCATCCGCGCCGTGAATCCCGTTGAGCAGCTCCCGGATTCGGCAACGGAGATCGACCTGGGAGACGTGACCCTGCTGCCGGGCCTGATGGACATGGAGCTCAACCTGCTCATCGGCGGCCCCGGCGGACCGGAGGGCCTGCCCAGCCCCATGCACGGTGTGCAAGACGACCCCGCCTACCGAACGCTGCGCGGCGCCGTCAATGCCCACACCACGCTGAACGCCGGCTTCACCACGGTGCGCAATCTCGGTCTGATGGTCAAGACCGGCGGCTACCTGCTGGACGTGGCGTTGCAGCGCGCCATCGACCAGGGCTGGCACACCGGGCCGCGGATCGTGCCCGCCGGCCACGCCGTCACGCCCTACGGTGGGCACCTGGATCCGACGGTCTTTCAGCGGCTGGCCCCGGGCATCATGCCGCTGAGTGTGGCCGAAGGCATCGCCAACGGGGTGCCCGACGTGCGTGCGTGCGTTCGCTACCAGATTCGCCACGGCGCCAAGGTGATTAAGGTGTCGGCTTCGGGCGGCGTGATGTCGCATAGCACGGCGCCGGGAGCCCAGCAGTACTCCGACGAGGAGTTTGCCGCGATAGCCGACGAGGCGCACCGCGCCGGGATCCGGGTTGCCGCTCACGCGATCGGCGACAGCGCCATCCGCGCCTGCATCAGGGCGGGCATTGACTGCATCGAACACGGTTTTTTGGCGACGGACGACACGATCCAGATGATGGTCGACCACGGGACCTTCCTAGTCTCGACGACCTATCTGACCGACGCGTTGGCCGTCGACCGGATCGCACCCGAGTTGCGCAAGAAGGCCGAGGAGGTGTTTCCGCGCGCGAAATCCATGCTGCCCAAGGCGATTGCCGCCGGCGTGCGCATCGCGTGCGGGACCGACGCACCCGCGATCCCACACGGGCGGAACGCCGAGGAGCTGTGCGCGTTGGTGGAGCGAGGTATGACACCCATGCAGGCGATCCGTGCGGCGACGGTGACCAGCGCGGAGCTCATCGAAGCCGACCACGAGCTGGGCCGGCTCGCGCCCGGTTATCTCGCCGACGTCATTGCCGTGCCTGGAGATCCCTCGCGCGACATCGCGACCACGCTCGACGTTCGATTCGTCATGAAAGGCGGCCGCATCTACCGGAACTCGTCGGAAAAGGGCATGTGAAGGACGTGGAACTCACTGACAACATCCTGTGGCTGCTCAAGCAGGCTTTTCACTTCTCGCTGACCACCGTTAACGAGGCCATCGGCGGCCATGGCGTGACGACCGCCCAGATTGGTCTGATGCGCCAGCTCGCCAATGAGCCCGGTTTGTCGGGTGCCGAGCTGGCCCGGCGACTGTTGATCAGCCCGCAAGGTGTGCAGCTTGCGCTAGCAGCGCTCGAGCGCCGCGGCCTGGTGGAGCGCAAGCAGGATCCGCAGCATGGACGAATCATGCAGGCCTACCTCACCGACGAGGGACGCGCGGTGACCTCGGCGGTCCTGACCGATGCGCTGGCGGCGCACGAAAGGGTGTTTGGCGTGCTTTCGAGCGATGAGCAGCAGCAGCTTCGGGATCTGCTGGGCCGCGTCGTCGAAAAGGGCACCGGTCATGCGCTTTTCACCGACCGCACCGACTCCTGAGAGGGCCCGCTGAGCCCGCCCAAACCGGGTGTCAGGTCGGATGTGCTCAACTGTCAATACCTGGCGCCCGCCCGTAGCCGTCAGTTGCGAAGGAGAGCGGATGTTCAACCGTATTAGTCACATCGGCGTCGTGGTCAGCGACATGGAGGCGGCGCTCTGCGTCTGGCGCGACAAGCTCGGCTTCAAGCAGTTCTCGGAAGCCCACTTCGACGTCGAGGGCATCCGCAGCATTTTCCTTTCCCTCTCGGGCGAGGCCGGGGAGATGAGCATCGAGCTGATGGAGCCGGTCGACAAGTCGGACATGAACAATCCCGTGGCGCGCCGTCTGGCGACGAAGGGCGAAGGTTTTTATCACCTGGCGGTGGTGAGCGATGACGTCGCCGCCAGCGGCCGCTCGCTCGCCGAGCGATCCCTGCCGATCATCGACCGGCCACCAGTCGCGTCGGCCACCCAGGCTCGCTGGCTGATCCATCCGAAGGCCGCCAATGGAATCATGATCGAGGGCATCGAAGAATGGGCCGGGAGCGGTCGATGAGCACGGGCAGGCTCGATGGCCGAGTGGCGCTGGTAACCGGTGCGGGACAAGGGATCGGCCGCGCCATCGTCCTCAAGTTGATCTCGGAAGGAAGCCGCGTGCTCGCCAACGATCTCGATGCCGCGAGCTTGCAAGGCCTCTCGGCCGACGTCGCCCGACTCGGTGGCGTTTGCGAGACGTTCCCGGGTGACGTGACTGAGAATGACTTCGGCGATCGCGCCGTCGCCGCCTGCCTTGAGCGCTTCGGCGACCTCCACATCCTCATCAACAACGCGGGCTACATCTGGAACTCCCGCATCGCGAACCACACCGACGAGCAGTGGTACGCGATGCTGGACGTGCATGCCACCGGGCCCTTCCGCCTACTGCGTGCCGCCGGCCGCCATTTCCGAGCGATGGCGAAGGAGGGCCGGACGGCGTCGGCGCGGAAGGTCGTCAACGTTTCGTCGGTGTCCGGGCTCTTCGGCGAGGCGACGCAATTCAGCTACGCCGCTGCCAAGTCCGCGCTCGTGGGCATGACGCGCTCGCTCGCCAAGGACTGGGGTCGCTACAATGTCACGGTCAACTGCGTGGCGTTCGGCTTGATCGAGACCCGCCTGACCCAGACGTTTGCGGGCGAGGTCCCGGAGATCGAGATCGGCGAGCGCAAGCTCAAGGTGGGGCTCGATGCGGCGCAAGTCGAGGCGATGAAGCGCCTCATTCCGCTCGGGCGTGCCGGCACACCCGAGGAAGCCGCCGGCGCGGTTTTGCTCTTCTGTCTCCCGGAATCGGATTTCATCAGCGGAGAAATCGTCATCGCCGCCGGCGGGCTCCGCATGTGAATCCGCTCGGTACACCGTTGCAATCGACGTGGTCCGCCGTCCACATATGTCAAGTACTTGATATTGACGACAAGTACTTGATACTCTCGCCTGGATGGGAAATGCAGGTACGAATTGCGACGTCGCTCCGGCGACGACCCAATGCGACACGGCGGCGGGCCCGAAAACTGAGCAAGTGACGATCAGCCTTGACCGGCAGACCATTACCGCGAGCTACCGAGTTGGCAATACGCTGCTGGAGACAGCGCGCTTGGCGGGCCTACACGCGCCGTCGTCATGCGAAAGTGGTTCCTGCGGAACATGTATGGCTCGACTGACCGAGGGCAGTGCACGAATGATCAACAATGACGCGCTCACCGAGGACGAGGTGGCCGAGGGCTGGGTGTTGACCTGCCAGTCGTTGCCTACCAGTGTGTCGGTGACGGTGGTCTACGAGTGACAGGACGGCGGCAGTGAAACGGGTGGCGGTGGTGACCGGCGGCGCTTCGGGCATGGGGGAGGCCACCTGCCACGAGCTGGGCCGGCGCGGCAACAAGGTCGCGGTACTCGACATTAACAGCGATGCGGCGCAACGCGTTTCCGAAGAGCTGCGCGCCGAGGGGGTCCAGGCGCTCGGGGTGGCGGCCGACGTCACCGACCGTTCGGCGGTGGAGGAGGCCTTCGCGAAGGTGCGTAGCGAGCTGGGACCGGTGAGCATCCTGGTGACGAGCGCCGGGATGGTCGGCTTCGACCGGTTCATCGACATCACACCGGAGTCCTGGTCGCGCATCATCGACGTCAACCTAAACGGCACCTTCCACTGCTGCCAGGTGGCGTTGCCCGACATGATCGCCGCCAAATGGGGCCGCATCGTGATGATTTCGTCGTCGAGCGCACAGCGCGGATCACCGCGCATGGCGCACTACGCGGCCTCCAAGGGCGCGGTGATCACCTTGACCAAATCGCTGGCCAACGAATACGCGTCGATGGGTATCACGGTCAACAACATCCCCCCGTCGGGCATCGAAACCCCGATGCAGCGGCAGTCCCAGGCCGAGGGGCGTTTGGGCTCCAACGAGGTTCTGGCAAGCCGGATTCCCATGGGACACCTGGGCACCGGCGACGACATCGCCGCTGCGGTCGGCTTTTTGTGCTCCGAAGAGGCCGGCTTCATCACCGGACAGGTCCTCGGCGTGAACGGCGGGGCCGTGATGTGAGCGGACATCAAAGAGAGGCGGATTGTCATGGGGCGATGGCCTAAGCCGGCGGAAGGCACCTGGACCGAGCACTATCCAGAGCTCGGCACCGGCCCGATCTCCTTCCGCGACTCGACGTCACCGGAGTTCTATGAACTCGAACGGGAGGCGATCTTCAAACGCGCCTGGCTCAACGTCGCGCGCGTCGAGGAGCTTCCCCGCGTGGGCAGTTACCTCACCAAAGAAATCGAGGCCGCGCCCGCCTCGGTCATCCTCGTCAAGGGCAAAGACGAGGTGATCCGGGCCTTCCACAACATCTGCCGCCACCGCGGTAACAAACTGGTGTGGAACGACTTTCCCAACGAGGAAACCAAAGGAACGTGCCGGCAGTTCACCTGCAAATACCATGGCTGGCGCTACGCGCTCGATGGCGCGCTGACCTTCGTACAGCAAGACTCGGAGTTCTTCGACCTCGACGCCGCCGACTACGGCCTGCGCCCGGTGCACTGCGAGGTATGGAACGGATTCATCTTCATCAACCTCGACGAGCGGCCGCGCCAGAGCCTGCGCGAGTTCCTCGGGCCGATGATCACCGGGCTCGATGACTATCCGTTCGGCAAGCTGACCGAGCGTTACGACTTCCTGGCACACAACAACAGCAACTGGAAGATCTTCGCCGACGCGTTCCAGGAGTACTACCACGTGCCGGCTCTGCATCCCCAGCAGGTTCCTGCCGCCGTGCGCGACCCGAATGCCGGGTTCGAGTGTGCGCACTTCCAGATTGACGGGCCGCACCGGGTGGTGTCCACCGCGGGCACCCGCCGCTGGCTGATGGCCCCGGAATACATGTATCCGATCGAACGGGCAACTCGCAGCGGGCTTGTGGGGCCGTGGCGCACGCCTGACATCGGCGAACTTCCCGCCGGGCTCAACCCCGGGAGCATCGAACCATGGGGCATCAGCAACTTCCAGATCTTCCCCAACCTGGAAATCCTCATCTACGGTGGCTGGTATCTGCTGTACCGGTACTGGCCGACGTCGCACAACACCCATCGATTCGAGGCCTACACCGCCTTCCACCCGGCTCGCAGCGTGCGCGAACGCATCGAGCACGAAGTGGCGGCGGTGGTGCTCAAGGAGTTCGCCCTGCAGGACGCCGGCATGCTCGGCGGCACCCAGGCCGCGCTGGAAACCGGCATCGTCGACGAATTCCCGCTCAACGACCAGGAAATCCTTGTCCGGCACTTGCACAAAGAAGTCGTCGACTGGGTCGAGCAATATCAGCGAGAAGCTCAACCGGCGGGGGTGTGAACATGACTGAGCCTTCTTTGCCCAGCGCCTTCGCCGAGCTCGAGGGATTCGTGCAAACCTGGTGTCTGCCAACGGAAGCCGAACGCTGGAACCGGCGGTTGGCCAGCAGCCTGGCCGAGATGCGCGAGTTCTACGATGCCTTCTTTCCCCGGCTGGAGGAAGCCATCGAGTACTGCGACAAGTTCCCCCTGGACGACCTGCCCGAGGACGCAATGCGCCTGCTGTACCTCATCTATTCGCTGGTGATGGTCGCGATGGCGGTCGAAATCTTCGGCCAGCCCAAGCCCACCGACTCCGCCGATGCCGTCCTCGACCGCGTCGGCGAACCGGTGCCGTGACGGCCGCCAGAAAGGACAGGCAATGAGTCTGCTCACGATCAACAAACTCACCTCGTCGGTGGGCGCCGAGGTCGTCGGCGTCGACGCCGACCGGCTGGCGTCCGACGACCTGCTTGGCGACGCGGTGATGGAGGCGTTGGAAGACAACGGCATATTGGTCTTCCGAGGGCTGGGTCTGCAGCCCGAAAAGCAAGTCGAGTTCT
>Ga0318543_10000008_pt1 | contig 31411 bp, 37 predicted proteins | sample GRESIP168b4f24_FD_203487 | JGI IMG/M metagenome (GOLD analysis project Ga0318543, IMG submission 203487) | Tropical soil microbial communities from Luquillo Experimental Forest, Puerto Rico - GRE.SIPMG.168b4f24 | ecosystem: Environmental > Terrestrial > Soil > Tropical forest > Bulk soil... | reverse complement strand
GAGCAAGCTGATCAAGGCCGTCATCGCCGCCGACGGCACCGTCGCCTACACCGGGGCACAGAGCTTCGGCGGAAACAAGGCCACCAACCTCGCCCAAGGCACCAGCCCCAACGACGCGGTCACCCTGGCCCAGGTCCAGGCACTGCTCATGGGGATTTCACCGCTGCTCTCGGTGCAGGCCATGACCACGGGGGCGGAGACCTACACCATCTCCGGCGGCAACGTCACCCAGATCAGCGGCACCACGCTCGACGGCGTGTCGGGTTTCACCGTGGGGGACCGCATCCTGGTAAAGAACGCACCGGCTGCCAGCGGGGCCGGGGTGCCCGACGTCAGCAGTGCGGGCACTCTCGTACCGGCCAACGGAACCTACACCCTGACCGGGGTGAGTCCCAACCTGACCATGGTGCGCGACTCCACCAGCGTCACGCCGCTGTCGGGCACGGTGCACCCGGCGGGCAAGATCTGTTACGCCGAGGCCGGGACGGCGAACAAGAGCGTGGGTGCCATCGTCACCGACCCCGCCACCCCCGACACCCCGTTCATCTACGGCACCACCAACATGCAGTGGGGCAAGCTGATCTCGGCGGGCGGTACCGTGACCACGCTGTCAATTGCTAACGCCAACGGATTCTTTGGGACTGTCGCCAACCCGGCGACCACGCCCATTGTCACGCTGACCACCACCGTCACCGGGATGCTGAAAGGCAACGCGACCGCCATCAGCGCCGCCGTGACCGGAACCGACTACCTGGCACCGGCCAACTGGGTGGCCAACGAGACACCGGGTGGCACACCCAATGGTGTCCTGACCTCGTTCACGCTGGCCAACACCCCGAACACGAACGTCACCAACCCGCTGATGCTCTATCAGAACGGTCAGCTGCTCGACCCCGCCGACGACTACAGCCGTTCCGGCACCACTATCACAATGACCGCACCCCCAGCGGCCACCGACAAGCTCCGCGCTTACTACTGGCGGTGATAGATGACCAGCAAACTGAACCTCCGAGAACAGGCGCTCCCTGTCCAACGAGATTGGATCGCAGAGACCGTCGTCACCAGCTCGGCTGCCACGCTGACGTTGACGGCGGCGAACTCTTGCTATGTCTTCACCGGCAGCGCGCCGACCACGTGGTCACTGCTGCCGGTTGCCGGGAACGTCGGCGTTATGCACATCTTGGAGAACCGTGGGTCGGCGGCCATCACGCTCACCGCAGTCGGGGCCGACCATATCTGGCTGGGTGCATCAATCGTGTCGATGACCATCGCCGCCGGGGGATCGCTGATGGTGGTCAACGACGGCACCTATTGGAATGCGCTGTCGGTGGACCTGGCCAACAACTGCGTCGGTCTGCTCCCGGTGGCCAGCGGCGGCACGGGGGCTAATACGCTGGCCGGTGCGGGCATCGAGGTGCTCTCCCACAAGGGTGCGGCCAACGGTTACGCCGGGTTGGGTGCCACCAGCGTCGTACCCACGGCCCAATTGGGCACTGGTGCAGCCAACAGCGGCAGCTTCCTACGCGGCGATCAGTCCTGGCAATACGTGTCGCCTGCGGTCTACACCGCCACCATCGGCAACGGGTCGCTGACCACGTTCACCATCAATCACAATCTGGGCACCCGCAACGTCACCGTAGTGGTCTATAACGCCGCTACCTACGAGGTCGTCAACTGCGACAAGTTCCTCACCGATCTCAACAACGTCACCCTGACGTTCGCCACCGCACCCGCGACCAACGCCTACGCGGTGGTGGTGCTGGGTGGGGCAATGCCGTCCAACACCTCGGTCTACACCCAGACCATCGGGGATGGCTCGACCACGGTGTTCACCATCAACCACAACCTGGGCACCCGTGCGGTGACGGTGAACCTGTACAACGCCAGCACCTTCGCCATGTGCAGCGCCGACCGGGTGCTGACTTCGGTGAACAGCCTCACCCTGACCTTTCAGACCGCACCCGCGCTCAATAGCCTGGTGGTGGTCGTGCAGGGCGGCATCATCTCGGGCCTGTCCTCCACCGCGATCACCGACGCCACCAGTATCGGCAGAGCATTGCTCACAGCGGCGAGTACGGGCGCAGCGCAGACGGCAATTGGGGCGACAACGGCGGGGTCGAACTTACTCACTGCCGCGAGTGCGGCAGCGGCCCTGGCGACTATGACACCGCTACAGAACGCGCAGAGCGCATATGTGGCGACCTCGGAAAGCACCACGTCAGGGTCCTTTGCGGATTTGGCTACAACCACCGATCAGGTCACCGTCAATATCGGGGCGAGCGGGATGGCGCTGGTTTTATTGTATGCTATGTTAACTAACAACGTCACTGGTGACTATGCATATTGTGGTTTTGCGTTGTCGGGTGCAAACACCGCGACGGCAATTGTTAACCAGGCCCTCCAATACGCGGCGACGGGCGTTAATGTACCAATCAGTTTTGGGGCCCCGTTTCTTTTAACAGGTTTAACGCAGGGTGCGACGACTTTCAAGATGAAATACGCCGTTTTCGGTGGGACCGCCAGCTTTCAGTATCGCCGCATCGCCGTGATCCCGCTGTAGGAGTCTGATGGCACAACCACAACTAGGCACCGCTCCTTCTCGGCCCGCCGACGCCATGACGGTGGGGATCTTCACCGGAGCCGTGATGCCGTTCGCCGGATCATCATTGGTGGTGCCCGCTGGCTGGCTGCTGTGCTACGGGCAGGCGGTCTCGCGGATCACCTACGCCAACCTGTTCACCACGCTCAACCCGACGCTGGGTAACCCCATCATCACGATTGCTACCCCGGCTGTGGTCACTCTCACCGGTCATGGTTTGGTTACAGGCGATCCGGTTATCTTCAGCACCACAGGGGCATTGCCTACCGGAATCACAGCTGGCACAACGTATTACGTCATCTACATCGACGCCAACACGTTCAGCATCGCGACCAGTTTCGCCAACGCGGTGTCCGGTGTCACAATCGCCACTTCGGGCAGCCAGAGCGGCACCCATTCTCTGGTTTACTCGCCGCACGGTTACGGCGACGGCAACACCACCTTCAACGTCCCTGACATGCGGGGGCGCGCAGTGGCGGGCAAAGACAACATGGGCGGCACCGCCGCGTCCCGACTGACTCAGGGAATACAAGCCACCAACGCGGTCTACTCGCAATCATCGGTGTATCCAGGGACGACAGCGGCCAACTATGCCGGAATGAACGATGGTAGCGCCTCCGGTGCGACCGTCAAGCAAGCTGCCACCACTTCGGCGGCGGGTAGCTACATCCGCGCCGACCTCGGCTCGTCGCAATACATCGACTCCGTTGTCCTGGGCTGGGATTACCTGACCAATATCCCTGGCGGTTTCGGACCGCAATACCTCGACAGCTTTTTGCTACAAGGCAGCAACAACGGCACCGCCTGGACGACCGTGATGACCCTTCCGGGCTACGGCCAAACCGGCTCCACCAACGGTCTGGTCCGGTTGCCGGTTGCCCAAACCTGGCGCTACCTCCAAGTCACCCCTCCCGGTACCAACTATGTGGCGGCGACAGAATTTCAGCTATGGGTGGGCGGTTCACCTTTTGGCGCAGCAGGTGCCACCCTCGGCGCTGCTGGCGGCGAACAAGTTCACACCTTGTCATACGGAGAGATGCCGTCGCACCACCACAGTTCCTTTTTGAATGGGTTTATATCAGCGTCGGGTCTCGCTGGTGGCTCTAACTTCAACGGCCAGTACCAGGCGATCTACGCGGGCGGCGGTGGAACGCACAATGTTGTCCAGCCGACCATCGTCCTCAACTACCTGATCAAGACGTAGGACCAGCATGGAAGCGCAGCTCGGACTCAACCCGGTCAACCTGACCGATCAGGCCACCGTCGGTTGGGCCGAAGGATTGAGCCTTTCGGGAACCTACGCCTCACGACCGGCGGCGGGGATTCCCAACCGGGTCTACTACTGCACCGATTGCGATGCGCTCTACCAGGACAACGGCACCAGCTGGGTCAAGATCCGCCTTGGCGGGGTCGGCGGCCCGCCGATGGCCGACCCTCCGACGACCGGCTGGACATCGGTCAATATGGGTACAGCGACATGGGTTTCGGATAAAGACGGGATGGTGCTCACTGCGCCTAGTCGCAGTATGAGCATTGGATACGTTTACCGCGCATACCCAGTGGGCGCGTTCTCCCTAGTGACCAATTTCTATGTCGATCTTGCTAATACCACTGTTCTTCCTTCAGCGGGTAACTGGTGGCGCTGCGGATTGGTGATCTCGGACGGAACGAAGCTGGAAACATTTGGGCCAGGCCTATATAACGCCACTTCGTTCGCCGCGCCCTGGTATGCCCTGTCGCAGTCCGTTACAGGCGATCAATGGGCGAATACGAGCACTTACAGCGCGGCGATGGAAACCTGGTTCCCACCGTTGTACTGGATTGGGGCTATGCCTCAGTGGTGGCGGTACCGATACGACGGCACTACCACTCACTACTTCGAGTGGTCGATCAACGGGATTGATTGGCACACCTATCACCAAGAAGCTCGCACGGCGTATTTAACTCCCACTCAGATCGGCGTCTACTACTGCAACCTCGCGGGATACAACCTCATTCTGCGCCTGCGCAGTTGGAGCGGGGTGGCTTGATGGAAGCCCAACTCGGACTCAATCCGGTCAACCCCACCAACATCGCGGGCAACGGACTGGTCGCAGACGTGACGGGAGTCGCGTAACCCTCTGCCCGGCCCTGTCGTCGGGGGCATTTCCGCACCTAAAGGGAGAGAGGAGGCTTCGCCTTGACCTTCAGCCTCGCACTTCAAAATGGGGACCTGGTGCAACGGGGATCCAGCCTGGCCATCGTCTCGGGCATCGAGAAACTCGAACAGGACATGTCGCTGTGGTTGACCGAGCGGCTGGGAGTCGACCGATTTCATCCCCGCTACGGTTCGGTGCTGCCGAATTTCATCGGCGGGGTGATCGATTTGACCACGCAGTCGCGGGTCCAGGGCGAAGTCGACCGGGTGCTGGGCAATTATCAGGCCATTCAGAATCTGGCCTTACAGAACAACCCACAGATTTTCAGCTTCGAGGAGCTGCTCAACGCACTAACCGCCGTTGATGTAGGCATCACGTATGACACCGTCAGCGTGGCGGTGTCGGTCACTACCGGCAGCGGGGCCACGGCAACCACCAGCACAACGTCAAGCGTCTAAGGGGCGCCGTCCATGCCCGGTACACCTGACCAGATCAGCCAGCAGATTCTGGCCCAGCTGGCGCTGACCATGCCGACGCTGTCGTGTGCCATTGGTACGCCGGAGCGCAAGATCATCGACGCCTGCGCCGAGCAGATCGCGGCCGCCTCCATCGACACCTATCTGCTGGGCTCGCTGCTGGACGTCGACACCAAGGCCGGGATGGAGCTGGAACAGTTCGTCGGGCTGTTCGGTTATGGCAGGCTGCAGGGCACCTATGCGCAGGGCACCGTGCGGGTCACCCTGACGGTGGCCTCCACCACCGACTACACCATCCAGCAGGGCACCACCTTCTACACCACCGCCGGTCTGGCCGGGGCCAGTGTGCAGCTGTACTACGCGGCCAACCAGTCGGTGGTGCTCCCGGCCGGTGACTACTCGGTGGACGTCCCGGTCACCTGCACCACGGTCGGTGTCTCGGGCAACGTGCCGCCGGGCGCGGTCACCAATCTGTCCACCGCGATCGGATCTTCGGCGGTCACCAACCTGCAGGCCATGACCGACGGCACCGACCCCGAGACCGACGATGCGTTAAGGCAGCGCTTCAAAGACACCTTCCTGCGCAATGTGGCCGGGACCGCCGACTGGTACATCGCGCTATGCCAGCAAAACACCTCGGTCACCCGGGTGATTGTCTTCGGTCCCACCGTGCTCTACACCACGCAGATCGCCGCGCCCTCGACGACGGTAGCGCTGCCGGTCGACCAGGACGTCAAGTACGTATGGTGCCTCATCCCAGAGACACGAGTCCTTACCGACGGCCTGGACTGGGTGCCCGTGGGCTCTCTTCGGGTTGGAGATCTGATCGTCGGGTTCGACGAGTCTGTCGAGGGGCGCGGCAATAAGAGAAAGTGGCGTCAGTCTCGGGTTACGCAGTCTTATATCTGTCCTGCTCGCACCCTTATGGTGACGATGGATAACGGCACCACGGTCACCTCCACCGCTGATCACATGTGGCTGGTTTCTGGGCGACGTGTCGGACATACGGGCAAGAGACGCGGTGTCATCCGAAACACCCAGAATGTTCAGTGGGTCAAAACCAAGGATCTCTTGCCTGGTGACCAGATCAGATACGTTCCTTCCTGGGATGAGGATCTATCCTTCGAGGCTGGCTGGATGGCCGGGATTACTGACGGCGAGGCCAGTTACAACAAGCACAATGTCACGATCTTGCAGAACCCCGGCCCGGTTTTCGACAAGATCGTGGACCTGCTGGCCAGGAATAAGTTCAAGCACTCCGTAGCCCGAACCCGCAGCACAGGTCTATCACCCGACCCTTGCTGCCAGGAGATCTTGCTTCATGGTGGTATGGATGAGCGGTTGCGCTTCTTCGGCATCTTCAAGAGCGCTCGACTCGCCCCTAAGTTCATGAGCGATCTGTACGGAAGCTGCATCGTCGGCAAGAACAGCAACTTCGCCAAGGTGATATCGGTCGAAGAAGCTGGCGTCCAGGATGTGGTGGCGTTGTCTACTTCGACCAACACCTTGGTGGCAGAAGGGCTGTTGAGCCACAACACCGGTATGACCAGCTGTTTCATCAACCTGGGCCAGGAAGACGAGACGTTCTACACCGAGGGCGACGACTACATGCTGTCCACCGGCGTCTCGCCGGTGTTCACCCGGGTGGCTACCGGCGTGATCAATCAGGACGACATCGTCGACCTGGAATTCCAATACACCCCCACCTGCAGCCGCAACGACCCGGTGAACGGGATCACCAACAAAGTCGACATCTTCTGCGATGGCATCGCGCCCTACAGTGTCACCGAGCAGACCATCATCAGCGGCGTCACGCTTTCCAGTCTGGTCGACGACCCGCTCTACACCGGCAACTTCATTCGGATGGGTTCGCCGGGCAATCCGACGGCCACCAACCGTTACACCCGACTGGGCAATGTGCCGCTGGTGACCTTCCCACCCACCTTGACGGTGGGTCCCGAGATTTACATCATGGGCACCCACTACTACGTGCTGGCCGACCGCACAGAGCTGCAGGGCTCGCGCCTAGAGGCCTCGGGGATCGAGTGGGATTCCACCGGCCCGACCACCGGCACCGAGCTGACCTTAGAATACGTGTACAACCAGGTGCCCGAGGTCCTCGACTCGGTGATGACCTCCTCCAAACAGCTGTGCACCGATGTGCTGGTGCATCAAGCCGACTACGTCTACCTGCAGCCCTGCCTGTCCATCGAATACAACCGCAGTTACTCCCCCGCCGTGGTCAATGCGGCACTGGCCACCCGGCTGCAGAGCTTCGTCGCCGCCTGTCCGTTCGGGGCCCAGATCAAATTCACCATGCTGTGCACCGTGGTCACTCAAATCCTGGGCGTGGACGACGTCAAAATCACCACCACTACCGACAATCCTGATGTTCACGGCGTGCGGGTGTTCGCCAACTCCGAGGACCCTGACCCGATCGCGGTGTACGACGACGACTTCAAGCTCAACGATAATCAGGTGGCCTACTACCTGGGCGCCATCATCACACGGGTAGCGAGCCCGTAGGAGGACACCATCCCAACCAACAACCCCTGGCCGTGGATGCCTCCCAAGAGCACCGAGATGCTCTTGATGCACTGCGACGACACCGCTTATGTCGGCACGCCGGATACCAACCTGTACAAGCTGATCGACGCCATCTGCGGCACCTGCGGGGCGGGCGGACTGGTCAACGAGGTGTTCGTCGCCCGGCTGGCCGGTGCCATGGAGACGATCTTTGGCACCGACCTCGACTATGTCTTTGGCAACACCGCCATCCTGGTCCGCGCACCCGAGGAGTCCTACCCCTACAACCCCTCGCGGGACACCCTGACGGCCCCGCAGTGGAACGAAGTCAGGGTCAAGGATGCGTGGTACCGGGCGCGCATCCGCGACTTCTTCAAGGCCTGCGGACTGGGTTCGACCGTCGAGGGTGTGCGCATGTGTGTGCAGGCCGCGTCGTCGGTGGACTGCGACACGTTTGAAATATGGAGGTACATCGATAATTTCGGCATCACCCTAGACATGGGGCGCTCCCCGTCCAGCGCACGCAACGAGCTGGTGATCAAGCCGCACAAGGATTCCATGGGGCCCGAGGAGATGCGGCTGGTGCGCGACATGCTCTCCCGGTTCATGAGCATCGACATCGTCATCACCGTCAACGTCCACGGGATTCCGGTGCTCACCCCGGTGTTCGCGGTGGCGGCCGCCGCCGACTCGACTTACTTCGAGGTCCAGAAAATCGTCACGCCGACCCCGATTATGAGTCAGCTGCCGCCGCCGGATCTGCTGCCCATCGACCTGCTGCCCACCGAGACGTGGATGTATTCCGGCGATCCCACACTGGCGCCGTACGCGCAGTTCAACATCAGCCAGGAGTATGCATACTACTACCTGGTGGGCGGGGGTAGCCGCAGCCCGATCGACTCGGTGACCTACGGCACCATCAACCCTTTCGGGCCGGTGAAAGTCACCGTCTTCGAGCTGTCGGGAGCCTTCAACCTGGTCAGCAACGTGGCTTTGGGCGTGCCCACCGACGACTGGTTTTCCCAAAACCTGAACGCCGACTTCTTCCAGTGGGTCCCGGTGCCCTACCAGGCTGACCTCTACCCGATGAACCAGAGCGTGGCCCAAGGAGTGGCCAACCTGATCGGTGCGATCAACTCGATCCCGGGCCCCTTCATCCTGGTGGGCTACGACCAGGGCGCCACCATCATCAGCGACGTCTATGACCAGATCCGCACCGGCTCACTGCAGGCCCGGCGCCCAGACCTGCTGGCTGGCCTGGCCTTCGGCAACCCACGGCGCCAGCCCGGCGTCACCTTCCCGATGTGCCCAGACCCGGGCGGGCACGGCGTGCAGGGCTGGGAGCTGCTGCAGGACTGTGAGCCGCTGTGGTGGGAGTTCGCCGCACCCGGCGATCTCATCTGCACTAATCACGACACCGTCCCCGGCTCCAACAACGAAGCCGTGTACCAGCTGATCTACAACAGCTACAACGGCATCCTGTCCCCGCTGGCCGCGCTGCTCACCGGCGCCATCACCAACGCCGAGATCCTCCTGCAGAACTTCCTGGATCTGTTCTACGGCGTGGTCACCAACAGTGCGCACGGGCTCTACCAGAACCCCAACTACCACCCGGTCCCCGGTGACGCGCGCAACTGCATCCAGATCGGCGCCGACTACATCAACAGCCTGTCCATCCCCAGCCTGGCGGCGCTGGCCCCGCCTGCGGTCACCACCCAGGTCACCTGCTACGAGGTCACCGACTACTTGGCCAATCCCCCCACCTCGTGGTTCGACGGCAAGCTGGACTCGCGCATCCGCTACGTCTACGTGCCGTGGCCCATGCTGAACGAGCTGCCGCTACAAGAGGGCATTGACGCGGCCGTTTCCGCTCTGATCATCATGATCAACCGCAACATCGGGCCCTTCCTGCTGATCGGGCGGGGGATCGGGGCCATCGTCACCTCCACGGTCTATGACCAGCTGCGCACCGGCGCCATGCAACACCGCCGGGTGGATCTGCTGGGCGCGGTGTCTTTCGGCTCCCCCCGGCGTGAGGCGGGCGTCATCTTCCCCGAGGGCACCGATCCCGGCGGCCACGGCATCTCGGCCAACCGGCTCAGCGGTACCGAGTCCCTGTGGTGGGAGTTCGCTAACCCCGACGACCTGCTGTGCACCCATGGGAACACCACTGACGACCTGTGGGCGGCAACCATTTTCGACGCGACGATCGCCGCCTATGCGGGTGACCCGGGCGTCATCACGCGGCAGTTCCCCACCGCGCCGGTGAACGTGGCCCAGGTGGAGGCCGACATCTTGGCCACGGTGTCTTACGCGTCCACCGAGGACCCGCACGCCACCTACGACACGGTCACCCAGATCGCCGGGGATCCCCGCAGTGGCTACCAGATCGCGCGCGACTACCTCAACACGTTCGCCAGCCGTTCCGTCCCCTACGTGGTACCCGCGCCCGATCCCATGCGGACCTACCGGCCAGCGCAGAACTTCGAGGCTTTCACCTCGGTGTCCAACTACGGGCCCTGGCAGACCTACGACATCATCGACAGCCCAGACAATTACCCGGGCGGCAAGTTCGGCAAGACTCCGGCGAATGCCCCGGCGGTCAATCCCGACGGCACCCCCTACGTGTTCCCCTGGCCGTCCGAGCAGACCTACATCGCGGCCAAGATCACCCAGGTGCAGAGCATGGGCGGGCAGGCCGACCAGTTCCACTTCCGGCTGCCGCTCGGGCAATCCGCGATCACCAAGGAGGTGTTCACCCCCGATCTGGCCATCGCCTACATCGCGCCGACCCAGGAGTCCACAGTGTCCAGGTCGCTCACCCGTGCGCGCCCGTTGATCAGCACTTCCACCGGCTGGGTGGCCGGGGCTTTCACGACGTCGTCGGGGGCACCGGCGGGAGCGAGCACGTCGTCATGATGACGGGGGAGCACGATGGTCGGTAGCGCCCTGGACGGCATGTACCTGAACTACCACTGGCCACTGACGCTGGTGAACCTGCTCAACGACCTGATCTCCAACCAGCAGTACGCACCCAACGTGCCGCAGCTGGCCGACCTGCCGGTGGCCCGAGTGTGGTTCTCCCAGCCCCGGCCGAGCAGCGACCCCACCCAGGAGATCCTGACCATCAACTTCAAGCTGCCGCTGTCCATCGGGGAGTTCTCGATCGAGATCATGCGGGTGGCCTGCACCTTTAACGTCTGGTACAAGGATCGCAACAACAACTGGATCCAGATGCGGGACGAGAACTACCAGCCGATGACCATCACGCTGGCGCCCAGCCAGGAGGTTTCCTGGTACAAGTACCACGTCTACACCTACCCGATCGTGGCTCGGGCGGTGCAGTTCCGCATCAGCCGTAACCTCGATCTCACGTTGGGCAACCGGCCGTTCAACATCGGGTTGCGCAACGGGCTGATCCGGCGCAACATCTACGCCCGCAACGATGGCACCCAGGCCATGGAGCCCGAGCAGGACGCGCTGGGCAACGTTATCACCAAATACATCCAGGACTGGGACGCTCCCGATGCGATCGACGACAAGCCCACCACCTTCTGGAAGTGTTCTCCGCAGCCCGGCCCCGACGCGGTGGTCAGTCTCTACCTGGACTTCCGCAACCCCGATGGCACGCCGCAGCTAATCGACACGCTGTACCTGGACCCCGTCTACACCAACCAGAATTTAAATGTTTATTATTCGACCGACGACACGGTGGGGACCCGCAAGTTGAGCCCGATCAGCTTGCCGCCGGATCTCGACGAGAACACCCAGTGGACGGCTGGGATCGGGCTGATCGACATCTCCGACCCCGGTCAGACCAGTGTCTACGTGGTACCCATGGCAGTTGGGCCACAGATCAGCCAGCCCGCGTGGATCGGGGTGGTGTGGACACCGAACTTCGACCCGGTGACTAACGCGCCGCCGGTCAACCCCACCCTGTTCGGTGTCGCGCCGGGGATCAGCGCCGTGCAGATGATCTCCCTCAACGGCACGGCGACCGGCGGCTCGTTCGCGCTGAGCCTCGACGGCATCAACTACACCGGCCCGCTGACCGATACCGCCACCGGAGACGACATCCAGGCAGCCCTGGAATCCCTGCTGGGCATCGGCAACATCATGGTGACCGGGAATGCCGGGGGCCCGTGGGCGGCGAGCTTCTACGGGGCGCTGGGTCAGCAGCCGGTGCCGCTGCTGCAGTACACCGACTCGCTGACCGGCATCCCGCAGCCCACCATCAAGGTGGTCACCACCGTGACCGGGGTCTTCCCGCCCAATGCCGGGGGTGATCAGTACTGGCCCGTGCTCTCCTTCGACTGCGGTGCCCTGGAAGTGGTGCTCGAATTCACCAACGGGGAAACCCCGATCCTCTTCTCGGCGTCCCTCTACCCGCCCCCGGCACCGTACATCCCGCTGCGCATCGTGGCCGGGTGGGTCTACAGCAGTCCGGTGCCGCAGGTCTTCCTGTCGGTGGTGCTGCCCGACGGCACCAGCCTGGTCAACACCACACTGCCCGCTCCCAACCTGCCCACCAAGATCACCTTCGACGGCGAGGTGGGTTACAAGGATTTCCAGGGGGTCATGACCGCGCTAGTGGTCAAGCTGGACAGCTACACCAACTCCTACCAGGCTTTCCAGGCGAACCCCTCGGTCTACGTCAACCCCGATCCGGTGCAGCCGGATCCCCACACCGGCAGGGTGCCGTCCACCACGCTGGACGACGCCATCCTGGCGGTGGACTGGACGCTGCAGGACATGCCGTGCGGTGGCGGGCACGCCAGCTTCTACGAGTCCAAAATCTGGACCCCGATCTTCGCCAACTACGTCACCCAGAAAGGCAAGTACTTCTTCCCGCACCCGGTGATGGTCAGCTATCTGCAACTGGAATTCACCAACCTGACCGAGGAGCCCTACCCGGTCTACGACTCCGGCATCAACGTGATGTATCAGGTCTTCCCGATCTCGGTGACCCAGACCCAGACCGCCCCGCCGATCAGCGCGGGCATCCTCGCGGTGGCCGGGCAGATTCTCGGGGGCGGCATCGGCAGCGTCAACTGGCTCAACGCCAACTCGATCACCGCCGCCGTCAACTCGATCTTCAACTCGACGGTCAGCCCGATCACCGTCCAGGTGGGCCCGGGCTACACCACCTCCACCGTCCCGGCGGTGCCCAACAGTGTGGGCTCCTCAGCTTATGGCAACACCAACGAGATCTCCTCGCCGTGGATCTACCGGCGCGAGCTGATCAACACCGCCGTGCTGGCCTCCCAGAATCTCAACAGCATGCTGTATGACACCGGCTCGCAGGTGCTCAACCCGCTGATCAACAACGTGGTCGGCAATATCGCAGGCGCCTTTAACACGCTGATCAACTTCACCCCCTCCGCGACGTCGCTGCCCCTGCAGGGCACCGACTTCTGGGTGGTGCCCGGTCAGACCCTGGCGCTGGCCGCCAACGTGATGACCGGGCTGACGCAGGCGCTGCAGACTGCGCTGAACCGCAAGCCCGCTACCACCTACCGGCTGCGCTTCCTGACCACCAGCGTGCACCAGTACGACATCCGCACGGCGGTGCGTGACGCGGCGATCGCCTACTTCGCCGGGGTCCGCGAGGTCAGCGCATTCGTCACCCGCTACATCGCCACCCAGGATCCGCCCGTCTTCAAGTTCTCCCTGTACGACCCCCAGCAGTGGCTCTACCACAACATCGTCCAGCTGCCCAGCGGGCCGATCTCCACGGCGGGTATCACCTATCAGATCCAGAACCCCCTGTTCGATACCACGCTGGACAACTGGGACCAGGCGCAGGGCAGCTGGTCGATCGACCCGGGGCAGGGCAAATACCAGTACGGCGCGGCCACCGTCACCGCCGACGGCACCGAAAAGGAGCTGCTGAGTGCCTTGGTCACCGCTTGGCCGGAGGTCACGCCCGGTGCCAACTTCGCGCTCAGCGTATGGGTGCAGTGGCAGCACGTCACCACCGGCACGCCGGTGGTGCTGGCGGCCAATTACTACGACGCCGACGGCAACTTCCTGAATCAGGACACCACGAGCATTACGGCCTCCGGCACTAGCCTGTGGGGCTCCGGTCACGGCCAGCTGGTTACCGTCAACGGCCAGATCCCTGACGGCGCAACCGAGCTAAAGATCGGGCTGGTGGTGGGGGCCACCACGGGGGCCGGGCAGTTCTGGTTCGACACCGTGCTGATCAACTCCACCGACGTGGTGGAAGGCACCGTCTTTACCGACCTGATCACCAGCTCCACCTTCGTCAAGGTCAACTTCGAGTTCACCGACTCGGGCACGGTGCGCTCCGACGACATGTGGGCCCAGGCGGATCCGCTGGACACCAATATCAGTTCCACCAAGTTGGCCTACTACACCAGCACCTATCCCTCCACCGTCCCGTCGGGTACCTGGGGCGACGACAACGCCAAGTGGGCCGACCCCACCATCGTGTGGGGCGAGCCGTTCGCGGTGGTGTCCATCAACGTCGACCCCAACATGAACTACAACGGTAAGCGGGTGCTGCACATCACCCGGGCGGCCGGGTACGGCGAGGCCGGGGTCAACATCCGCCAGGTGACCGGCTTTGTGCCCAACGCATTGGCCCGGCTCAACTGCCAGTTCTTCAAGCCGGTGGCCGACGGGGACCAGGTCATCCTGCGGCTGCGGCGGCTGTCCGACGGTGTCTACATCTACCAGCACACCTTCAACCCCGATAAGATCGCGGGCTTCTGGTACCTGCTGCAGACCCCGTTCTTCGAGATCCCCGATGTGCCCGATCAGATCTACACCCTGGAAGTGCGGGTGTCCGGTGACGCGGGCGGGGACTTCTATCTCAACGACGCCTGGACGGATGTAGCCCAAATTCGCTATTTTGCCAGGTTAGGAGGCGAAGGCAACTTCCTGCACGACGTGACCGCGCTGCGCTACGCCGGGCTGGCGATCGTCTCCAACACCACGCCGGTCAACGAGGTGAGCTGCCAGGCCGCCATCCTCAGCCCTAATGCCTGGGCTTATGGCGCCGTGCTCGTCCCGAATTACCTTAAATGAGAGCCTACTAGCTCGGCCGAGCAGCGAGCTAACTCCCGGGACCCCTGGATCACATGTCATGGAATAAACCCCGGGGGTAAACTCGTTCCAGTCAATGGAAAGAGCTAACGAGCCCAGCGCATGAAAACCCGATTTTTTGTGCGTCAAATTTTTTGACCACCACATTAACCTATCAGGTAAACTACCAAGTGAGGAGACACCGTGGGCAGCATCCGTAAGCGAATACAGGCTTATGAGCGTCAGGCAGAGATCAACTACATCCGCTGGATGTACCAGCAACCAGGACGGGCCGAAGAGGCTGCCAAACTGCAAAAAGCGTTGGGCATCACCGACAAGCAGCTCAACCGGGAGAAATGACACATGGCACGCATGACGGGGCGCGCTCACCGGAACCGGATCAGGTATGACCGCGAACAGCGGGTCGCGTACCACACGTAGGAATATACCTGTAAGGTAAATCGTTCATCTCAGTGGAAGGGAGGTAACGACATGACAAGAATGAAGTACAACGGCAAGAGCTACGAGCTTCACCTGTACGAGGACCCGCACCCCGGCATGGATCGCTGGGAGCGCGTGGCGAGCCCCTGTGTTCGCTGCGGTGGTTCGGGCATCTACAGCCACTACCACGGCGTCTGCTACCGCTGCATGGGTGCCAAGCTGGACCCCGACGGCATCAGCGTCAACACCTTGCGCCGTAGGGCCAAGGAAGACGCATTGTGGGCCGAGTACGGCGACGAGCTGCGCGCCGAGCAGGCGTCAGCCGCCGAGGTCGCCAACGCCGCCAAGGCTGCGGCCGAGTTCGCTGCGGATTGGGACGAGGCGCACGCCGAGGCTGCCCGCCGGGCTGCTCTGGTCCAGGGCTTCCTGGGCAAGGTCGGTGAGAAGGTCACCAACATCCCGGTCAGCATTCGCTACGCCAAGTACAACGAGGGCGCCTGGAACCGTTCCCCGTCGATGTTCATCATCGCGGAGAGTGACGCCGGTCAGGTCATCAAGATCTCGGGGTCCAGCCAGTCGCTGTTCGGCCTGGAACGCGGTGACCGGGCGGTCATCTTGAGCGCGAAGGTCAAGGACCACGGCGAATACCAGGGTCAGCAACAGACGATCCTGTGGCACGTCAAGGTCGACGACTTCGAGGCCCGCGCCGCGCAGGCGATGGCCTACGGGGTGACCGACGTCGAGGAGGCCGTCGAGCGGGCCCACGTCAAGGGCAACGAGCGCGAGCGCTTCGAGCGGTTCGTCGAGGCGCAGCGCGCGCAATACGAGAAGGAGCTGTTGGGCGCCTGACACAGATCAGGCGCCTGCGGTGCAGATAAGGGTAGGGAGACACACACCATGACCGCGATCGTGAGCATCGAATTCGCGGACGGCCGCACCGAAGTGTGGAACGTACGCGACACCCGCGCCGAGTTCATCCGGCAAGACCTGCTGGCCATTGACGGCGCACCCGACGTCGAGTCCGAGGCGCAATAACCCGGGCCTTCGGGCCCCCTAGAAGAGAGACACACATGAAGGTCACACGCAAGTCGGCATTCACCGGCGTCGAGCACACCATAGACCTGCCGACGGTCACCGAAGAGCGGTTGGCTCGGTGTTGGCGATTCAACCCCAATGGTAAGGGCAAGCATATCCAAGAGGTTTTCCCCGAGCTGACTGCTGATGAGCGCGAGTTCCTCATGACCGGGGTTACCGCTGAGGAGTGGGCCGAGGCTTTTCCCAAAGAGGACGAAGAATGACCACAGCCGCCCAGCGTCATGGCTACGGCAAGAAGCATGATCACGGCTTCTTGGAGCCCCTCAACGAGAACGGGATGCCGTACTACCGCTGCCCCACCAAGGACGAGATCACCATGTGGGCGCGCACCCACGGCACCCCCGAGTATCCCTACACCCGGCCGGTGTGGGCCGATCTCAGCGACGCCGACCGACATGCCATCGGTTGCTACGTGCGCTGGCATGATTTCATGACCCGCGCCAAGATCGCCCGATCGGTCGGCTGGCACGGGGAAGCAGCTTCACACCTGGCCAGTGCCGGGGCCCAGCGGCGGGCCTACGCCGCCTATCGAAGGAAGGGAAAGTAATGCCATTTCACTCAGGTCTCATCGCGTCCAAAGTCAGCGAGGTCCGCTTCGGCGGTAAGTCGGTGGTGGTCAAGACCATGGGAAACGGCCAGATCCAGATGTCTGTCGACGAGGCACCCAGCGAGATCGGCAAGGAGTACGCCGAGATCGAGCTGGACGGTCAGGCCACCAGGGATCTGATCATGGCGTTGGTCCAGGCCCTGAGTGTCAGCGCCGAGATACGCGGCCGGAATGCACCTGACGAGTAAACTGTTCAACGAAGTGGAAGGAGACACACACACATGGCAAAGATCTTGCTAAGCGAGGCGCAGTTCCAAAAGATCAGCATGCTGCTGATCGACCTCGACGAGCGTCTTAGCCCCGAGTATTCGGGTCGTGGCATGTATGGCGCCAGCTGCCTGAGCTACTCGGTAGACAGAGGGGTCGGCCCCGCCGACTTCCAGATGGCCCTGGCCGAGGTGCTGGCACCCCAGCTGCTGGGCCTGAACGAGAACGACGAAGTCGGTCTGGATGAGGTCAAGGAGGCCATGGCCGAGCTGGGCCCTCCCAGTTCGGACAGCATGGGCCTGGGTTCGGTGTACTACTACCGGGGCATCCAGGTCGAGGGCCACGAACGGGAGGCGAGGTTCTGATGCCTGATCACCCCCAGGTCGACATCTGCGCGATCGAAGACTTCCTCTGGAAGTACTTCGGGGAGGCCCACGTCGTCTACAACGGCGGCGGGGATGCGTATCACATCCAGGATCTCGGTCCCGAGCTGGCCGACTTCCTGCACAAGCTCGGGGTCGACGTCGACTGGTCGGATCGATCCCGTTACCGGAAGGAGACACACGCATGATCGGAGTCGAGGCCCGCAACCTCAGGCCGGGGGATGAGATTCTCGGTTTCGGGGTCGTCGAATCGGCCCGGTGCGACAGCGACGGCGACATCGCCGTCCGGTTCGTCGAGCCCAGCCATTTGGGAGCCCTGGTCTGGTTCGGCTACAGCGCCTGGTTGCGCATCGAGCGCAAGGAAGAGAAGAAATGAGGAGACACACATGAAAGTACTGGTGAGCACGGGGGAAGTGCCCTACGGCGAGTTCTGCTACGTGCCCGAGGGCGAGATCGTGGCCAGCTTCGGCGCCGTCTGCTGCAACGCAGGCGGCTGCGGCTGCGACCGCTCGATCTCAGGCACCACCACCTACCGGGCAACGACCACGGCCAAGGTGGTTGAGCGCGAGGTGAGCTGGGATGATCTGTTCCAGCTGGCAGCCAAAGCAGGCAAGGAGACCGGCTGGGGCGGGCCCATCGTCTGGAACGCCATCCAGAGCACCGTCGAGGCGGTCGAGGAGCTGGACGTCGGCACCGTCGTGGAGCCGAGGTACGACGACATCAACGAGCGATGGAAGTACGTCGAGGTCAGCCCCGAGCAGATGGCGCCAACTGATGTCTGAGGAGCGCATGTGGGTAGCGCGGAGGGCCGAGCGATGAGCGTTCCCACTCCCAATTGTCCCTACTGTGACCAGCCGCCCGTCCTCCTCCTCGACGAAGGTCGACAGGCGTTCTGCGGCAACGAGGACTGCAAGGTGCTGTGCTGGGACACCACTTGCACGGCCGACGAGCTGGAAGCCGGTCGCAAAGATATAACTACCTGATTGGTAAACTAGAAGTGGAAGGAGGTGGTCGGAATGCCCACTCTGACAGCGGCCGAACAAGCCCACAAGGAGCGCGTGCGCCGGTGGGTTGAGATCCGGCCGCGCTCCACGCGGATCCCCAACGGGCGCCCTGACAAGCACCCGCGCAAGGGGAACCGCAACGCCTGGCGCCGGGAGGCCCACTGAGGCTCTACGTGCCCTTCACGCGGCTCTCAGAGGCCACCCGGGTCTTCCTGGCGTCCTCGTTCTACTGCCCGGTCCCCGTCACGCTGGTGGACGTCTCAGGCGGCAAATGGGCCTACCTGGACTACATGGCGGCGGCGTGGGAGCGCGGCGAGGATTTCATCACCATGGAGCATGACACCGTGCCCTGGCCCGGCGCCATCGAGACGCTGCTGGATTGTCCGCACCCCTGGTGCTTCTTCGGCTACCAGCAGGGCATCGACTTCGTCGGCACCGGCGCCACCCCGCTGGGGCTCGCGCGGTTCCGCGCCGAGTTCATCGCGGCCGCGCCCGATGTCTGGAAGCTGATGCGCGTGGTCTACGGCCAGCGCGAGATGGACGATCCCTGGCGCCACTTGGATCTGCACCTGGGTCGCTACGCCGGGTTCAGGGGGTGGCGGGCCCATCAGCACTATCCGGCGGTGCTCAACGCCAATCCCAGGATCCTGGGCATGGGCCCGGCGTACTACACCCCGCCGCCTGTTGTAGGCCCGCAAGGCTTATAGGTTATCCCCGTCGTCGGACCCCACGGTCGCGGCGGTCTTTTCTTTGAGCAGCTCGGCCAGCTCGGGTCCGATCCGATATTTCATTCGGCGGGACCGGGAGAATTCACGCTCGGTGACGGTCACCGGCAGCGTCTTAATACCCAGTTCGATGGCGATCATTACCCGCTTGTGGCCTTCGGCCATGAAGACGAACCGGCCGTCGGTGTGCAGCTCCACCGGCGTGCGCACCCCTTCGGTGCGGATTCGCACCCGTAGCTTCTTGTAGTCGTGCAGCTCCTGCAGGGTGCGATGGCTGCGGTAGCGGTACAGCTCTTTGGTTGAGATCTCAGCCATGGGCCGATCCTCCCATCAAATCGCGGTGGACGGGACGTAGACGTGGTGGATCGGCTTGAAGAAATCGTGCTCGACCGGCCGGTCCCCGCCCTCCCCGATGCGCAGCAGCAGTCGCCACCCCGACTGGCTGGCTTGGCACGGCCGGTGCAGGTTCCACCAGTCCCACGTCGTCCACATGCCGTTGGGGAACGCGATCGCCTCGAAGCTCGCCGCGCTGGCCTTGGCGTGGATGTCGCGCATCACCCCCCAGTCGTCGGGGTGCTCGATGTCCAGGGTCACCGGCTCGTTGGCGAACACGGTGGGGCACGGGTTGCCCACCACGATGGTGTGGTGGCGCACGTGGCGCCCGGCCTGGGTCTGCTTGACCATCTCGGTCAGCGACGGGTAGTCCATGGCATCGGGGGTCATGCCGGGCAGCTGGGTGGGCTCTTCGGGGGTGAGCCGGGGGATGTCGTCGAGATGCCAGCCCGGCTGGGTGGGGCACTGGCCCACGTGCAGGTAGTTGACCACCGTCTCCACGTAGATGTCCTCGCCGTCGCCTTCCAAAGGCGCCGATTCCAGGATCAGCCGCACCAGCGGTCCGCCGTAGCGCATGGCGTTGGTCAGCGAGCACCGCTTCAGGTTGGGGGTCATCTCCAACGTTTCCAGGCTGGCCGGGAAGAAGTACGGCTCGGAGTGGGTGACCTGGTTGGGGCTGAAGACGAACTCCGTCATGTCACTCGCTTCCAGAAGTCGCGGTCCTCACCGAAGAGCAGGTAGTCGGCGTTGGACTCCTCACTGTGCTGAGCAAAGTCTGGCATGGCGACGACCTCGCTGGTGCCCAGCGTGGCCTCGGCCAGCTGGCGCCGGTATTCGCAGATCCCGGCGATGCGTTCCTCGATCGAGTTCTCGGTCACATAGACGTACGCGGTCAGCCCGGCCAGCTGGGAGTCGGTGCGGTGGATTCGGTTGATCCGCTGCTGGAAGTCGTCGTAGCTGTACGGGCATTCGTATTGAATGCAGTACTTGGCCTCCTGCATGTTCAAGCCATACGCCCCGGCATCCGACGACAGGAACAGGGTGATCTCGGCGTCGGCCTTGAAGCGGTCCTGGGCCCGCTGGGACTCCTTCTGCGTCTGGCCGGTGCCGTAGTGCACTACGTGTTTGACCCTGCGCTTGTCCAGCTCGCGACTCAACATGAACAGCCCGAGGTTCGTCCACTTGGTGAACGCGATCACCTTGTCCCCAGCGTCCGCGATCGACTCCACCTGGTCGAGGAAATACTCCATCTTGGCGCTGTGGCTGCTGGTGATCAGGTTGGGGTAACCCTCCATCAGCACCCGCGCCAGCGGGGAGGTGGAGTGGGCCAGCGCCTCGGGCGTGTTGCACACGTACCGCTGCAGCAGCGCGTAGGACGTCAACGCCTCCCCCTCCCGCTTGGCGATGCGGGCCAGGTACTCGATCTCGTCGATCAGCTGGCGGTCCTCGGGGCTCATCTGGATCGGGATGAACTCCACCTGCAGCGGCGGGAAGTACTCGCGCACACCGGGATCGGTCTTGCGTGCGTTCTGCACCCGGTCGGCTACCCGGTGGCGCACCTCGTGCAGCGCGGCCAGGTCCCAGTCATAGTCGGTGACGGTGAACGACCCGCCGTGGCGGGTGGTGCGCTGGTAGGTGCGCTTCTTCGGGTTGCCCCAGTTGTCGCGTTCCAGGTAGCGCTCCTCGAAGTCCGCCCGGCTGCCCAGCGGGTTGTCCCGAGCCTGGCTCAGGGCGAACAGCGAGCGGTAGCGCAGCGGGTTGGAGCCCACGATGGAGGCGGTCATCGGCCAGATGGTGGCCCGGCAGCCCTTGATCAGTTGGTCCAGGGCCCGGCGTGCCTCTGTTTTGTGCTCGGCCGCGAGCACCTTCTGCACCTCGTCGAGCACGAACAGCACTCGCTTGCCCGCCGTCAGCGCCGATAGCTCCTCGAAGTCGAATCTCGGCTTGTCGTAGTTGAGCACATAGACGTCGTAGGGATCTGCATAGATCTTGCGGCGCCGCGCCTTGGTCCCGTCGACCACCACCGCATCGAGCAGGGTGGTGTCCAGGAAGAAATTCTTCAGGTTGTCCTTGTGCCGCATCAGGGTGAAGGCGAGCACGACGTCCAGAAGGCCCCTGTTGGCCATCTCCTGGGCCCCTGCGCAGGCGAACAGGCTCTTCCCGGCACCGGCACACCACCCCGGCACTGTGAGGCGGTCTGCGGCCTTCTTGGCCTCGTTGCGGTCCAAGGCGCGGCGAATCCCGAAGGTCTGGTAGGGCCGCAGCTTGCTGAAGTGCGGACAGGTGAAGCCCTCGATGTCCAGGGGTATCTCCCACCGTACGTAGTCCATCAGGATCGAGTCAGTTTCGGGGTCGAAGACCAGCAGCCAGCCATCCTCGTTCAGCTGCTTGACGAAGTGGCGGAAGTTGTGGTGCTCGTTGAGGATCATGAACCGACTGATCCAGTTCTCCTCGATGCCGTAGCGCGCGAAGAAGCCCTGCCGGTCCCCGTCGAAGGGCTCGAAGGACAGGCAGCCGGGGTAAACGGTGGACTCGCTCACGATGACGACGCTGTCCAGGTCGACCTCGGGATCGCTGGCCAGCAGCTCGATGGTCGACTCGACCGTCGCGTGTGTCACCAGGCCATTATAGGAAAATTGGGTGACTGTGGAAAGAAAAGAGCCCCGGGACGACGGGGGGTTGCCAAATCGCCGGGGCTCTTCGGAGAACTGCTACTGCTCTCCACGTGTCTCCACGTATCTCGGAGTGTATCTCCACATCTAGGGGTGTTCGCAATCCCTGCCCCCAGATGTTGGGACGAGTTGCGTGGGCTGTTACCGAGTGGTAATGATTGCAGCTGCTACTGCTCCGACTACCGGCGCTTTCGGAACTGTTCCGCCGCAATCGAACAGACACTAACCGGCTGATACGGGCCCCATTCAGCCATCCCTCCCCGGTCACCGCGCTCGGAACAGCGTGGCGATAGGTGTTGGCCTCCTCCTGCTTTTGTGGTTGCCATATATGCCGCCGTGGGGGGCCTTCGTTTGGGGGGTGTTCCATGCGCGGAGCGCGTGGCCTTATGGCCCACTATGACCACGAAAGGACACCATGAACCCACAAATTCCCCCGAGGCCCAGCCCCATCGAGGTCCTTCGCACGACGAGGTGTCCCCGGTGCGGTGTAGAACCAGGGTTGCACTGCCTGGGAGTGCCCAGACGCAACGGACTACGGAGGATACGCAAGGCCAACCACATCGAGAGGATCAAGGCTTACCTGCGACAGCAGGAGAGGAATATACCCATGGGGTAAACTGTTCCAGGGGTTGTAAGGAAGGGAGACACACACATGAAACCCGAGGGCGAAAAACTCGCCACCGTCGAGGCCGCCCGTGACGGTGGCAACCTGGTGGTGCAGGCCGGTGCCGGGACCGGCAAGACCACGGCGCTGGTCATGATCGCGGAGGACCGGCCCACCAAGAGCGGGCTGTACGTGGCCTACAACAAGCCGATCCAGCTGGACGCGGCCGAGAAGTTCGCGCACACCAATGTGAGCGCGCGCACCAGCCACAGCCTGGCGCATCAGGCGGTCGGCCGCGAGTACGCGCACCGGATGCGCGGCACCAAGCGGGAGCCCAGCTGGGAGCTGGCCAAGCGGCTGGGTCTGCGCTGGTGCAACATCACCCGCGACGTCAGCGTCGCCCCGCACCACCAGGCCCGCATCGCCGGGGACACGCTGGCGCGGTTCTACCAGTCGGACGCCGACGAGATCGAGGCCCGCCACGTCCCGTTCCAGAACGGGATCCAGGGGGCCCAGCACAACGTGCTGGTCAACGCGATCCTGCCGATCGCCCGACGCTGGTGGGTCGACGTCCAGGACAAGGGCGGCACCATGCCCTTCACCCACGACGCCTACTTCAAGATGTGGGCGCTGACCCGGCCGACGCTGCCGTATGAGGTCATCTACCTGGATGAGGCGCAGGACTCCAACCCCGCGCTGGCCAAGGTCATCAGTGACCAGGCCGCTCAGCTGATCATCGTCGGTGACTCCTGCCAGCAGATGTACGCCTGGCGGGGCGCCATCGATGCCCTGAACAACTTCAAGGACGCCAAGCAGCTCTACCTGCAGCAGTCCTGGCGGTTCGGGCAGGCGATCGCCGACGAGGCCAACAAGTGGCTGCGCCAGCTGCCCACCCCGATGGAGCTGATCGGTCACCCCGGCATGGACTCGAAGGTCGAGCCGGTCGAGGCGCCCGATGCGATTCTGGCGCGGACCAACGGCGGGGCGATGAGCCACGTGCTGGCCGAGCTGGACGCGGGACGGCGGGTGGCCCTGGTGGGTGGCGGTGACGCGCTGGCGCGACTGGCGCGGGCTGCGGCCGACCTGCGGGCCGGGAAGAAGACCTCGCACCCCGAGCTGTTCGCCTTCAAAGACTGGGAGGAGGTCAAGCGCTACGCCAACGAGGATCCCTCCGGCAAGGACCTGCTGCCGCTGGTCAACCTGGTGGAGAACCACGGCACCGAGCGGATCCTGGAAGCCACCAACGCGCTGGTCTCCAACGAGGACAAGGCCGACGTGGTGATCTCCACGGTGCACAAGTCGAAGGGGCGCCAGTGGCCGACGGTCAAGGTGGCCGGTGACTTCTTCGCTCCTCGCCAGGAGGGCGACGAGCTGCCGACGATCTCGAATGCCGAGGCGATGGTCGGCTACGTCGCGGTGACGCGGGCCAAGATGGTCCTGGACCGCAGCGCGGTGGCCTGGATCGACGACCTGGTGGACCTTCCCGAGGAGGAGGGTCCTGCCCAGGATGGCGAGTTGATCGAGATGGAGCCGGAGGCCGGATAGTGACGAAGGGGAAATACGCCCAGCGTGCCGATTCCCGGCTCAAGGTGCTCGAATCCGAGGCTCTGCAGCAGGCCCACGCCAAGATCAAGGAGCTGACCGAGCAGCTGTCGGCGGTAAAAAAGGAGATCAACGAGGCTCGGGCCGGAATCCACTCCAAGGCGATGGCTGCCGCCGCCGGGCTGTCCAAACGGGAGAAGGAGCACCTGCGCGATCAGCTGGCGTCGATGGCCTATCAGCATGACGCCGACCGGATGCGTTATGCCGTGCTGGTCTGGGAGATCATGCACCGTAATAAGTTCGGCACCCCGGCGCCGCTGCAGATGGAACGGGAGTCCGAGTCCCACGAATACTGGCTCTCGATGCACTGGGAGATCGCCACGCTGTTCTTCAAAGAGTGGGAGCAGATCCAGGAGTTCTTTGCTCAATGCGAAGGCACCAGGTGGCGTCTGGCTGGGTCAGGTGCCTCTCATTTGCGTGGCGGCATGCCGCTGCCCCCGCAGACCTCTCGGGAGGCCACCCGGCGGCTAGAGAAAGGGCGCATGAAGAACTCGCTGATGCGCCGGGTTTATGCCATGCGGGCCTACTTCGACCGCATCGAGGCCGCCCGCAAGACCGGGGACCTCGAACCCATCCTGGCCTTCAAAGATTCCCGCAACGACGAGACCCCTGAGGATGTCCGCGACAAACTGATCGAAGGGCTTAAAGATCGTGGCCAAGAAGCATAAGAGTCGTCATCGCGTCCCGCCGCAGGCTTACGAGCTGCACAGCGATCCGATCAGCGAGCGTTATCAGATCGAGGTGGACTACGCCACCAATCGGCTGCAGCGCCGTTACGAGGCGGCACTGCGGGCCCGAGAGGCAGCCCAGCGCCGTCTGAGGTTGGCCGCCGAGACCAATGCCAAGGCTTCCCGGCTGGCCGAGCTGCGCCGTCAGCTGGATATGCGCGAATACGAGCTGGGCGAAATCGTGAAGCTGATGCAACCAGGGAATCGGACCAAGGTCCCATGGCGGCCGGTTCCGGTCACGCATACGGCGCCGGGGTAGGCCCCTGGCATTAGAGCAGTATTATAGGTAAATTAGAAGATACACACGACAGGAGACACACCATGCATAAGATCCGACTGCGCGACCGCCGGGAGGAGGAGTACACCCACACCATCATCAACGGCGTGCTGACCAGAAAGACCCGCGCCTACGATGTGCGCGAGCTGACGGTCGAGCTGGTCCCCGGCGAGGGCGGGGTGCCCGAGCGCATCGACTACTACAGCACCGGCAAGACCTTCATCCCCGAACGACTGTCCATCAGCTGGCACCGCCACCCCGGCGAGGAGTGGGGGCAGGGCACCACCGAGATCGCCGGGCAGGGGTTCAGTAAAGACGGCAGGGCACTGAAAGGCCGCAGCCGTCGTAGCGACGGATCCTTGGCTCACCGCTGGCCCCTGGCGGTCGACGACCACACCCGGCCCATGCCCGCGTGGATGAGCTGGGAGTGGGTGCGCGGGATGATCGATGCCCATGACCCCAACAAAGGCTGGCCCCAGTCGGTGACCGAGGAGGCGTCGTGAACGATCAGATCCTGCACCTGCACTACTACGAGGCGCCCCCACCGGCGCCTCGGCAACTGCCACCGGCGCGGCGCAGGCCCACCGGCGCCCAGGATTTTTTAGGCAATTTCGCACGTGGATACCTGCTGGGTCTAGCGGTTTTCGGCAGCCTCGCCATCGTGGGCCTGCTCTGGTTCATCGTCGTGTGCTTCCTCTACGCGTGATGATGAGGGCCATGGTCATGAGACTCGATGAAGCCGAAGCCCGCATCGGTGACGAGGTCATCTATCAGATCCCCGGCACCGACCACCAACCTGAGCACGGCGTGATCAGTCACGTGCGTGATCCCTACGTGTTCGTCCGTTACGACGGTGATCACATGGCCAAGGCCACCCACCCGATGCTATTGGAGTTCGTAAGCCTGGCTCACGATGAAGGAGGGTATCGGTGAGGGTCGAATACAAGTGCATGTCGATGGGCTGCTCGGTGGGCATCCACACCGGCACCATCTGGAAGCCCGATCCCCAGGTCAAGGCCCGCTACACGCAGGAGAGTGATTACGAGATCGCGGTGAAGCTGGGGCTGACCGCCGACCCGCTGCCGCTGGCCATGCGCTGCAACGCCGGTCCCGGGGGACTGACCGAGCGCAATGTGCACTTCGCCCTCGTGGCGTTCGACGACCGGCCCGGCGTCCTGGCGGTGCACAACTGGTCGGAGCTGAAGGTGGTCGAGCCGTGAGCGAGGAAAGGGAACAGCGCTCCAAGCGATTCCGGCGCACCCCGGGGAACAGGATCCCCGACATCGGGCTCTGCGCGCCGTCGGGTGACAAGATCGGCTACCGCACGCACGCCGACGCGAAAGCGGCGCTAAAACGCATCCAGCGGGCGGCGGGCCAGAAAGCCGAGCAGCGGGTGTACAAGTGCGAGCACGCCGAGCACTACCACCTGACGTCCAAGCCGTACATGCCGGAGGCGAACTTCCAGCACATCACCATTCCGACGTCGCGCCCGGGCATCGAGCGCGTTCTGCAGGCTTGCCGCCATGAAGACTCGTGACCTGGACAGCTGGCAGGGGCGCCGGGCGGCGCTGGCTGGCGGCAACGAGATCAGCGGGGCCTTCCTGAGGTTCTTGGAGGATTGGGTGAATGCCGCCGAGGGGCAGCTGGTTCTGCACGGCAGGCTGCTCACCCCCGGCGAGGCATTGCGGCGCTCGGTGCAGTTCGTCGAGACCCGTCAGGGCCGCTGCCCGGCCTACATGCTGGCCCAGATGATGGCGGTGCTGGCCGAGCACTGGACGTACGGCCAGGAAATGATGGAGAACCTCACGCCGGTCGAACGGCGGCTGGTGGAGGACGTGACGCTGCTCAAGATTGACGAGGTGCAGCGCCAAGCCGAGGAGACACACAATGGAAACCCTTGAAATCGTGGCGGTCAGCGTGATCCTGATCGTGCTGGCCGTCCACGTTGTGCTGCTGATCAAATGGTGGCCGGTGTTCGACGATCCTGACTACTTCAAGCGTCAGGAGATGGAAGACCGGCTGTGGGCTTACGAGCTGAGGCTGATCGCCGCCCAGACGCGGATCAACGAAGAGGCCACGCTGTGAGCGGCGAGCCCGAGCCGCCCACCCGCATCGACTCCTTTCGGCTCACGGTACGCATGGACGCCACGCTGACGGTCAACGGCACCACCGACCAGTGGCTCAAGCCGGGCACCGAGGCGTCGATCGGTTGGCGGGGCTGGGAGCGGCCCAACGGGGTGTGGGTGGATCCCATCCCCACCCAGGAGGAGATCAAACTGGCGTTCCAGATGATCCAGACCGGCATCCTGGCGCCGGTGCTCGAAGAGATGGTGCAGATTGCCCAGCGCGAGATCGTCAAACAGCGTCAAGGCGGCAGATAGATCGGCCCTTTGGGCATGTCTTAGGCGTACGTTAGGCTAAAGTTGTAGGAAAAGGAGACACACGTGACAGTCGAGAAGAGCGAAATCGCTCTCAGCCCCATCGGTGCGCTGCTGCGGGCAGCCGGTGGGGACGTCGCCATCGCGATGGAAACCTTCCGCAAGAAGGCTTCCGCCGAGACGCTGGCGCACGAATCGTCGAGCACCACGGTGGCCGAACGCAAGGCCGAGTACCGCCGGTTGCTCGACGAATACGCAAAGGGTGAGGGTGGTATGGACGCTCTCATCGCCATGGGCGAGCGCCTTGGTGGGCTCGTCGACAAAATCACCGCCTTAGACCTCTCCACGCACGATGGAGCATTGTCGGCTGAGCAGGCTGCGGCGTTGATGGACATCCGGCTGGGCGCCAAGGAGGCCACCGAGCTTCTCGACGTCTACAACAAGGGTGTCCTCAAGGTAGCGGTGTTCACGCACATGGATGCACAGCTGGCCATCGAGGGTGTTCAGGATCCACAGAACCACAACGCCACCCTCGACGTCCCCGAGTTCGGCCGGAAGTTCTCGCGCGAGGGCGCGGGTTACACCGATCCGACGCTGGACGAGGGCCGTCTGCGCATGCTGGTGGGCGAGGAGGTCTGGCAGGAGATCTGCGAGGTCGAGGAGGTACCGGCGCACGTCGAGTACACCTTCAGCCTTAAGAAACTGTTCGATCGGGCCGAGAAGGACATCAAGCTCTACGACACCATCGGAGAGTGCATGACCTTCGGCGAGCCCAAGGCACCGCGCCTCAACGACCGGAAGATGACCTGATCCTGGGAGCGGTAATGGAGCGTAAAAAAGCTGGCTCAGAGGATTGGGCCATCACAGCCGCACGCCAGTTCGCGGCGTCCGCCAGCGGACGCGGGCTGGCCATCCCGGTCGACGCGGTGGCCGAGGTGTTTCGGCAGATCGAGACGATCGACGTCGACCTGTCGGGGATCGAGCGTGTCTACAACACCGAAGAGGCCGCGCAGTTCTTCGACAAGAGCCCGCAGTGGATGTACTGGGCGATGAAACCGCGCGACGACGGTGGTGGCGGCTGGTTCTACTACCCCGCCGACGACGACCATGCTGAGCCCTGGCTGATCGAACCCGAGCGGCGCGGCGCCAAGGGGATCCGCCGGTTCAACCTCAAGGTGATTCAGGACATGGCGGTCTCGCTGTACCAGAAGGGCGGGATGCGCTCCATCGACGAGCTGCAGGAGATCATCAAGCGGGTGCAGCTGGCCCGCACCGGCCGGTGGGCGCCGGAGCCACCGAGGAAGAAGACCCGGCGTAAACGCAAACCTAAAGCGGAGGCATCGTCGAAGAATGGATCAATCGGCCAAGGATCTGCTTGACATACATTTCGCGACCGGCCGCACCAAGTGCCTGACCTACCTGGCCGGTCTGAGCCCCGCGTCGCTGCTGCACCCGATGGGACGCGGCACCGGCGTGAGCATCATGGACGAGTACGGCGAGCAGTATCTGGACTTCAACGGCGGCGCCCAGCTGCCGTTCGGGCACCGTGACGCCGACGTCGCCAACATGGCACTGGTGCAACTGCAGGAGCACACCTGGTTCGGCGACTACGGCGACTACCAGGACCGGCTGGTGGCCGACTACGCCGCGCTGCTCTCCGATCGCTTCCCGCAGAAGAACGGCCCGCCGTTAAAGGTCATGTTCACCCCGTCGATCTACGAGGCACGCATGACCGCCGCCCAGATCTGCATCTGCCCGCCGTCGCAGGGCGGCTATTTCCTGAGCCTGCTGACCCCCGAGGGGATCCCGCGTGAAGGCGGCGAGGTGCAGGACGAGGTGCATCGGGCCCGCGCGCAGCGGCTGAAGATCATCGCCGACGAGTTGGACACCGGCTTCGGGCGCACCGGCAGCTTCTGTCTGTTCGAGCAGTACCACGTCACCCCCGATGTCATCCTGCTCGGCTCGGCGGGCACCGGCGGCCTGCCGTGCAACGCGGTGCTGGCGCCGGGTCCGCTGTTTGAGACGGAGTCCTTCGGCCAGCTGATCCAGCACATCGCGCCTACCCCCAACCCGATCGCCTGCGCGGTGGGCAACGCCATTGTGCCGCGCATCAACGAGTCGCTGCTGGCGCAGGTCCGCAACGTGGCCGGGACTCTGGCCATGGATCTGGCCACGGTGTGCGAGCAGTTCAGCGACGTCCTGCACTCCACCCCCGGCGTCGGGCTGATCCGCACCATCAAACTCAATGCTCCCAGCCGGGCCGAGGATTTCCGCCGTCGCTGCCGTCACGCGGGCCTGCTCATCCAGCCCAACCTGCGGCTGTCCCCGCCGCTGACCGTCACCGCCCAGCAGGTGCGGATTGCGGTGGACGCGGTGGCGGCGGCGTGCATCGACATGGAAGAGGTGGTGCTGTGAGAGATTTCATCGACCTGGCGCTGTCCACCGAGGAGGCCGAGCGCGTCTACCACATCCGGCCGGAGCTGAAGGAGGGCTGTCCCACTTGCGAGGGCAACGGTACCTATCGCTGGCAGGGCCAGGACCACGACTGTGACTGCCAGCGCCAGCTGCAGCTGGCCAAGCACTACACCGCCGCCGGGATCGGCAAGGACTTCCAGCGGCTGAGCCTGGACGACTGGCACGGCGACGAGCAGATTCGCCAAGAGATCGAACACTATTTGGAGCACTGGAAGGGCTACGTCGATCTGGGCCGGGGGATCATCTTCTACGGGGACTATGGCACGGGCAAGACCTTCCTGGCCAACATGATCCTCAAGTACCTGGTCCGCGAGGGGGTGAGGTGCTACGCCACCACCTTCTCCGACATGATCGAGGAATTCACTGCCACCTGGGGTGACAAGACTAAGAAGCAGTGGTTTCAGGACACCTTCATGTACACCGGGGTGCTGCTCCTCGATGAGTTGGGCAGGGAGGGCCGCAGCAGCCACAATCTGCCGCAGTCCACCTTCGATCGCATCCTGCGCAACCGGGTCCAAAACGCCCGTCCGACACTGCTGACCACCAACATCAAGCCCGACGACCTCGACCTGGGCTACGGGGGCGCGGTGCTGAGCCAGCTCAAGCGGTCCTGCTTCACCGTGGAAGTCACCGGCAGCGATTACGGGCCCACCAACTTCCGGCTGGGTAATGCCCAGGTCAGCGCCCAAGAGAGGCGCCCGGTCGTATGAGAAATCTGCTGCACCGGCTGTGGATGCGGATCCTGCGTACCTTCGGGCTGGGCGATGAGTGAGGGGTTGGGCGATGAGTGAGGGTTTCAGGGTCTCCGGTGACGGGACAAAGTTTGCCGTTGAACTCAAGGTGATCTACGAGGACGGCGCTGATGCGGAGGAGATCCAGAAGATGCTCACCAGCAGCTGCGGCGAGGCGTTTGCGGAGATCGAGAAAAGGATAGGGCGGCGCTGAGTGAGTGAGCTGGAACGGCGCCTGTTGGCCAACCTGACCGATAACCACGAGATGGGCACGGCGTGGGAGCTGGGGCTGCGCAGCGTGCACTTCACCGAGTTGGTGTGCAAGGCGATGTTCGACTTCATGGTTGACTACTGGCATAC
>Ga0318543_10000007_pt1 | contig 33206 bp, 27 predicted proteins | sample GRESIP168b4f24_FD_203487 | JGI IMG/M metagenome (GOLD analysis project Ga0318543, IMG submission 203487) | Tropical soil microbial communities from Luquillo Experimental Forest, Puerto Rico - GRE.SIPMG.168b4f24 | ecosystem: Environmental > Terrestrial > Soil > Tropical forest > Bulk soil... | reverse complement strand
CCTCACACCCGGAGACAACCCAAGTCACGGTGATCGATTCCGAGGGCATCGGCGGGGCGGCCGTGCTGGACGACTGCGTGCCGTCCAAGACGTTCATCGCCTCCACATGGCTGCGCACCGAACTGCGCCGAGCACCTCGGCTGGGCTTCGACATCGACATTGACGACGCCAAGATCTCGTTGCCGCAGATCCATTCCCGGGTCAAGACGCTGGCCGCGGAGCAGTCCGCCGACATCACCGCCGACCTGCTCAGCGCGGGTGTGCACCTGGTGGCCGGCCGCGGCGAGCTGTGCGACTCCACGCCCGGACTGGCCCACCACCGCGTCAAGGCGACCGCCGCCGATGGCACCACCAGCGAGCACGACGCCGACGTCGTGCTGGTCGCCACCGGTGCCAGCCCGCGGATAATGCCGTCGGCCCAACCCGACGGCGAGCGCATCCTGACCTGGCGGCAGCTCTACGACTTGGAGGCGCTGCCCGAGCACCTCATCGTGGTCGGCTCCGGGGTGACCGGTGCGGAGTTCGTCAGCGCCTATACCGAGCTGGGCGTCCAGGTGACCGTGGCGGCCAGCCGGGACCGGGTGCTGCCCTACGAGGACGCCGACGCCGCGCTGGTGCTCGAAGAGTCGTTCGCCGAACGGGGCGTCGAGCTGGTCAAGAACGCCCGCGCGGAATCGGTCACCCGCACCGAGGGCGGGGTCCTCGTCACGATGACCGATGGCCGCACCGTCGAGGGCAGCCACGCCCTGATGACCATCGGCTCGATCCCCAACACCAGCGGCCTCGGCCTGGAACGGGTCGGCATCGAGCTGGGGCGCGGCAACTACCTGACCGTGGACCGGGTGTCACGCACGTCGGTCCCGGGCATCTATGCCGCCGGCGACTGCACCGGCCTGCTGCTCTTGGCGTCGGTGGCCGCGATGCAGGGCCGCATCGCGATGTATCACGCGCTGGGTGAGGGCGTCAGCCCGATCAGGCTGCGCACGGTTGCCGCGACCGTTTTCACCAGGCCCGAGATCGCCGCCGTCGGCGTGCCGCAATCGATGATCGACGACGGATCGGTGCCCGCGCGGACCATGATGCTGCCGCTGCGGACCAACGCGCGCGCCAAGATGTCCGGGTTGCGGCAGGGTTTCGTCAAGATCTTCTGCCGACCGTCCACCGGCGTGGTGATCGGCGGGGTCGTGGTGGCGCCGATCGCCTCCGAGCTGATCCTGCCGATCGCCGTGGCGGTAACAAACCGCATCACGGTCAACGAATTGGCGCAGACGCTGGCCGTTTACCCGTCGTTATCCGGTTCGATCACCGAAGCCGCCCGCCGGCTGATGGCCCACGACGATCTGGACTGAAACGTCACCGGAAAGAACGTAGCCTGATGGAGCAACGTCCTACTGACGAGTAACCGACAGGAGTTCCCCCAGTGAGGAGTCCTCTGCCGTGAACGACCCAATCCACGTACCCAGCGAGCAGAGTTCGCCGGGTTCCGCGCTGGGACCGCCGCAGCGCCAGGTCGCATGGGAGCGGCTCGGCACCGAGCAGTTCGACGTGGTGGTCATCGGCGGCGGCGTGGTGGGTTCCGGGTGCGCGCTGGATGCCGCCACCCGCGGGCTCAAGGTGGCGCTGGTCGAGGCGCGCGATTTGGCCTCGGGCACTTCGAGCCGCTCGTCGAAGATGTTCCACGGCGGGTTGCGCTATCTCGAGCAACTGGAATTCGGGCTGGTCCGCGAGGCGCTCTACGAGCGCGAACTGTCGCTGACCAAGCTGGCGCCACACCTGGTCAGGCCGATGCCGTTCCTGTTTCCGCTGACCAAGCGCGGATGGGAACGTCCTTACGTCGCCGCCGGCATCTTCCTCTACGACCGTCTCGGTGGCGCGAAATCGGTTCCGCCGCAAAAGCATTTGACGCGCGCCGGCGCCTTGCGATTGAGCCCGGGTCTGAAGCGCACCTCCTTGATCGGCGGGATTCGCTACTACGACACCGTCGTCGACGACGCCCGCCACACCACGACCGTCGCGCGCACCGCCGCGCACTACGGCGCGGTGGTGCGGTCCTCCACCCAGGTGGTCGCGTTGCTGCGCGAGGGCGATCGGGTGACCGGAGTGCGGGTCCGCGACTCCGAGGACGGCAGGATCGCCGAGGTCCGTGGCCACGTCGTGGTCAACGCGACCGGGGTTTGGACCGACGAGATTCAAGCGTTGTCCAAGCAGCGGGGACGGTTCCAGGTGCGCGCTTCCAAGGGCGTGCACGTCGTGGTGCCGCGGGACCGAATCGTCAGCGACGTCGCGATCATCCTGCGCACCGAAATGTCGGTGATGTTCGTCATCCCGTGGGGGAGCCACTGGATCATCGGAACCACCGACACCGACTGGGACCTCGACCTTGCGCATCCCGCGGCCACCAAGGCCGACATCGACTACATCCTCGCGACCGTCAACACCGTGCTGGCCACCCCGCTGACCCATGCCGATATCGACGGGGTGTACGCGGGGCTGCGGCCGCTGCTGGCCGGCGAAAGCGAGGAAACCTCCAAGCTGTCCCGCGAGCACGCCGTGGCGGTGCCCGCGCCCGGCCTGGTGGCGATCGCCGGCGGTAAGTACACCACTTACCGGGTGATGGCCGCCGACGCGGTCGACGCCGCGGCGCAGTTCATCCCGACCCGGGTGGCGCCGTCGATCACCGAGAAGGTGAGCCTGCTGGGCGCCGACGGTTACTTCGCGCTGGTCAATCAGGCGGAGCACGTCGCCGCGCTGAAGGGTCTGCACCCGCACCGCGTGCGCCATCTGCTGGACCGCTACGGTTCGCTGATCGGCGACGTGTTGGGGTTGGCGGCCGAGAATTCAGGCCTGCTCAGCGCGATCAAGGAGGCGCCGGGTTACTTGAAGGTGGAAGCCCTGTACGCCGTCGTCGCCGAGGGAGCCCTGCATCTGGAGGACATCCTGGCCCGCCGGATGCGCATCTCCATCGAGTATCCGCACCGCGGCGTCGACTGCGCCCGCGAGGTGGCCGAGGTGGTGGCGCCCGCGCTGGGTTGGACCGCCGCGGACGTCGAGCGTGAGGTCGCCAATTACACCGCGCGGGTGGAGGCCGAGGTACTGTCGCAGGCCCAGCCCGACGACGTGTCGGCCGACGAGTTGCGGGCCAGCGCCCCGGAGGCGCGCGCCGAGATCCTCGAGCCGGTACCGCTAAGTTGAGGCCCGCGCCGCTTCCGGTTCGGGACGGCCTGGGTCCCGCCCGGGTGCGGCTGCGCGGCGGACCGGTGCTGGCCGAGCTGACCGCCCGGTTCGGGACGCCGGCCCGCGCCAAGGTCCTGGCCGGGGAAGTCGTCGACGCCGACGGCGCGGTGGTCGATGAGGCCACCGTGCTGCCCGCCGGGTCCAGCGTCTACCTGTATCGCGACCTCCCCGATGAAGTGCCGGTGCCCTTCGACATCCCGGTGCTGTATCAAGACGCGGACATCGTGGTCGTCGACAAGCCGCACTTCTTGGCCACCATGCCAAGGGGGCGCCACGTGGCGCAGACCGCGCTGGTGCGGCTCAGGCGGGAACTGGGACTGCCCGAGCTGAGCCCGGCGCATCGGCTCGACCGGCTGACCGCCGGCGTGCTGCTGTTCACCACCAGGCGCGAGCTGCGCGGCGCGTACCAGACGGCGTTCGCCCGTGGTCTGGTGAGCAAGACCTACCTGGCGCGGGCGGCCGTCGATCCGGACCTGATGCTCCCGCTGGTGGTGCGAAGCCGCATCGTCAAGCGCCGGGGCCACCTGCGGGCGCTCTGCGAGCCCGGTGTGACCAACGCGGAGACGTTGGTGGAGCACATTTCCGACGGCCTGTACCGGCTGACGCCGCGCACAGGGCGCACCCACCAGCTTCGGGTGCACATGGCCTCGCTGGGGATACCGATCACCGGTGATCCGTTGTATCCCAACGTCGTTGACGTTGCGGACGACGACTTCAGCGCGCCGCTGCGGTTGCTGGCACAGCGCATCGAGTTCACCGATCCGGTGACCGGGTTGCGCCGCGAGTTCGTCAGTCGCCGCGCGGGCCCGTAAGCGATTCCGGCGCCGGGCGTTTCGTCGGTGGATTGGAACCAGCACCGGCGCAGCAGAATTGAGCGGGCGGCAGGCACCCCGCGCCGGTTTTGCTGCCGCGCGCGAGGCCGCGGCGTTGCGGTATGTCTGCCGGGTAGCATGTGGGAGCGCCACGTGCACAGCTTTCTCGAGCTCTGTGGCGGCCGCGCTGGAAGAAGGAGCGACTGCCAAGTGGCCACCTTGCTGGGAAAAGGGCGCGGCGACCACCCCAAGTGCTAGCGTCCTTGACAATGGGTCCGGGCCGCACCTAAAGCGTCGATACACAATGTTTCATGTCTATTCATGGCATGGTCAACGCGAATTTTCTGGACCTTTGCTGGTGCCTTTTCGAGGGGGATGAGTGTGACACTTATGGATTTCCTAGCGTGGCCACCTGAGGTCACATCCGCCCTCATCCACGCCGGGCCTGGAGCCGGCTCGCTGATCGAGGCCTCCAACGCATGGCAGCAAGTGGGCATCGAGTTGGAGAACTCGGTCAGCACCTACACGGCGGTCGTGTCGTCGCTTGCTGAGTCCTGGGACGGTCCGTCCTCCGCGGCGATGGTCCAGGCCGTCCAGCCCTACATCACGTGGTTACGCAACACCGCGCAGCAGTCCCACCAAATGGCCTCGTCGGCGCAGGCTGCCGCGACGGCGTTCAACTCCACGTTGTCGGCCGTGATTCCCCCCGCACAAGTCGCGGCCAACAGGACGCGGCTGGCGCAGTTGGTAGCCACCAACCGGTTCGGCCTGAACCTTCCCGCTATCGCCACAACGGAAGACCAGTACCTGGGCATGTGGGCGAATAACTCCGCGGCGTTTACTCGCTATCGGGCGGCCGCGGCACAGGCCCTTGACCTGCAGCAGTTCTTGTCGCCGCCTTCGATTGCCAATCCCGCCGGGGCGGCCGCTCAAGCCAGTGCAACAGGCGCTGCTGCTGCCACTCCTGCGGCCTCGATAGGGAGCATCTTGGAGTCGATCGTCGGCACGCCGCTCGGCTTCGACCCCAACCTGGGCTGGTTTGGGCTCGGGAACACCTATGTGAACCAGTTCATCTCGTCAGGCTTTCCCATCAACCTCCTCAGCTATTTGGCGCAGACCACGGCGGCCCAGGCACTTCAGTCTGTGGGCGGCGATGTCGGCCAGGGTCTGTCGGAGGGTGAGTCGGCCCTAGGAGGGCTCGGAGGGCTGGGTGAGGCCGGCACCGCTGGACTGGCAACACCCGCCGGAGCGATGGGTGTTGCAGTGTCGGTGGGCAAGCTGAGCGCGCCGCCTGCGGTGGTGGGGCTGCTGCCGGCTTCGCAGACGCCGGTCCAACTCGCGTCGGCGGCATCGCCGCTTGATGCCACGGACGCCGGGTTCCCGATGCTCCCGCCGTTGATGCCACCGCCCATCTCGGCGGGCAGTGGTTGGCGCAAGAGGAAGCAACCAAAGCTCGAGGATCTCGAATGCGGCACGCAGGTCAAGGGGAAAGTGATCGCCCCACCGCCATCGGCGGGATGAGAGCCGACCATGGTGCCCCACGACTACGTACGCGCCAGGACACCGAAATGACCTGTCGTATAACGCATTCGCGAGTTGTTGTTGATTTCCTCACGCCGGGTTCGGCCTACCCCCGTTCTTTTCTGGGGTGACGGCATGGATTTTGGGATGTTGCCCCCCGAAATCACTGCGGCGCTGATCCACTCCGGACCCGGTGCCGGGTCGTGGATCGAGGCTTCCGGCATGTGGCAGCAGCTGGGCCTCGAGCTGGAGGAATCGGTTCCGAATTTCGCCTCGGTGTTGTCGTCACTGACTGACGCCTGGGGCGGTCCGTCGTCGGCGGCGATGATCGAGGCCGTCGAGCCCTACCTCGCCTGGTTGCGCACCACCGCACAGCAGTGCCGACAGATGGGCTCCTCGGCGCAGGCCGCCGCCGCGGCATTCGAGTTAGCTCATCGGACGGTAGTCGTGCCATTACAGGTGAGTGCGAATCGGACGCGGCTGGCAGAGTTGTTGGCCACCAACTGGTTCGGCACCAAGCTTCCGGCGATCGCCGCGACCGAAGCCCAGTACGAAGTGATGTGGGTCAACAACTCGGCGGCGATGTACCGCTATCAGGCGGCCGTGACACGAGCTCTGGCGTTGCCTCACTTCGCTTCGCCGCCCACGATCGTCAATCCTGCGGCGGCCGCGCCGGCGAGTGCGGTATCCGCCGCTGCCGCCAGCTCTCCCGCGCAATCGACACTGGGGTCACTGTTAACGGCGCTCAACAGCTTCCCCAGCGGCTTCGACCCCAAGGTTGGCTGGTTCGGGCTGGTCAACACGTATGCGAATCAGTTCGTAGCGACCGCATTTCCCATCAACCTCCTCAGCGTTTTGGCGCAGGGCAGTTCGAGCAGTGCGCTGCAGAGCGTGGGCGGCGAAGTCGGCCAAGGCCTGTCGCAGGCCGGGTCGGCTTTGGGAGCGACGGCAAACGAGTTGTCGAGCGCGGCCCGCGCCGTTGGATCGGCGCCAACGCCCACTGCAGCGGTGGGTGTTGGGGTTTCGCTGGGCAAGTTGACCGCGCCCCCCGCCACGGTCGGGCTGTTGTCAGCGTCGCAGTCGCCGGTGCAACTCGCGTCAGCGGCTTCACCGCTTGCTGCCGAGGAATCCGGGTTCCCCTTCCTCCCGCCGCCCATGATGCCGCCGGTGGCGCCACGCAAGCGCAAGACCGAGGGGCGCGACTACGACGACCTCGAGATCGGGTTGGAGATCAAGGGGACCTTCATGACCCGTCCGCCATCAGCGGGATGAGGTGTCGGGTTCGTCCCGGGCCAGGGTGAAGTAGTTCTCTTCCTCCTGCACGAAGTGCAGGCGCAGGAGGGCGTGCAGCCCGTACAGGCAGGCGAGCAGGTCGTCAACCTGCTCCGGGGCGATGGCGCCGCCGCTTTGGGCCAGCTCCAGGTGGGCACCGATCCGGTCTGCCAGCCGCTGTATTTCGGCGTGCGTTCGGCTCATCGTGGCGGTCGCCTCGCCGGTGCCCAGGGGATGGGCCAGCGCGGGATAGAGCTGGGTCTCCTCGGCGCGTTCGTGGGGGAGGATCCGGTCGGTGAGCAGGCTGTGCGCCCGCGTAACCGCCTGTAGCGCAGGCTGATCGGGTGCGATGGCCAGACGGTCGGCCGCGTCCCGCAGACTTCCGATGGCGTCGCGCAGTTCGTCGTGTTCGGCGTCGAAGCGTCGCAACATCTGTTCGGTCCGCGCGGGCAGGTCGACCTCGATGGCCGGATCGCCGCGCAGGGCGCGCAGGGCGTTGAGGATCACGGCGACGTCGATGCCCTCCTGCAGCAGCGCACCGGCCGCGGGCGGCAGCCATCCGACCGCGGCGACGGCCATCGCGGCCAGGGACAGACCCATGCCGACGACTGCGCTTTGTACCGCGATGCGCCGTGACCAGCGAGCGATGTCCATCGCGTCGGCGAGCCGCTCCAGCCGATCGGTGGTCAACACGATGTCGGCGGCTTCAGAGGAAGCGGTGGCACCGCGCGCGCCCATCGCCACGCCGACGCCGGCCGCGGCCAATGCGGGCGCGTCATTGACGCCGTCGCCGACCATCGCGGTCACCGCGCGGTCCTGTTCGGCGCGCACGGCGGCGACCTTGTCGGCCGGGCTCTGTTCGGCGTACACCTCGTCCAGTCCCAACACGGCGGCGACCTCGCGGGCGGGCCCGGCGCGGTCGCCCGTGAGCATTACCAATCGGTTCAGCCCGGCGGCCCGCAACCGGCGCACCGTGCGCGGTGCGTGGCGGCGCAGCGGATCCCGCAGCAGCACCGCACCGGCCGGTTGCCCGTCGATGCAGACCCATGCGATCGCGGCGTTGTCCAGCATGGCCCGGTTCACCGCCGCGCGTTCCCACTCCGCGCCTTCGGTGTCGCCGGCCAGTTTGCCGACCTGGATGCGCTCCTTGCCGACGGTGGCGGTAACGCCGCGCCCGGGTTCTTCGACCACCTCCGTGGGCAGCGACAGCTGCAAGCCGCGGGTAAGCGCTTCGGTGACGATCGCCTCGGCCAGCACATGCGGGGACAGCTGATCCACCGAAGCCGCCAGCTGCAGCATCTCGATCGCATCGCGCCCGGGCGCTGCCGCCACGTCGACGACGACGGGGCGCCCCATCGTCAGCGTGCCGGTTTTGTCCATCACCAAAGTTGTTGCGTGCCCGAGGTTTTCCAATGCGGCTCCGCTGCGGATCACCACACCGTGACGCGAGGCGCGCGACAGGCCGGAGACGATCGCCACCGGTGCGGCCAGCAACAACGGGCACGGCGTCGCCACCACCAGCACCGCCACCGCCCGCACCGGCGACCCGCTGGCCAGCCACGCCCCGCCGGCTACCAACAGCGTCAACGGCAAGAACCACGCCGCATACCGGTCGGCCAGCCGGACCAGGGGCGCGTTCTGGGCCCCGGCCTGCGCGGCCAGTTGCACGATCCGCGCGTAGGTGCTGTCTTCGGCGGTGGCGGTGGCGCGCATTTCGAACGCGCTGCCCGCGTTGACAACCCCGCTGCGCACCGGTTCGCCAACGCCGCGCTCCACCTGCAGCGGCTCCCCGGTCAGCACCGACTCGTCCAGCACCGCCGCCGCACCGGCGATGCGCCCGTCCACGGGCACCACCTCGCCAGGGCCGACGACCAACAGATCGTCGACCGCCACCTCGTTCACCGGGATCACGCTCACTGCCGACCCGACGCGGCGGCGGGCGGACCGCGGCGCATGTTCGAGCAGTGCGCGCAGATCGTGTGACGCGCGGCGCTCGGCGGCGGCCTCCAACGCCCGCCCACCGGCCAGCATGACGGCAATCAGCGCACCGGCGAGATACTCGCCGACCAGTAGCGTGCCGATCAGTGACAGCACCGCGATCAGATCCACCCCGAACCGGCCCCGACGCAGCGCGGCCAGCACCCACACCGTCGCGGGGATGAGCGCCACCACGGTGCCCGCGATCCAGCAGCCGTCGGCGACCCGGTGCGAGCCGGCCAGCCAGGCGATTCCGCCCGCCGCCAACGCGCCGACGCTCAGCGTCAACAAAACCGCGGAACCCCTACCGCCCACAGCATTCCCTTCGGGATACAGGTCTGTCGCCAGCTTGAACCGGCATTGCCAAGTCGGCTAGGGCCGGGTGTCACATCACAGAGCCCGCAATTGCGGTTACCAGTGCCACCTGAATTGAGGACTCAGGTCACTAGAAAGGACCGGCATGATCTTGTGACCATTGCCGCGTGACTGGCTTGTCTTCTCCGGGGCCTTCCCCGGGTTCGATCTCGATTTCCACCATCACCGGCGACCCGGTGGCGCGCGTCGCCGCCGACGCCACGGTTGCCGATGTGGCCAGGGCCCTGGTGACCGCCGACGTCGGGGCAGTCGTGGTCGGCGACGACGTGCGGCCCGTTGCGCTGGTGAGCGAACGCGACGTCGTCCGGGTCGTGGCCGCCGGAAAGAATCCGGGCGCGGTGCCGGCCGTCGAGGTGGCCAGCACCAAGCTGGTGTGGTGCGACGGCGAGGCCACGGTCGACCAGGTGGCGGTCCGGATGATGGACCACTACATCCGCCACGTCCTGGTGGAGCGCGATGGCGCGCTGGCCGGCATCGTCTCGGCGCGCGACCTGCTCGGCGTCTACAGCGCGTCCGCCGACCTGGATTTCGATTCGGCGTGAAACCCGGTTTGAAACCCGTCTCAGCCGCCCTCGTCGGCGGAAGTCTGACCGCAGTCTTATGCCGTCAATGATTCAGCCGTCGGCGGCCGGCGATGTTGTCGCGGCCGGGTTTCGATCATGCGGTTGCGAACGATGTGTTCGATGAGGATGGGAACGAAGGCCTGCACCGGCGCGTCAACGAATTGTTGGGCAGCCTCCTCACACCACCGTTTGATCTGCGCGGTCCGCTGCTCGTCGCCGAGTCCCTCGTGACGGGCCAGCTTGTCGGCGACGTCGGCCGCGGATCGCGCAACCGTTGGGCGGCCGGCCGGCGCGGCGTCGGCGGGGACTCCTGCCTCTTCCAACGCTTGTCGGGCAACCTCTCCCGCGGTGTCTGGCCGGATGACGTGCAGTGTGATGTGCCGACCGTCCTCGCCGATCAGGATGACACTGGCCGGCTCGTCGCTGCTGAAGCCGAGGAATTCGATCGTCTGACCGGCGATCTCTGCCAGCGGCGGCGTCTCGTCCCAGCCATTGTGGCGGTAGCCCACCATCACGACGCGCCCGAGCCGGTCGGACAGCGACGCCGCCAAGTCCGGAAGTTCGTCGACCAAGTGCGTCGACCGCGGCCACCACGCCCCGTCAATATGTTCCGACGCAGACCGATACGGCTTGAGCTGCAACCGATCCTGGTGCTCCATCTCAACCACCTGCCCGATAAGTGCGCGGATTGCCGTGCAGTCCGCCGGAAGCCCGCAGCCAACCGTACGGGCAACTTGATCCACCCGCGACTTGAGCTCCCGAACCGGAGCGAAAAAAGCCGCCGCAGGTTGCCGCAAGCTGTACCGGATGTGAACAGCGGATGGCGCCAACTACTTTCGGCGGAGTTTCGGCACCACCGAAACTACTAAAGCCTCTGCCGCATGGGCACCGCCATCGACGATGATTCCCGTGCGGACGCGGTGGCTCCGCGCGACACCTCGGATGCAGAGAGGCTTTCACCATGCGAACGGCCTATCTTTAGGAGAGCACTGCAATGTCGTTGACACCGAAGGTGACCACTGCGCCCGACTCGGCGGCGCTGACCGTCAAGCAGGTCGCCGCCGCCCCCGTTGACGAGGTCCTGCAATGGTTGGACGGTTCGGCCGCCGGGCTGTCGAGCGCCGAGGCGTCTGCCCGACTGGCGCGCTATGGCCCGAATGCGGTGCGGACCCATCACGTCAACGCGCTCGCGGTGTTGGGTCGTCAACTGCGCAGCGCGGTGCTCATCTTGTTGGCCGGCACCGCGATCGTCTCGTACTTCCTAGGCGACAGCATCCAGGCGGTCATCATCGGCGTGATCCTGGCGGCCAGCATCGGTTTGGGCTTTGTCAACGAATATCGCGCCGAGCACGCCGCCGCTGAGTTGCACGGCCGGGTGCACCACAACGCCCTCGTGCGCCGCGACTCGAAATTCGTCACGGTCAACGTCACCGACCTGGTTCCGGGCGATGTGATCCGGCTGTCCTTGGGCGAGGCGGTGCCGGCGGACGTCCGGCTGATCGACGTCAGCGGGCTGGAATGCAACGAAAGCATCCTGACCGGAGAATCGATCGGCTCGGAGAAATCGCCACATCCGGTGGCCGCGGGCACCGAACTGGCCGAATCGAACGACCTGGCCTTCATGGGCACCATCGTCAGCGCCGGCGAGGGCACCGGAGTGGTGTACGCCACCGGCAGAAATGCCGAATTCGGCCGGATTGCAGCGGGTTTGGATAAGCGGCAGCCCGAGACCGACTTCCAGGTGGGGCTGCGCCGGTTTTCGTACCTGCTGCTGCAAGTCGCGATCGCGCTGATGGTGGTCATCCTGGTCAGCAATCTGCTCTTGCGCAAACCGATCATCGATTCCGTGCTGTTCTCGCTGGCGATCGCGGTCGGTATCACGCCGCAGCTGCTGCCGGCCGTGGTCAGCACCAGCCTCGCTACGGGATCACGACAACTGGCCAAGGCGAAAGTGCTCGTCAAACGGTTGGTGTGCATCGAAGATCTGGGCGACATCGACATCTTGATCACCGACAAGACCGGCACCCTCACGGAGGGCCGAATCCGCTTGGTCGACACGATCGACCCCGCCGGCGCGCACGCGGAATCGGTCCGCCGTCTCGGGCTGCTGGCCACCGACGTCGACCCGGAATCCGGTGGCGTCAGCGCCAATCCGCTCGACGCCGCGCTCTGGGAGTCCCCGCAGCCGCAGCAGTTGGTCGGCAGCGCCGTGCGACGGGTCGCGATGCTGCCATTCGACCATGAGCGCCGTGCGACGTCGGTTTTGGTTGACGACAACGGGAAGCGCGTACTCGTGATCAAAGGCGCACCCGAACGGGTGCTGGAACGATGCCACGCGACGGCCGCGGTCGCGCAAGACACCCTCGCGGCCCTGTTCGCCGCCGGACGCCGCGTGGTGGCGGTGGCCGTCAGACCCGCGGCCGAGTTGACGACGATCACCCCCGACGACGAATCCGACCTGATGTTGGCGGGCTTCCTGGTCTTCGCCGACGAACCCAAACCCGCTGCACGCCAGTCGCTGTCGCAGTTGGCCGACCTTGGCATCGAGCTGAAGATCGCCACCGGCGACAATCCGCGGGTCGCCGAAAAAGTCTGTGCCGACCTGGGTTTGGCATCCAAGGGCACCGTGACCGGCGGACAGCTCGAGCCCCTCGACGACGACGAGTTCGTCGAGGCCGCGCAAAACCACACCATCTTCGCCCGCATCTCGCCCGAGCAGAAGGCGCGCCTGATCGAATCGCTGCGGCGCCACGGGCGATCGGTCGGCTTCCTGGGCGACGGTGTCAACGACGCACTGGCCCTGCACGCCGCCGACGTCGGGATCTCGGTCGACAGTGCCACCGATGTCGCCAAGGATGCGGCCGACGTGGTGCTGCTGGAAAAAGACCTGGGCGTGCTGGCCACCGGGGTGGCCGAGGGCCGGCGAATTTTCGCCAACACGATCAAGTACGTGCTCATGGGCACGTCGAGCAATTTCGGCAACATGTTCAGCGCGGCGGCCGCCTCGGCACTGTTGCCGTTCCTGCCGATGCTGCCCAGCCAGATCCTGCTGAACAATCTGCTCTACGACAGCTCGCAACTGGCGATTCCGACCGACCGCGTCGACGAGGAACAGCTCCATGCCCCGTCGCATTGGAACGTCGCCTTCATCCGCCGGTTCATGCTGATTTTCGGACCGATCAGCTCACTGTTCGACTTCTTGACCTTCGGGTTGATGCTGGGCGTGCTGCACGCCAACGCCATCGAATTCCGCACCGGCTGGTTCGTGGAATCGCTTGCGACCCAGACGTTGATCATCTTCGCCATCCGCACGCGCAAGGTCCCGTTCTTCCGCAGCCGGCCGAGCGCCTTGCTCGCGATCACCAGCCTCACGGTGGTCGCCGTCGGCGTTGCGCTCACTATCTCGCCGCTGGCTCACACCCTCGGCTTCACGCCACTGCCCTGGCAGTTCTTTGCCGTGCTGGCCGGCTTCGTTGTCATCTACCTGATCCTCGTCGAGCTGGCCAAGGTGATGTTCTACGCCGAGCCGATGCACCTCGCCGGGCAGCCGCGTCGCACCCGCGGGCACGCCCACCGCATCCGGCGACGCGCCGCCCGCTTCCACTACGTCAACGGCGTTGCGCCGCGCTTACGCCGTGCGCGGCCGTAATTTTCGACCTCGGGATGGGGTGGCGCGGGCTGAAGTCGGGGGTCACCCGTCGGCTTCGACGGCGTCGACACCCGTCAGGCCCGCCTGGATGCCCCGCATCATCTGGTCGACGACCGAGGACCCGTGGTTCGAGACCGTGTTCGGGCAGCTACAACTGAGGTCGTTGAACACACTGGGATCGCCGCCGGCCGGTGCTGCTAACCCAAGAGCGGCCCCGAGAACGATGGCGCCACCGACGAATATTTTCGCAATCACCCGCAAGTCTCCGTAATGGTTACTGGTGGCTGAAATGTAGGTGCTGCGGGTCTCGAAGCTGTGAGCGTGGGGTTGCGGGCTGGTTACGAAGCGTAGTGCGGGCAGTAGGCACGTATGCTCGCGCCGACAAAGAAACCGGCGTGGTAGCCGTCCATGCCGCTGTTGGTCTGTACGGTCGACGCGACCTGGGCCGGCGACTTGCCGTTACCAAGTTCATCGCAGACCTCGTGACCGGCGATGACGGCCTTGTCCGGTGATCCGAAGTGAATGCCCTTGGCTGTCAGCGTCGCCAAAAAGGCGTCATCAGCGGCATCGGCCTTGGCGATCGGGGCCGCCGCCGCCAGGGGCCCGAGCGCGGCTACCAGCAAGAGCCCTGCGGCCCACGCCAGCGGCGCACCGCCAGGCACGCGTTCACGGCTGTTCGTCATTTCGGATCCCCCAGAGCGGAATTGCCATCGGTTGCTGACCGCACATTACGTCGTCATTACCGCACGTTACAGCCTTGCACGACGCCGCGATTGCCGAGATTGCGATCATGGCGATACGAATGGCCCGCAGTCAGGGTGCGGCCGCCGGATTCCCCGTTTTAGCGGTACCCGGAGCGGCGCGGAGCCGTCACGAGGGCATATCGGAGTACTGCGGGCAGTAGGCGCGCTCGGCAATGGCCACGAAGTACCCGGCGTTGTCGCCGTCCAGGGTGCTGCTGTTCATCACGTCCGTCGCGATCTGCTCCTGGGTCTTACCCATGTCGAGCTGATGGCAAACCAAGTGACCGGCCGCGATCGCGGACTGGGCCGACTCATGAGTGATGCCGTGGGCATGCAGCGCCGCGATGAAGGCGTCGTCGTTTTTGTCGGCACGAGCGGTCGGGGCTGCCGCCAGAGGGCCAACCAACGCGACCGCCAATGCACCGCCGACGGCCAGCAGCGACAGCGGGCTGAGGCGGGTGCGGGTACTCGTCATTTCAGATACTCCCCGTGGAAAACAGGTGCGCTTATTTTGTCACCTTAAGTGTTGCTGACGACGTTGCCAAAACGTTACGGCTCGGTGCGATCCAATGATCGCGCAGATTGCGAACATCGCAACAGACTGTCGGCGCCCCGCCGTCCGCGCCATTTGACCCGCCCGCCATCGTGGATCCGAGGGTGTGATCGGTAATTTGACGGCATGCCGTACGCGCGCTGGTTGTCACTCGCCGTTCTGGCGGTATGTGTGGCCGGCTGTGGCGTGCGGCATGTGTCAGCGGCCAGCCCCCGAGATCTGCCCGGCACCCTCCGTTCCGGCGGCATGGACCGGACTTACACGTTGCACGTGCCGCCCGGCGATCCCGTCGGCTTGGTGCTCAACCTGCACGGTGGCGCGGGCACCGGAACCGGGCAGCAGGCTCTGACCGACTTCGACTCCGTCGCCGACACCAACAAGCTGCTGGTGGCCTATCCCGACGGTTTCGACAAGAGTTGGGCCGACGGACGAGGGGCGTCGCCGGCGGATCGGCACCATGTCGACGACGTCGGTTTCCTGGTCGCGCTGGCGGGCAAGCTGCAAAGCGACTACGACATCGGCCCCGGGCACGTCTTCGTCACCGGGATGTCCAACGGGGGCTTCATGACCAACAGGCTGGCGTGTGACCGCGCCGACGTCTTCGCCGCGATCGCGCCGGTGGCGGGCACGCTGGGCACGAGCGTGGCCTGCAATCCGTCGCGGCCGGTTTCCGTCCTGGAGGTGCACGGAACGGCCGATCCGCTGGTGCCGTTCGACGGTGGGGACGTGCGCGGTCGCGGCGGGGTCAGCCACTCCATCTCGGCCAAGGGCATGGTCGACAAGTGGCGCTCGGCCGATGGGTGTCAGGGCGATCCGTCGGTGCAGGTGTTTCCCGACGTGGGGGACGGCACCACGGTTCACCGCTTCGATTTCAGGGAGTGTGCGGCGTCCACCGAAGTCGTCTTCTACCAGATCGACAACGGCGGGCACACCTGGCCGGGCGGCAAGCAGTATCTGCCCCAGGCGGTCATCGGGCACACCTCGCGTGCGCTGGACGCTTCGGAGGTCATTGCGCAGTTCTTTCTGGCACACGCCCGCCCGTAGACCCGTTGACCGCTGAGGGGCCGGGCCGATCCGTCACGGTCGCGCGGCAGGACGATCTTGTTTACTATGCCTCATGGCTGCTGCTCGATTGAGGCTCAATCGATTTGGTGCCGCGCTGAGCGTTATTGCCGCTGGTGCGGCGATGTTGTCGGCATGTGGCGGTGGCAAGGCCCCTGGAGGGGGTGCGACGACGGGCGCGTCGTCGGCAAAGGTGATCTGCGGTGGCAAGCCGACTTTGAAAGCCAGTGGTTCCACGGCTCAGTCGAACGCAATGACCCGCTTTATCAACGCTTTCGAACAGGCCTGCCCGGGGCAGTCCTTGAACTACACGGCCAACGGTTCCGGTGCTGGAATCAGCGAATTTGCAGGCAACCAAACCGATTTCGGCGGTTCGGACTCGCCGCTCAGCAAGGACGAATACACCAAGGCGGAGCAGCGGTGCGGCTCGCCAGTGTGGAACCTGCCCGTGGTGTTCGGCCCAATCGCCATCGCCTACAACGTCAACGGTCTGACTTCGTTGAACCTCGACGGTCCGACTGCGGCCAGAATCTTCAACGGCGGCATAACGATGTGGAACGATCCTGCGGTCCGGGCGCTGAACCCGGGTGCCACGCTGCCCGGCGAGCCGATTCGCGTCGTGTTCCGCAGCGACCAGTCCGGCACCACGGATAACTTCCAGAAATATCTCGATACGGCCTCGAACGGCGTGTGGGGTAAGGGTGCCGGAAAGTCGTTCACCGGTGCTGTCGGTGAGGGCGCCGACGGCAATGACGGCACCTCGAAGGCTGTCAGGGCCACGGAAGGGTCGATCACCTACACCGAATGGTCGTTCGCTCAGGCGCAAAACTTGAACATGGCCAAGGTCATCACGTCGGCGGGTCCGGACCCCGTGGCGGTCAGCGCGGACTCGGTGGGGAAGACCATTTCCGCCGCCTGGTTCATCAAGCGGGGCAACGACCTCGCCCTCGACACGATCTCGTTCTACCGGCCGAACCAGCCCGACTCCTACCCGATCGTGCTGGCGACGTACGAGATTGTGTGCTCCAAGTACGCCGATTCGCAGGTCGCTACGGCGGTAAAGGCGTTCTTGCAGAGCACGATCGGCGCCGGCCAGAATGGCCTGGCGGACAACGGATATATCCCCATTCCGCAGGAGTTCAAGCCGCGATTGTCGACGGCGGTCGACGCCATCTCAGCTCGCTGAGTGATACCTCGGGCAGAACGCGGCCACGCTCGCGCCGACAAAGAACCCGGCGTGAAAGCCGTCCAGCTTGCCGTTTGTCATCACATCGTTCGCGATGTCGGACTTCTGCCGACCAAGATCGAGTTCGTCGCACACCTCATGAGCGGCAACGAGTGCGGCTTGCGGTGACGCGAAGTCGATACCCTTGGACTTCACCGCATTCAGGAACGCGTTATCGATCGAGTCGGCATGCGCGGTCGGGGTCGCCACTCCCGCGAGGCTAAGCAGCGCGCCCACGACGACAAGGCCCGCCAACAGTGCTCGCGCGGGTCGTGGCGAGCCCACTTGGCTGGTCGTCATTGCTGGAACCTCCCGCCGATATTGCGATCATTGCACGTCACGATCGGACGAGCGGAAAATCCCCGTTCAGCACTGGCAGGACGGGCACCAATACGCCACCCGCTCACCGGTGGCGTCGTGGTTGATCGGGGTGCCGCAGCGACGGCAGGGCTGCCCGGCCCGCCCGTAGACCCACAGCTGCCGACCTGCCCGGGTGTCACCGGTGGTGCAGCGGTTCCAGCGAAAACGGTTGGACCACAACATGTCGCGGGCGCGGCTGACCAGCCGATGCGGGTCGGCGACCGCGCAGACCGGCGCGGTGGGCAGATGTCCGCTGACGAAACACAGTTCGTTGCAGTAAACATTCCCGATCCCGGCCAGCACCCGCTGGTCGAGCAGCGCCTCGCCGATCGGTCGCTGCGGGCGCGCTGCGAGGTTGGCGGCGGCGCGCGCGGGCTCCCAGTCCTCGCCCAGCAGATCGGGTCCCAGATGCGCGACCACGTCGCCGTCACGGTCGCGCTCCACGATCTCAAGCACCCCCAGATCGATGCCGACCGCCCGAATGTCACTGGCTTCCAAGACGATCCGTGCCCGATGATCCACGCGGACCGGGCGGTTGCCGACCCGCCAGCTGCCGTCCATCTTCAGATGCGAGTGAATGCTGGCCTCACCGACCCGGATGAACAAGTGCTTGCCCCGGCTGAGCACTTCGTCCACCACCTGCCCGGTCAGGTCGACGGTGGCGAACCGCGGTACGCGGATATCGCAGCGTGTCAGCGTGCGCCCGGCCAGGTGCTGCCGCAGGGTGGCGGCCGTATGCCAGACGGTGTCACCCTCGGGCATTAGTCACCGCAGGTCACCGCAGCCGCATTCCGCGTGGGGTGCGGACGAAGCCGGCTTCTATCAGCCCCGTCAGCGCGGCCGGATTCTGCCCGCCGGCGCGCGGCTGCAAGGCCGGCGTCCCGTCGATGCGTTCGACAAGGATCGACGCGACGCGCCGGGCCGCGACCAGGTCGGCCAGTGCCGTGGCGGCCGCGTGGTTGGCCGCGGGGTCGTCGGTGAACGTGAGCAGCGACCGCCCGCCGCGCTCGAGGAACCACGCAAGCTCACCGTCCACCAGCACCACGAGCGCACCCGGCTTGCGGCCCGGCCGGCCGCCGGGCCCCTCGCCCTCCCCGCTTGAGGTCGGCCACGGCAGTGCGGCACCGTAGGGGTTGGCCGGGTCGGCGGCAGCCAGCACGACCGCCCGGTATTCCGGTCGTTCCGGGTCTTTGAAAGAGCCGGGGTCGTCGATGTAGCTGCGCAGCCGGTCGACGGTGGACGCGACGGCGAACTGGGCGCCGCCCAACGACTCGACGAAGTAGCCGCGCTGGCACCTGCCGGCCTCCTCGAACGTGCTCAGGACCTTGTAGAGCATCGCGAACCCGCCCGGCACCTCCTCGGCCGCCACCGCGCCCCGGGTCAGCACGCCGTGGCGATTCAGCAACAGCTCGGCCTGGTAATGGGCCCGCAGCGTGGAATCCGGCTCGGGAGCCGGCAGGGCGGACCATCGCCCGGCCACGGTCGGATCGGTGCTGCGAAGCTGGGGGTGCGCGACGCGGTAGCGGCTCAGCCGCGGCGGGCGGTGTGTCCGATGCGCGGGAGCGGAACGTTTGCGGGCGCCCGCGCCGCCGAGCAACGCGCGTATCGGTGCGAACGTGTCACCAGTGACCCAGCCGGCCCAAATCAATTCCCACAGAGCGGCTTTCAGAGTCGCTTCGCCGACTTCGTCCTGGGCGAGCTGGCGGAAGAAATACGCGCCACCGCCGGTCAGCGTGTCCAGGATCGCGCGATGGGCGTCGGTGAAGTCGATCTCGGCGGGCCCGGCCAGCGTCAGCGGTGCGGAATCGCTCGGGTGCAGCGCGATCCAGCCGTCGCTACCCGAGATCGACCCGGCACCCGACCAGGTGACCTCGCCGGTCGCCAGCAGCTCGTCGAGCATCGCAGGGGAGTAGTCACGGACCCGCGGGGCCAGCACCAGCGGTTCGATCGCCGAGGCCGGAATCCGAACCCCGGCCAGCTGATCGACCACAGACATGAGCCCGTAGGCTCCCGAGTGGCCGGACGATATTCGATGCCAGGCCGGCAGGAAGCGCCCAAACGCGGCGGTGCTCACCGGCTCCACCTGGGCGCGCAGCGCCGCCAGCGAACGCCGCCGCAGAATGCGCAACACGTCGGCGTCGCACCACTGCTCGCCTCCGGCAGCCACGGACGAACCCGATATCTCGGGTGCGGCGACGAAGTCGCCGCGCACCAGCCGGCCGTCGGCGGCCAGCTGGCCGAGCACGTCGGCCGTGACCCGCAGTCCCAGGCCGAACCTTGCGGCGGCCTGGGCCGTGCTGAATGGGGTGTGCGTGCGGGCGTAGCGGCCCAGCAACTCGCCCAGCGGGTCGGCGACCGCCTCGGTGAAGGTGGCCGGGACGCCCAGCGGCACCGCCGCCCCAACCCCGTCACGCAGCCGGCCGATGTCTTCGACGGCCACCCACCAGCTGCGGCCTGCGAACGACACCGTCAGCGCGCGCCTGGCGGCGCGCAGGCCTTCCAGCCAGCCGCCGACGGCGGTGCCGTCGAAGACGCCGGCCCGGGCGGCGACCTCGTCTTCGGTTAGCGGCCCCAGCAGTCGCAGCAGGTCCGCGACCGCCTCGGCGTCGCGCGCGGCCCGGTCATCCGACAGGTGCTGTAACTGGCGGCCGGCGGCCGCGATAACGTCCGGATCGAGCAGCTCGCGCAGCTCCACGCGGCCGAGTAGCTCGGCTAGCAGCGTGCTGTCCAGCGAGAGCGCCGCGGCGCGGCGCTCGGCCAGCGGGGTGTCGCCCTCGTACATGAACGCGCCGACGTAACCGAACAGCAGGGACGCCGCGAACGGCGACGGCCGCGCGGTTTCCGCTTCCAACACCCGGATCCGGCGTTGGGCGATGCCGGTCATCAGCTCGACCAGGGCCGGGACGTCGTAGACGTCCTGCAGGCACTCCCGGACGGTCTCCAGCACCACCGGGAAGTCGGGGTATTTGCGCGCGACCTCGAGCAACTGGGCCGCGCGCTGGCGCTGATGCCACAGCGGCGAGCGGCGGCCGGGGTGGCGGCGGGGCAGCAGCAGGGCGCGAGCCGCGCACTCCCGGAAGCGCGACGCGAACAGCGCCGAGCCGCCCACTTCGGCGGTGACGATCGGGTCGATCTCGTCGGCGTCGAAGACGAACAGTTCCGCTCCTGGCGGGGTTTCCTCCACCGTGTCGGGAATCCGCACGACGATGCCATCATCCGAGGCGGTCGGCTTCTCGTCGATGCCGTAGCGTTCGCGCAGCCGCCGGCCCACGGCCAGCGCGAGCGGCCCGTGCACCCGCAGCCCGTATGGCGAGTGCAAGATCACCCGCCAATCGCCGAGTTCGTCGCGGAACCGTTCGACCAGCAGGGTGGCGTCGGTGGGTAGGACCCCGGCGGCGGTCCGCTGCTCGTCCAGCAGGCCCCACAGGTTGTCGGTCGCGTAGCCGTCGAAACCCAAATCCGCACAGCGCTTGTCAAATGCGTCGCGGTCCAGGCCGGCGAGCTCGCCGGTGAAAGCGCCGAGTGCGGCGCCGAGCTCGGCTGGCCGGCCCACATCGTCGCCGCGCCAGAACGGCAGCCGGGCCGGCTGGCCCGGCGCGGGAATCACCAGCACCCGGTCGTGGGTGATCTCGGTGATCCGCCAGCTGGTGGCCCCCAGCGAGATGACATCCCCGGGACGCGACTCGTAGACCATTTCCTCGTCGAGTTCGCCTACCCGCGAAGGCTTTTCGGCTTCGGTAGCGAGGTAGACGGTGAACAGGCCGCGATCGGGGATGGCGCCGCCGGAGGTGACGGCCAGCCGCTGCGCACCGGGCCGCGCGGTCAGCGTGCCGGTCTCGCGGTCGTAGACCAATCGCGGTCGCAGCTCGGCGAACTCGGTGGACGGGTACTTGCCGGACAGCAGGTCCAGGGTGGCCTCGTACACGCTGCGCGGCAGCGTCGCGAACGGGGCGCTGCGGCGAACGGTGTCGAACCACCGGTCGGCGTCCAGCGGCTCCAGCGCGGCCGCCGCCACGGTGTGTTGCGCGAGGATGTCGAGGGGGTTGGCGGGCACCCGCATGGTCTCGATCTGGCCTGCGAGCATCCGCTGCACGCTCACCGCGCAGCCGATCAGGTCGGTGCGGTGCTTGGGGAACAGCACCCCCCGCGAGATCTCGCCGACCTGGTGTCCGGCCCGTCCGATGCGTTGCAGTCCGCTGGCCACCGACGGCGGCGCCTCCACCTGGATCACCAGGTCGACCGCCCCCATGTCGATGCCCAGTTCCAGGCTGGACGTCGCCACCACGGCCTTGAGCAGTCCGCGTTTGAGGTCGTCTTCGACCAGGGCGCGCTGCTCCTTGCTGACCGAACCATGGTGGGCGCGGGCCAGCACAGCGTCGGCGCCGTAGGTCTGGCCGCTGCCCATGATGTGCGCCGGCGCCCCACCCGGCACCTGCGGGTTGGCGGCCGGCGGCAGTGCGCCGATGTCCGAGCCACATCGTTCGGCGTGAATTTCGTTCAGCCGGGAGGTGAGTCTTTCGGCCAGTCGCCGCGAATTGGCGAACACGATCGTCGAACCGTGCGATTCGATCAGATCGACCAGCCGCGCCTCGACATCGGGCCAGATGGTGTTGTTCGCCAGGTTGGCCATGTCGGGCACCGGCACCTGCACCATCAGCTCGACGGTCTTGGCCGCGCGCGGGGCCACGATGGTCGTAGGGGATTGTCCGGACAGGAACCGCGCCAGCTCCTCGGGCGGACGCACGGTCGCCGACAACCCGATGCGCTGTGCGGGCCGCCTTTGGGACCGGTCCTGCTGCAGGTCATCGAGGCGCTCCAGCGACAGCGCCAGGTGCGCGCCGCGCTTGCCGCCGGCGATGGCGTGGATCTCGTCGACGATCACCGTCTGCACTCCGGCCAGCGTTTCGCGCGCGGCCGAGGTCAGCATCAGAAACAGTGACTCGGGCGTGGTGATCAGCACGTCGGGCGGGTGGGCGATGAGCTGGCGGCGCTGCGCGGGCGGGGTGTCGCCGGAGCGGACGCCCAGGCTGATGTCGGGCGCGGGCAGGCCGTGGCGCTCGGCGATCCTGGTGAGCCCGGCCAGCGGGGTGCGCAGGTTGCGCTCGACGTCGACCGCCAGTGCCTTCAGCGGTGACACGTACAGCACGCGGGTGCTTCCGGGCCGATCCGGCCCGGAAGGCAGAGCCGCCAGGCTGTCCAGGGCCCACAGGAACGCCGCCAGCGTCTTGCCGGATCCGGTCGGCGCGATCACCAGCGTGTTGTCGCCATCGGCGATGGCGTCCCAGGCTTGCGCCTGGGCGGTGGTGGGCGCGACGAAGGTACTGGTGAACCACTCGCGGGTGACCGCGCTGAACCGGCCCAGGGCGTCAGACGGCTCAGTGGGATTAGTGCTCACACCGCCATCGTGCCAATGGGCTCTGACAAGTGGCTACTGCGGCAAGATGCGAGATGTCGCCATGGCCTCAGCCAGCTCGGCGGGAATCTCCGGCACCCGGGCGATCGAATCCAGCAGCGAGTGCGCACAGGCGTCGGCGAGCCGCTCGGCGCTGGTGGTGGGGTCCATGATCCGCTGACGGCAGATTTCGAAGGTGAAGGCCAGCCAGCCGTGCAGAATCACCCGCAGATCCCGCTCGACGTTCGGCTCCAGAGTGTGTCCCGGGACCGACGCCACGACCTCGCCGATGCGGGACATGATGTGTTCCATCTGGCGGTTCTTGGCCTCGTCGTCGATGCCGAGCAGAACCGGGTCAGATCGGCCAAGACCGACGTACGCGGCCCACGCGGCCTCCGGGTTCTGCTCGTGGTAGGCCATGTACGCCAGCACGCCGGCCCGCAACTCTTCGAACATCGTCAGGCCGGCGGGAGCGGGAATGTTCGTGGCCTCGTACAGGCGGTCGGCCTCGTCCTTGACAACCGCGGCGAAGAACGCCCGTTTGTCGGGGAAGTAGTGATACATCAGCGCCCTGGACACTCCGGCGCGCTCCGCGATCTCGTCGATGCGGACCTCGTCGTACGGCCGCTTCCCAAAAACTTCTGCCCCCAAGGCGAGCAGTTCGGCGCGTCGATCCGCGGGGGATAACCGCCTCCGGGTTGTAGGCATGTGTCAGATAGTACCCATCAGGAATGAGCCGCTGGCCGCATTGCGTTTAACCGAACTTAACGCCCTGGGCCAGCGGTAACTCGCGCGAGTAGTTCACGGTGTTCGTGGCCCGCCGCATGTAGGCCTTCCAGGCGTCCGAACCGGACTCCCGCCCGCCGCCGGTTTGCTTCTCGCCGCCGAACGCCCCGCCGATCTCGGCGCCGGAAGTGCCGATGTTGACGTTGGCGATACCGCAGTCGGACCGGTCCAGGAAACGCTCGGCCTCCCGCAGGTCGGTGGTGAAAATGGACGACGAAAGCCCCTGCGGCACATCGTTATTGAGCGCTATCGCCTCGTCGAGGTCGTCGTAGGTCAGCACGTAGAGGATCGGCGCGAACGTCTCGGCCGCCACGATGGCCGTCTGTGCGGGCATGCGGACCACCGCGGGCGAGACGTAGTACGCACCCGGATGGTCACAGCCGTGGGGGTGCTTGCGGTCGCCGTCGAAGACCTCGCCACCGTCGGCGAGCGCCTGTTCCAGGGCCCCCACCATGTCGCGGTAGGCGGTCTCGTGGATGAGCGGCCCGACCAGCGTGTCCTGCGCCGACGGGTCGCCGATGGGCAGCTGCCGGCAGGCGGCGACGACGCGCGCCACCACGTCGTCGGCCACCGACCGATGGACGATCAGCCGGCGCAGGCTGGTGCAGCGCTGACCGGCGGTGCCGGCCGCGGCGAACACGATGGCGCGTACGGCGAGGTCCAGGTCGGCCGACGGCGCCACGATGGCCGCGTTGTTGCCGCCCAACTCCAGCAGCGCCCGCCCGAAGCGCCCGGCGACGCGCGGGCCGACCGCCTGGCCCATCCGCACCGAACCGGTCGCCGACAGCAGCGCGACCCGGGGGTTGTCGACCAGCCGCTGACCGAGGTCCCGGTCGCCCAGGACCAGACCGCTCACCGCGGGCGGGGCGCCGACGTCGGCGGCGGCCCGCCCTATCAGCGCCTGGCAGGCCAGCGCCGTCAACGGCGTCAGCTCCGAGGGCTTCCACACCACCGTGTCCCCGCACACCAGGGCCACCGCGGCGTTCCACGCCCAGACCGCGACCGGGAAGTTGAACGCCGTGATCACGCCCACCACACCGAGCGGATGCCAGGTCTCCAGCAGCCGATGCCCGGGGCGCTCCGACGCGATGGTGCGGCCGTAGAGCTGGCGCGACAGGCCGACGGCGAACTGGCAGACGTCGATCATTTCCTGCACCTCGCCCAGCGCCTCGGAGGTGATCTTGCCCACCTCGAGGGTCACCAACGTCGCTAGGTCGTCCCTATGGGCGGTGAGCAGCTCGCCCAGCCGGGCCACGAGCGCGCCCCGCACCGGGGCCGGCGTGCTGCGCCATGCCGAAAACGCCTGGGCCGCATCGGCGATCGCGTGATCGGCCCGCTCGGCCGTGGTCTGCTCGACGGTGAACAGCACCTCGCCGGTGATCGGTGTGCTCGCCGGCAGCCCGTGCCCGCCCGGCTCGCCCAGATCTACGTCGGCTCCGATTGCCTGAAGGGCGTGACGGGCCCGGGCGCGTAACTCGTCGATCATCGGCAGGTTCATTGGGGTGCCTCCTGGGACGCGGATTCCTGGGATACCGCTTCGTACAGTGCGTACGGGTCATGAACGTCGCGGCCGATGGCCCCGGCCAGCCACCCGACGTCGTAACCCGAATCGTCGTACCCGTCACCGGTTGGGGTGTCCCGGTCCAGGTTGGAGCGGAAAATGCCCGCGGCCGAGGCAGGCAGGAAGTCTTCGTAGACGATGGGTGCCGACGGGTCGCCGCCGCGATAGTAGGCCAGTCCGTCGGCGGCCATCTCCTCATCGGTCGACGGGAAGTAGCGGCTCCACGCCGCGGCCGGGTCGGCGGCAGCCATCGCGGCGTCGTAGCGCTGACGACCGCGCGGGGTCAGCGCCACACCGCGCGCCTCGACCTCGCCGAACCGCACCCGCAGGGTGCCCTTGGCGACGGCGCCGTCCCGGCCGCGAAACAGGCACGGTTCGGCGAGCGCGCGAAACGACGTCTGCCGCAACAGCACGTCGGGTCCGTCCGTGCGGGGCGGGCCCTGGATCGCATCGATCATCGCTATGCCCCGCCCGATCATCCGGCGGTACAGCTCGTCGATGTCGAGCACCCGCGGCGTCAGGTGGTTGATGTGGGTGGAGCCCACCCCGGCGATGTCGGCCGCCACGGGCGACACCCGGGACAACTCGTCGTACCAGTGCTTGTTGATCGGCTCACGCGACAGCGCGAATGCCGATACCGCAGCCGTGACGAAGGCCTCCGCCTCGTCGACATCGCAGGCGCCCTCGGCGGCGATCGTGCGCGCCCTGGCCAGCAATGCAGGGTCGAACAGCCGGCGGCGCTCGACGAAGGTCTCCACGCGGGCACGCAGGTCGGGATCGAAGTACCGGCGGTCGCGGGTGGCCAGCATCGAAGTGAACACCCGGAACGGATTGCGCGCCAGCTCGTTTGCCCCGATGGGCCGAAACGCGGTCGATACCACCGGAATGGGCGACGCCGCGCGGCGCAGGTCGTAGTAGCCCACAGGAAACATGCCGAACGCGGCGAACAGGTCGGCAACGGCGGCCAGTTCGGCCGGGCCGCCCACCCGGATGGCGCCGTGCCGCTCGGCGGTGACCCGCTGCAGGGAGCCCAAGCGTTCGGCACCCCGATGGGCTGCCACGTAATCGGCGTTGACCTGCCCGCTCACCTCGACCAGCGTGGCGTACGCGGGCACCTCGCCGGCGTACATGGCCGAGAGCCCGGCGGCGAACTGCGCGCGCAGCTGCCAGGTCACCAGTCTTTGCCGCCTTTTTGGCGGGCTCATGTCGCACCGCCGCTGCGATAGTCTCCGGCCATGGGTGAGACGCTCGACGACATCGACAGGATCCTGATGCGCGAGCTGGTCGCCGACGGCCGCGCCACGTTGGCGGAGCTGGCCGCGAGCGCGGGCCTGTCGGTGTCGGCGGTCCAGTCGCGGGTGCGTCGGTTGGAATCTCGCGGCGTGGTGTCGGGGTATTCGGCGCGGATCAATCCGGAGGCGGTCGGGCACCTGCTGTCGGCGTTCGTGGCCATCACTCCTCTTGATCCTTCCCAACCCGATGATGCGCCCGCCCGCCTCGAGCACATCGAGGAGATCGAGTCGTGTCACTCGGTGGCCGGCGAAGAGAGCTACATCTTGCTGGTCCGGGTCGAGTCCGCACGGGCGCTCGAGGATCTGCTGCAACGGATCCGGACAACGGCGAACGTTCAGACTCGAAGCACCATCATTCTCAATACTTTTTACAGTGATCGGCAATACATACCATAATCTTTCCGGCATAATCGTCATGATTCCGTAAAAACTACGCTAGACTGGGCGTCATGACGGCCGTCGCGAACTCGTTAGCGCTCACCGGTTTGCAGCCCGAGCCCGACCGGGTCCAGGAGACGTTGTCGCGCAGCATGCTGGTCGACGGTTTCGACCTGGTGCTCGACCTGAAACGGTCGGCCGGTTCCTATCTGGTCGACGCCCGGGACGGCCGGCGCTACCTCGACATGTTCACCTTCGTCGCATCGTCGGCGCTGGGTATGAACCACCCGGCGCTGGCCGACGATGAGGAGTTTCGCGCCGAGCTCGTCGAGGCCGCGTTGAACAAGCCGAGCAATCCCGACGTGTCCACGGTGGCGATGGCCGGGTTCGTCGAGACGTTCGCCCGGGTGCTGGGCGACCCGGCGCTGCCGCACCTGTTCTTTGTCGAGGGTGGCGCGCTGGCGGTCGAGAACGCGCTCAAGGTCGCGTTCGACTGGAAGAGCCGGCACAACCAGGCACGCGGCCTCGATCCCGGGCTCGGCACCCGGGTCCTGCACTTGCGCGGCGCGTTCCATGGCCGCAGCGGGTACACCCTGTCGCTGACCAACACCAAGCCGGTCAGCGTGGCCCGCTTCCCGAAATTCGATTGGCCGCGCATCGACGCCCCGTTCATCCGACCGGGCCTAGATGCGGCGGCCATGGACGCGCTGGAGGCCGAGTCGCTGCGGCAGGCCCGCGCGGCGTTCGAGGCGCACCCGCACGACATCGCGTGCTTTCTGGCCGAGCCCATCCAAGGGGAAGGCGGGGACCGTCACTTCCGCCCCGAGTTCTTCAAGGCGATGCGTGGGCTGTGCGACGAATACGACGCCCTGCTGATCTTCGACGAGGTGCAGACGGGCTGCGGGTTGACCGGAACCCCTTGGGCCTACCAGCAATTGGATGTCCAACCCGACGTGGTGGCGTTCGGCAAGAAGACGCAGGTGTGCGGAATCATGGCGGGCGGCCGGGTCGACGAGATCGCCGACAACGTCTTCGCGGTCGCCTCCCGGCTCAACTCGACGTGGGGCGGCAATCTGGCCGACATGGTGCGCGCCCGCCGCATCCTGGAGGTGATCGAGGCCGACGAATTGTTCGACCATGCCGCCGAACAGGGCCGGTACCTGCTCGCCCGGCTGGACGAACTCGCCCGCGACTTCCCCGCGATCGTCGTCGACCCCCGCGGCCGCGGCCTGATGTGCGCGTTCAGCCTGCCGACCACCGCCGATCGCGACGACGTGATCCGCGAGCTGTGGCAACGTTCCGTGATTGTGCTTCCCTCCGGCGAGGACGGCATTCGGTTCCGTCCCGCACTGACCGTTTCGCGCGGCGAAATCGACCGGGCGATTTCGGCCGTACGCGGCGCTTTAGCGGCCGTCACCTAGGCCGAAAGCGGTTTACCGTGGTTTGCCACCGGGTATTTGTTCCCATGCGATTTGCCCACCGCGCGGTAACCAATTTGGCGCATCGAACGATGGACTAGGCGCAGACGCGGGACATGAGGGGCGGCGATGCAGAAGGCAGATGAGCGATCACCCGGCGATCGCCTGGGACAAGAGGACGGCGATGTGCGCGCCGCGATCCGGTTTGCAGTCGTGGCCGCGATCGCGGGCCTCGGGTACTTGGTCTTGGCCGCGTTGTGGGTCAGCACCTGCCCCGGAACGGGCGTCGACACGGTGGCCTGTGGTCCACCCCAGCGGGCACTGCTGGCGTTCGGCGGTCCGCTGATCTTGTTCGCCGGTGGGCTCTGGGCATTCCTGCGGACGTACCGCGTGTGGAAGGCCCGGGGCACCTGGTGGGGATGGCACGGCGCCGGTTGGTTTCTGCTGACGCTGATGGTGGTGGCGCTCGGCCTGGGCGTTCCGCCGATTGCCGGCTCCGTGCTGGCCCCTTGACCAGCGTCAACGACGCGTTGGAATCGCTAGCTGGCAGCGCGCTGGCGAGGCTCGGCGTCCGCGACGTGCCACTGCTCGTCGATGCGGGTTACGCGGCGATGCTCCACAACAAACCAGAGCGCCCCGGCGACCGCTGCGAGCACGGTGATGAGCACCGTCGTGGGTAGCCACTCGTAATGTCGATAGGCGGCGGCGGCCAGCGCGCTGATCACCCCGAAAAGTGCGACGGCCAGCAGGATGAAGCCGGGCCAGAAAAGGTTGTCCTTCATCGTGATACCGGCGTGCGGCTGCGTAGTCCTGAAATGATCGGATGGATCGTGATGCCTGTCTCCCATCACATCTCCTTCCCCGACGGCGAACGAGATAACGAACGAGATAACAGAATGCTACTCACTCGGGGGACGCGAATACACGGTTCTGGCCCGCGGGCGCCCGCTTCGATTAGGTTAGGCCGAGCGGGCCGGACCGCGAACGAGCGCCTCGGGCAGCGAAATCGCCCCCACCGTTGTCACGAGCCAGACCACGATCGTGGTGGCAAACCAGGATGCGAAGCCGTCGATGGTCAGCCCGTGAGTCAATGCCGACGCGAGAATCAACGCAAGAAGGGTCAATGCCAGACCGGCGCCCCCGAGAAGCAGCGACGCATACGCATGGGGCAACTTCAAGATCGACAGCGAGACGACCGCCTGCGCTGCCGAAAACAACACCACGGCGACGATGAACCCCGACGCCGACACCGAGACACCCGGAACAACCCAGGCCGCCACCGCCAGGCCGACCGCCCACCACACCAGAAGCACCACCGCGCGCAGCAAATTTTGCCTCATGAGAGTCAGTCTAGGTCTCAAAGTTGCGGCCGTTAAGAACCGCGTTTACTCAATCGCGCATCAATCTCCTGAGTAGGTTATTCGCCGCGGTAAGTGGGTATCAGCTCCAGACGATGATGACTGCCGGAAGGGTTGCGTTTGCGTGCTCACCCCATCATCGGGGACAGGATCACGAAAGCACCGACATGGATGCCTACTGCCAGAACGATCAATACGACCAGAGCGATTTCGGCGATCACCGCGATGCGCTTAAGCCGTTGCGTCCGGAGCTCGGTCATGTCGGACCCGTCCATGTCGGGCCGAATACCCGGCGGCGACCATGAGTAACCGGTTGGAACGGACGCTCTCGGGCCGGTCGCGTAGCAGTAGTAGTGTCAATCACACGTTGCCGGGAGACCAGATGACCGATGCGGGATTGCGCGCTAACAAGCGTCAACGCGGCGACCGCGCCGTGGAACTGCACGTTGCGGCACGCCTCGAGAACCTGGCGATGTTGCGCACGCTGGTCGGTGCCATAGGCACCTTCGAGGACTTGGATTTCGACGCCGTGGCGGACCTGCGGCTGGCGGTCGACGAAGTCTGCACCCGGTTGATCCGCTCGGCCACTCCGGACGCAACGCTCGTCGTCGTGGTCGACCCGCACGACGACGAATTGGTGGTGGAGGCTTCCGCGGCGTGCAACACCCACGATGTGGTGGCGCCCGGAAGCTTCAGCTGGCACGTCCTGACGTCGTTGGCGGACGAGGTCCAGACTTTCCACGACGGTCGCGAACCTGATGAAACCGGCAGTGTTTTCGGTATCACGCTGATCGCGCGACGGGCGGCCACCAGCAGGTGACGGCTGGATCCGCCGGCGGTTCGGTTTCGCGGCCGAACGAATATGCCGATGTTCCGGATATGTTCCGTGAGTTGGCGAATGTCGCCTCCGACTCAATGGAATCCCAACGCCAGAAGGACAAGATCGTGCAGCGGTGCTTGCCGCTGGCCGATCACATCGCCCGCCGGTTCGAGGGCCGGGGGGAACCGCGCGACGACCTGGTCCAGGTGGCGCGGGTCGGGCTGGTCAACGCGGTTGTCCGCTTCGACATCGAGGCCGGGTCGGACTTCGTTTCGTTCGCGGTGCCCACCATCATGGGGGAGGTCCGTCGCCACTTCCGCGACAACAGCTGGTCGGTCAAGGTTCCGCGGCGCCTGAAGGAACTGCACTTGCGGCTTGGCAGCGCCACCGCCGATCTGTCCCAGCGGCTCGGTCGGGCGCCCACCGCAACCGAACTCGCCTCGGAACTCGGCATGGAGCGCGACGAGGTGGTCGAGGGTCTGGTGGCGGGGAGCTCCTACAACACCTTGTCCATCGACACCGGTGGCGGCGGCAGCGATGATGACGACGCCCGCGCCATCGCGGACACCCTGGGTGACGTGGATGTCGGCCTTGACCGAATCGAGGACCGGGAGGCGCTGCGTCCCTTGCTTGAGGCGCTGCCCGAGCGGGAGCGAATGGTGTTGGTACTCAGGTTTTTTGAGTCGATGACACAAACGCAGATTGCCGAGCGAGTCGGCATCTCGCAGATGCACGTGTCCCGGCTGCTGGCCAAGTCGCTGGCGCGGCTACGGGACCAGTTGCAGTAGCGGTCCGGAGTCTTCGCCTTCGGTCCTGCTCGACCGCAGCGGCGGCTCGGCCCGTGGCGTTGTCATCGGCAGCGCGCCATCGGGGTCGCAGATACGCAACAACCGCGACACCGCTTCGCTTGGCACCATCGCCCAATGGACCTGGGCGCGCGAGCAGGCGACGTTTATTCGGTGTAGTGCCGAAAAACCAGCAGTACCAATGAACTTCAGGCCGCGCAGGTCCAGGATCACCCGCCTGGAACGCATGACGCTGCGTTGTACGTAGGCCGCGAGCTGATCGGCGTTGGCGGCGTCGAGCTCACCGCGCACTGTGATCACCGTGCCCGAGGAGCTCCAGCGAGCGCCGAATTGGGCCGTGCGGCTAAGTTGCCAAGATTGGGCCACAGACATGCTTAACTCCATCATTGGGAGGGTCGTGCTGCGGATGACGCCAGTCGGCATTGACTTCGGACGGGGAGTTCGCATTCCCCCGTCACCGAGGTAATCCGGGCGGCTGTGAACTCAACCTGACCCGAACCCTACCCGCGGCGAGTCGGGGCGACAACGTTCTCAGGCTTGTGTCCCGCCGAACCGCTGGTCAGACGGGCTTGGCTTGCCGGATTCACATTTTGCCGCCCGCCCGCAAGCCCTGACGCGGGGTGGGGGTACCCCCGCATCTCGGGCGGTTACATCGCCCGCCGGGAAAATTCGCGTCTCACTTGATCTCGGCGAGCACCGTGCCCTGAGTAATGGCGGCGCCCGCCTCGACCGCGAGCCCGGTGATGGTGCCGTCCTTGTGCGCGGTGACCGGGTTCTCCATCTTCATCGCCTCGAGGACCACCACCAGGTCGCCGACGGCGACCTCCTGTCCCTCCTCGACCGCGACCTTGACAACGGTGCCCTGCATGGGCGCGGTTACCGCGTCGCCGGATGCCACCGCGCCCGCATGCGATCCGCGCTTGCGCGCCTTGGGCTTCTTCCGGATGACACCGGCCGGATCGGCGGCACCGTTGGACAGCGCGAGATCACCGGGCAGCGACACCTCGATCCGGCGGCCGCCGACCTCGACGACCACCTTCTGGCGGGGCCGGGTGTCCTCGTCGTCCAGGGGTTGGCCACCGGTGAACGGTTCGACGGTGTTGTCCCACTCGGTCTCGATCCAGCGGGTGTGCACCGAGAAGCTGTTCTCGTCGCCGATGAACGCCGGGTCGGACACCACCGCGCGGTGGAACGGGATGACCGTGGCAAGGCCTTCGACCTCGAACTCGTCCAGCGCGCGCCGGGCGCGTGCCAGCGCCTCCTGGCGGTTGGCGCCGTGCACGATCAGCTTGGCCAGCATCGAGTCGAACTGGCCGCCGATTACCGAGCCGGTTTCCACGCCGGAGTCCATTCGCACGCCGGGGCCGGCGGGCGGGTGGAATTTGGTCACCGGCCCGGGCGCGGGCAGGAAGTTGCGCCCGGCATCCTCGCCGTTGATCCGGAATTCGATGGCGTGCCCGCGGGGCGTCGGGTCCTCGGTGATGTCGAGCTTCTCGCCGTTGGCGATCTTGAACTGCTGCAGAACCAGGTCGATGCCCGCGGTTTCCTCGGTGACCGGGTGCTCGACCTGGAGGCGGGTGTTGACCTCCAGGAAGGAGATCAGGCCGTCCTGGCCGACCAGGTATTCGACGGTTCCCGCGCCGTAGTAGTGGGCCTCCTTGCAGATCCGCTTGGCCGACTCGTGGATTTCCTTGCGCTGCGCATCGGTCAGGTACGGCGCCGGCGCCTCTTCCACCAGCTTCTGGAATCGGCGCTGCAGGGAGCAGTCCCGGGTGCCCGCGACGACCACGTTGCCGTGCTGGTCGGCGATCACCTGCGCCTCGACGTGGCGCGGCTTGTCGAGGTAGCGCTCCACGAAGCACTCGCCGCGGCCGAACGCGGAAACCGCCTCCCGGGTCGCCGACTCGAACAGCTCGGGGATCTCTTCGATGGTGCGAGCCACCTTCATGCCCTTGCCGCCGCCGCCGAAGGCGGCCTTGATGGCGATCGGCACGCCGTATTCCTTGGCAAACGCGACCACCTCGTCGGCACCCTTGACCGGGTCGGGGG
>Ga0318543_10000004_pt1 | contig 41607 bp, 36 predicted proteins | sample GRESIP168b4f24_FD_203487 | JGI IMG/M metagenome (GOLD analysis project Ga0318543, IMG submission 203487) | Tropical soil microbial communities from Luquillo Experimental Forest, Puerto Rico - GRE.SIPMG.168b4f24 | ecosystem: Environmental > Terrestrial > Soil > Tropical forest > Bulk soil... | reverse complement strand
CGTTCGTGCCGTCGAGCACGAGATCACCAGCCAGCGTGAGTCCCTGCTGCCAATGTTGCAACGGTTTGCCCGGCACCAGCGGTGGGAGGATCTCGCCGGGCGTGTAGTCCGCCGGTGAGAAGCGCGGCGCGGCGACCAGGCGACCGTGCAGACGCTCACCCTTCACCTCGATCTGGCTTCTCATGTCGTAGCTGAAGTGCTCGCTCGAGAAGTGCGTCGTCGACGGCGCGAGCCGCTCTTTGATGTCCAGGGCCTCACCCTTGATCCACACGCTCAGCTGCGCCTTGCCAGTGTCGTGGTTGGGCGAGTTGTTCCAGTGGAAGAACCCATACACCTCGGCGGCGGCGTCCCAAAACGCCAGGTAGATGTGATCCTTCCAGGGCGGACGGCCATCCTCGATGGTGTCTCGGGCCGGGTGACTCATAGGTCCCCAGACCGGGTCACGCTGGAATTCCGCACGGGCAAGTTCGATGGTCATCGGCGCTCCTGGGTATCAGGTGGTACACAAATCCATTCTGTGTACCATACATGACAGATTTTGTACCTTCCCATCTCATAAGTCAAGAGTTGATCTGACTGCGGGCATGGGCTACCCGCTGAGTAACAGCTGCAGTCTTGCGCCACAGGGCGATTCGTGACTATCGACGGTGATCTAAGTCCTAGCGGTCCAAGCCCATGATCCGCTCGTCGACATGCGTCGATGATGTGAGCCGGCGTGTCTCACAATGTCGAGATGCTCGCTAAGGTCCGTAGTCGGTGAGAACCTACGATCCGCAGACCACTTTGCAGGCAATCTCGCACAACACGGTCGCCGTGATCGGAATCGGCGGTATATCGATTGTTGCGATGTTCGTATTCTTCGTCGAGGCGGCGCGGATGGGTCGTCGTGACCAGGTTTACCCCATGGCGCTTCGGTGACTGGTTCGGTGGCCGCTAACACTGGTGGGTGCGTCCGGACTGGCGACAGCCGTCTGGCATCGTGTTGTTTCCGCGAAAGTGCACGCTGAGTGCAGTCTTGGCTGGGCGCCTATTACGCGGCGACTACTTGACGGTGCCTGATTAGTGGTCGACGGGTCACATCCAGTAAAGAGCCATGAGTGTTCCGCAAACCAGCACATACCAGCCGGCGAACGAAAGCCGTAACCAGCCGGCGGCATGGCGGTGTTCCATGAAGGCGTGAGCAATCACGAACACCTTGGCGAAAGCTATTAACAGGATCGCAGTGTCGATCCCTTTAACCCCTAGCGCGCCCACAGCATGCTCTGCGCCGAACAACCCGGAAAGGAGGGTGAGCGCCAGCAGGGTAAGCCAGGCACCGACAATAAAGCGGACGCTTGTGACGGTGCTGCGCACGGGTGTTGTAGTCATTGATCCCTCAGTTGGCATATTTGTTGTAGTCATTGGTCCCTCAGCTCGCCAGGTAGAGCAGCGCGAACAGCCCGAGCCAGATGAGGTCGACCATGTGCCAGTAGCTTGCCCCGTTCTCGATGAAGCGCATCTGGCTCGCGGCCGGCACCTGCCGTATGTGCGTCACCTTGCGGCTCATGTAGGCGAGGACCACCAAGGCCACTAGGACGTGGAGAAGATGGATGCCGGTAAGCATGAAATACAACTGAAAGAAGTTGTCGCTCAGTGGCGTATAACCGGCTGCGAGCTTGGCGCCCCACTCGAAGTATTTGGTGATAACGAAGCCGGTTCCGCACAGCCCCGCACCGACAAGCAGCACCTGGCTAGTGCCGTTCCTGCCCTGGCGGATGTATTGCACCGCCAGCGCCACGAACAGCGACGCGGTGAGCATGAAGAAGGTGTTGAGAAGTCCCGTAGGCAGGCTCATGAGATGACGCCCATGCAGGAAGACCTCTGGCTGCCGGGACCGCGACAGAGCGACGACGATGTAGTAGATCGCGAAGACCGACATGTCGGTGAGGATGAATGCCCAGATTCCAACCTCACCGGGGACTCCGCGCTTGAGCATCCGCCGCTCCAGCGGTGTGCCGTTGCGCCCTGCGATTGGCTGGGTCGTGTTGGGTGAGTCTGGCGCAAATGTGGTATCGCCCATGGCTCCTCGTTTCTTGAAAACTCGTAGTGACTTGGTGTGGCGGTCAGCGAGTATCCTGGCCGGCTAGCTGGGCGACCGATTCAGGTGGACGCTCGATCAGGGCCGAGTCTTCGATGGGGTGGAAGATGTCGCGCTTGCCGGGTTCGTAGACGCCGTACTGCGCACCCCTCTGACTTGCTTCGTGGCGGGATATCTGCTCCTGCCGGGAGATGGCCCGAAGGCCCAGAACAGTCATGATCGCCAACCAGACGAAAAACTCGCCCAGCGGAAGCCACATCGCCAGCCCGCCGTTGTATGCGAATTGTCCTTGCTTGAAGAAGACGATCAGCAGACCTGCCGACCAGCACAGCGCGGAGCCGATCGTCAGGAAGGCCGACCAGCGAGGGAACAGCTGGTGTTCGGGCGGGTTCCACAGGATGCCCAGTGCGATCGATACCGCCCAGGCGATGTAGACCGTGATAGTGAACAGGAATCCAAACCAGCCGACGTCCCAGATGGCTTGGGTGATCTCCGGTGATCTCTGCCCGGCACGGAAGGCTGCGACGGTCCAGAACAACGTATCGAAGATAAAGAAGGTCAAGCCGGCGGCGACCGAGATGACCTGGGTCGCAAAGAGCACCGGGAAACGCGACTCGGTCTTGTAGGTCCACACGCTTAGGGCCGCGCACCACATCCCCCACAGCCCGGCAGCACCGATCATGACCGCGCACCCGATCAAAAACTGAATTTGGTGACCCAAGAGCCAATCGGTGAGCCGCTGAGCAGACCAGCCCGGAGACGGCGCCGGAATGAGCCGCGCAAACACAACCCAGCCGACGATGTAAACCACCGACATCACCGGTCCGCCCGTCCACAGACACAGCCGATGGGTTCTCGGTGTGAATCGCTTTTCCACTCGCTGCCCTTCTTGCTTGGCGCGCTCCTTGACAAGCTGCGCAAATTCGTTGGTTGTACCGGTAATTCAATGTGGGCACTGCCAGGCGCACAGGCCGCCAGGCCACACTGGCCGAACTCGTACGCAGTTTGGCGCATCCGACATATGATGTCAAGTGTCGGTTGTCACCCATAACCGCTCGCGCTACCCGACGGAGGCCAAACGAGGCGGGTCATGTCGCCTTGGATGATGTTGGACGCATCGTCGCGTCAGTGGCAGCCGACAAAGAGACGGCAATTCCCGACCGGCGTCTGGCGCGGCCCTGCCGACGCGTTTGTGCGTACCAGGCCGCGGGTAGCATTTCGCGCTATGTCCGGCCAATCCGGCGTCTCGGCTCGTCGGCGCGACCGACGGGACATACCCCCGGCGGTAATCGAGGCTGCCCGCAAGAACTTCCTTCATTACGGGGTAAATCGCACCACTATGGGCGACATCGCACGCGTGGTGGGCGTGCCCAGGCAGACAATCTATGAGTACGTCTCATCTCGTGACGATCTGGTCGATGCCGTGCTCGTCGCGCGAATCAAGGAGATCGCTGAGGACCTAAAGCCGCTCGCTCGCGAAGGGAGGTCGTTCATCGATGCGTTCGTCGAAACGTCCGTCGCCGCCATCCAGCGTGCGCGCAGCGACCCTGAACTGATGAACATTTTCACCACAGGACCAAACGACCGAGTCCAGGATGTGGTGACCGGTCCCTATCCCGAAATCCATGACATTGTTGTTGACTTACTTAGCCCGATCTTGGACAAGGGTCTGCAAACCAGAAAGCTACGCACCGACAAAACCGCAGACGAGTTGATTGACTGGATCCGTGTCGTTTACCTATCCCTCATTACCCAACCTAACCCGGTAGCTCAGAATGAACGCGACATTGTCGCCGGTTTTCTCCTGCCGTCGATCATGTTCTCCAGCAACGACAAAAGATCCCGAGACTGATCCCAAGCGTTGCGCCGACTGCTAGCTGTGGTGCTATCAGTGGCGCCCGCTCACAGGCGAGCATCCGATTACCGGACTTCGGCCACTTTGGGACGGAATTCTCGATGCCCGCGGATCGGTCGTTCAGCCGACCTCTAAACGACGTTGGCCGTAAAGTATCGGAACCCACGAACCGATACCGCCTATCGACAGCGTGTTAGCGCGACAATATGAGCCATTATGTTTCAAAATTCTAGAGGTGGCGCTACGATCGGCGGTTGATGAACACATACGATCCGCACGCGACGCTGGAGGCGATCTCGCACAACGCCGTTGCCGTCATCGGCATCGGCGGTATTTCGATCGTTGCGATGTTCGTGTTCTTCGTCGAGGCGGCGCGGATGGGTCGTCGTGACCAGGTTTACCCGATGGCGCTTTGGATGACTGCGCTCTGGTGGCCACATGACGGGTCGTATCTGCTTCACTTCGGTGACTGGTTCGGCGGCCGCTACGACCACTGGTTCATGCAGCTGTTTTGGTTCGCGATCATCGTGACGTTTTTGGCCGAATCCGTATATGCCTGGCAGACCATCCGATACGGGCGCGACGAGCTCTCACCGGGCTGCTCGCAGCGCCGACACACCGTTCGGATAGTCGGCGTCATGGCCGCCGGCGTGATCAGCTGGGCTTTGGTCAAAGGCGCGCTGGCTGATGACCTCTACCTGATCTCCTTCATGGCGACATTGTTGTGGGGTGGTCCATCGGGCAACGCGATGCTCGGACGTCGCCCCGACGGCCGTGGTCAGTCCATGCTGGAATGGGCGGGCTACAGCGTGATGGCGGTGTGCTATTCCATCACGTCGATCTTCTTTTTCGGTGGCGCCTTTTTTCACTCCTGGCCATATGTCGGCATCTGCGTGGCGTCGTGCGTGTGGAGCTTCGTGATCATCGGTGACGCCAAGCGCGCCGGGGTGCCGTTGACATCGTGGCATCCGTCGGCCCGGTCCTCACGATCTGAGGGTCTGTATCACCGGTAGCACCCGACTACGGCGTAGCTCGAGCTCTCAGAGGCGGCCACCCGAAATCTCTGTATGGCCCGGTTGATGAGCGCAGTCACGGCGGGTGGTTGTCGCCGCGGACGGCCGCAGGATGTTCGTAGGAATCAGGGCCTCTTGGCGCGGTGTGTCAATGGCTTCACTGCGCGAATAGCCGCAGCGCACCCTATCCTGGTCTTCCGATGAGCGATTTACGGAAACGCAAGAGAGCTGCGTTGCGGGCGACGATTGTGCGCTCGGCGGTCGAGTTATTCGTGGAGCGTGGCTACGCCGCCGTGGGGATGGAAGACATCGCCTACGCGTCGATGTGCTCCCGAAGCACGCTCAACCGGTATTTCGGCGCGAAGGAAGACGTCCTGTTCCCAGCCGTCCCCGAGGTAATCGCAGGGTTGCGCGATCGGCTCGATGAAGCTGGGCCGACGAACGATCGCTGGACGAACGCGCGCCGGGCAGTCACCGCACAGTTGGGTCAGTTCTTCGAGAACTTCGAGCCGGACCTGCGGGGCGCGATCATGCGGCTGTGGTTCACAGAATCGGCACTGCGCCGCCGATACCTCGAGATCGCTTACGAATGGGAGCAAATCCTGAGGGGTTACTTCGCCATCGGGTTGGCTGACGACCCCACCACTCATCTGCGCACGCAGCTGCTCGCCTCTGCGATGGTGTCCGCACTGCGCGCGGTGCTACACGCCGCGGTGGAAACCGGAGACGACATAGCCACTCTGGCTGATGAGGCGTTCGGCATGCTCGAGGCCGGCGTGCCGAGCATCCCGAAAGCCAAGCGACGCAGCCGAGCGGCCATTTCGGTGTCTTGAGTGCGTGCAGCCGATCGGGCCCGAGGTCCCGATGGCCGACGATCGGCGCAGCGTTGATCAGCAACGCATGAGTTCCCCCGGTGTTTGGGCAGGGAGCGAGCCGGGTCGACGACCTGTTCGACCGTCCCGTTTCTTTGACGCTCTGCCGACCACCTGGCGCGGGGCCGGCGGTTACAGGCGGTCGCTGCTGTTCCGGCGCGCTCGCAGCCTATCCACCGCTAGCTGCGGCGACGGCTCGGCTGTCCCTTGAAAGTCGACTTTTGACACGTTTCGTCTATTGACGCGTCGTTGCAATTTAGGCTACCGTCGCAGAAGTCATTCGTGAGCGCCGGAGGGGTCATCGATGAATGCACGCAGTCAACGCATCTGCGCGTGGGCCGGACCGGTTTGCGCGGTCACCTGGGTCGTCGGCTTCTTTTTCCTCGCGGGGTTCATCCCCCCACCGTCACCGAGTCTGGACGCGAACCAGATCGCCACGATGTTCGCCGAACACGGTGATCGGATCCGCGCCGGGCTGATCATCGTGGGGTTCGGAGGCGCGGTCTACTGCCCGTGGGCGGCCGCGATCAGCGTGCAGCTCAAGCGAATTGAGGGCCGCTTCTCGCCGATGACCTACACCCAGCTGGGCATGGGCTCGGTGTTCGTGCTCATCTTCATCGTGCCGGTGATGATGTGGCAGGCCGCGGCGTTCCGCCCGATGGAGAACATCGAGATCACCCACCGCTTCAACGACATGGCTTGGATGCTCTTCATCGGGCCGGTATGCACGATCTTCATCCAGGGCATGGCCATCACCATCGCGATCCTAAGCGACAAGTCCGAGCACCCGGTGCTGCCGCGCTGGCTGGGCTGGTTCAACCTGTGGGCGCAGATCATTTACCTACCAGGCGTCTTGATCCCGTACTTCAAGCATGGCCCGCTGGCCTGGAACGGCTTGTTGGCCTTCTGGATTCCTGTCGTGGTTTTCACGGTGTGGCTGTGCCTGATCACAGCGATGTTGTTGCGCGCAATCAGTGAGCAGGAGCGAGAGGCCACCGCCGATCGGTGCGGCGCATCAGCGGCGAGCGAGGTTTCTATGACGGGCGGCAATTCATGATGGCCGCACGCACGCAACGGATCCTCCTGTGGTGGGGCCTTGCTTTCATGGTGGTCTACGGGCTGGTGTGGTGGCGGCTCTTTCACATGATGCCGCCGCCGACCGCGAAGTGGTCAGCGAATGAAATCGCGCGGTTCTATGTCGCACACAGCACGGACATCAAGCTCGGGGCGGTCATTTGTGGTTGGACAAGTGGGTTCATGGTTCCCATTGCGGTAGTGGTCGCCGTCCAAATTGCCCGGCACGAGAAGGGTGCCCCGGCATGGGCGGCGCTGGCCTTTGCCGGCGGCACATTGATGTCGATCCCGCTAGTACTTCCGCCGATCTTCTGGGGTGCCGCGGCGTTCACGCCAACTCGGGCACCCGAGGTCACCTCGATCATGCACGAACTGGCGATGCTCACGTTCGTCACGACCGATCAGTACTACATCTTCATGTGGGTGGCGGTCGCTTTTGTCGCACTGATACCCAACACCGTGGTGCACACACCGTTTCCGCGCTGGTTTGGCTACTACACGGCGTGGACGGCGCTGATGTTCGAGCCGGGCGCGATCGCCTTCCTCACCCGCTCGGGCCCGTTCGCGTGGAACGGGTTACTGGCGTTTTGGTCACCGGTGATCACGTTCTTCGTATGGATGCTCGTGATGGCCGTGCTGCTGTTTCGGGCGATCGCGCAGCAGGACGATCGACGCACAGCTACGGCGGTGCTCAGCGGCGGTTGAGGCGCCGCTTCCAGTCGCCGGCGGCAAGGAACCGCGCGGCGCGGTTCATGAGCCGAATGTTCCTGCCCTTTGTTGGGTACCAGTAGATTTCGGAGGGCAGGTTGAAGCGCTCCTCGATGACCGACTTGCTCCAGCAGTACTTGCGGATGCCGTCTGCGCCACCGTGGCGGGCTCCCATGCCGGAGTGACGCCGACCTCCGAAGGGCACCGACAGCTGGAACACGTTCGTCATGACGTTGTTAACGTTCACCGAGCCCGAGTCGATCCGATCAGCGACCGCGCGGCCTTTGGCGTGGTCTTTGGTGAACACGCTGGCCGCCAGGCCGAACTGCGAGTCGTTGGCGCGGCGCACCGCCTCGTTGACATCGGCGACCTTGACGATCGGCAGCGTGGGGCCGAAGGTCTCCTCGGTCATGCATGCCATCGACTCGTCGACGTCGAGAAGGACGGTGGGCTCGAAAAAGCGCCCGGGTCCCTTGATAGCGTGGCCGCCCGCCGCTATCGTGGCCCCCTTCGCCAACGCGTCGGCGACGTGCCCCTCGATGATGTCGACCTGGTCACGTGTGGCGATCGCGCCTATGTCGCACGAGAACTGGCCCGGCGCGTCGGTGCCGACCCGCAGCGCCTTGGCCCGTTCGACGACCTTTTCGACAAACTCGTCATACACCGGGGCCTCGACATACACCCGCTCGATCGAGACGCAGATCTGGCCGGCATTGTAGAAACCGCCCCAGATCGCCGCCCTTGCGGCGCGGTCGAGGTCGGCATCGGCGAGCACGATCATCGCGTCCTTGCCGCCCAACTCAAGGCAGCACGGGATCATCCGCTCGGCGGCCCGCACCCCGATGCGCCGGCCGGTCCGGACCGACCCGGTGAACTGGATCATGTCGACCTCGTCGACGATCGCCGAGCCCGCCTCGCCGCGCCCCGTGACCGCGTCGAGTATGTCGGGGGCGCCGATCTCTTTCCATCCCTCGACCGCGGCGGCCCAGGCCAGGGGCGTCTCCTCCGAAGCCTTGGTCAGCACCGCACACCCGGCCATCAGGGCCGCGGGGATGTCGAGCATCTGCATCGCCAGCTGGGCGTTCCACGGGGTGATCGATCCAACCAGTTGGTACGGGTGGAAGCTGACCCGCATGCGCTTGGTCATCATCATCGGGCTGTGTGGCCGGGCGTTCTCGGGCGCCAGGAACTTCTCGGCGTTGCGGGCCCAGTAGTTGAGCACATCGACCGACGCCACGATCTCGCCGATGGGCAGGTCTCCCCAGGTCTTGCCAGTCTCGTCCTGCACGAGCCGTAGCAGGCGGTCTTCGTTGTCCAGGATCCAGTCGCGGAATCGCTGCAGCCACGCGCGCCGCCCCGCGAAGCCGACCGCCTCCCAGGCAGGCTGTGAAGCGCGCAACCGCTGTGCGACCGCGTGCACGTCGGCGGCGCTCATGTCGGCAACGGTCCCCACGATGCGACCGTCTGCGGGCGATCGGACCTCGATGTCAACCCGCGCGCCAGCGACGTCGCTGGCCCGGTCGAACGTGGCGGTCATGGTGACTCCTTTGGATCCAGCGCTGCTTTCGACGCGATGTGTGTCTTACCTAGGGCTTCCATGATAACGATCGTTAGCGTTAATGAGTCAAGAGTGGCCGGTCCTTTGGGCGCGACCGCCGCGATCGGACATCCGACAATGCGAAAGTCGCGTCGCACGTTTAGAGCGTTTCCACTTTGTCCAGGACGCTTCGGGCAAGGGTGTGGATCATCCGATCGCGGTCGGAGGGATCTTCAGCCGCGATCTGAACGAGCACGCTTTCGACGCCGGCTGCGGCGAACTGAGCGAGCCGATCGCAGACATCCGACGGGCTCCCGATCAGCAGGTAACGGTCGGCCAAGGTCGAAAAGTCTTGTCGGTAGGCAGCGCTCACGGCGGCCACGCCGGTGCTGCGCGCCCAGTTCGCGTCGTCGTCCACGGCGGTCCAGGCAAACAACGCCGCGGAAACCGCGTCATCGGCGCGACCATACTCGGCGGCAACCTCGCGCGCCCGCGTCAAACCGGTGCGCACCTGGGCCGGCTCGACCATGTATGGCATCCACACATCGGCGTAGCGTCCGGCACGTCGAATCGCCCTGTTCTTACGCCCGCCGAGCCAGATCGGTGGTCCGCCGGGACGTCTGGGCGGCGGATCCAGGGTGACACCGGATAACGTGCAGTACTCCCCCTGAAACGACACGGGGCCGCCGCCGAACAGCCGCCGAATCACCTCCAGCCCCTCGTCGGTCCTGCGGAACCGGGTGGCCGGGTCGACGCCCGCGGCGTGGAACTCTCGGGGGTTTTCACCCCCCGCGCCGACACCAAGCTCGAACCGACCCTTCGAGATGTTGTCAACTGTCGCAGCGAGTTTGGCGACCATGGCCGCCGGATACAGCGGCAGCAGCGCAACCGACGTCACGAGCCGGATGCGCGTGGTCGCCGCGGCCGCCGCGGCAAGTGTGGTGAATGCGTTGGGCACCGGCCCATGGAAGAACAAATGCTCACCGCAGCCCAGGAGATCGAACCCGAGGTCCTCGGCTTGCCGGGCATCGGCTACCACGGTGCTCGGATCGCTGACGGTGATGCCCACCCTCACTGCGGTCGCCGCTCGAGCGCATACACGCTGCCCCGCAGCGCCGATACCGACTGGGTGGTAAGCACCATCGAACAGACCTCCACAAGTGATTCGGGGATACTTGTTGTCACGGGTATCCCCACTTCAGCGCGCTCCTTAGACTGCCGGTTGGCCTGCAGAGATCCGAACTCGGTCAGTAGGACCTCGGTAGTCCGAGGGAATGCTCGGCGACGAAGTTAAGAATCATCTCCTTGGAGACCGGGCCCATGTTGAGCATGCGGACCACCCAAAAGTAGGTCGCCAATTGGTACTCATGCGTCACGCCGTTGCCGCCGTGGACGGCGACCGCGGCATCGAGCGCTTCCAGGCCGGCTCCGGCCCCGAGATACTTCGCCATGTTGGCCAACTCGCCGACCTCGGCCCCGGCGTCGTAGAGCTCGCACGCCCGGTCGGTCATCAGCTGGGCCGCTTGCAGATGGATGTGCGCCGCGGCCAGCGGATGGGCGATCGCCTGATGCGCGCCGATCGGCTGCGTCCACACCCGCCGCGCATTGGCATAGGCAACGGCCTTGTTCAAGGAGTACTGTCCGATGCCGGTGCACAGCGCACTGGTCAAGATCCGTTCGGTGTTGAGCCCGGTGAAAGCGACTGCAAGACCTCGGTTTTCCTGGCCGATCAGATTCTGCGCGGGGACCTCGACGTCATCGAAGAACACCTGGTGACTCTTGTCCGGCTGGTTCATCACCGTCCGGATCGGTGTCCATGACAACCCCGGCGACTCGGTGTCCACCATGAATACCGACAGCCGCCCCCGGCCGGTGGTCTCATCGAGATTGGTCCGGGCAACCACCATCACCCAAGCCGCCGACTCCATCCCGGTGATGAACACCTTCTGGCCATTGAGCACATAGTGATCACCCTCGCGTCGCGCCGTGGTGGAAATGCGGTGGGCGTTGGACCCGGCGTCGGGTTCGGTGATCGCGAAGGACAACCGCGTCCGGCCGCTGGCCACGCCCGGCAGCCAGCGTGCCTTCTGTTCGGCACTGGCGCTGCGGTCGAGAATGGTGCCCGTAACCCCCGGCGAAAAGAGCATCGCCTGCAGCGGACATCCCGCTTTCGCGGTCTCCTGCACGACGATGGCCATCTCGCGCATCCCAAGACCGCCGCCACCATACTGTTCGGGCAGATGCACGCCGAGATATCCATTGGCCCCCAGCGCATCCCACAACTCGGCGCAGTTGCCTGCCTCGTCGACTTGTTGCTGGTAGTAGTCGGGGCCAAACCTGGCGGCGATACCCGCGACCGCGTCACGGATCGCGCGCTCTTCATCAGATGTGACCAGGACGGTGCCGGTCTGAACTGCCATGAGCTTCCTTCAAAGACTGGCTTCTGGGCGTGGCGTAATGCCCCACTCTTACATATCGAGACTACAGGTATCAATAGTCGGTCCCGTCAGGCCAGCACGGACATACACCCCGCACACGTTGGTTGCAAGGTCGGCTGCGGCCGACACGCCGAGACCCACATGCCATCCGGGGCGGATGCCCACACCGCTCGCGACGATCTCTACCGCCAGCCGGATGAAATCTTGATGACGCGAGGATCGGCTGACGATGTTTCCTCTGGCAAACGATCCCGATATCGCGGTTGACTGCCCATGAATGATCAGCGTCGCGGAACGGTGACATACAGCGCAGTGAAGCGGTCGACGGGGTTGCGAAGCAGGCGTCATGGCTCCTACATAGGGCGACTCTGTCGCAATCACGGCTCTATGCGGCACGATCGCAAATTGTGGGTACAGCGAAGCGAGCGGCCAGGGTGATCCGTACGCGGCGTCGCTCAACGGATCTGCGGGCGATGATCGTGGTGGCCGCCGAGGACACGTTCAGCCGGCTCGGCTACAAGGGCGCAACGATGGCCGGGATCGCCGAGCGAGCCGGGGTGACCCGATCCGTGCTCACCCGGAACTACGCCACCAAGGCCGAGTTGTTTGCTGAGGTGATGACCAAGCCGCTGCTGCAGTTCGTTGACGAGTGGACACGCCGCTGGACCAGCCGGCTTGATGGGCAGGCGACCGAGCCGGAGCTCGTCTATGAATTCATTTCTGATCTCTACCGCAACAGCCGCGCACACGTGGGCGCACTGCGGCTGTTGATGTTCTCCGATGAGCACCTTGACCCCGCTGCGCGCGAACAGGTTTGGGGAACCCTGAACGAGGGCCTGGGCGCCGTGCTGGACATCGCCAACCGTGAGATTGGGTCGCACGGCTACCCTACCCGGCACGTGGACGTGACCGTTCGGGCCCTCATCAGCATGGTGATGGGATACGTCACGCTGGACCCGGCGCTGTTGACGACCGCCACCACCGACGAGATGGAAGTGACGACGCATCTGGCTTCGCTGATTCTCTACGGCCTGGCGCTGCGGCCCCCGAGCGACTAAGGGACACTATTGTCCCTTGACAGCGATCGTACGGCGCCTCACACTGGGTCACGGTCTCGCAGCGTGAGCGGACCCCAGGGCTGAACAGTCAACCGAGCAAGGAGTGTGAGATGACGGCTGGCATGATTCCGCAGGCGACTGCGGCCTCGACCGGTGCGCAATATGGTGATTCGGTCAGCGCGCGCAGGAACCGCGAGGAGGCCCGCACCGAGGGAGTCCTCAATCCGCAGTATCCCGCGTCGTACTGGCAGATTGCTTTTTCGGATGACCTCGGCAAAGAGTCCGTCGTTCCGCTGCGGGTGCTGGAACGCGACGTTGTGCTGTGGCGCGACTCGCGCGGGGTTGTGCATTGCGCCGGCGCCAACTGTGCCCTCCTTGGTGCCAACCTCGGGTATGGCGGCGAGGTTGTCGGCGACACCATTCGCTGTCCCTTCCATGCCTGGCGCTACGGTGCCGACGGCAAGGTCACTCACGTGCCCGGCATCGATGGCGCCGCGAAGACGAAGGCGTGCATTCCGACCTATCGGGTAATCGAGCGCTATGGCGCCATTTTCTTGTGGAACGGCCCTAAACAGCCGGACCACGAGTTGCCCGATTTCCTGGCCGATGAGGGTATCGATGAGGACGCCATAGTCTTCGAACATGTCCGCTACAAGGTCCCTTTTCCGGCCAAGTGGTTCGCCGAGAATCTGCCTGACGCGGCGCATTTCGCAGGCCTGCACCGCCTCGGGTCATGGGGTGATACCGAGGTTTTGTCCGAGTCGGACACCAGGATCGAGTACGTCTGCCATTTCTATGGGCGCGCGCCGTATGTCGGTTGGGAGGATCTGAAGCGCAGTTATCTCCGCGGCGAGATGTGGGGGGTGTCCGACGCCGCTGGCGGTGACTTTCACGCGACGACCTACGGCGGTGGCCTGCACCTGATCCACTTGACGGCGTCGCCACCGGATTTGGTGGAAAGTCGCTCCGCGGTGACCGCACGCCTGCCACGAGCAACCATCGCGCTCACCGAGAAGCTCAACGGTCTTAGCGACAGCGCCCGACTGATACTGAGCTTCACGCCGGTGGACGTCGACAGCCACATCGTTTATCTGACGATGATTGTGCCCAAGATCAAAAGCCCTGCGCTGCGCCTGATCGGCCGTCCGATCGTGCGCTCACTCCTGGTGCGCCGCAACTGGTTCGCCATCATGCAAGACACCGCTTTGATGATGTACCGGCAAGAGCCCCAGCGTCCGGCCTACAACAAGTTCGACCGCGGCCTGGTCAAGTTCCGCAAGTTCTGGGACAGCCGACTGCTCGACCGCGGGCTGTGGGCCGGCGACAATATTCACAGCGCCGGGGCCCGGGCGAACTGCCCGTGGCCGGATGCTCCAACCGCGGCCGCGGTCTTCGACGGGGCCACGCCGGGCGGCGCGTCGTGAAGTACCGCCCAGTCGGCACGATCGCCATCCCGCTCGCATTCATCGTCGCCGGCGGCCAGGCTTACCGCCGGCATCGCCGACGTCAACTCGCATTGATGCCCAGGGGCATCAATGCGGCGCGCGGCGTCACCATGCGCAGTGCCATGAAAGCAGCACGGCCCACAGCGGTGGGTCACTGACCGCGTCGAAGCCGGCACACACACTCGAAAGGACTTCGCCCATGACCGCTGCCGTGGACCGGCGTGCCAATATCGGCGTGCTGGACCCCGACGTCTACGCCAACGGCAACCCCGATACCTACGGACTGCCGCTCGACCAGTACGCGTACTTGCGCGAAAACGAGCCCGTCTACCTCCAGCGGTTCGACGACCCGCTCCTGATTGATCAGGTGTGGGTGATCTCGCGGTACGACGACATCGCCTCGATCGACCGGGATTCGGAGACCTTTGCGGCCAACCGCGGCCACGTCAACATCTGGACGGTCAACCCGATCGACCCGACGATTGGCGGCAAGCCCGCGATGCTCACCCAGGACGGTGCCGACCACAGGCGTCACCGCGTGGTGATCAGCCGCGGCTTCACCCCAACCGTGGTCAAGCGCCTCGAGGAGAAGTTCCGCGGCTACGCCCGCGCAGTCATCGACGTGGCATTGGCCAAGGGCACCTTCAACTTCGTGACCGACGTCGCACATGCCATGCCGATGGAGGCGCTCGGAGACGTACTCGGGGTCCCGCCCGCAGAACGCCCCCGTTTCTTCAATTGGGTGGACCGCTTCGCTGCCCCCTTCGATACCCGTCTCACCCCGTCTTTTGAGGCGGTCCTGCAAGCCATCGGCGACCTGACCGCATACTCCACCGACCTGGCCGCGCGTAAGAAGGCGCTGCCGACGGACGACGTGATCTCCCAAATGGTGCAAGCCGACAAGGACGAGACGCTGTCGGAAGACGAAATCCTGGGCAACATTGTCCTGCTTGCCAGCGGGGCTGCTGAGAGCACTCGCACGGCGCTGAGCCACGGACTGCACCAGCTGATGCGAGACCCTGACCAGATGGCCTGGCTACGCGCGCACGCCGATAACATCCCGGACACGGCTCTGCAGGAGATCGTCCGTGTCGCGACGCCGTTCCTGCACTTCGTCCGCACCGTCACCAAGGGCATCGAGCTGCATGGCCAGCCCATCTCCGAAGGAGAGCGTGTGTGCATCCTCATAGGGGCGGGCAACTTCGACCCCACAGCGTTCACCGATCCCAACCGCTTCGACTTGTCGCGCAACCCTAACCGTCACCTGAGCTGGGGCCGCGGCCCGCACACCTGCCTGGGCAAGCACGTGGCGGCACTGGAGATGAAGCTTCTGCTGGAGGAGCTGCTACAACGGACGAAGGACATTGGGCCCGCGGGCGAGATCTCCTATGTCCGTGACGTTTTCACACGGGGTGTCTATGAACTACCCGTGACGCTGACCCCGGCTTAACGGCGGTCGCTGCGCGGCATCCCCGACGGTTTGATCCGGTTCTCCCTTCCAGACCAGTTGCGGTCTGCCGAGTTGCGCCGCGCCGGAGAGGAGCACGCCCGTCGGGCCGGGGTCAGTCGGTCCTCGACGTCCTCGACGGGCGCGCCGAAGATAGCGCGCCCACACCGCCGGACATGATATTGACCCAACTGAGGGCGTAGCGTCCGAGGCCGCGGCTCCGGCCCTCAACACCGTGTGGAGGTAATCTCTGATGCATGCCGAAGCACGGCATCGGAAATTCCGACTTTGGCCTGCCGACCATTTCATCATCGAGCGGATAAAACGAGCGACGGCAAGGGCGCCGACGGACCTCGACGGCGACTACCGCGATGGCTGGTTGGTGACCAGTTCTTAATGTCCCCCTTTAGGCTCGCGCGCACTCAGTTTCACGCCGTCTGCCTTTGGGCAAGGGCACCTGTCCCTTGAGAGGAACGGTAGCGCATTTACCCAGGTCGACTACGGCTTGCGGTGGTAGGAGGCACGTGCGCGCCGCTCACAAACGCATAGGGTGCTCGTCACCGTCGCGCAACGTGCGTGGTTCCAATGGTGCGCAGGAATCGTGGGAAGCAGACGCGTACGGGGCGCCTGTGCCGCGCCGCCGGAGACGCAAAGTTGCTTTGGCCCATGCTTTTCGGCGTGTTGTGTAGGGCGGACGAATCCACATGGATTGTCTGCTGCCGGGCACAAGGGACCAGCTGGGCGGATTTTTGCCATGTGGATGAGACCACCGGGTTGCCCGCCGGCCGGTGATGGGACCACCTCGCTAGCGGTTTTAACGGGTATGGGACCACCGGCATGGCGCCGGGGTTCCCCAGTTGCTCGGCCGCTGAATTGGCGGAATGAGCTACCGGGAGACCTCCGATCTTGTTAAGAGTCATCCCTGAAGGGATCTGTCAACATGTTGTCGACCAGTCGTTTTTTCGTCCTTGATCTCGAAAGACCTCGGGTGCAGTCATCATGCATTCGCGGTGCAGCTCACACCGTTGGCATCACGGATGACCTCCATGTTGCTCGCTCTCCTGATTGGTCATGCCTGCACGGCGCCGACAACATCGCCCAGGCCTGCCGACTCAGCGCCTTCTGCCCCGACTGCGGCCTCCACATGCTCACAAACCATCGAAACACCGGGTCACAAGCGTGCTAGTCAACAACGCCGGGGCGCTGTCTCTGCCATCCGCCCAAACTTACGACCGCGGCGTGACCGATCGTTAACGTAGTCCGGAGCGCGGCGAGTGGGACTCCGGCGGCTACCAGGAGGATACTGGCGCCTCATGCGCCTATTCCCACTGACATCATTCGGTGAGTCAGCACGTCTCAATATAGACCGCCCCGCGCAACCTTATTGTCAGGAGCTGATAACGATCGTTTACAACGGGTCGTTTGAGCATTAGTATTGGCGATACCGCCGCCCATGGATAGATGGGCGTGCGCTACTGGTATGAGAGAAGCTGCAAAGGAGCAGAACATGAGCTATTCCATCCCGGACACGGTGACCACCAAGGGGCCGTTCCAGCCGATGCGGTTCGAGGCGACCGTCGAGGAGTGCATCGTCACTCATGGCGAGATTCCGAAGGATCTCGCCGGCGGCATCTATCGGACCGGTCCGTGCTGGAAGCGGTCGGTCAAGCAGGGGACGACGCCGCTGCTGGCGATGGACGGCATGGTCCAGGGCCTGGTCTTCGAAAACGGCCGCGCTGACTTCCGCAACCGCTGGGTGCGCACTCCAAAGTACGTGCTGGAGGATGAATACGGCCGCGGCATGTTCGACTACGCCGACGGCGGGTTCGGCGACTACCGGGACTACGGCTACGGCGAGGTGGTGCGCACCCCGGCGAACGCGCACACCCCGCAAGGTACCGCCAACATCAACATCTTCCCGTTCGCCGGCGAGCTGGTGGTGTCGGGCGAGGTGGGCGGTCCCCCGCAGATCATCGACCCGATCACCCTAGAGACCAAAGGCGTTGTGCCGTGGGCGCCGGCCTTATCCAAAGGGCCCCATGACCCGGTGTGCTTCGGCGACGGCACCTTCTGCGCTCACCCGAAGTGGGATCAGGACACCGGCATTCTGTACGGCTGGTCATACAGCGACACCGCACCGTATGTGACGATGAAGTATGTGCACCCGGACGGCACCGTTGAGTCCCGTGATCTGTGGGATGCCCCGTATAACACGGTGGCACACGATATTTGGCTCACGCCGGAATGGGTTGTGATGCCGTTCCAGCCATTCATCATCGACCGGCAGCGTAATAGCAAGGGCCTGGCCATCTTCGGCTGGGAGCCAGAACTGCCGATCACGGTCGCGTTGATCCCGCGGCACAACCTGCAGGGTGAGATCCGTTGGATCCACACCGATCTGCCTGCGCAATATGTGATGCACACCATGACGGCCAACGTGAGGGGCGACCAGCTCGTCCTCGATGCGCCGATCTTTACCAAGCCACCGTTCCCCATGGAGCAGGACTTCAACGAAGGCGACCAGGCCGCGCTGTTCTTCAGCAACGCCGCCAGCTACCTGGGGCGCTGGACGGTCAACCTCACCACCGGCGACACCAAGGCAGAGCAGCTCTCCGAGCTGCCGTCGGAGATATGCAAGGTCGACCAGCGCTTCTACGGAAAGGGGCACCGCTACGGTTTCCAGATCGGCGGCCAGCCCAAGAAGCGCGGCATGCGGATGGACAGCCTCATCCGCAACGACGTGGACAAGGTGAGCGAACAGGTCTACCAGATTCGGGGTGAGGGACAGCTGGCCGCGGTTCTGGAGGCGTCGTTCGCGCCGCGCACCACGGACGCGCCCGAGGGCGACGGTTACATCATTGTGCCGGTGTCATGGTGGGGCGAGCGTCGCGGCGAATTCCAGATCTTTGACACCGACGACATCACCGCCGGTCCTATCTGCAAGATCGATCTGCCCTTCCATATGGGGTGGACCCCGCACGGTCACTGGATGGACTTCCGCTGACCGCGGTTGCCACTGCGCCCGAATGCGAATCGCCGGCCACAACCCCGTCGGCGATTCGCATTCGGCACTTTCGTTCGATGCGGAACGTCTCGCCAATTCGGCCGCGCCGCAAGTGGCAGGCGCATTTCAAGCCCCCGCTTCACCGCCGACCCTTGAGGAGATCCTCACCTGGCGCGATGGCCGACTCGCGTCCTACAAAAAGCCGCGCCACGTGACGGTGCTCACTGCTCTCCCCCGCAATGGTTCACGGAACGTGCTCAAAGGGGACCTGCGCTCACCTCGGTCGCCCGCTTGACGGAGCCGCGGGGCCGCGCCAAGGGGCGTGGGGAGGCTCGGTCAGGCGGACTCGGCAGTGTCGACGGTCGACTCGACGTAGTCGTCGAGGTCGAACACGCGCGTGCGGTTCCAGTAGTCCAGATAGGTCCACGGACTGGTGATAACCTGCCGGCCCGCCTCGTTGCGGTACCAGTTCGTCATCCCCTTATGGGACCAGATGCAGTGCGACAGTGCCTCGTCGAGCTCTTCGTTGTATTCCCGGAACACGTCCTCGCGTACCTCGAGGCTGGCCGCCTCTCCCGTCACGAGGCGGGCGATGGCCTGCATGGTGTAGCGGACCTGGAACTCGCAGGCGAAGTACGCGCTTCCGCCGTGACCGGCAAAGGTGTTCGGGCCGTTGAGGATGAACATGTTCGGGAAGTCAGGCACTGTCACGCCTAGGTAGGCACGCGCATCGTGGTAGCCCCACTGCTCTGCGAGCGTCTTGCCCGACGCGCCGTAGATGTCCATGGGCCACAGAAACTGCAACGCCTTGAAACCCGTGGCCCAGACGAGGATGTCCGCCGCGAACTCCTGACCGGACTTGGTGACGACGCCGTGCTCGGTGATGCGTTCGACGCCCTCTGTGACGAGATCGACATCCGGGCGCTTGATCGTCTTGAACCAGCCGTTGTCGAGAAGCGGGCGCTTGCCATACGGCGGGTAGTCGGGAATGCAGGCGTCGTAGAGGTCCTCGCGGTCGCCGAGCTGCTCCTTGATGTAGTTCGTGAGGAAGACCCGGTGGCGCTCGTTCTGCGCATTGACGGACAGTTGCGGCTTCGTCCACTGCGGATCGATCTGCAGCGACGCGTGCAGTTTGTCGCCGAAGTTCCAGAATGAGCGCAGGCGGTACCAGCGTATGTAGGCCGGCACCCGCCGCAGCAGGTAGCGGGCACCCTCCGGGATGTCTCGGTGGTAGTTGGGATGCGGGAGGGCCCACTGCTTGGATCGCTGGCAGACGATGACCTTCTCGGCCGTGCCCGCGATCGAGGGCACGAGCTGCATCGCACTGGCACCGGTGCCGATGACGGCGACCCGCTTGCCGGTGTAGTCGACGTCGTGCCGCCAGGCGGCGGTGTGCATCACCGGCCCGGCGAACTGGTCGGCGCCGGGGATGTTCGGGATCGACGGCCGGTTGACATTGCCCACCGCGCTGACGAGGACAGGGGCCTTGAGGGTTGACTCCCGGCCGTTCGCATCCTTCAGGACCACGGTCCAGGTTGCGCTGGCATCGTCGAAGGCGGCGCGCACGACCTCGTGGGAGAACTTGATGGACGGCCTCAGGTCGTGCTCCGCCACCAGCCGCTGGATGTAGGCATGCACTTCGGGCCGCTTCGCGAAGAACCTGCTCCACTCGGTGTTTTGGGCGAACGAGAAGGAGTAGATGTGGGCCGGGGTGTCCACGCCGCACCCGGGGTAGGTGTTCTCGTGCCAGGTGCCGCCGATGTCCGGGTTCTTCTCGATGATCGTGAACGGCACGCCTGCAGCCTTGAGCTTGATTGCGAGTGCGAGGCCGGAGACCCCTGCACCGATGATGACGACATGGAAGCCCTCCGGCAGCGGATGCGGCACGTCGACGTCCCGCGAGAGCAACCCCAGTTCCTCCGCGAGCAGCTCGCCGTACTCGGCGGGCACGTCCTCGACGAGGGCGGCGCCCAGCATCGTGGCGACCTGGCCTGGGCTCAACTCCGGCCCAGCCAGCAGGCCCGCCTCCGAGGCGAGAATCGATTCGAGCGCCGCCGCACGGATCTCGCGCTGGATCGCCTCCGGCAAACCGCCGCTGTCATTGTCGTCGAGGACGGGCCCGCGGTTCGGTCGATAGGGGTCCTTCAGCCATTTCTCATCCCCGGTGAACTGCGCGAGCACGAGGAGGAGCGTGGGAATGTTGGCTTCCTCGAGGGCCGCTGCGAGCCGGTCGACATCCTGCGCGCCGGCTGGGTCAGTAACGACATGGGTGGACAGTTCCTTCATGGCTTCCCCTCCGGGAACGCTTTCGCGGTGTCGACGCGGGCGACACATGCACTCCGGTAGCGCCCACGTGTTTATTGAGTGATGATGTCTCAATAATAGCGGACGCCAGGGCTCCCGCGTCAAGCGATTCACGAAAACTGCTCACGGAACGGGTGTGGGCGGCTCTGGGGTACCAGTGCGGCAAGTACCTGGCAGTGTCGATGCGCACCCTGCTGGGCGGTTTGGAAAGCTACGATGAACTCGTTGCGGGCCAACAGGATTGAGGGGATGGCCAGCCGGTTCCGGTACAGCCCGGCGGTGCGGGCCGAGTTGCTGCGCGGCCACCATCGACCGTTACCTCAAAACGGCCCGCAACCGCGACAAACTGTCCGGCATCTCGACCACCACACCCACGCCGCTGCTGCGCTCGTCGATCACGGTCCGCAAAGCCGGCGATAAGTGGAGCGCGAGCCCGGTTTCTTCGAGCGTGACTGCATCGCGCACCGCGGACCCACGTTGAAGGGAGAGTTCGCCCGGACGGTGAACTTGACCGGGTAGAGAAAGTTTGAACCTCGGGCTTGGTCGGTGTCGATTCGGCTGGGTGCTGGGCTGGTCGGGAGCTGGGGGTGGCGCCGGGAGCGGAGCGGGGGCGCCACCAGGGCTCCGTTGGTTATGTCGTTGTGTTGGCCGGTGCGAGCCCGGCAACCGATGCCCCTTTGACCTGTGCGCACAGCTCGATCATGGTTTGGAATACCTGCGGCTGTTCCTCGGGATCAAAGACCGCCGGCGCGAGGTCACTGGGCGCGATGAAGTTTGCACCGGCTTCCACCCACGGCTGGAGCTGGGCCGCGACTTCCTCGGGAGTACCGATCAGCCACGATTTTTCGATCATCGTCGGGGTGACTTGAGCGACCACCTCGTCGACCTCGGCCCGGCTCATCTGGTGCGGCAGCATCCGCAGCGCGTAATGCCAGTCCTCGGCGAAGATTAACCGTTCGCCTTCGTCCTTCCAGGCCCCGTGGTGTAGCCGGCCAAACGCCGCGGTCATCCACTTCGTGATCGGGCTGGCAAACAGCCGCTCGCGCTGGTCGTCGTTTTGGTAGACGAGCACGAACGGCCAAAAACCACAGGTGAAGTCCTTCGGGTCGCGCCCTTTTCGCTCGAGCTGTTTGTGTATGTCTTGGACCTGCGCGTTCCACTGCTCCGGACTGGCGAATGCGCTGGGCACCATGCTGGTGAAGCCGTCGGCGTAGGAGGTTGCGATGTCAATAAGCTGCGGACCGCCTCCTAAGGCCCATATTTCGGGCACTTTGGGGAAATGAGCGCCGATCCACGCGCCGTCGTAGGTCCAGTGCTTGCCTTCGTGGCTGATCAGCCCGTCCGAGGCCAGCATCTTGCGAACAATGATGAAGATGTCCTCCATCCGCGCCAGTCCTTGAGACCGCTTCCACCCGAACGGCTTGCACTGCTTGAGCTCTCCGGCCGCGAACTGCAGCGCGACCCTCGCCGGGGTTGCCGCGGCAATAGTGAGTACCTGCTGCAATAACTCCGCCGGGCCGTTGCGCACCGCGTCCAACGTCGTGGTGATGTTCAGCTTCTTCGTTGCGCTTGCGGCGAGCATCGCGATCATGCCCGCGTTGTAGTAGGAGTCGCAATCGGTGGTGAGCCTGGCCATCGGTGTCACTTCCGGTCTCCACAGGGCCTGCGGCAAAAAGCTCACAAGCTGGTCCCACGTTTGAAACCAATCAACCACCCCGGTGGCTTCCAACTGTTGGGCGACTTCGGCACCTGCCTGCGGCGGCAGGAATCTGCTCGGCCAGTAATTTACGCCAACTTCGACTGTCCCAGACATCAGCATCTTCCTCCAAAACGCTATAGAGTAGACACTCTATACGCTTCTCGGATATTTACAAGATGACTGATACCAAAAATTCGAGCCGGAGTCGCCGCAGACGAGACGTGGTCCGCGCGCTGATGCTCGACGCTGCTCGTGAAATGTTCGCCGCCAAGGGCTTCGCCGCAACCACACGAGAGATCGCCGAGCGCGCAACGGTGACCGAGCAGCTGTTGTTCAACCACTTCGGGTCCAAGCAGCAGCTGTTCACCGCTGCAGTCCTGCGCCCATTCGAGGAGTTCGTCGAGGAACTGCTGAACACCTGGCAGGCGACGATCGCTACTGGGGGCCAACCGCGCCGCATGATGCGTGAATATGTCGCCGGCCTCTATGCGCTAGTGGTTGAACACCCGGCAGTGTTTCAGACCCTCAGTTCGGATCCGTTTGGGGCACATGTGAAACCGATGCTCGGTCGCCTTGAGACCTTCACCGCGGAGATGGCCGCTCGGCACGGCTACACATACGATCCCCATATCGCGGTGCGGATCGTGTTCGCAGCCGTCACGACCGTCGCGTTGCACCAACAAGCCCTGGTAGGCGACCGCGATGAGGAACACATAATCGATGAACTCGCCGCGACCCTCGCGGCCGGTCTGACACGCCGCAGATAGCCTCGCGGCGAGTATCGCGTCCGATGCCAGCGATTCACAACATTTTTGGACGAGCCGTATCGCTATCGAGTCGTCGACTTCTAGCCGGCCGCACTCGCATTGCGTCTGGCGGGTTGCACCGCCAGCCGTCATCATCCATTTATCCAACACAGGAACTGGTTCCGGCTGCCGGTCAATGCCTAACGGTCTCATCGCGGGTCCGCAGCGTGGTCGCTGATTCGGGGAGTGTCTTGGGCAGGCGCTTGACCGCGACCAGCACGCCGATGCCTCCGACCGTGCACACGGCCCACATCGCGAGGTACCACAGCGAGTGGAACGCCGGACCGAAGAACAGTGTCAGGGCGGTGAACCAGCAGGTGATCATCCCCAGATAGCCCCACCACACCACGGGGGCGGTGCCGTCGCTGCTGCGCCGGCGCATCAGGATTCCGACATACATCACCGGCAGGGCGGCGTTGGCGATGCAGAAGTAGGCGATCGCCAGGGGGTCACCCATGACATCGTTGAGGAAGTTCCAGATGACGACCGCCGCGACGGTGCCGGCCAGGATCAGCGCGGCGAACTGGCGCGGGGTCGACGACGGCAGCAATTCCTTGCGGGCGTACTGGATCGCCTGCACGATGTAGAGCACTTCGAACATGACGGTGAACAGCAATGCTGCCCAGAACAATTCGACGTACCAGTGGTGGTAGTGGTTGAACCAGGTGCTGTAGTGAGCGACGAAGGTCCCATCGCCGGCGAACCAGAACAAGGTGCAGAAGATCGGGATCGAGTACACCTTCTCCCGCCGTGCGATGACGTACGCGGAGAAGAACCAAATGTAGTTGAAGATCATCGCGAGCGCGCACAGCGCCAGGATCCCGATCTTGTTCTTGTCGATGGCGGCGAGGGTCTGGATTCCGTCATACATCAGCGGCAGCCTTATCGAGTCGTGGCGGTGAGTGAACCAGCGGTCACCGGCCGGGCCGCCGCGGGCAAAACATCCTCCGGTCGCGCCCAGGGCTTACGCACGCCGAGGCTGATGACGTAGGCCAGGACCAGGGCGAAAGCGGCGGTCAGCAGCGCACCGATGCCGATGTAGGTGATGTTGGTCGTTCCGCTGTGCAGCGCGACCGCCACCGGCAGCGACACCGCCGCGTGCGACCCGGCCATCACCATCGGGACCGCGGGGACGATCAGCCACTGCTTGCCCTTGGGCAGCAGGCGTTCCAGCGCACAGAACGCGCCGGCGATCGCGACCATGAACGACACGTAGGTGAACGGGGTGAAGAACGGGACATCGCCGACCATGAACGCCTGCGGGCCGTAGTAGATCCAGGTCTGGCCGCCGACGGTGGTGACCAGCATCTCGAAGAAGATGGCGAAGGCACAGAATCCCGACCAGTAGAGCCAGAATTCACGCGCCGACATGCCCGTGCGGGCGCGGCGGATCATCACGTACCCGAAGACCGTCAGGTACCAGAAGTACAGGATCCCGATGAACGCCGGAATGCTGTGGCCGAACGTGGTCACCCAGCTGATCTGGCCTTTTTCGGTGTAGTACACGTGCACCAGGTTGTCGCCGAGCGCCTCGTAGGGAATCGCCAGGCCGGCACCGATGAACAGCCAGATGTGCGACAGATCGCGCCGCTTGACGGACTGGTAGATCGCGTACGCCAGGCTGATCAACGCCATGACCGTCATGGCGACAAGCAGCACGGTCTGTGCGGTCTGAGGCATCGGAACGTCAGATGGAACTGGGATGTCGTGGTCCACGCGTGTATCTCCCTCCCTCTAATGAGTGAACACTCACTACGCTAACATGGGGGTTGCCGGGTACACAAGGAATATCTTTGCCATCCGCACCCGACACCCACCCAAATTCGAGATAGTGCGCCTCAATATCGGGGAGCACCTTGGAGCCAGCCGCGTCAAGACCTCGGGCGCAGCTGGCCGCACCGGCGGATGCCGCCGCGGGGCATACGCCCCGCGGAGACGTTAATTGCGAATATTGGTGCCAGCCGGAACTTGAATGTGCCCGAACGCGACCCCCGCGCCAGCGCTCTGGTGCTAACGCAACAAACATTCGGGGCACGAGGACCAGCGAAGCTTCGGTCCGAGCAACAGCGCCTTCGCGGCTCTTTCTAGAGCGAGTAAACGCTCACTACGTTACGATGCCGGTATGCCGGTCAACAACGCTCCGGCCGCATCAACGAAGCGGCGCCCGCGGCGAAGCTCCGCCGAGGTGCGTTCCCGGATCCTGTCCGCGGCCGCCGCGCTGTTCGCCGAGCGGGGCTACGGGGACGCCACCACACGCGAGATCGCGCGCCGAGCCGACGTGGCGGAGCAGGTGATCTTTCGCATCTATCCCACTAAGCAGGCGTTGTTCGAAGCCGCCGTGCTCGAACCTTTCGACGAGTTCCTTTCCGAATTCACAACTCGTTGGCTGGCGGCTCCCACTCCGGGCGGTGATCCCGAAGAGGTGTTGCAACAGTTTGTCCAAGAACTTCACGCTCTGGTCGGCGAGAACCGCCAACTCGTGGCGGCGCTGGCCGCGTCGGGATCGTTGACGGCCCGCACCCAACCGGCATTGGCGGGGTTAGAGAAGGTCGGCGCCGTTATCGCTGAGACGCATGGCCTGCTGTTCGACCCGGAACTGTCGGTACGCATCGCAGCGGTGATGGTGGTGGCGGTGACGATGCTGGAAGACCAGCTGTTCGAGGGTGCTGGGGATCGCCTTGTGGCCGAGATGGTCCGGATGCTGGTCGGCGCGGCCCGCTATATCCCCGACTCGACCCAGACCACTTAGAGCGCAAGGGACTGAAGGCCTGGAAGGTTGTTGTCAGACATCACCCGGGCGTCGTTCGAATAATGCGTACGAGCTGCATGCCGAGTCGGAGCTAAGCGCCGCGCGGGCCGGTCACACCGTACAAGAGCATCTGGGTCGCCTCTTTGATCTGGCGCGCCTTGCCGGGCCGGCGTTGACTGGGGGAAAAGAGCCAGTCGTCGAGCAGGACTAGTGAGAGCACCGATCCGACGGAGACGGCGACGGTGACGGGGGCATCGACGTCGCGGAAGTGGCGCGCTGCGCCATGTTCCAGTAGGACGCGTGAGACCACCCCGAGGTTGTTGGCAAGCTTTCCGCTGACCCGTGTGGCGACTTCGGCGAGTCCCGGATCGACACCGTTGACGCGGGCGGCGATAAGCGTGCGCAGCAATTCTTGGTGTTCGTCGGCGAGGTCGTAGAAGCCCTTCACGAACGCTTCGGCAACCCGTGTCGGATCCGTCGCTGAAGTCGTTTTCGCGTCCCACGTGGTCGCCCAGTCGTCCACAAACTGGCTAAACGGGGTAAGGATCGTCGTCTCGAAAAGCTCGGCTTTCGAGCCGAAGTTTCGAAAGATGACCGACTCCCCCACGCCGGCTTCGTCAGCGATCTGGCGAGTTGGGGTGGCGTGGTAGCCCTGTGCGGAGAACAGCCGGTGAGCGGCTTTGAGTATGAGGCTCCGCACTTGGTCTGGTGCGCGGCGTGCGTTCCTACGTTCGACGAGGGGCTCGGTAGTCAGCGCCACTCACCCCTGCAGCGCTGCGAAAACATCCCGCGGCCTCCTGAGAATTCTCACCCACTCGCAAAGCCTACCGCGCCGGTCAGCACACGGTCGGTGAGCGCAGTTTGCCACCAGCGCGGTCGCCGTCCGACGGGCTAGAAGCGCGAGGTTGGTAGGCACTGTGGCGCAGTAGTCGATCGGCCTCAATTTTGAAACTCCCTCTATCTTAATTTGGCCGCGCGATCTAAGCTAGTGCCACTCATCGTCGCCGCACGGCTGTGGGCCCGCCTGGCTCAGGTGTTTTGGGCGCTTCAGGCGCCTCCACAGGATGAATTGGAAGGTTCAGCATGTCAGTGGAACAGTCCCACGCGCCCGTGGACCAGGAGTCGCCGCATACAGGGTGGCTCGCGTCCTTCCGAATCGACCCGGTGTTGATGCGCATCTTTGTGGGCAGCGGCCTCGTGCTGGTGCTGATGACGATTGTCGGCTTCGGCTGGCTGATGCACATGGTCCCCCCGCCCTCGCCGGCCGACAGCAAACAAGCCACCCTTGCGTGGGTGGCCGAACATCAGACCTCGATCCTCATCGGCGCGGCGCTGGTCACGTTCTTCTGGTCGTTCTGGGTGACCTGGGCCGCGCCCCTGCTCCTCTATATCCGGCGCATGGAACGGGTGCCTCTACTGACTTTTGCTTGTCTGGCCAACGTCGGCGGTGGTGCGGCGGTGATCACAACGATTGCTGTCGCCTGGACGGTGATGGCATTTCGCGCTGAAGATCCCGCGATCGTTCAGGCGTTCAACGACCTTGGGTTTTTCCTCTTCTTGTACACATGGCCGCCGTTCGGCATCTTCATGGTCATCATCGCCGTCGCGATCTGGCGCGACATCAATGCCACCCCGATCTTCCCCCGCTGGGTGGCCTACTACAACGTCTACGCCGCACTCGGCATGGCGCCGGCCAGCTTCATGGGCCTGTTCAAGACCGGTCCGCTCGCCTACAACGGTGTGTTGGCGTTTTGGGTCGTGGCCATCGACTTCTTTGTCTGGATGGTGGTGATGTCGATCGTCGTGCTGAAGGCAGTTGCCCGCGACCAGCAGAGACTGAGCAACCTGTCCGCTTAGCCATATCGGTTCAACCGCCGCGCAGAGCGGGGCAACATCGTGCCCGCCCGCTGCCGTCGCGGTGCCGTCCGTCGTAGTGTTCGCTTGCTGCACGCGAGTTTAATGTCCAGGGGATAACCCCGCGTTGACGTTTCGCGTTCGCACCCAGGTGTCGCGTTGCGCCTGAACAGCAACCCTGGCGTCACGCTGTTGGTGGTCTGTAGCCATTTTTGAAACTAGCTCTTCCATTAGTGGCACTTATCTTCTACGCTAGTGTCACTCACTACAGGCTTGGGAGGGTCGCATGTTGAAACGAATCGAGCTGGACTCGGGCTGGCGAGGGCGGCGGTCTGGTCCGGTATCGCGCTCATCGTGGCGATGATCCAGGGATTCATGACGCATTTCATTCCGCCGCCCTCGCCGGCGTTGTCGGCCAAGGAACTTGCGCACAGGTTCATCGACCGGCGTGACGAGATCCGACTGATGGCGACCGTGGATGAGGCACGCGGTGGCGATCGGAAGGTGTGGACCGAGGTGGGCTGCTGCGCCGACCCGAATGGAGTGTTGACATCGTTCCCGCATAGATGTAAGTCATGCCAGCAGTTATTAACTGTAAGCGTTACTTACAGTTACTTAGAATCAAAAAGCAATCAATTGATCCGGTGCCAGGCGTCATAGTGGATGGAGGGACGAGATGTCATACAGGGTCGTTCAGTGGGCGACGGGCTCAGTTGGTATGTGGAGTCTCAAGGAGATCATCCGCAACCCCGATCTCGAGTTGGTCGGCCTACGTGTGTATGGCGCCGACAAAGTGGGTCGGGATGCCGGCGAGATTGCCGGGGGGGATGCAGTCGGCGTGATCGCAACTGACAGCAGTGCCGAGATCCTGGCGTTGGACTGCGACGTAGTCATCCATTGCGCGCAGGCGTTCGGGCAGATGGAGCAGATGACCGAGAACGTCATCGCGTTGCTCGAGTCGGGTAAGAACGTCGTCAGCGTCAGCGATTACATCTCGCCCGATCTGTGGCGTCCCGGATTGTTGGAACGGCTCGATGCGGCCGCCAAACGCGGAGGAGTGACCTTGCACGGGACCGGAATTGATCCCGGCTTCCTCTGCGACCGCCTACCGGCAACCCTCACAGGCCTGTCCACAGAGGTCCACCACATCCACATGACCGAGATCGCCGACCTTCGAGGACATCCCAATCCGGCCATGATCATGGAGTTGCTCGGATTTGGCCTAAAGCCCGAGGATTTCACACTTGACCTTGCAAATCCGGGACTTATCTACTGCTCGCTGATGTTCCCTCAAGCGTTGCATGCCCTGTTCAAGCTGCTTCAACTGCCCTTCGATCGAATCGAGACCGCGGAGCCGGTGTTGGCGGTCGCGACGAAAGACCTGACCGTCGCGGCCGGTGACGTGGCCGCTGGAACGATCGCTGGAATCACCTGGGTCTTCAAGGGTTTTCGACCAGACGATCCCCCCGACGAACCATTTGCGACCCATCAGTGGAGTTGGTACCTCGAGGAGGGATTGCCCGGCATGCCGGAAGCCCACGGCCGCTACCAGATTCGCCTCGATGTCCTGGGCACTCCCAACCTGCAGACGGTGATCGACATCACGCACCCAGACGACCCGTTCTTCATGCCGACGGCCGGAGCCGCGATTCGAGCTATCCCAGAGACGGTCGCAGCCGAGCCCGGACACCTCATGGCTCCCGTCTTCGGCGTCTGGTCGCCTCACCTCCGGTCACCCGCGGAGACACACAAGTGACGACCGGGCACACTAGGTAGTACTCGGAATTGGTTGTGGCACAATGTACTTCGACGTTGCGATCCTAGGCGCCGGAATGGGCGGCCTCATGGCGGGCGCGCTACTCGCCCAGCGCGGTCGGAAGGTCGCGGTGGCCGAGGCGGCTGACCGTATCGGCGGCTACCAGTGCCGGTTCGAGTCCGATGGCTTCGGTATCGAGCCACACTTCCACTTCCTGCAGGACGCCGGTCTGGGACGGCCTGTCCGTAGGCTGCTCGACGAGCTCGGGATCCAGCTCGACTGGCGACATTTGGACCCGCTGGTCGACTACACTTTCCCGGACCGTCGGTTCAGTATGCCGGCTGACCGCGCTGCGTTCATCGACGCGCTTAAGCGCGACTTCCCGGCAGAGGTGTCCGGGATCGACCGGCTGTTCGCGACGACCAAGGCGATCAACGAGGCCGCTCAGCGACTGCCGGAGCTCGCGCCTGTCCTTCTACGCCACGGCGGCGACACCGTCGACGACCTTACCAGCCGTTTCATTTCCAGCAGTGCGCTCAAGTCGATCGTCGGCGGCTGGGCTGGGTACTTCGGTTACGCGCCCGCTGAGATCTCGGCGCTCGCGATCGGGGTGTTCACCGAAAGTTGCTTCGACGGTGGCGTGCTGCACCCGGTCGGCGGAATCACGGCAGTCGCAGACGCCCTGCGGTCGAAGATCGAGGGCCGCGGAGGCTCGGTGTTACTGCGGTCGCCGGTGAAGCGCGTCGACGTCGCCTCCGGGCGTGTGACGGGAGTGACGCTGGCGAGCGGCCGGCGACTTGAGGCGCCGATCGTGATCTCGAACCTCGACCCGATGACGACGTTCGGCGAACTGGTGCCGGGTGATTCCAGGGCGCAAGCCCTCTCGCGGCGGCTTCAAGCGGTCGACCGTTTTCGCTCACCGTTCAGCGTCTTTCTCGGAGTCCGCGACGATGCGCTGTGTCTCGAGGGCTGCTCGCCGGTCCAGGTCGTCTTCCCCGGTTACCAGGACGGCGAACACCTCGCCGGAGACGCGGAGCAGGCGCCGGTGTCGGCGGGGATCCCCACGCTGATGAACCCGCAGCTCGCGCCGGCGGGCCACCACATCGTCCTGCTGTACACGTTCGTCGGAACCGAGCGGATGAAGGCGTTACTGGCCGACGAGACGCTAGCGTCCGAATTCGCTCGCCGCCTCGTCTCGACCGCCGAACAGGGGCTGCCCGGTCTGCGGCGGGCGGTGGTCTCGATGACGACGAGCACGTCGGCAATGCGCGGGATCTATTCGCCGACAACAGTAGGCGCTCTCGGGTGGGCACCGACACCGACTGTGCTCATCGGCAGCAGGGTCGCGGCTCGTGTACTTCGGAACCCAGTGGTGGCGGCCACAGCAGGAGCAGCTGTGCGAATCGTCCCCGGCTTGGCGGCGTGGTTCGCCGCGCGGTCAACCGTGCCCGGCGTCACGACGCCAATCCACGGCCTCTTCTTGTCCGGTCAGTGGACACGTCATGGGGCTGGCATGAACAACGTTTTCGCCTCGGCCGCCGATGCAGCCGCCGCGGCTGAGTTGGCCAGGTGCTCCTGATGTCGTGAATGCCAAGTTCGCCCGCAGGAGCGTGTTGGGGCCAGAATGACCGTTCCCTCAACGAGTGTGAACATAGCGCGAAAATGGCTACGCGGAGTCTCGCAGCAGCTTCACGTTCGGCGATCCAGGGCTGAGCCAAAGCTCGGGAAGCTGATGGCGAACAAGCGACTCACGATACTAGCTGGCGACGGCGTCGTTCGCCGGTTCGGCAGGGCGCCATTTCCAATACAGCAGGACTCACGGCTTAGGTAACTGTGTTGATGGCAGAAAGGCCGCGGCTTCCACCGAGCCATGACCTGGCTCCGCCCCAGCGCGGAGGAGTACTGCTTTGTCGACCGGTTGGCGTCACCGAAGAGTCGGTTCGGGCGGGCGTCAGTCTTGGCGCACAAAACGCTTACCGTTATCGGCGGTATGGGGCGGACAATGTCCCCGGCCGCCTTCGCAAGAACCGATCGGGAGGTACGAGATGAGCAAACGAATTCAGTTAACATGCGTGTGGGCGGGTCTGGCTTTCTTCGTTCTCTACCTCATTGCGTTCGCGGGGATCGCCCGGTTTATCCCGCCGCCGGCAGCGTCCTGGAGTGCGGACAAGATCGACGCGCTATTTCAAGATCACGCAATCCAGATCCGTCTCGGGATGGTGCTCGGAATCATTGCCTCCTCACTTCTTATCCCGTTTTTCGGCGTCATCTCGGTGCAGATCGCCCGTATCGAACGCCAACTGCCGGTTCTTGCGGTCATCCAGTTCGGGGGCGCGGTGCTGCTCGTTGTGTTCTTTGAGATTTGCGGCATGCTGTGGGCGACGGCAACGTTTCGTTCAGAACTCGAGCCGTCATCCGTCCGGATGCTCAACGATCTGTCATGGCTTACCTTCGTGATGATTTTTCCCGCCTACGTGTTGCAGCTTTCGTGTATCGCCATTGCGTCCTTCATGGACCGCTCGGCTGACCCACTGTGGCCCCGATGGGTTGGATATCTGAATGCTTGGGTGGCCATGGGCGGGACTGGCGGAGGGATTGCCGTGTTCTTCAAGGAAGGGCCCTTCGCGTGGAACGGCATCGTCGGCTTCTACATTCCGATCATCGCATTCGTCGTTTGGATCGGTGTGATGAGCTACTACATGCACACTGGAATCACGCGGCAATTCACAGCGACTGCGGACGTTAGCGGGTCTGCGAGGGTACCGGCGGGCGAGGCAGAGGCAACGGCGGCGCAAGCCGATACCCGCAAGTGAATGGATCTTCTTCGGCGGCAAGCAATATCGGCTGAGGACCGGGTAAACAAGCCCTTGTCCGGGATTTCTTTTACGCCGGGTCGCACGGCCGGTTTCTCCCCTGCCGCACACCGTTAGGCAAGTGTCAGCTACCACCGGTCATGTGTTCGAGCGATCATCAGGCGATTTACTCTTTCAGTCCTGAGGATGTGATCACCAGCGTGTGGGGGCTTTGCCCCTTCTGGTGGACGCGGGGTCAGGAGGAATTGTGCGGTCTGCGTCAGTTTGCACTCGAACTCACGGGCTGATCATGGCGACCTGAGTGGCGCCGGCTCCGGTTTGTATACGCATAGCACTTGACAGTTTGGGTGTGCACGCGCACCGGCTGCGAGACGGCACGCACCAGCCCGGATCTCCTGGCGCGACAATGCTTACCCGGGCCTCGTCGACCAGAGACCTCCAGGCCCACGGCCCGCACCACGTCGCAAAGTCGCCTAGGGGCCAGCCGAGCCGCCCATCCCACCGGCGATCGCGATGTCGAAGCGCACTGTGCCGTAACCGATGCCGGGTTCTAGCGACTCCACCCGATCTTCATGTGTGTGCCTCGGCGATCGTTGGGAGGCGAGGCGACCAGACGCCAAAGACGGGAGCCATGAGGGGTCCGGGCTCCGACTGAGCCGGTTGCCCACTGCACGACCTTATATGCCATCGCGTTTCTCCATCTCGGATGGACCTGCCACCGTCCCTCTAATTATGATACTGGATATATCATCAACTTCATTGCCGTCTGCAGCTAGCGGTACCCGGCGACCAACATCTTTCGAAAGCCTTGTCGCCGTGGGGTTACGGGTCGTGTGAGCAGGCCTTTGCGGGTTCACGATGCCTTTGTGTTCAGTCGGGAAGACGTTGCAAGTGTCCGCCGGTGGGCGATTTGAGCGGTAAGCATCGCGTCCGACTCGGCCTGCGCGCCAATCCAAATCGGTGGACTTGGCCGCTGCCCGCGCTGGGCGAGACCTCAGCGTCGTCGATGACGAAATGCTCGCCCGAGAAAGTGGCTGGCGTTTCGCTCCATCAGCCGCGCAGCGTCTCAACGTCTTCCTCATGTCAACCGAACCGCTGCTTCAGGACAAGCCGGGCCGTTCGAATTCGTAGGGTCGCAAACCGCGACCCCACACGCCGGGATGAAATCGATGAAGTGACAAGGGATATCACGTCCATCACGCCCCTGCTATTCACCGCCGTCGCCGCACAGGCCGTTCGATCAGCCTAGTCGTCGCAGTCGGGGCGCAAGGTCTGTTTTGAAGAGTTCGAGAAAGCGTCTCTGGTCATGGCCGGGTGCGTGAAAGACCAGGTGGTTCAAACCATATCCGACATAATCGGCGACTTTGTCGACGGCTTCGTCGGGATCACTCGACACGATCCAGCGCTTGGCGACCTGCTCGATGGGTAAGGCGTCGGCGGCCTTTTCCATCTCGATCGGGTCCTCGATGCTGTGCTTTTGCTCGGCGCTCAATGACAGCGGCGCCCAGAATCGGGTGTTCTCCAACGCCAGTTCGGGGTCGGGGTCATAGGAGATCTTGATCTCGATCATCTTGTCGATGTCATCGGAATTACGGCCGGTGGCCTCGGCGCCCTCCCTGACCGCGGGGATCAGCTTGTCGGTGTAGAGCTCCACACCCTTGCCCGAGGTGCAAATGAACCCATCACCGGCACGCCCGGCGTACTTGGCCACCCCCGGCCCGCCCGCAGCAATGTACACAGGAACACCGTCCTCGGGCACGTCATAGATTGAGGCACCCCGAAGCCGGTAGTACTCGCCGTCGAAGGTCACTAACGGAACGCAAACCGTTTTGACTTGACACTGGTCGAGGTTGTTGTGACGACGGTTTGCCTGTGGGATGTGGTGGACTGGTCGAATCTGGTGGTGGGTCGAGTGCGATGCGCAGCCGGATCTGGACATGCCAGCCGGTGACCCGGACGTCTTCGATAAGCAGGCGCAGCAGCTGCTGTTTTTGGGTGTCGTCGAGGGTGTCGATGACGGCGTGGATGCGGGCGGCGAAGTCGTGCACGCGGCGGCGGAGTTGGTTGTCGCGGGCGAGGTCGGTTCGTTCGTCGGCGAGACTGGTTCTCTTGTGCTGCAGCTCTTTTCGGCGTGCTGTGACTTCGGTAGCGCGGCGCTGCATTTCGGGCAGTTCGATGAACCCACCCTGGTAGAGGTCGACGAGGCGACGCCGTTCGGCATCGGCGGCGTCGATCTTGCGGTCCAGCCGGCCCAGTTCGGCGGCGAGGAGTTCGTCGTCGGGGATGGGAGTTGTCAGGGTAACGGCTTGTTCGCCGGCCAGCAGCTGGTCGGGGTGGGTGATCGCGGCGCGGATGTGGTCGAACACGAAGGCGTCCAGGGCGTCGGCGCGGATGTTGCGTTCAGGGCAGCGGCGGGCTTCGCCGCCGGCGCGGATGGGGTCGTGGTTGCGGCAGTGGTAGTAGCGGTGCCAGGTGCCGTTGCGGCCGCGCATCTTGTGACAATTGGTGCCGACACCGCAAACACCACATTTGACCAGGCCTTTGAGCAACCACTGGCCGGGTATGGCGCGGCGCGGGCTCCACTTGGAGTTGTCGGTGGCGACTCGGGCGGCGGCCTGGAACAGCTCGTCGGAGACGATGCGTGGGCAGTCGATCGGGATCCATTCGTCCCGGTCGCGCCAGACCTGCCGGGTGCGGCGGGTGGGGCGCCGGTCGGGCACCGATTCGGTGCGGTTGTAGTAGACCCGGCCGATGTAGGCCTCGTTGCGCAGCAGCCGGCACAGGGTGGAGTGGCCCCAGGTGGGCTTGCCGGTCGGTGAGGGTATCGCGTCGGCGTTGAGCCGGCGGCAGATCTCGCGCACGGTGATGCCGGCGGCACGGTCGGTGAAAATCCGCCGCACCACGGCGGCTTCGGGCTCATAGACCTCGTGGTGTGCTTGGCCGGTGGCAGCACTGCGGGGAACGCGGCGGTAGCCGTAGGAGGCCTTCCAGGTGACGATCTCCCCGGCGCGGGCGCGGAACAGCTTGCCGCGCCGATAGCGTTCGGCGATCTTGGCTTTCTCGTATTCGGCGATCACGCCTTGGACCTGGGTGAGCAGGGTGGCTTGCGGGTCGTCGGTGGCCAGTCCCGGGGAGTCGGTGAATGCGACGCTGACCCCGAAGCGGTCCAGCTCATCGAGCACCAGCACCTGATAGGCGTAGGCGCGGGCCAGCCGGTCCGGCGACAAGCACCAGACCCGCTCGATCAGCCCAGCTTCGGCGGCATCACGCAACGCGTCCAGCCCGGGCCGATCCAGCCGGGCCCCGGAATGCCCGTCGTCGACGTACTCGCCGACCAGCTCATCACCGGCGGCGGCGATGCGTTCGTGCAGCAGCGCCAGCTGCGAGCCGATGGTGCCGCGGTCGGCCTGCGCCTCGGTCGACACCCGCGCATACAATGCCGCCCTCACCACAGGCCCCCGCTCGGTAGTGCCAGTCCGGCAACCGAATCCACGCGTGCGGCGGCATCGAGAAGTAACTGGTAGCCCGCCGCCAGTGCCGCCACCCGCGGATCGCCGTGCGGTGTCCAGGCCGGACGGGCGGCGCCGACGAGTTCGGCGACGAACACCGGCTCGGCTGACGGCCACGCGATCAATCCGGCCAACCCGCGACGGGCGAACCGGGCCGCGGCCAGACCCGGTGGCAGCTCGCAGGGCTGCAGGGCGTGGGCGCGCAGCGTCTCGTAGTCGACCTGCGCCGCCTCGATCGGCGGCCAGAACGAGCGGGCGCTCACCGTCCCCGGACCCGCTCGACGGTGCGCCGGTGCAGCACCACCCCGAACCGGTCGGCCACCTGTTCGGCGATCTGGGCCCCTGAGCCGTGGGCCTCGGCGCGGATAAAGTCCACGATCTCGGGGCGCAGCTTCACCGGGCCGCGGCGGCCCCGCCGCTCGTCGATCAGCCCCGCCATCCCCAACTGCTCGAACGCCCCAGCCACCAGGTAAAACGCCGCTCGCGAATAGCCATGGGACGCAGCCACTTCCGATACAGGCAGCCCGTCGACCACATGCGCGCGCAGCATCTCGTACTTCACCTGCACCTTGTCGGCGGCCAAAAAGAAACCCGACCCGTCGGCGAACAAGGGCGCCAACACCGCGTCGGGATTCGGATGCAACAACCCCGTCTCGGTCAACGCCCGCAGCCGTGTCGTGTCGCTCAGCGATCTCACCTCCCACCTGGGAGTTTAAGTGACCATAGATCAGTCGTCTATCATTTATTGCCGCGTGTCTGCCTTCATGATGCAGAAGCACAGCCAAATAGGCGTAACTGCTGCATAAGCAGCGCAGGATGCGGCGGTCAACCCTAGATATGCGGTAATAATTGCTAGACATCAAACACCGTCCGGAGAGCGGCCCGGGAGCGCCGGCGACGGTGTTCAGGATGCAGATACAGGTCAGGGACCGCTTCCGGGGGAGCCAGCAACACAGTCAACTGCAGCTTTGCGTTCCGCTGGTGTCCACCCGATCGCCCTTCCACAGCGCCCGCATCAATCGCACCGCCTCACGCAGCCGGGCGAACCGCTCCTTGACCTCCGGCCATTGCCCGTCATATCCCGTCGCGATCTCGTTGAGCGCCTCCCCGGTACCCACACCCAGGATGATGCGGTCGGGGTACAAACACGCCATCGTGGCGAACGCCTGCGCAGTCACTGCCGGGTTGTACCTAAACGTCGGCGTCAAGACTGACGTGCCCAACACGATCCGCTTGGTGCGCTCGCCCACCGCCGTCATCCACGACAACGCAAAAGGCGCATGACCGCCGGTATAGCGCCATGGCTGAAAATGATCACTGACCGCCGCGCTGTCCATACCATGCTCCTCTGCCAGCACGCCCAACTCGACCAACTCGCGCGGACCAAACTGCTCCGCCGACGCCTTATATCCGAGCTTGAGATCAACCATGAATCCTCCTTGTTGGCAACTTGATTAGTTGATACGTGGTGGTGCGCTGGCGGGCTGGACGGCCAATACCGACGGCGATGTCGATGAGCTCTTCGGCAGACTTAGCGGAGCCGTATTGCGAGCCGGCCATCCGCGAGATGGTCTCCTCCATGAGAGTGCCGCCCACATCGTTGGCGCCACCGTTAAGTATCCAGGGGTAATCATCGCTCATTCCCTCACGTTCGGATACTTGCCGACACCCTCCCGGCCCGCTCGGAGTATGGGCCGGGTGATCGGCCATCATGGCGATTCGATGACCGCGCTGAGCTGTCCCGGCGAACCTGCTCCTACGCCGTGTCCTGTTGTGGCGCTTCGCCTTTCAGGTGCCCGCACAGCTCGATGTTGCGGCCAAGGCAGTTAGGAGCGTCTTCGAGGGGGGTGACGATCTGCATGTAGTCAACCGGCATCACCCAATCGATTCCGGCGTCAACGAAGGCCTGCAGTTGCGTCGCCACTTCCTTTGGGCTTCCCCAGAAGAATGATTTCTCAGCCATTGCACGGGTCGTCTTGGATAGCACTTCATCGACGAAGGACGGCTCGGTCTGGCGTGGCTTCATCTTCATGTGATAGTTCCAGCCATCGGGGACGGCCGGCTCGATGCCTTCCTCGCGCCAATTTGTTGGTTCGATCCGGCCGAAAACGGCTGAAAGCCATCGGGTGAGCGGGTTGTCCAATGCCCTGCTGACCCACTCGGGATCCTCGTTAAGGATCACTGTGTTCCACATGCCGACCCGGAATTTCTCGGGGTCGCGGCCTTTACGCTCTACTTCATCCTTGAGCGCCTTGATGCCTGCCGCCGTCTGCTCGGGTGTCCACCAGACATTCGGAATTGCCACCGCAACTCCATCGAGATAGGTGGTGGCCAGGTCCATCAACCTCGGTCCCCCGCCGAGTGCCCACACCTCCGGCCGGTACGGCTTTGCAGATCCCAGATAGGCGCCCTTGAGGTTGATGTGGTTGCCCTCGTAGTAGACCGGTTCGTCAGACTCCCACAGCAACTTCATGACGTTGCAGAGGTCTTCCATCCGTTTGATGCCCTCGGACCGCTTGTGACCGTAAGGAAGGCACTGTTTGATCTCTCCGGCGCCGACGTTGAATAACGCCTTGCCCTTGGTCAGTTTGGCCATCGTCCACATGGTCTGAACGAACTCTGCCGGTGGTGTGCGGATGCAGTCGGTGCCGATGGTGACTCCAAGGCCCGGAGCGCTCGTGGCAGCGATGGTCGCCGTGATGATCCCGTTGTCGAGCGAATCGGGGTCCTTCATGATCGCGGCCGATGGCGAGTTCTGCTCGTTCCATAGGTACGGCGGGATGAAGCCGACCGTTTGATCGGACACCTCGGCGTAGTCGACAACTCCGCTGTGCAACAGCGCCTGGGCCTGCTGGGCAGTCACCTCCCAGGGCATATGCCGATCGCCGAAAAGGATTACCGCGGTATCGACGGACATCAGACTGCCTCCTTCTTGTGAGCGGTCGCTGACCGCAGATCACTAATATTGGGACTTGCTTCGACGTGGAGGATGCCGGGTTCGGCGGCCACGACCGGACGAATCGATTGCAGTAGCGTTGTGACGGAAAGCCACGCGGCCACTGGGATGTCGTCACCGGTGGTGTCACCTACGTCGAGGCGCAGCCGGATGTGGCCCGGTCGTCCGGTGATGTCGATGTAGTAGTCCAAGTTGGAATCGCCGACGCCGAATGGCACCTCGTCCAGTGGACCCATATAGCGGCATTCGGTTCCCCAGTACCAGTACTCGAGATTGGTGTATACGAGCCGGTCGCCGATGTAGCCGCGATGCGTGCGAACCGCAACAGCAGACTTACCCGCCTCGATCTTGAACCCAGCGCAGTCAATCGCCGTCTCGGTCGGGATCCCTTGGAAATCGCTTTCGATCCGGACTTCCTCAGGCTCAACCCCGAAGAGCATGCTCACCATGTAGCCGACGATGCCCCGGTAGTAGTGGTCGACGAGCATGGCACCGGGATCGGTTGGCTTGAAGTCGGCGGGGTCTCGATTGAAGCCGAGCATTTCGATGACTTCGGGCGGATAATGCAGTTCCCCAGCCACATTGGCGCCTTCCACGAACTTGACGTGGTCGATTTCGGTGAACAGCCCCGACAGCGTCACGCCCAGGCGCTCGGAGAAGAAGACGGGATGAATGCCGGTACCGTGCAACGTGGCGTTGCCCGCGCGGCCCGCATCGATAAAGCGCTGCTCGTAGTCCACGCCGTGCAATCGGGGGAAATGGTGTGATTCAGTCGAGATCACGTTCTTGCCGCTTTGGAGCAGCGCGATGACGTCAGCGTCGAGCTGCTCCCGATCCATCGGCCGCGGGGTGAAGAGCACCGCATCGGCATCGAGCGCGAGGATGTCATCGAGATTGGCCGTCGCTTTAACACCAGTTGGCGGGAGGCCCACCAACTCGCCTGCATCGACGCCGGCTTTCTCCTCGCTGTAGACCTTGACCCCGACCAGTTCGAACTCGGGCCGCCGGATGACCTCGCGCAGCGCTGTGCTGCCGAGATGCCCTGGTCCCCAGATGATTACGCGGTACGGTCTGTCGATCCCGGGTTGAGACATGCGATCTCCTTGTGTGTGTGATACTTCTGCGCTGAGGATTGGCAAGTTCTGCCGTTGTTACGCAAGCAAAAACGTGCCGAGGACCGTCGCGCATACCACGATGCAATAGCCCTCGTACAACCCCCGCAGCGCCGTGGGCGCCTCGCGTAACTCCATGAAGTACAAGCCGACCAACCGCACCTTGATGAACGCGATCAGCAGAATGAGGACACTGGCCAGCGAGTGGTTGTGCATCCCATGCGCGGTGCCCAATGTCCACGAAGCGATGGTCGCTATTACGAGTACGACCCAGACGACGGTGGCCGGAGTGCGGAGCAATGCAGTCATTTTTCACCTGACCAAGAAAATCAACGGAAATAACACCAGCCACAGCAAATCGACCATGTGCCAGAAGCATGTCCCGCCTTCGAAGAAGGACCATTGGTGCTTGGACATCTCAGGCTTGCGGGCCAAGAACCACAATGCGGTGAGCACCGACAAGCCGATCACAAGGTGGAACAAATGCAAACCCGTAAGTATGAAATACAACAGGTAAAAGCCGTTGGTGGTGGGAACCTGGTGCGCGGCGATCTTCTCGTGGTACTCAAAGACTTTGACAGCGATGAAGGCGATACCGCACAGGAAGGCGCTGGCGATGAAGCGTTGGGCGAGCAGTCGTTGCGCCGTGCGCATGGCGCGGACGGCCAAAACAACGAACATCGAGCTGATCAATAGGAACACGGTGTTGAGGGCACCGAAGTTCTTGTTCAGAGTGGCTTGGGACAGATCGAAAAGATCGACCTGCTTGCTTCTTTCGACGAGGAAGACGATGAAGAACACCGCAAACACCGACATATCGCCGAGTATGAAAACCCAGACGCCCTCTTCGCCGGGAACTTTCTTCTTTTTCTTCTCCGCGACCACACGGGTTACCTGTGTGGCGGGAGGTTCAGTGATGACAGACATTCCAATTCCAGATCTTGAGTCCGACGTCGTTGGCAGGGAGAGGGACGGCCCAGGCACGCGTTGTGCGCGTTACCCGGGCCATCCCTATGGCCCTATGTGTGGGCGACCACAGGTGGTGTTTCGATGGCGAGCCTTCCTTTGTGCCGGTTGATGGCTTGCAGCGTGGTGACGGACATCGCGATCATCCAGCCGAAGAAGACGGCGAAGGGGATGTAGAACGCACCGATGCCGTTGTAGGCGAACAGGCCGGTCTTGAAGAACACGATCAGTCCGGCGGGGAAGATCAGCATCGCACACCAGAAGTTCAGGTAGGCGACCCAGCGTGGGTAGAGCGTGGGCACGTTGTGGTCCTTGAGGATGGCCAGACCGATGATGACCATGAACACGGCAAACGGCGGCCAGGTGAACAGGAAGTCAAACCACACCCAGTCGTTCATGATCTGGATCGTTTGGGGGCTGAGGGTATCCGCGCGGAACGCGATGACCGCCCAGGTCATCGGGATCAGGATGAAAAACACGTAGCCGCCGCCGTTGAGGGCCAGCGATGAGTAGGTCAAGATGGGGTAGCTGCGTTCCATTTTGCGGATCAACACG